>JAESGL010000034.1_pt1 | contig 299386 bp, 293 predicted proteins | sample 9269711 | NCBI WGS metagenome assembly JAESGL01 (sample SAMN14515918, study PRJNA621676) | algae metagenome | isolation source: Kastovskya adunca ATA6-11-RM4 and co-occurring heterotrophs from soil and... | place: Chile: Atacama Desert | collected 2011-06-27
ATACCAGCATCCCGATCTCGCCGCCTGACACACCGCCAAGCGAGCAGCCTAGACCACCGGGATGAGGGGTCCTTTTTCGACGCCGATCACCCCGCTACCGGGGTCCCTTTTCCACGCCGATCCACATGCCGATGTGATCGAACGTGATCCAGCAGGCGCGACACATCGGCGCTCCCCACCACCTTGGCGGGCTGCGACATAGGACCTCATAGCTGTGCGGCTGCTATATAACAGTATAGCACATATGAACGGCGTGGTAAAGCCAAGTGAGGCAAAAGCCTACGCTCGCACACGCTCATTTGCTCAAACGTAGGCGGGGCTGCGCACTGGTCCAAGTAGCATTGAGCATCCTTTCCATTTCATACTCGAAAGCACGAACTTTCAGGACAGCCGGCCCCAGAGAAGCCGAGCGCGACTACTCCGGAGGCTTCAGTTCAGGCTCTTCCTGAGCGATCTACCGGTCACATTAAGTATCAAAGGATATCAAAAAGGCACGAAAATTCAGTGCCTTTCGGATCTATCCGGACCTGGCGTAGACGTTGCGCGGACAATTGCGGAAGCACAAAGCCCCGGTTCCGACAGGGAAGGAAATAACCCGGCTTCGTGCTTTCAGGTATGAATTCAACGGCCGCAATCAATGTGCTCCGGCGGGAGGCGGCCTAGCGGCTTTGCCAGGTCGTTTGCTAGCTAATGCCTGTCGGTCGCGCTGCCCAGTGGCGCTTACCTGCTGAGATCGGCCGACGAAGCGCTCCGATCAGCAGGCTATGATCGCCCTAGCTAACACGCGGCGAATGCAAGACCCGCGCCGTGCCGCTAAATTGCGAGAATCACTGAGTTTGCTAGAAGATTCTGACCTGGCAGCCAGATCGGCAGCCGGACCGCTGTCCTCGAACGATCGACTCGATGCTACCCGCATGAGTTGTACCCTGCCGCGATCTGTGCGATCTGACGCGCATGATCCCAGACGCTTGTCACGCGATCGCTACGGGTTGACCGTCGCCAAGGTGCTGATCCGCGCGAGGATGTCTCAGCATATCGCCTAAGCTGTATTAGGTAGTGGACTTAATCATTGCGAAACAAAAGTTTTCTTGGGCGTGTGCTCAATCTGCCTCGGTCGATGAAGCGCGGGATCGCGGCTACGGTTGACATCGGCATCGCTGTGATTGCGGTAGTGCTGGCCTTTTATCTGCGGCTCGGCGACTGGATCATTTTGGAGCGAGGGCCGCTGATCGCGTCAGTGGTCTCAGTGTTCCTATTGATACCTATCTTGGCTTGGTGCGGCATGTACCGGGTTATCTTTCGCTATAACGGGCTGTGGTCGCTCGGGGCGGCCACCCGTGCGATGTTGATTTACGGCATCCTGTACGCGTCGATATTTCTTACCCTCGGCATCCCCGGCGTGCCGCGTACCATTGGCGTGATCCAGCCTGTACTCGTGTTCGTTCTCGTCATCTTTTCGCGCGCCACCGTGCACCAGCTGTTGATGATGATGAATGGAGCCACTGGTTTTCAGTCGTTCGGCTCCCGCGTGATGATCTACGGCGCGGGATCGGCGGGGCGGCAGCTGGCGTCCGCGATCCAGCAGACCCGCAACATGAAGGTCGTGGGTTTCCTAGACGACGATGCGAGCATCGTTGGCCACATGATGAACGGGCTCCCGATCTTCAGCGGCGCCGCGGTCAACGAGCTGATCACCGGCAAGCAGATCGACGAGATCATGCTGGCGGTGCCCTCGGCCACGCGCCTGCGCCGCAGTCAGATCCTTGACCGGATCCGCGATTCGGGCGTCAAGGTCCGCACGCTTCCGGCGATCGACGACATTGCACGCGGCCGGATCTCGGTCGGCGACCTTCGCGAGCTGGATGTCGAGGACCTGCTGGGCCGGGCCGCGCGGACCGGTGACACCGACCTCCTGGCGCGGAACGTGGCGGGCCGCACCGTGATGGTGACGGGCGCCGGCGGATCGATCGGCAGCGAGCTGGTGCGGCAGATCTGGGCGCTCCAGCCGCAGCTCCTGCTGCTCGTCGACAACAGCGAATATGCGCTCTACCGGATCACGCAGGAGCTGTCGTCCCGCGAGGGTGCGAGCGCCCCGGTGCCACTGCTCGCGTCGGTCTGCGATGCCGAGCGGATGCGCGCGATCATCGCCGCCTGGCGTCCCGACACGATCTTCCACGCCGCGGCGTACAAGCACGTGCCGCTCGTCGAGCACAACGTCGTCGAAGGCGTCCGCAACAACGTCATCGGCACCTGGGTCTGCGCGCGCCTGGCCGCCGAATTCGACGTGTCGCACTTCACCCTCGTCAGCACCGACAAGGCGGTTCGACCGACCAACGTGATGGGGGCGACGAAGCGGCTGGCCGAAATGGTCCTCCAGGCATCGAACGCCGTCGGCGGGGCGACCCGCTTCTCGATGGTGAGGTTCGGCAACGTGCTGGAATCGAGCGGATCGGTGGTGCCGCTGTTCCGTTCGCAGATCGCCGCCGGGGGGCCGGTGACCATCACCCACCCCGACATTACCCGCTATTTCATGACCATTCCCGAGGCCGCCCAGCTCGTGCTGCAGGCGGGCGCGATGGCACGCGGCGGCGAAGTGTTCCTTCTGGACATGGGCGAGCCGGTTCGGATCATCGATCTCGCCCGCAACATGATCACGCTGTCCGGCCTGCACGTGCGCGACAGCGAACATCCGGAGGGCGACATCGAGATTCAGGTCATCGGCCTGCGCCCGGGCGAGAAGCTCTACGAGGAGCTTCTCATCGCCGCGGACGCCGAGACCACGGACCATCCGCGGATCATGAAGGCGAACGAGGCCTATCTCGACTGGCAGGCGCTGGGCCCGCAGCTCGACCGACTGTTGGCGGCGATCGAGCGCCTCGACGCCGCGGCGGCGCGCGACGTGCTGCGGTCGCTGGTGGTCGACTTTCAGCCGATGTCCGATCTGGTCGACCATGTCGCGATCGCCGCGCGCGACGTCGCTCCCTTCCCGTCGCGGCCCGTCGTCAGCATCGCAGGGCGCTGAACCGTGACCCGCAGTGCCGCCGCATCTCGTCGTCCGACGGTCGATGGGCTGATCCTGTTCGTCTTCCTGGTAGCGGTGGCGCTGCTGGGGGGCAGCTCGCGCGCCGACACCCTCTCGCTGGTGATCTTGCGTCCCTTGGCGGCGCTGTTCCTGGCGGTGGGCGTCGTCCGGTCCTTCCGGCGGTGGAAGGACTATCGCATGCCCATCGCCTTCCTGCTGGCGGGCGTCCTCGTCGTGGCGGCGCAGCTCGTTCCGCTGCCGCCGTCGATCTGGACCTCGCTTCCCGGGCGCGAGCCCCTGGTCGAGGTGATGCGAGTCCTGAACGTCCCCGACGTTTGGCGCCCGTTGTCGATGCAGCCGGCGCGCACCTCGAACGCCTTGTTCTCGCTGCTCGTGCCGGCGGCCACCCTGTTCCTGTGCATCGCCGCGGGACCCCGCGGCACCCGCCAGGCCGCTTATGTCCTGCTGGCGCTCGGGGGCCTCGGTGCGCTGCTCGGCGTGCTACAGGTGATCGGCCCGGACTCCAGCCCGCTCTACCTCTACCGCAACACGGGCGAGGGCTTCGCCAACGGCCTGTTCGCGAACCGCAACCATCATGCCGCGTTCATCGCGTGCCTGCTCCCGCTGATCGCGATCGTCGCGGCCGAAAGCGGCAAGGACCAGCACCGCGGTCAGGCCGTGCAATGGATGCTGTCGGCGTTCGCGCTGTTCCTGATCGCCCTCCTGCTGATGACGGGCTCGCGCGCTGGCCTGCTGCTGGGGATGATCGGCATGGGGGGCGGGATGTGGGTCTTCTCGCTCGGACGCGCGCCACGCGGGTCCCGACCTTCCGGACGCTTCGCAGCGGTGCGCCGCTGGGCGCCCGCGCTCCTGGCGGTCGGCGCGCTGACGCTGCTGATCGTGCTCAGTGTCGTGGCCGCGCGCGCACCGTCGATTGCCCGGCTGTTCGGCGACGGGATGGAGGGGGGACGACGTCTGGTCGTCTATCCCACGGTGTTGCGGATGGTGCCGATCTACTTTCCCTTCGGCTCGGGATTCGGCACCTTCGCGGAGGTCTTCCAGATCAACGAACCCGACGCGATCCTCGGTCCCACGTACCTCAACCAGGCCCATAACGACTGGCTGCAGATCGTGATCGAGGGCGGACTTGCGGCCGCGGTGGCGGCGCTCGCCGCTTTGGCGGCCCTGGTCCGCCTGTCGATGCGCATGCTGTCCCGGCCGGTCACGGGGCGCACCGCGCCGCTGCTCGGGCGGGCGGGGCTGATCGTGCTCGTCGTGATCGCGCTGGCGAGCGTGGTCGACTATCCTGCGCGCGCTCCGTCGATCGCCGCGCTCGTGGTGGTCGCGCTGATGTGGATGCTGGATGCCGTCGGCGAGCGGGAGCGTGAGGGCTGGCAGTCCGACGTCAATCCGCCTAGAAGCCGCCAACCCGTCTTAGGATAAGTGATGAACAAGCGTTTCCTGCTGGCCTCGAGCCTGCTTGCGCTGTCCGCATGCGCCGGCAAGCCGGCACCGCTGGGCGGCAGTCCCGACATCGCGGTCGTCGCCGGCGACTCGATGCCGCCGCCGACCCGGACCGATATCGTCGCCGACAATCGGCCCTATTTGATCGGGCCGTTCGACAAGCTCACCATCGACGTCTTCGGCATCGAGGAGATGAAGCTTCTCAAGGTCCAGACCGATGCCAGCGGGCGGATCTCCTTCCCGTTGATCGGATCGGTGGAGGCGGCGGGCAAGACGCCCGCGGAAGTGTCGACCCTCATCGCCGACAAGCTGCGTGGCCGCTACATTCGCGACCCCCAGGTGACCGTCAACCTCGACGACACGGTGAGCCAGGTCGTGTCCGTCGGCGGAGAGGTGCGCGAGCCGGGGCTCTATCCGGTCATCGGACGCATGACGCTGATGCGCGCCGTGTCGACCGCGAAGGGGACGAGCGAATTCGCCAAGCTGAACGACGTCGTCGTCTTTCGCACGGTCGGCGGGCGCAAGATGGCGGCCCTCTACAATCTGAAGGCGATCCAGCGCGGCGCTTACGCCGATCCGGAGATCTTCGCGAACGACGTCATCGTCGTCGGCGATTCGCCGGGGCGTCGTCTCTTCCGCGACATTCTCCAGGCCACGCCGCTGCTGACGGCGCCGCTGATCGCCTATCTCAACAACAACTGATCGCCTCGTGCGTCCTCGCCACAGAGACAACCGCTCATGCTGACCGCCAATTCTCAACCCGGCGCGCTCGTTGTGGCGCCGGTGCCCGGCGGCATGGCCGCCGGCACGCCGCCGATCATCCTGCAATATTGGCAGCTGGTCCGCCGCTGGCGGTGGGTGATCCTCGCGATCGTGGCGTCCGCGCTCGTCGTGGGGCTCATCGCGACCTTGATGATGACGCCGCGCTACACCGCATCGGTGCGGGTCGAGATCAGCCGCGAGCAGAAGAACATCACCAACGTCCAAGGCGTGGAGTCGGAGCAGGTCGGCCGCGACCTCGAATTCTATTCGACGCAATACGCGCTGCTCGAAGCGCGCTCGCTGGCGGAGCGGGTGGCGCGCGCGCTCAACCTGAAGAGCGACGGCGCCTTCTTCGAGGCGCATGGGGTGGATCCCCAGCGCGGTTCGCTGTTCGGTGAGCAGGCGCGCAGCGGCGTCGAGGAGCTGAAGCGGCGCGAGGCGCTGTCCGTCGAATTGCTGCTCGACCACATCGAGATTTCTCCCGTCCGCGGCTCGAGCCTGGTCGACGTGCGCTATACCAGCAATTCCCCCGCGATGTCGGCAAGGATCGCGAACGCCTGGAGCAAGGAGTTCGTGGCGGCCAGCGTGGACCGGCGCTTCGCGTCGACCGCCGATGCGCGCGAGTTGCTCGAACGACGCCTGACGGATCTGCGCGGGCGGCTCGAGCAGTCGGAGCGCGATCTCGTCCGCTACGCCGGTGACAAGCGGATCGTCTCGCTGTCGACGACCGTGACGCCGGAGGGCAAGAGCCGCACCGACCGCACGCTAATCTCGGAAAACCTCGAAGCGCTCAACGCGGCGCTGGCGCGTGCCACCGCGGAGCGCGTGGCGGCGGAGAGCCTGTCCCGCTCCGGCTCGACCTCGGCGCAGGCGATCTCGAGCCCCACGCTCGCGGCGCTGCGCGAACGGCGGGCCGGCCTCGCCGCCGACTACGCCCGCCTGATGGTACAGTTCGAGCCGGGCTATCCCCAGGCGAAGGCCGTTTCGGACCAGATCGCGGCGCTCGACCGCAGCATCGCGCGTGAGGAAAGCCGGATCTCGGGTGGGATCGGCAACGACATCGAGGCGGCGCGCTCGCGCGAGCAGGCGCTGCGCACTCGCGTCGATCAGCTGACCTCGCAGCTCGCGCAGCAGAATACCGACAGCATCCAGCTCAACATCTACCAGCGCGAGGTCGATACGAACCGGCAGCTCTACGAAGCGCTGCTGCAGCGCTACAAGGAGATCGGCGTCGCCGGGGTCGGCGCGAGCAACATCGCCATCATCGATCCCGCGAAGCTGCCCGAGAAGCCTTCCGCACCCAACCTGAAGGTCAATCTGGCGCTCGCGCTGCTGGCCGGGCTGGTGCTCGCCGGTCTCACGGTGGTGGCGCTGAACCAGATCGACGAGGGCTTCCGCGATCCCAACCAGATCCCGGCCCAGCTGAAGGTGCCCCTGCTGGGGACCATCCCGCTCACCGACAAGGATACGCTCGACGAACTGCGCGATACCAAGTCGCCGATCTTCGAGGCCTATCTGGCGATCCGGTCGAGCCTGGCGTTCTCCACCGATCATGGCTTCCCGCGCACGCTGGCGGTCACGAGCACGCGTCCCGCGGAGGGCAAGTCGACGAGCTGTTTCGCGCTCGCCACCGTGCTCGGCCGCACCGGCAAGCGCGTGGTGTTGATCGACGCCGACATGCGGTCGCCGTCGGTCCACACGATGGTGGGGCTGTCGAACGAAAAGGGGCTCAGCAACTACCTCGCCGGCGACGACGACTGGGCGCACCTCGTCAGCGAGAGCGAATTCAAGAACATGATGGTCCTCCCGGCCGGGCCGACCCCGCCGAGCGCCGGCGAGTTGCTGACCAGTGACCGGTTGCACGCTCTGCTCGATCAGCTGATGCAGGAATTCGATCACGTCCTGATCGACAGTCCGCCGATCCTCGGCTTGGCGGACGCGCCGCTGCTGACCCGGGCGGTCGAGGGATGCGTGCTCGTCGTCGAATCGAACGGGGTGGCCGTCCGAGGCGTCCAGACGGCGCTTCGCCGTCTCAACGATGTGCACGCCCATGTGGTGGGAGCGATCTTCACCAAGCTCGATACCCGCCAAACGGGCTACGGCTACGGCTACGGCTACGGCTACGGCTACGGCCAGGGTCGCGCGGATCGGGACGACTGATGCGAGCCTCCGCGCGGCAGCGCGTCAGCGAGGCTGCGCCGGGAGTACCCCGGCTCGTCCTCGGCATGGCCGGCGCGGCGGGCCTCGTGCTTGCCGCCCTCTCGGGAGCGGACGCGTTCGTGGGCGTGACTCGCGCCCGCGCTCCCACGGCGGCGCTCCGCGTCCACCCCAACGACGCGCTCGCCCGCGCGAATGCCGCGGATCAGGCCTTCCTCGCCGCCCCCGCCGACGAACGGGTGCGCGCGGCCAGCGAGCAAGCGGCGAGGGCGTCGCTCCGGGGCTCGCTGCTCAATCCCGTCGCGGTGCGGCTCGCCGCGCTCGGTCTGGAGAGAGGCGGTAGCGACGCGAAGCTGTTGGGCGCGCTCGATGCGGGGCAGCGCCTGACGCGGCATGACGCCGCGACCCAGCTTCTTCTGATCGAAGCCAATGTCGCGCAGGGGAACGTGTCGGGAGCGCTGACGGGGTACGACCATGTCCTGCGGCGCAAGCCGGAGATGGGCGAGACGCTGTTCCCCATCCTGGCGACCGCGGCGCGCGACCGGAGCGTTCTGCCCGACCTGCGTCGGCTGCTGGGCGTGGGTGCCCCTTGGGTCGGCTATTTCATCGACTGGGCGATCAGCAACGATCGCGACCTCGGCACCTTGCTGCCGGCGATCACCGCGGCGCCGACGACGGCCACCGGGCTGAGCGAGGGACGACGACAGAACCTCGTCAAGCAACTCGCGGCGCTGCGGGATTATCCTGCGGCGGCGGCGGCCTATCGCCGCTTCGACCAAGCGCCGGATCAGGGCGGACGCGCCGACTTCGCCCGCCCGAGCCGCTTCGCGCCCTTCGACTGGGAAGTCCAGAACGGGCCCGGCATCGATGGCGCCATCGATGCGAAGGCCGGTCTGTTCCACTTCACCTTGCTCGGAGACGGCAGCGGGCTTCTGCTCCGGCGGCTGATCGCGGTCCGCCCGGGGCCACACCGGCTCGACCTGGCCGGCACCATGGTCGGCCCAGCCGCGGCGCTCGTCGCCGGGCGCGTGACCTGCGCCCAGACGGGGGCGCAGCTCGGAACGCTCGGCCTCCGTCCCAACTCGCCCGCCGGCGTGGCGCGCATCGTCGACGTCCCTCGAGGATGCGCCTTCGTCTGGCTCGCGCTGGAAGGAAAGACCACGCCCGAGGACGCCGTCGAGGGACGGCTGTCCCGCTTTCGCCTGACGCCCGCGACGGGCGGTGCACGATCAACCGACTCCTCCGATCAGGACCCGCGATGACAGTTTCTCCGAACCAGAAGATGATCCTCGTGACGGGGGGGGCGGGTTTCGTCGGTTCCCATCTGTGCGAGCGATTGCTGGAGGCAGGCAACAACGTCCTTTGCGTCGATTCCTACCGCACGGGATCGCGCGCCAACATCTTCCACCTTCTCGGCCGGCCCGATTTCGAGATGGTCCGCCACGACGTGATCAATCCGCTGCACGTCGAGGTGCAGGAAATCTACAATCTCGCCTGCCCGGCATCGCCGCAGCATTACCAGTACGACCCAATCCAGACGACCAAGACCAGCTTCATGGGTGCCATGAACATGCTCGGGCTGGCGAAGCGGACCGGAGCGAAGATCCTCCAGGCTTCGACCAGCGAGATCTACGGCGACCCGTCGATCCACCCGCAGACCGAGGATTATTGGGGCAACGTCAACCCGATCGGGACCCGCAGCTGCTACGATGAGGGAAAGCGCGTCGCGGAGACCCTGTTCTTCGATTACCACCGCAAGCACGCCATCCCGATCAAGGTCGCGCGGATCTTCAACACCTATGGTCCGCGCATGCACCCGAACGACGGACGGGTCGTCAGCAACTTCATCGTCCAGGCGCTGAAGGGCGAGGACATCACGATCTACGGCGACGGCTCCCAGACCCGCAGCTTCTGCTACGTGAGTGATCTCGTGGACGGGCTCGTGCGCCTCATGGCGAGCCCGCCGGAAACCACCGGGCCGATCAACCTCGGCAATCCCGGCGAGTTCTCGATGCTCGAACTGGCCGAGCGCGTGCTGTCGCTCGTCGGATCGGCGAGCCGCATCGTCTACCGCCCGCTCCCCGCCGACGATCCCCGCCAGCGCCAACCCGATATCTCGATCGCCAAGCGTGACCTCGGATGGGCGCCGACCGTCGCGCTCGAGGACGGCCTGCGCGAGACCATCGCCTACTTCCGCGACCTGCTGGAACGATGAGCGACGTCCTCGCCATCATTCCTGCGCGTGGCGGGTCGAAGGGAGTCCCGGGAAAGAACCTTCGTCCCATCCATGGCCTGCCGCTGATCGCCTGGAGCATCCGTCAGGCGCGCGATGCAGGGCTGGAGCGGGTCGTGGTGTCGACCGACGATGCCGACATCGCCGCGGTCGCACGCGATCACGGTGCCGACGTTCCGTTCCTGCGACCGGCCGAACTCGCGAGCGATACCGCCGCGACGGAGCCCGTGATGGCGCATGCGGTGCGCTGGTACGAGGAGCAGGGGGAGCGGTTCGACGCGGTTCTCCTGCTGCAGCCGACCTCTCCGCTGCGTCTGCCGGACACCATCCCCGCCGCGCTGGCGCAGTTCGCGGCCGGCGGTGCCGACTCGTTGCTGGGCGTGAACGAGAACCACCATTTCTTCTGGAAGAACCCGTCCGTGCCCGAGGCGCTGTACGATTTCCGCAACCGTCCGCGGCGACAGGATATTCGTCCCGAGGATCGGTCCTTCCGCGAGAACGGTTCGCTCTACCTGACCAGGACCGACGCGTTCGCGGCAAGCGGCAATCGTCTGTGCGGACGTATCGACATGTTCGTCATGCGCGAGGAGGAGGGTCTGGAGATCGACAGCCTCGTCGACTTCGCCATGGTCGAAGCCGTGATGAAAGCGATCGAATTCCGATGATCATCGACAAGAATACCGCGCCCTTCATCGTCTTCTCCGAAGACAGCCTGGCAAAGGCGCTGACGAAGATCAGCGACAATCGGTCGCGCGTCGTCTTCTGCGTGTCGGCCTCCGGCGCCGTCGAGGGCGTGCTGACCGATGGCGACGTGCGCCGCTGGATCACGGCGAACCCCCGCTTCGACACCAACGTGGCCGCGCTGACGGTGGCGAACACCGACTTCGTGTCCTTTCCGCAGGATACGTCGATCGATCAGCTCGAGCAGGCGCTCGACGAACGCATCACGATCATCCCGCTGGTCGACCGCCATCGCCACCTGGTCGCGATCGCGCGGCGTGGCGAGCCGAAGACGCAGATCGGGGATTTCGTCATTTCGGACGACACCCCGGCATTCGTCATCGCCGAGATCGGCAACAACCACAACGGCAGCATCGAACTCGCCAAGCGCCTGGTCGACCTCGCCGCGGAAGCGGGGGCGGACTGCGCGAAGTTCCAGATGCGCAGCCTGTCGTCGCTCTACCGCAATGCCGGCGATGCGAATGATACGAGCGCGGATCTCGGCGCCCAATACACTCTCGACCTGTTGTCGCGCTTTCAGCTCACCAACGAGGAGATGATCGAAGTCTTCGACCACTGCAAGACGCGCGGCATCATGCCGCTGTGCACGCCGTGGGACGAAGAGAGCCTCGCCGTCCTCGTCGACTACGGCATGCCTGGGTTCAAGCTCGCCTCGGCCGATCTCACCAACCACGACTTCCTGGCGGCCATGGCACGCACGGGGCGGACGCTGATCTGCTCGACCGGCATGTCGTCGGAGGCGGAAATCGTCGCAGCGGTGAAGATTCTCAAGGACCATGCCGCTCCGTACGTGCTGCTGCACGTCAACTCGACCTATCCGGCGCCGTTCAAGGACATCAACCTGCGCTACATGGATCGGCTGCGCACGATCGGCGACTGCATGGTCGGCTATTCCGGCCACGAGCGCGGGATCGCCGTCGCGGTGGCCGCGGTCGCGCGCGGCGCGCGAGTGATCGAGAAGCATTTCACCGTCGACCGCGGTATGGAAGGGAACGACCATCGTGTCAGCCTGCTGCCGGACGAGTTCCGACAGATGGTCGGTGCGATCCGCGAGGTCGAGGAATCGCTCGGGTCGGGCGACGTGCGTCGCATCACGCAGGGCGAGATGATGAACCGCGAGATCCTGGCCAAGAGCCTGGTCGCGGCCCGTCCGATCGCGAAGGGCGAGACGATTGCCGCGGACATGGTCTCGACGCGCAGTCCTGGGCAGGGGCTGCAGCCGTATCGCAAGGCGGAACTGGTCGGTCGCGCAGCGTTGCGGGACTTCGCGGAGGGCGATTTCTTCTATCCCACCGACATCGAGGTCTCGCACTACGAGGCGCGTCCGTTCACGTTCAGGCGCCCGTTCGGCGTGCCGGTGCGATACCACGACGTCGAGAAGATGGCGGCCGCCACGAACCTCGATCTGCTCGAGTTCCATCTCAGCTACAAGGACATGGACGAGGACGTCGAGGCGCATCTGGGCGGCAGGAACTTCGACCTCGATCTGGTGGTGCACAGCCCCGAGCTGTTCGCGCATGACCACATCATGGACTTGTGCTCTCCAGACCCGGCCTACCGCGCGCATTCGATCGCCGAGCTGCAGCGGGTCGTGGAGGTGACGCGGCGGCTGGCCTCGCACTTCGACCGGGCGAAGCGCCCGTGCATCATCATCAATGCCGGCGGCTTCTCCATGGATGGGCCGATCCCCGTCGGCGAGCGGCAAGCGCTCTACGATCTGGTCGCCAAATCGCTGGCGCAGGTCGACGCGGAGGGAGTCGAGATCATCCCGCAGACGATGCCGCCGTTCCCGTGGCATTTCGGGGGCCAGCGCTACCATAACCTGTTCATGGCGAGCGATGAGCTCGTCGCCTTCCATCGTGCCCACGGCTATCGCTACTGCCTCGACGTGTCGCACTCGCAGCTCGCGTGCACGCACGCCGGAGAGTCGTTCAAGGAGTTCCTCGAGGCCGTCGGTCCGTTGACGGCGCACCTGCACATCGTCGATGCCGAGGGGGTGGACGGCGAGGGACTGCAGATCGGCGAAGGGAACATGGATTTCGCCCTGGTCGCCGATGCGCTCGATCGGACCGCGCCTACCGCGTCCTTCATTCCGGAAATCTGGCAGGGGCATAAGAACGACGGCGCCGGCTTCTGGGAGGCGCTGACGAAGCTGGAGCGTTGGTTCTGATGCCGGTCCCTCCGCTTCGGGCACTGGTGATCGGAACGGGATCGATCGGACGGCGGCACATCGACAATCTGCGCGATATCGATCCGGCGACGCACTTCGTGCTGCTGCGCGACGGCGCCCGCGAGGACGATTACAGTCGCGGACTGGGAGCGGACGTGGTCGGCACCATCGCCGATGCGCTTGCCGCCACGCCGACGCTCGCGGTGCTTGCCAACCCCTCCGACCGGCATGCGGAGGTCCTGGTGCCCCTGCTCGAGGCGGGGGTCGCGACCTTCGTGGAAAAGCCGATCGTCATCGCCGCCGACGACGTCCGCCGGCTCGAGACCCTGTCGGGCGCCGCGCCGACGCAGGTGGGATGCGTCCTCCGCTTTCTTCCGTCGCTGCGTCGGGCGAAGTCGTGGATCGACGCGGGGCGGTTGGGCCGCGTGGTGCGCGCCGGCTTCGAGGTGGGACAGTACCTCCCCGATTGGCGGCCGGCGCAGGATTATCGCCGCAGCTACAGTGCCGATCGTCAGCGCGGCGGGGGGGTCGTCCTCGACCTCGTCCATGAGATCGATCTCGCCTGCTGGTTGCTCGGCGACGAACTTGCGCTGGTCGGCGCCTGCGGCGGGACGCTGTCACACCTCGAGATCACGAGCGAGGACGTCGCCGCGCTCCTCCTGCAGACGCTCGAGGGCGCCCCGGCCACGATCCAACTCGATTACGTCTCGCGAATGCCGGTACGACGGCTGTCGATCGTCGGCGACCTCGGGACCGTCACGTGGGACCTCCGCCGTCGTGAACTGATCCTCGCGACCGATGCGGGGATCGAGGAAAGGATCGAAGATGGGTTCGACGTGGGGCCGGCATATGTCGAGGCCATGCGCGAGCTGGTCGAGGCGGTGACGACCGGCGCGCCGACGTCGCTGCCATTGGAGGCCGGGCTTGCCGCGACCCGGCTCGCCATCGCCGCGAACGCCCACCTTCGCGACGGAGCCACGGCATGACGACGATCGCCACGATCTGCGCGCGCGGCGGCTCCACCGGGCTCCCGGGCAAGAATATCCGGCCGCTACGCGGCAAGCCGCTGATCGCGCACACGATCGAGCTCGCGCTTTCCATGAACGACATCGATCGCGTGGTCGTCTCCACCGACAGCGAGGAGATCGCGGCCGTGGCACGGGAGTGGGGCGCGGAAGTTCCCTTCCGTCGTCCCGACCATCTGGCCACGGCGCAGGCCGCCAAGCTTCCGGTCATCGCCCATCTGATCGACGCACTGGAAGCGGAGGGGGCCGAGATCGACCGCATCGTCGATCTCGACCCTACGTCGCCGTTGCGGACGCGCGACGACGTCGCGACGTGCATGGCCATGCTCGATGCGCAAACCGACTGCGTCATCACCGCGTACCCGGCCGAGAAGAATCCCTATTTCAACATGGTCGAGATCGAGGACGGGCGCGCGGTGCTGTCGAAGCGAGCCGCGGGCGGCGTCGTCGCGCGGCAGCAGGCACCGGCGGTCTACGCCATGAACGCGTCGATCTACGTATGGCACCGCCATACGCTCACCCTCGGGCTGTGGGAGGGAAGGACCAGGCTGCACGTCATGCCGCGGGAACGCTCGATCGACGTCGACAGCCTGATCGACTTTCGGCTCGTCGAAATGCTGATGGAGATGCGCGATGGCGGCTGACCCCTTCGACCTCACGGGCCGCGCGATCGTGCTGTGCGGCGGTGCCGGGATCCTGGGGCGCGAGATGACCGCGGCGCTCACCGCGCGTGGCGGGCGCGTCGCCGTGGTCGATCGGGCGGGCTCGACCCCGCCGGTCGGAGGAGTGCTCTACGAGAGCGACATCACCCGCCGCCCGGTCCTCGCGGAGACCCTGTCGGCCATCGTCCGGGACATGGGGCCGATCGACGTGCTGGTGAACAATGCCGCGGCGAAGAGCGCCAACTTCTTCGCGCCGTTCGAGGAGTTCCCGGAAGAGGATTGGGACGAGGTGATGGCGGTCAACGTGAAGGGCGTGGTCAACGCCTGCCAGATCGTCGGCCCCGCGATGGCGAGCCGGGGCAAGGGGAGCATCGTCAACACCTTATCGATCTACGGGATCGTCGCTCCGGACCAGCGCATCTACGAAGGCTCGCTGTACGAGGGGAGGGCGATCAACACGCCCGCCGTCTACAGCGCGTCAAAGGCGGCACTGTGGGGGCTGACGAAGTATCTCGCCTCCTATTGGGGGGCGAGCAACGTCCGCGTGAACGCGGTGACCCCCGGCGGTACCTTCAGCGGCCAGAACGACACCTTCGTCGACCGGTACAGCGCGCGCGTGCCGCTGGGAAGGATGGCGCAGCCGCAGGAGATGGGGGGGGCGGTGGTCTACCTCGCGTCGGACGCGTCCAGCTACGTAACCGGACAGAACATCGTTGTGGACGGAGGATTGACCGCGTGGTGAAGTGTTTTGTCATCGCCGAGGCGGGGGTCAATCACAACGGCTCCCTCGACATGGCGCTCGACCTCGTCGACGCGGCCGCTCGCGCGGGCGCGGATGCGGTCAAGTTCCAGACCTTCCGCGCGGATCGCGTCGTCGCGCGCGGCACCGGCACCGCCGAATACCAGAAGGCGACGACCGGCGAACAGGATCAGCACGAGTTGATCCGGAAGCTGGAGCTGAGCGAGGCGGATCACGTGGCGATCGCCGCGCGCTGCGCGCAGCGCGGGATCGAGTTCATGTCGACCCCGTTCGACCGTTGGGCCCTATCGCTGCTGATGCGGATCGGGATGGTGCGGATCAAGATTCCGTCGGGCGAAGTCACCAACCGGCTGTTCCTCGAGGAGATCGCGCGGCAGCGGCGTCCGATGATCCTGTCGACCGGCATGGCCGATCTCGACGAGGTTACCCGGGCGATCGAATGGATCCGGGCGATCCGGGCCGCCGACGGACGCGAGACCGGTCCGGAGGACCTGACGGTGCTGCATTGCACCTCCAACTACCCCGCCGCGGCGGAAGACGTGAATCTCGCCGCGATGGACACGATCGCGGCGGCAACCGGGCTGCCGGTGGGCTATTCGGACCATAGCGAAGGGACCGTCGTTGCCATCGCCGCCGCGGCCCGCGGCGCGCGCGCGATCGAAAAGCATTTCACCCTCGATCGATCGTTGCCCGGCCCGGATCACCGCGCGTCGCTCACCTGCGACGAACTGACCGCCATGATCGCCGGCATCCGCACCGTGGAGAAGGCGATCGGTGACGGTCGCAAGGTGCCGACGGAGACGGAGGCGCCGGTCCGTGCGCTGGTGCGGCGCAGCCTTTTCGCCGCGCGCGACCTCCAGGCCGGGGATCGGATCGAGGCCGACGACCTCGACACGCTCCGGCCGGGAACCGGGCTGGGGGCCGAACACGCCGGCGAGGTGGTCGGGCGCGTGGCGAGGGCCCCGATCCGCGCGGGCGCGATGCTGTCGTGGGACCACCTGATGTGAGGCGGGTCGCCTATGTGACCGGGACGCGGGCCGACTTCGGATTGATGCAGCGGACCCTCGCGGAGATCGATCGGCACCCTGACCTTTCGCTCGAGCTGTTGGTCACGGGGATGCACCTCTCGGATCGGTATGGCGAGACGCGTCGGGACATCCTCGCGAGCGGGCTTCCGATCGCCGCGGAGATGCCGGTAAACGTCGACGACGACGGAGAGATGGCGAGCGCGGCCGGCGCGTTCGCGCAGCAGGTGGCCGAATGGCTCACGGCGCAGCGTCCCGACGTGCTTCTTCTTCTCGGCGACCGGTGGGAGATGCTGGCCGCGGCATTGGCGGCGACGCTTCTGAACATCCCGATCGCCCATGCGTGTGGCGGCGAACGGTCAGGCACCGTGGACGATGCGATGCGTCACGCGATCTCGCGGCTGGCGCATCTGCATCTCGCCGCGACGGAAGAGGCGGCGCAGCGGCTGCGGCGTTCCGGCGAGGAGACATCCCGCGTCCATGTCGTCGGTTCCCCCGGACTTGTGGGGATCACCGAGGACGCGGCGATCTCCCGAAGCGCATTGTGCGATCGGTTCGCGCTCGATGCGACCCGCCCGCTCGCGGTGGTGCTGTTCCATCCGGTGGTGCAGGACGCGGCGCTCGCCGGGGAGCAGGCCGCTCGCCTCATGGAGGCGATCGCCGCGTGCGATCTGCAGGCGATCTGCCTTCTCCCAAACGCCGACGCCGGCAACGAGGCGATCCGAAGCGCCATGTTGCGAGCCGCGCGAGATCGCCCGGCACTGGCCACAGCGGCTCATGTCGAGCGCACCACCTACCTGTCGCTTCTCGCGTCCGCCGACGTGCTGGTGGGCAATTCCAGCAGCGGCATCATCGAGGCGGCGAGCTTCGGCTTGCCGGTGGTGAATATTGGGGATCGGCAGAGCGGGCGCGAACGAAACCCCAACGTCCGCGACGTCGAGATCGGGACCGGCGCGATCGTCGCGGCGATCCGGGCGCAGCTGGCGGCGGGGCGCTACCCGATCGTCAACCTCTACGGCGATGGGCGCACCGACGCGCGCATTGCGGATTTGCTGGCGAAGACGCCCGTCGACGCCGCGCTCCTGAAGAAGGCGATGACGTTCTGATGCCCGCCGACCTCGTCATCATCGGCGCCGGCGGGCTGGCACGGGAGATGATCTGGCTCGCGCGCGACTGCCCGCAAGACTGGACGATCCGTGCCGTTCTCGACGACGATCCGACGCTCACCGGCGCGATCGTCGACGGAGTGCCGGTCCTGGGGACTACCGCAGACGCAGCCGATCACGTCGATGCGTTCTTCCACATCGCCATCGGGGCACCGCGTGTCCGGCGCGCGGTCGAGCGGAGGCTCGGTGGCGTGCGGCAATGGGCGACGATGCGCCATCCATCCGCCGTCGTGGCGGGGGACGCGTCGATCGGCGAAGGCAGCCTGATCGGAGTCGGCGCGATCGTGAGCAGCGCGGCTCGTATCGGCCGCCATGTCGTGGTCAACATGGGCGCCATCGTCGCCCATGATGCCGACCTTCGCGACTTCGCCACGCTGGCGCCGGGCGTCGTCATTCCTGGCGCGGTCGTGGTCGGCGCGGGCGCCGAGATCGCTCTCGGCGCGTCGATGCGACAGGGCACCAGGATCGGCGACGGCGCTTTGGTGGGAATGAATGCGACCGTCACACGCGACGTCGCGGCCGGGGCGGTCGTGGTCGGAAGTCCAGCGACCGAGATACGACGCCTGTCGCCTTTTGAGTAGGATTTGGGACGCGGCGTCGCTATTGCCCGGCCATGCCCGTTCCGCCCGCCGTTCACGATCTGACCGTGCGTCAGAACGACACCTTTCGCGATGCACTTTCGAAGCTTCAGAGTAGCGCCCGGGGTATTCTTCTCCTGGTCGACGACGACGGGCGGCTGCTCCGCACCGTCACCGACGGAGATGTGAGGCGGCATCTTCTCGCGGGGGCGGTTCTGTCTGACCCGCTGGCACGGACGGAGCCGGCGACGCCGGTGGTGGCGCGCGAGCCGTGCCTTCCGGCGCAGGCGCTGGCGATGATGGACTGGCACCAGGTCGATCATCTCCCGGTGCTCGACTCCGACGGCCGCGTGGTCGAACTCCTGCTGCGCAAGGAACTGGCCAAGCCGATCCTGCTATCGACTCCCCATATCGGGGATGCCGAGCTCGAATTTGTCGCGGAGGCGTTCCGGACCAACTGGATCGCGCCACTGGGTCCGAACGTCGACGCCTTCGAGCGCGAACTGGCGACAACGGTCGGCGTCTCGCATGCGGCGGCGGTCTCGTCGGGGACGGCGGCAATCCACCTCGCGTTGCGCCTTCTGGACGTCGGGCCGGGCGACGAGGTGTTCTGCTCGACGCTCACCTTCGTCGCGAGCGCCAATCCGATCCTCTACCAGGGCGGGACGCCCGTCTTCATCGATTCCGAGGCGCAGAGCTGGAACATGTCGCCGGCAGCGCTGGAGCGGGCGTTGGCGGACAGACGTGCCCGGGGACGTCTCCCCAAGGCGGTCGTGGTCGTGAACCTTTACGGCCAGAGCGCCGACATGGACCCGATCGTGGCCCTGTGCGACGCCTATGGTGTCGCGCTGGTCGAGGATGCGGCGGAGTCGCTCGGAGCCTCCTACCGCGGACGGCCGAGCGGCAGTTTCGGGCGAATCGGCATATTTTCCTTTAACGGAAACAAGATCATCACGACCTCCGGTGGCGGCATGCTGGTTTCGGACGATGAGGAACTGGTCCGCCGCGCGCGCCATCTGTCGACCCAGGCGCGCGAGCCCGCGGCGCATTACGAGCACACCGAGGTGGGGTACAATTATCGGATGAGCAATGTGCTCGCCGGGATCGGGCGCGGACAGCTCCGGGTGCTGGACGATCGCGTCGCGGCCCGTCGTGCCATCTTCGAACGCTATCGCGAGCGGCTGGCGGACGTCGATCGGCTCGAATGGATGCCCGAGCCGGCCTGGAGCTTCTCCAACCGCTGGCTCACGGCGGCGACCGTGCGCGATGCGGACGCCCGAGCGGTCATCGCCGCGCTGTCGGACCGTCAGATCGAAGCGCGCCCGGTATGGAAGCCGATGCACCTGCAGCCCTTGTTCCAGCATGCCGACATCTTCGGCGACGGCGGGAACCTGGATGTCGCCGCGGACCTCTTCGCGCGCGGCATCTGTCTGCCGTCGGGATCGAACATGACGATGGACGACGTCGATCGCGTCGCCGATGCGCTCTCAGCGGCACTCGCGGCCTAGCTCTTCTCCATGTTTTCCAATCTGTTCAGAAACATCGCCATTTCGGCGGCGGCTTATGCCGCGGTGAGCGGCGTGTCGCTGATCCTCGCGCCGGTGCTCATTGCGGCGTTCGGGCTGGCCGGCTTCGGGCAGATCGTTATCGCGCGGTTGTTCATCCCGAACGCGGCGCTCGGCATTGTCGACTTCGGCACCAGCGAGATCGCGACGCAGATCATCGCGCGCGCGCGCCGCGACGGCGACTGGGAAGAAGCGTCGGGGATGCTGGGGCTGCTCGCGGTCGCGACGCTCGTGATGGGCGTCGCGGCAGGCGGAATGCTGGCGCTCGCGGCACCCTCGATTCCCGGATGGATGAGCGTCGCGTCGCTGCGCCAGCCCGGCCTAACCGAGGTCCTGTTGGTGACGGCCGGCCTGATGCCGCTTCTCTTCGCCTCGCTGCTGTTCGAGGGCATCCTAAAGGGCCTCGAGGATTTCAAGGCCCAGCGCGGCTGCGAGGTGCTCGCCGCCCTGTCCTACGGCGTCGGGGCCATCGCGTGCGTCCATGCGAAGCGGGGGATCGACGCGGTCTGCTACGCGCTCTTGCTGTCGCTGGTCATCCGCCTGGCGTTCGCTGCGGTCGTGGCGTTGCGGCGCCTTGGGCGCGAGCGGCGACGGCTACGCCGGTGGTCGCCCGAGCATCGCGCCTTCGTGTTCGGCTGGGCGCGGATCATGGCGGTGAACAAGCTGCTCGGCGCGATGCAGACCCAGGCCGCACCACCCCTGATCGGTTTCCTCTTCGGCCCGGCCGCCGTCGGCGCGGTGGACGCGCTGTCACGTCTGCCGCGCTTCGTGAAGGCGGTGCTGGGGCTCCTCAATTCGACCGTCCTGCCACTCGCGGTCCGGCTCGAGGCCGGTTCGGATCACGCTGAGACGCGTCGTCTGGGCGGATGGGGCCTGTTGATGATCGGTTGCCTCGTCCTGCCTCCGCTCGCGTCGTCGATGGCGCTGTCCCAGCCGATCGTCGAGCTCTGGCTCGGCCGGTCGCTGGCGCCGTACTGGCCGTGGCAGGCGGCGCTGTTCTTGATCCCGATCGCGAACACCTTGTCCGGATTCGGAGGCGCCATCCTCTTGGCGCGGGCGTCCGCCGCCTCCGCGATGAACCGGATCGTTCTGTGGCAGGTGGTCCTCCAGCTCGTGCTCGGGCTGCTGTTGTCCTCGTGGCTGTCGCAATGGGGGTTCGTGGCGGGGCAGGTGGTGGCCGTCGTCGTTACCTTCTTCTGCCAGATGAGGCTCATCAGACGCGAAATCGGCTTCGACGCCCGCATCTTCCGTCAGCTGGGTTTTGCCGCCGCCGCGACGGTCGTCAGTGCAGGGGCCTTCGCCCTCGTGGCCCCACGCGTTCACGGGATCGTCGCTTTGCTCTCTGCGCTGGTCGCCTGCACCCTGCTCGGTTGGGGGCTTATCGCGCTGCTGGTGCCGACGGTCGAGCAGCGAAAAGCGATTGGTCAAGCGCTGCGAAAGCAGCTAACAGCGCGTCATCGCCGTGCTTGACCGGACCGCACACCTATGACCGCCCTCCTCCAGCGGCTGCGCTGGCATGCCATGCGCACGCCGGTCGCGCCCGGATTGAAGACTGCCGCCCGCCTGATGAAAAGGCCGGCTCTGAAGCGCCGTCGCCACCTCGCCGAGCCCCTGCTGTCGCCCCCGTCCGCTGAGGCGCAGGCGATCCTCGACCGCGGCTACGCGATGGTCACGGACGCGCTCGATCCGGCGAGCCTGTCGGCCCTGCACGCCGCCGCCATGCCGCGTCTCGCGGCGGCGCGCGGGGGGGCGGCAAACCCCGCGGCTGGCAAAGGCTTTTGGAGCAGGCTGCTCGACGAAGACGTGGCCGCCGGCCGCCTCACCACGGCGGATCCGGTCGTCGCCTTCGCCCTGCAGCCGGCGGTCCTGGGGATTGTCGCGCAAGTCTACGGCGAATTGCCGCAGCTCGATTCGGTGTTGTTGACCTGGTCGCGTTACGACAACAAGCCGCTGTCGGTGTCGCAGCTGTGGCATCGCGACTTCGACGATACTCGCGTCCTCAAGCTGTTCGTCTATCTCACCAATGTCGACGGTAGCGACGATGGTCCGTTCACCTTCATCGACGGGGCGTTGTCGGATCGCGCGCGCTACTCGGTCAAGAGCCATCGCACCGACGCGATGCTATCGACCCGGCTGGACCCGGCCCAGTCGACGGCCATCACCGGCCCTGCGCTGACGGCGTTCATGGTGGAGACGAGCCGCTGCCTCCACATGGGGAGCCGGGTCGCCGCGGGTCACGAGCGGCTGCTGTACACCGCCACCTTCATCTCGACGCCGCGGCTCTATCCCGAGCCGCGACCGCAGATCCGGCTGGTCGGCAACGAGGACGAGGTCGTCAGGTGCGTGCTCACTCCGGCGTGACGTCTCCGTCCGGCGGGCGACGCCATCGCATCGGTCTGATCGTCGATCATCCCAAGCGGGATCTGGGCGGTGCCGTGCTGCTCGCGAACGCGCTTGCCGCGCGCGGCGTCGAGTCCGCGCTGATCCCGCTCTACGATCAGGCCATCGACGTGCCGCTGCTCGATCTCGACGGCCTCGTCGTCAATTTCGCGCGACCGGTGAACAAGCCGCTGGTCGACGCCTATGCCGACCTCGGCATCCCCGTCTGGGTGCTCGATACCGAAGGCGGCGTGCTGGCGGAACGTGGCGGCAACGCGCCGGACGCTCTGGCCGCCTGGGTGCGAGAAAGCGGCTATGCCGAACGGCTTGCCGGCTATTTCTTCTGGGGGCCGGTGCTGCGCGATGCGTTCGTGGCGGGAAGCGGCCTTTCGTCGGCATCGCTGCATCTGACCGGCTGTCCGCGCTTCGACCTGACCGCCCCGCGCTGGCGCGGCATCCTCGAAGCGCCGCGGAAGGGCTACATCCTGGCGAACGCCAATTTCCCGCTGGTCAACTCGCTCTTCGGGACATCCTCGGACGACGAGAAGGCGGCGATGGTCGCGAGCGGCTGGGCGCCCGACTACGTCGACGCGCTCGTCGATGACCTGAAGGGCATTGCCGACCGCTTCATCGACGTCGTCAGCCGAGTGGCGGACGAGTTTCCGGGCGAGACGATCCTCGTCCGGCCACACCCCTTCGAGAACGCCGAGCGCTATCGCGCAGCCTTTGCGGGGCGCGCAAACGTGATCGTCGACGGAGGCGGCAGTGTGCTCGACGTGATCGCCAACGCGCGCTGCGTGCTCCATGTCAACTGCGGGACGGCGGTCGAGGCGTTGCGGCTCGGCGTGCTTCCGCTGTCGCTCGAATTCATCAACACCGAGCGGCTGCGCACGCATTCCACGCTGCCGTATCGAGCGAGCCGAAACGTTGAATCCGGCGACGATCTGATGGCGATCCTCCGGGGCCTCGACGAAGCGACGGCGCAGTTCGATTTCGACGCGGCCTACCGCCGGACCAGCGAGCCCTGGTTCTACCTCAACGACGGCCACGCGAGCGATCGGATCGCCGACGTGCTGGTCGCCGCGATGGCCGCGCGTCGTCGCGCGAGGACGCGTTCGGTGCGAACCTCGCTCCGTTCCGCCCGGCACCGGCCATCGGCGGCGCAGCGGGCGCAGGCGATCCTGGCGAATGCCATCGGATCGCAGGCGGCCTCGCGGCTTCGGGCCCGGGTCCAGCCGCGACGCGCCGCGAAGACCCTGGTAAAGGACGCGGTCGGTGCGCTCGCCATCCGCTTCTCCCGTCACCAGGCCGTTCCCGCACCGCAGGTAAGCTTCGCGCGGCATCCCCTGACCCGCCTGCCGCTCGCGTCGGTGATCGTCTCACCCGGAAGCGACCGCTGACATGTGGCTGACCTTCGCCACCGTCGCGGCGGTTGCCGCCGCCATCGTTCTCCTCGCGCGCAAGCGCCGCGCCGCCGCGGTCGCGGGCTTCTTCATCCTGTTCTCGTTGGGGACGCGGGTGCTGGCCGCGAGCTACGTCGACTTGGCGGGCCCGATCTATGCGCTGGAGCTCGACCGGTACATCGGCGGCGGTCAGATCACCGCGCCCTTCGCTCCCTTCATCCTGGTGGTGATCGCGGCTCTCGCCTTCGTGTTTCGGCCCAAGATCCTGCGGCGTCTGCTATCTGGGGGCGAGGCGACATCGATCTACGGCGCGGAAGCGGAAAACGTTCTCTTTCTCGCGATCTGCGCGTTCGTTGGCGTTCTGTACCTGGAAATGTTGATCGTCGGACCGATCCCGCTGTTCGCGGGAATCGATCGGATCACCTACGACCAGACCATCGGCGGTCCAATTCACGGCCTCGTCATGGGGAACGGTGCGGTCTTCGCCTTTCTCATCGGCGCGATGTTCGTCCTTCCGCGCCTACGAGGCGGGCAGTTCGACTTCCGATATGTCGCGGTCTTCGGCGCGATGATGGTGTATTTCGGCCTGACGGGGAATCGCTTCTCCATCTTCTACCGTGACACCTCCTACCTCCTGATGGCGATCGCGGCGGTTCCTGCGGTCGGTGCCGCGGGATGGGCGTTGGGGGAGGGGCGCTCCGGCTTTGCTCGCTTCCTGACGTCTCGTGCTGCCGTGGCTGCCACGGTCCTGATGGCAACGGCCGCGATCGGCATGCTGCTCTTCAACAGCTTCTACAACGTGCGTGGATATCGAAACGCCGACGAGCAGTTCCAGCAGCGCTCTTTGGTCCAGCCGATCGAATTGTGGGCGACGGCGCTCGACAGACTGCAGCAGCGGGGAGGGGAGCCGTCACCGGCAACGTGGCACGACACCTTCGTCGATCCGATCGATCCCTCACGCAACACCACCGTGCAGGCGTTGATGATCCAAGACTTGGGGTATTCGCGCGCGTACGAATTGCTTGAAGCCGGCCAGCAATACGCCGGCGGCTACCCGGAGATTCTACTAGAACTGATCGGCTACTGGCCTGGTCTCCTTTTCGCCTTGATTTTCGCCCTTGTGTCCGCATGGCTGCTGCGGTTCGCGGTGATTTCGCTGAGTACCGGACGCCTGTTGACAAGTTTGGTAGCCATATACGTTTATTTCGGAACAAGTCTTCTCTATATCGGAGGAATGCTGAATTTTGTCTTTGCGGCGACGTATTGGATTAAGATCGGTGTGCTAGTCGCGCTTCACTTCTTTGAGAAGTCGCGCGCGCGTCAGGTCGCGTCGCTCCCGATCGTGCAGCCCGCATAGGTCGCGACTTCCTCCATTCGAGGCTCTTCATGCATTTCCTCATCTCGACTCTGGCCGAGTATCAAACCGTGTTCTGGCGCGACGTGGGCGTCATGTTGCGCGATCGCGGGCACGGCGTATCTTTTCTGTCTTTTGACGATCGGAGCACGGCGATGCTGCGGGGCGTCGATCTTGAAGTGTTCACGATCGCCGATGAGAGCCCGTCGACGGAAACGGAGGGCGGGCTCGACGAGCAATTCGCCGCTTGGGGTATCCAGAATGTGAATTTCTGGCTCACCCACGAGCGATTCGCATTCGGTTTGCGCGACGCGGACGCCATGCAGCGCAAGCTGGCCACTTCCCTGCGGATGGCGGATCGCGCGATCGCCGACATCGCCGCTCGCGGGAGGGGAACTCCACTGGTCGTCCAGGAACTCGGAGGCTTTCTGTCCGTGGTCGGGACCTTCTTCGCCTCGCAGCGTCGGGGCGTCGCTCACTGGTTCGTCGAGCCCAGCTTTTTTCGCGGTCATCTCTATTATCTCCGCGACACATTCGCCGCGAAGCGTGTCGAGCCATCAGACCATATCGATCCGGCAATGGACGCCTACCTGCGCGCCACTCTCGAAAGCGGCTCGATCGTGATACCGCAAAAGGACCGGCACCAATACACGTCCGCAAGACGCAAGATCGTCAACATGCGCAACGCAAAGCGCCTGGCACAGAAGATGGTCGACAAGTATGTGTTGAGGAAGCGTCAAGAGTTTGGCCATATCGGCAGTCATGTCTCGACCCACGCCAAGATGCTCGTCAACAGCCGTCGCCTTTCCGGCGAATACGGTGAGCTCGACACGGCCAAGCCGTTCGTATACTATCCGCTGCATGTGCCCGGTGACATGGCGCTTACGCTTCGTTCTCCCACTTACCTCGACCAAACGGCGCTGATCGACTTCATCTGTCGCAGCGTGCCGCTGACGCATCATGTCGTCATCAAGGAGCATCCCGCCATGGTGGGGGCGTTCGACGCTCGATCGCTGATCGCCTTGAAGAGGCGGTACGACCACCTCGTCGTGCTTCGCCCGACGACCAATAACTACGCAGTCATGCGAGAGGCGGACGCGGTCGTCACCGTGAATTCGAAGAGCGGGGCCGAAGCCGGATTGCTGGGCAAGCAGGTGGTTGTCCTGGGTGACGCCTTCTACCGCGACGCACCCTTCGCGGTGTCGGTCGATCGGCTGCAGGACCTACCCTCGGCTCTTTCTGACGTCCTGAAGCCGCAGGCGATGCGCCCGGCCCCGGACTCGGCGGCGGCCCACCGCTTCTTCGCGGGCGCGTGGTCGAGTTCGTACGAAGGGGAGCTATATGTCGCCACTCCCACCAATGTGGATCGTTTCACCTCGGGGATGATCGAGGCCGTTTCATGAGCGCACCGGACGCTGGAACACGCGATCGCCTCGTTTCCATCGTCACGCCCGCCTTCCGGGCGGCGTCCACGATCGAGGCGACGATCCGATCGGTCATCGACCAGAGCTACCCGCATTGGGAAATGCTGATTGCGGACGATTGCTCTCCCGACGACACCCGCGACGTGGTGGCGCGCTGGAGCGAGCGCGATCCGAGAGTGCGGCTCATCGCCATGCCCCGGAACGGCGGACCGGCCGCCGCCCGCAACGGTGCGATCGCTGCGGCGCAGGGACGGTGGCTGGCCTTTCTCGACGCCGACGACCTGTGGCTTCCGAAGAAGCTCGAGACGCAGCTCGCCTTCCATCGCAGCGCCGGGGCCAAGATCAGCTTCACCGCCTTCCGCCGCATCGCGGCGGACGGGAGCGGCGAGGGGCATCTGATCCGGGTTCCTTCGACGCTCGATTATCGCGGCTTGCTGGCGAACACCGCGATCGCCACCTCGACCGTCATCGTCGACTGCGACGCCACCGGCCCGGTCGTCATGAAGAAGACCTATTACGACGATTTCGCCTGCTGGCTCGACATCCTTCGGCCCGGCGGGGTCGCCGTGGGGCTGAACGAGGACCTGATGCGCTATCGCGTGATGGCGGCGTCGGTGTCGCGCAACAAGCGCAACTCGGCATACCAGGTTTGGCTGGCCTACCGTCGCGTAGAGAAGCTCGGCCTCCTTTCGTCGATGCGCTATTTCGCCGCCTACGCGCTCCGCGGCCTGCGCAAATACCGTCGGTTCTGACGCGATGGACGGGCGCGCCGATCAACGCTTCGCCGTCGTCGGCGCATCCGGCTTCGTCGGACGCGCGCTGGTGGAGCGGCTGCGCGGCGAGGGGCGGGTCGTCGGGATGGCGAGGAGCGGCGGCGACGTCCGGGTGGAAAGCTATCTCGACACCGCGCAGGTCGCGGCGGCGATCGGCCCCGATTGCGACACGGTGTTCCACCTTGCCGCGCTTGCGCACACGACCGGCCAGGACGCCGCGGCGTTCGATCGTGCCAATGTCGACGGTGCCGTCGCGGTGGCGCGGGCGGCGATCGCGCGGGGAGTGCGACGCTTCGTCTTCGTGAGTTCGATCGGCGTCCTCGGCAACGAGACGCCCGCGGCCGCCTTCGACGAGGAGTCGACGCCCCGCCCTGCGGCCGATTATGCACGGTCCAAGCTGCGGGCCGAGGTCGCCCTCGCCGAGCTCTTCGCACCCAGCGCGGTCGAGCTCGCCATCGTCAGGCCGCCGCTAGTCCACGGGCCGGGCGCGCCGGGCAATTTCGGTCGCCTGATGGCGCTCGCGCGGCGCCCGCTGCCGCTTCCGTTTGGTTCGATCCGCAACGTGCGCAGCCTCGTCGGGATAGAGAACCTCGTCGACTTCCTCGTCGTCGTCGCGCGCGCCCCGGCTCTTCCCGGGTATCCCCTGCTGGTGACCGACGGCGAGAGCATATCGACGGCCGACCTGATCCGGACGCTCGCCGCGCAGCCCGGTGGCCGCGCGGTCGTCGTCCCGTTTCCGGCTGCGGTCATCGAGTGCGCGGCGGCGTTGGCTGGGCGGCGGGACATGGCCCGGCAGTTGATCGGTTCGTTACGCGTCGATGCGTCCCGGTCGGCTCGGTTCTTCGGCTGGCACCCGCCGCGGACGCTGCGCGAGGGGTTGGCGCTCGCCATGGCGGGGACGCGGTGAAGCGCCTGTTCGACATCGCCGCGGCGCTCGTCATCGGTGCGCTGCTGCTGCTCCCCGCGCTGATGGTCGCGGCGGCGGTGCGGCTCACGTCGCGTGGTCCCGCGCTCTACTGGTCGCGTCGCGTCGGGGCGGAGAACGTCACCTTCGTGATGCCGAAGTTCAGGACGATGCGGATCGATACGCCCGCCGTGGCAACGCACCTCCTGGCAGATCCGAACGCCTTTCTCACGCCCATCGGCGGCTTTCTACGACGGACCAGCCTCGACGAGATCCCGCAGCTGTTGTCCATCCTGGCCGGACACATGAGCTTCGTCGGACCGCGGCCGGCGTTGTTTAATCAGGACGACCTGATCGCACTGCGAACCGAGGCGGGGGTCCACCACCTCAAACCCGGCCTCACCGGTCTGGCGCAGGTCAGCGGGCGCGATCTGCTCACGATCGAGGAAAAGGTCGCGATGGATGCCGCGTATCTCCGCAAGGCGTCGCTCGCGCTCGACCTGAAGATCATCGCGACCACGGCCGTCAAGGTTCTGGGGCGCGAGGGCGTGTCCCATTGACGCTGGTCGGGCGCCGCGACGTCCTGATCCGCGGCGGCTGTGCGGTCGCGGCCTCGTCGGGTGGCCTCGCCGTCTCGTCCTGCGACACGATGGCGGCTCCGAGCGGCGGGGACGATTTCGCACCCATCCAGGACGCGATCGAGCGGCTTCGGCGACGGGGCGGCGGGACCGTTCGCTGTGTCGCCGGCGCGACCTACCGCTGCCGCCGGGCGCCAGTGGTGCTCGATCGGGTCACGCTCGACCTGAACGGCGCGACCCTCGTGCTCGAACTGAGCGGCGGGAACGACCAAGGGGTACGCTTGCGCTCCCACGCCGTCCTTCGCAACGGAACCGTCACGGTGCGATCACAGGGCAAGCCCAGCCTTCAAGGCGGTGCGCACGCGCCCGTCTGCGTCGGGCCGCTGTACGGCGAAGGCGGCACCTCGGCGCAACCTTCTCCGGACGAAGGCGTCAGCGATTGGATCATCGCGGACCTGACCCTGTCGACCGACAAGCGCGTGCCCGTCGAGGGCGGGGTGATGGGCGGCGTGGCGATTCAGGTCATGGGTGGGGCGACGAGAGGGCGAATCGAGCGGATCGTCGTGCCCGACAGTACCACCATGGTAGGCGCGATCCACCTCGATTGGGGTGCGGTCGGCGAGCTGCAGGCAAGCGACGACGCGGACGGTATGACCTGGACGCGGCGCGCGTTCGATGAGGGGCGGGTATGGACCACTCATCCGAGCGATATCGCGGTACGTGACATTCAGGTTGGACGTTTGACCGGCTCTGGCGTTCGGCCCGAGCCAGGGACGGGCGCCATTAGACTTTCGGGATGCCATGACGTCAAGGTAAGCGGCGTTCGCGCCAAAGCGACGAGTGGAAACTTTCTCCGCCACACCGCTGGCGATCTTGGCTTCGAGTTCGCCCAGGGAAGTAGGAAGCTCGCCGGAAATGTTTTCTTAGATTGCGTCGTCGGCGAGAGCCGGGGTCGACTTTTCACGTCGGACAGCCTGGCGGACAATGTGCACCGCGCCACTACCCGCGGGTATCATGCGCGGATAGATCCGCTCTACCGGACCGACGTGCGTTTCGAACATGTCACTGGGTTCGGCGCTGGAGAGCAGCCGGGGGGTGTCTTCGTTCACCAATTTGGTGGGCGTGCCGTGGGATGTCGTGCCGTAGGGTTCTCCGTTGGTTTCCATTGCGATGCAGGGGCACGCGAGGTGTCATTCTATGACTGCACGGCAATTCAAAACGTCGAGACAGGGTTCCTGGTCGAGAATGTCGCTGATCCTCCGCGCGACTGTCGGCTTGTGGCATCGATCGCGACTCAGAACGGGGTCGGCCGTCCGCGGATGGCCAATATTGTGGTGGGCGCATCCATCGCTACCGTGATCGACGGGGGTACGATCGGACGCGCGTCGGGGGCTGAGCCGAGCTTCGGCATTCGCATCAAGGAGCGACGCGACGGATGCCTCGACGCGTCGATCGTCAACCAACCTTTGATCCAGTCTCACGCGCCGGGCGGAGCCGCTATCCAAGCGTCTTCCCGCGAGGGGTGGGGGGCCGTGAAGCTGTTCACGGGTGCGCGTTACGGGGCAGCCGTGATAAGGCGGTGGCTCGGCTTGGCGATGGTTCCCATTCAGATCGAAGAGGACGGCACGCGCTTGATCGCGGTCGAGCGAGGTTATCTGGGGCGACGTTCAAGCTTCGGCGCTGCGACCGATCATTATCTTGAGGTCACCTCCGTCGGTGATGTTGCCGACAAGCGGTGATAAAATTTGACGCCGTAACGGGCCGTTGATGTCGCCGAAGGCATGTGGCAACAGGAGATGTAACGCCGGTTGCGTGGCCGTGAGATTAGCACAGAGTCGTCCGATCATCGTGTATGCGGCGATCCCACAGCGGCCGCCTGGATGGCCGAGCCAAGACATCGTTGCCGCCCTTGCGGCTGCTGACCCGAGTGTCGCGCCGAGCGATCGAGGCTGGGGCGGACAAGGGCAATGTCAAGTCACCTATCGGAGCCGAGGACCCGACGTGTCGCGACAGACCGCGCGACGCCAGCGCTAGCCGAACCGTGAAGAGCAATTATCAGCACGATCGACATGGGCATCTTGCCGGGCTCGTCCCACCCTTTTTCGGCCGCAGGCCCGACGCCGTTCGATGTGCCTTCAGGTAGGTCAGGTCAATCATCACGGTCCTGGCTCGGCATCCGCGGCACCAAGCCCATTTATCATGCTGGCAGACACGCTTCGCTCGCCCCGGCGGGTCCAACAGTTGTGCAGCGTCTTGTGGGGCAGGCGCTGGGCGCATTACTCCAATGAAGCCCGCTTCGGTTGGCCGCAGCGACGCCGCCCAGCATCCGTTAATCACCACCCTCGGCCTGCCATGGCTATTGGTGAAGAGAGGCCACAGTCGCTTTACCTACTCGTCAGTCACACAAAACAAATTGCTCATCCTGGTCTCCTCGCGGAGCCTGACCAGATCGCGAAGCTCACATTAGTAGGTGATGACCATAGACACGCACGGGCTTCGGTCAGGCAGCGATCGGGATCGGCCTCTGCTTGGCTTCGCTGGCAAGCCCCAGCCTTTCGAAGTTTCCCCGCAAGCAGCGAGAGTGCACAGGGGTCGACATAGGTTAGCCGCCCCCCGCCAGAGTAGGTGCTGTGAGCATCGCCTGGACGGATGCGGCTCCGAACGCATTCAGTGATGAGAGGCGTCCTATTAACTCGCGCAGCGGAACGCGCTTCAAAGCGGTCAAGCCAGCGGCTCTGACCGCGCAAAATGACCGGGATTGGTTAGACCTGTACGTAGAAAGTCGCAGTCCAAAGTGGACACAGCGATGGACTCACTATCCGGAAAAACGAAATAATGCAGCTTTTTCAAGGGAAAATGGCGGAGACGGAGGGATTCGAACCCTCGGTACGGTTTCCCGTACGACGCTTTAGCAAAGCGTTGGTTTCAGCCACTCACCCACGTCTCCGGACCGGCGGCCGGCGGGCTATAGCGGGGCGGGCGGGCGCGATCAACCGGGGAGGTGGATTCGGCCGGGCGCGGAAAGGACTCGGTCAGGCGCATCGTTCATGGCCGCGACAGGCGCGTGCGCTACGCCTTTGACGATGCGTTTTCGGGGCGTTTCCGGGGGATGAGTGAGATGGCGAACAGGGTCTGGCGCGCGGGCATCACGGCGGGCCTGGCGATCGCGCTGGCGGGGCTGCCGGCGTCGGCGCAGGTGCGCACCATCGATCCCAATGCGGCGATCGACGCGGATGTCGGCGCACCCGCCCCCGCGCGCCCGGCGCCGCCGCCGCCGCGCCCGGCGGCACCCGCCCCCACGCCCGCATCCCCACCGATCGCCCCCGCCCCCGTCTCCCCCGCCGCCACCGGCGAAGTGGCGCAGCAGGCACGCGCGGAGGCGACGACCGCGGCGGCGGACACCTACAAGCGCGACGACCTGATCGCCGCGGGCGAGGACGTGTTCGGCAAGGGCGCGGAAGGATTTGCCGGGCTGATCGAGAAGATCCTGAAGGAGCAGGGCGAGCCCAACGCCTATATCGCCGGACGCGAGGCGTCGGCGGCGCTGATCGTCGGCCTGCGCTACGGCTCGGGCGTGATGACGCACAAGATCGAGGGGCAGCGGCCGGTATACTGGACCGGCCCGTCGGTCGGCTTCGACGCGGGGGGCGACGCGAACAAGGTGTTCGTGCTGGTCTACAACCTTCACGACACGCAGGAGATCTACAATCGCTTTCCCGGCGCGGAAGGGCGGCTGTACTTCGTCGGGGGGTTCGCGGCGACGTACCTGCGCAAGGGCAACGTGGTGCTGATCCCGGTCCGGCTGGGCGTCGGCTGGCGCGCGGGCGTCAACGTCGGGTACATGAAGTTCACCGAAACGTCGAAGTGGTTGCCGTTCTGACGCGCCTCAACGGATGAAGCTGCCCTCGTTGGGCAGGGTCGCCTCCTCCGCGCGCGGCATCTTCGCGAAGAGCGCGCGGTCGTCCGGGCCGAAGGCGTAGCGCCACATCACGAACAGATAGGCCGCCGCCGTCGCCGGGATGCCCACCGCCAGCTGCACCGCGCGCCAGCCCGGCGGCAGCAGCGTGAAGGCGCCGCCCGCCACCCCGGCCGCCAGCGCGGCGTAGACCAGCGGCCAGCGCATCGGCGAGACGGGCGCCTTCAGCAGCCTCGACAGCAGCTTCGCCTTCGCCACCGACGTGAGCAGCAGCACCAGCATCAGCGCCACCGGAGCGCCCGCCGCCTGCTCGGTGATGCCGTAGTCCAAGGCGCGCAGGCCGAGCACGAAGGCGAAGGACAGGGCGATCTGCACGCACAGCATCCCCGCGGAGATCAGGAGGTTGCGATGCCGCGCGAGATAGACGAGCGCCGATTCGCACACCGCGCCGGTCGAGGCGAACACCTCGGCGAACAGCAGGAACACCATCGCCGCCGCGCCGCTGGTGAATTGCGGGCCGATCGCGGCCATCACCGCCTTGCGCGGGATCGACGCCATCAGCGCCAGCGCCAGCTGCGCTGCGATGATCCAGAACGCGACCTGCCGCACCTGCCGCGCGATGGCGGCATAGTCGCGCTTCGCCAGGCTCTGGGTCACGACGGGCCCCAGAATCGGGTCGAAGCTGGTCTTCAGCCGCTGCGGCAGGCTCGCGACCTGCTGCGCCATGTAATAGATGCCGACGACGTTGGGCGCGAACAGGAGGCCCAGGATCAGCCGGTCGACATTGCGGCTGCCCCATTCCAGCGCGTCGGCGCCCGCGAGCGGCATGTTGGCGCGGGCGAGCGCGAACAGGTCGCGCAGATGCGGCGACCAGCCCGGCGGCAGGCCGTAGCTGCGGATCAGCGGCACGATGCTGGCGATCAGCGCCGCGACCATCGAGGCGACGTAGGACAGGACCAGCCCGTCCTTGATCGTGGCGAAGGAGAACAGGAATGCCGCGATCGACAGCGTCCACGGCTCGACGATGGCGCGCGCCGTCACCGCTGCCTTCACATCGTGGCGATAGGCGAGCGCGGCCAGGCTGACATCGGACAATGCGGGGGCGAGGATGATGAGCGGAAAGAACCGGTCGAGCCCGCCGATCGCCGAATTGGGGTACATCAGCTGCGGAAAGGCGAAGAGGATCGCGCTCGCCGCCAGGCTGGCGACGAAGGCGAGCGCCAGCGCATCGAAGACGACGCAGGCGTGCGGCCGCCCGGTGGAGGACAGCGCCTGCGCCAGCCCGCGCTTCAGGCCCAGCGTCGCGATCAGCGCGGCGAGCTCGACCACCACCACCGCGATGGCGAACCGCCCCACCAGCGCCGCACCGTAGAAGTGGCCGGCGATGAAGAGGAAGGGGATGCGCGCGCCCAGCTTCAGCACGAATCCGGCGACATTGGTCCGCCCGCCCTTGGCGAGCGCAGCCATGTCGTCGGTGCGCGGGGTGTCGGTCATGCTAAGCCGCCCTAACCCTTCCCTCTCCCACCGGGAGAGGAAGGGAGGCGCGGAGCGCCGGAAGGGTGAGGGCGATCAATGCGCCGCGCCCCAGCTCGGCCCGGTGCCGATCTCCACCGCCAGCGGCACCGACAGCATCACCGCGGGTTCCGCGGCGGTCGCCATCACGCGCTCGATCACCGGGCGCGCCGCATCGACTTCCGCGTCGGGCACTTCGAACACCAGCTCGTCGTGCACCTGCAACAGCATCCGCGTGCCGGTCAGCCCCTCGGCCGCCAGCGCGGGTTCCATCCGCGCCATCGCGCGCTTGATGATATCGGCGCTGGTCCCCTGGATCGGCGCGTTGATCGCGGCGCGCTCCGCGCCCTGGCGTTCGTGCTGCACCTTGCTGCGGATGCGCGGGAAGTGCGTCTTGCGGCCGAACAATGTCGTCGTGAACCCGCGTTCGCGCACGAACTGCGTCGTGGCGTGGATATAGTCGCGGATGCCGGGGAAGCGATCGAAGTAGCGGTCGATCATGCCCTGCGCCTCGTCCGCCGTCACGTCGAGCCGCCCGGCGAGCCCCCAGCGGCTGATGCCGTAGAGGATCGCGAAGTTGATCGTCTTGGCGCGCCCGCGCGTGTCGCGGTTCACCTCGCCGAACAGTTCCTGCGCGGTCAGCGAGTGGATGTCGTCACCGCGCGCGAACGCATCGCGCAGTTGCGGCACGTCCGCCATGTGCGCGGCGAGGCGCAGTTCGATCTGCGAATAGTCGGCGGCGAGGATCACGTGCCCCGCCTCGGCGACGAAGGCATCGCGGATCTGCCGGCCCGTCTCCGTGCGGATCGGGATGTTCTGAAGGTTGGGGTCGGTGGAGGACAGCCGCCCCGTCTGCGCGCCGGTCAGCGAGTAGCTGGTGTGGACGCGGCCGGTGGCGGGGTGGATCTGCTCCTGCAGGGCGTCGGTGTAGGTGTTCTTCAGCTTCGTCAGCTGGCGCCAGTCGAGCACCCGCGCCGCGATCTCCGCCCCAGGCGAATCCTTGTCCGCCGCCAGCCGCTCCATCTCGTTCACGTCGGTGGAGTAAACGCCGCTCTTGCCCTTGCGCCCGCCTTTCAGCCCCATCCGCTCGAACAGCACGTCGCCCAGCTGCTTGGGGCTGCCGATCGTGAAGGGACCGCCGGCGAGGTCGTGGATCACGCCTTCCAGCTCCGCGATCTGCGTCGTGAATCCGGCGGACAGGGTGGACAGCACCTCCCGGTCCACCTTGATCCCGTGCCGCTCCATTCGCCCGATCACCGCGGGCAGCGGCCGGTCCACCATCTCATACACCCGCGTCGCCGCCTCCACCGGCAGCCGCGCACGAAAGCGGCGCCACAGCCGCAGCGTCACGTCGGCGTCCTCCGCGGCGTAGCGGGTGGCGGCCTTCAGATCGACCTGATGGAAGCCGATCGCCTTCTTGCCCGTGCCGGTCACGTCCTTGTAGGCGATGCAGCTGTGCGACAGGTGCGTCGCCGCCAGCTCGTCCATGCCGTGCCCGTGCAGTCCGGCGTCGAGGTCGAAGCTCATGACGATCGTGTCGTCATAAGGCGCGACGTCGATGTCCAGCCTCGCGAGCACGATCATGTCGTACTTCAGGTTGTGCCCGATCTTCAGGACGCTCTCGTCCTCGAACAGGTCCTTCAGCCTGGCGAGCGCCACCTCGCGGTCGAGCTGCACCGGGCGCTCGGCGAACATATCCGCACCCCCCGCCTCGCCCTCGTGCCCCAGGGGCACGTAGCAGGCGAGGTTGGGTGCCAGCGCCATGCTGACGCCGACCAGCTCGGCCAGCATCGGGTCCTTGGCGCTGGTCTCGGTATCGATCGCCACCCAGCCCTGGTGCCGCGCGACGGTGATCCAGCGGTCCAGCGCCGCCTCGTCCACCACCGTCTCGTAGGCATCGTGGTCGCAGGCGGGATCGTCCTCCTGCGGCACGTTCGCCGCCTCGGGCTGCGGCGCGTCGGCCACCTGCTCCAGCCGCGACAGCAGCGTGCGGAAGCCGTGATGCTCCAGGAAGGCGCGCAGCGGGGCGTCGGGAATGCCCTGCAACTGCAGTTCGTCGAGCGGCTGCGGCAGCGGCGAATCACACTTCAGCGTCACCAGCACCTTGGACAGCCGGGCGTTCTCCGCGTGCTCGATCAGGTTGTCGCGCAGCTTGCCCTTCTTCATGTCCGGCGCGGCGGCGAGCACCGCTTCCAGATCGCCGTGCTCGTTGATGAGCTTGGACGCGGTCTTGGGGCCGACCCCGGGGACGCCCGGCACGTTGTCGACGCTGTCGCCCATCAGCGCCAGCACGTCGCCCAGCCGCTCGGGCCCGACGCCGAACTTCTCGACGACGTAGTCGGGACCGAGCGTGCGGTTGTTCATCGTGTCGAGCATGTCGACCGATGGATCTTCCATCAGCTGCATCAGGTCCTTGTCGGAACTGACGATCGTCACCCGCCATCCCTGCGCCAGCGCGGCCTTCGTATAGCAGGCGATGATGTCGTCCGCTTCCAGCCCCTCCTCCTCGATGCAGGGCAGCGAGAAGGCACGGGTGGCGTCGCGGATCATCGGGAACTGCGGCTTCAGGTCCTCCGGTGGGGGCGGACGGTGCGCCTTGTACTGGTCGTAGAGTGCGTTGCGGAACGTGCTGGAGGACTTGTCGAGGATGACCGCCATGTGGCTCGGCCCGTCCGCCTTGTGCAGTGCGTCGGCCAGCTTCCACAGCATGGCGGTGTAGCCGTACACCGCGCCGACCGGCTCCCCATGCTTGTTCGTGAGCGGCGGCAGACGGTGGTAGGCGCGGAAGATGTAGCCCGATCCGTCGACGAGATAGAGGTGCGGCATGGCGTCACCCCTATGCCCTTTCGCGCGCGGGTGGAACCGGTGTCGCGGTCAGTTCGCCGCGTCGTCGTCCGCATCGGCGGCGGCCATGCGGATTGTCGCGGCGGCGCCGGTCAGCGAAGAGGCGACGTTCTGGATCAGCCGCTGACGGTCGCGGATCGGGGCGGTGGTGTCGCCGATCATCACGGCGACGGCGTAGCGTCGCCCGTCGGGCGCGGTGACGAGGCCGACGTCGTTGAACCCTGCGTTGCGGCCGCCCAAGTCCTGCCCGGTGCCCGTCTTGTGCGCCAGTTCCCATCCCGCCGGCGTCGCAGCGCGCAGCCGCGCGTGGCCGGTGCGCGACGCCGTCATCGTCTCCAGCAGCAGCCGCGTCGACGTCTCGCTCAGCAATTCTCCCCGCGCCAGCCGCGCGAGCGCGTCGGCGATGGCCAGCGGGGCGGCGCCGTCGGGCGGATTGTCGACGTAGCGCTGGAACGCCGCGCGGCGCACCGCCGGGTCCAGCCGCGCGCGCGCCGCCTCGAAACCGCGGCCGGTCGCCATCGACTGCGACCAGGTGAGCCCGGCGGTGCCGCTCTGCAGCAACCGCTCGCCCGGGCCGAAGCGGATCGCACCCAGCCGCTTCTCGGAAATGAACGCGCGTACCGCGGACGGCCCGCCGACGAAGGTGAGCAGCCGGTCGTTGGCGGTGTTGTCGCTCTGCGTCAGCGCGCGGGTCATCAGCGCGCCGACGGTGGTGCGATAACCCTCGCCGCGCACCAGCCCGGCGATCGGCTGGTGGAACAGCGTCAGGTCGTCGCGCGTGACCAATACGGGATCGTCCAGCTTCAGTCGCCCGGCATCGCGCTGCGCCAGCACCGTCATCGCCACCCACAGCTTGCTGACGCTCTGCTGCGGCAGGCTGAGCGAGCCGCCGCGCTCCACGCTCCACCCCTCGTCAACCGCGACGATCGCGGCGCCGGCCTTGCCGGGGAAGGAGCGGACCAGCGCGTCGACGCGCGACTGCAACCCGGCCGGCGCCGCGCTGCGGGGCCGCGTGACGGGGACGGCGGCGGGAACCGGGACGGAGACGAAGGTGGCGGCGGCGTCGCGCCACTGCTGCTGCTGGCGCGCGTCCTGCTGCGCGGCGGGGATCAGCGACATGCCCCCGCCCGATCCGCAACCGGCGATCAGCAGCGAGGCCAGGACGATGCCCGGACGGCGCCGGGCTCCTTGCGCGTGGCGATCGGTCTTCAACGTCGTGCAGCCCCCGTGATGACGGGAAAGTGACGGCGTTCGCGGGCGAAAGGCAATCCCGCGGGCGACTCGGGTGCGACGATCATCCCTCCTGTTACGACGAGATGCTTGAACCCCAAGTTTACGGCGCAAACCGCTGAATCCGTGCGAGTCGCGCCGCAGCGTCACGGCACCAGCACGGTGTCCACCGCATCGGCCAGCGTCGACGGGTGATCCAGCGTGAAGTGAAGCCCCCGGCTCTCGTGGCGGTGCAGCGCCGAGCGGACGATCAAGTCCGCCGTCTGCAACAGGTTCCGCAGTTCGACCAGGTCCGGCGTCACGCGGAAGTGGCCGTAATAATCCTCCACCTCGCTGGTCAAAAGGTCGATGCGGTGCTTGGCACGTTCCAGCCGCTTGGTCGTGCGCACGATGCCGACGTAATTCCACATGAAGCGCCGGATCTCGGTCCAGCTCTGCTTGATGACCACCTCCTCGTCCGCGTCGGTGACGCGGCTCTCGTCCCACGCGCGGATCGAGGGCACGGGCGGCAGCCCGTCCCACGATGCCGCGATGTGCCGCGCCGCCGCCTCGCCGAAGACGAAGCATTCGAGCAGCGAGTTGCTGGCGAGGCGATTGGCGCCGTGCAGCCCGCTCTCCGTACACTCGCCCGCGGCGTAGAGGCCGGGCAGGTCGGTGCGCCCGTCGCGGTCGACCACGATCCCGCCGCAGGTGTAGTGCTGCGCCGGCACGACCGGGATCGGGTCGCGCGTCATGTCGATGCCGAGGCCGAGCAGCTTATCGTGGATGTTCGGGAAATGCGCGCGCACGAAGTCGGCGGGCTGGTGGCTGATGTCGAGGTGGACGTAGTCGAGCCCGTAGCGCTTGATCTCCGCGTCGATCGCACGCGCCACCACGTCGCGCGGCGCCAGCTCCAGCCGCTCCGCGTCATAGTCGGGCATGAAGCGGCGCCCGGTGGCGGGGTTGACCAGCCGCCCGCCCTCCCCGCGTACCGCCTCGGTGATGAGGAAGTTCTTGACGTCGAGATTGTAGAGGCAGGTGGGGTGGAACTGCATCATCTCCATGTTCGACACGCGGCAGCCCGCGCGCCACGCCATCGCGATGCCGTCCCCGGTGGCCCCGCGCGGCGCGGTGGAGAACAGGTACGTGCGTCCCGCGCCCCCCGTCGCCAGCACCGTGGCGCGCGCGGTGTGCAGCTCCACCTGGCCCGTGGCGCGATCGATCGCGTAGACCCCCCACACATGGCCCGCGCCGGAATAGCGCTCCTCGTGCCGGCTGGTCGCCAGGTCCACCGCGACGCGGTCGGGCAGCAGGGTGATGTTCGGGTGCGCCTCCGCCGCGCGTTGCAGCGCTTCCTGCACCGCCCATCCGGTGGCGTCGGCGACGTGGACGATGCGGCGGTGGGAGTGGCCGCCCTCGCGCGTCAGGTGCAGCGCACCCGCCTCCTCGGCGAAGGGGACGCCCAGCGCCTGCAACCGCGCGATCGCGGCGGGCGCGCCCTCTACGACGAACTCGACGATCGCGCGATCGTTCAGCCCGGCGCCCGCGACCATCGTGTCCTCGACATGGTTCTCGAACGTGTCGCCGGGTTCCAGCACCGCGGCGATCCCGCCCTGCGCCCAGGCGGTGGACCCCTCGTTCAGCGCGCCCTTGGCGAGCACGGTGACGCGGAAGCGGTCGGCGAGGTTGAGCGCGGCGGTGAGGCCGGCGGCGCCGGAACCGACGATGAGGACGTCGCTGGTGGTCATGTCGTCTTCCTGACACGAAACGCCGCCAATGCGACAGTCCGTTGCGCGGCGGCCGGAACCGGCGCGCGGGATCGGCATTGAGCGCGGCTGTGATGGCACGGGATTTCGAACAGAGGATGGACCGGCACCGGCTTCGCGCCGAACGACTGCGGCGCGAGGCGGGCAATTGCCTGGGCATCGCCGTGTCGACGCGCGACATGGATACCGCGGCGGCGATGATCGACGAGGCGACCCGGCTGGTCGGCCGCGCCGCGACGCTGGAAGCGGCCTAGCGCGTCACCCCGCCGCGCGCGTGAGGCTGAGGAACACGTCCTCGAGGTCCGCTTCCTTGGTCGAAACGTCGACGATGCCGTAGCCGTCCGCCTGCACCGCGCCCAGCACCTCGCCCGCGTTCACCCGGTCCTTCGAATAGGTGATCTCCAGCGTCCGCATGCCCTTCAGCACGATCTTCTCGAAACAGGCGTTCTGCGGCGGCGCGGCGACGTCGCGGTCGACGGTGACGGCGACGATCTTCTCCTGCGCCTTTCCGACGAGGTCCGCGGTCGGCTCGTTGGCGATCACGCGGCCGTGGTTGATGATCGCGATGCGGTCGCACAGCTCCTCCGCCTCCTCGAGATAGTGCGTCGTCAGCACCACGGTGACGCCGGCGTCGTTCAGGCTGCGCACGTAGGTCCACAATTGCTGGCGCAACTCGATGTCGACGCCCGCGGTCGGCTCGTCCAGCACGAGCACCGGGGGCGAGTGGACCATCGCCTTGGCCACCATCAGCCGCCGCTTCATGCCGCCCGACAGCGTGCGGGCGTACGCGTTCGCCTTGTCCTCCAGGTGGACGGCGCGCAGCAGCTCCAGCGAGCGCCGCTGCGCCTTGGGCACGCCGTAGAGCCCAGCCTGGATCTCCAGCGTCTCCACCGGCGTGAAGAAGGGGTCGAACAGGATCTCCTGGTTGACGATGCCGATCGACGCCTTGGCGTTGCGCGGATGCTGGTCGATGTCGAACCCCCAGATCGAGGCCGACCCGCTGGTCTTGTTGACCAGTCCGGCCAGGATGTTGATGAGCGTCGACTTGCCCGCGCCGTTGGGGCCGAGCAGGCCGAAGATCGAACCCCGCGGCACGTCGAACGAGACACCGTCCAGCGCCTGCTTGGGCGGGCCGCCCTTCACCCCGGCGTAGGTCTTGCTGAGGTCGCGGATCGAGATGGCTGCCGTCATACGGGCGCGATTACGCCTGCGGGCAGGTGATTGCTAGGCCGCCGGCCACTTGCTAATCGCACGCGCATGATCGCCCCGCCCGAGACCGTCCGCACCAGCCAGCCCCGCGTCGCCTGCGACGGCGCGGCCGACATCCCCGGCGGCGCCGCGCTGGGCCATCCGCGCGTGTGGCTGCAGATCGACGAGACCGGCTACGTCGACTGCGGCTATTGCGACCGCCGCTTCGTGCTGATCGGCGGCCCGGCGGACGGCGCCGACCAGGCGACGCTCGGCGATCACGGAGACGGCGCGGGGCGGTGAGCGCGACGAAACGGCGAACCGTGATTTTCCGCGTCCGACGCCGCCCGGTTCTTTCGCGGAGGTGATAGTGGCGCGCGGCGATAGCCGGCCTATATCTTCGTCATGACCGATCCCCGATCCTTCCTCTACCGCGACGCGCTCGACCCCGATGCGGCGCAGCGCCTCGCCACGCAGACGCTGGCGCGCGCCGACGACGGCGAGCTCTACCTGCAGTATCGCAAGGCGGAGGCGTTCGGGTTCGACGACGGGCGGCTGAAGACCGCCAGCTACGACACCACGGCCGGGTTCGGCCTGCGCGCGGTGTCCGGCGAGATGACCGCCTTCGCCCATGCCAACGAATTGTCCGAAGCGGCGATCCGGCGGGCCGGCGAGACGATGGCGCTGATCGATCCTTCCGCCCAGGCCCGGGCCCCGGCGCCGCCGGGCACCAATGCGCGGCTCTACACCGATGCCGACCCGCTCGACCTTGTCCCCTTCGCCGACAAGGTGAACCTGTGCCAGACGATCGACGCCGCCGCCCGCGCGCGCGATCCGCGCGTGGCGCAGGTCTCCGTCGCGCTCAGCGGCACGTGGAGCGTGGTGGAGATCGTGCGGCCCGACGGTTTCGTCGCCACCGACGTGCGCCCGCTCGTCCGCCTGAACGTGTCGATCGTCGCCGAGGCGAACGGCCGGCGCGAGACGGGCACGTTCGGCATCGGCGGCCGCTACCTCTACGATCGGCTGATGGGCGAGGACGTGTGGAACCGCGCCATCGACGAGGCACTGGCGCAGGCGCTGGTGAACCTCGAATCGGTGGCCGCGCCGGCGGGCGAGATGACGGTCCTGCTCGGCCCCGGCTGGCCCGGCGTGCTGCTGCACGAGGCGATCGGCCACGGGCTGGAGGGCGACTTCAACCGCAAGGGGACGTCCGCCTTCTCCGGCCGGATCGGGGAGCAGGTGGCGGCGCGCGGCATCACGATCGTCGACGACGGATCGCTCGCCGACCGCCGCGGCTCGCTGACCATCGACGACGAGGGCACGCCGACGCGCGAGACCATCCTGATCGAGGACGGCTTCCTGAAGGGCTATATGCAGGACCGGCTGAACGCCCGGCTGATGGGCGTGGAGGCGACCGGCAACGGCCGGCGCGAGAGCTTCGCCCACGCGCCGATGCCGCGGATGACCAACACCTTCATGAAGGCGGGCAGGGACGATCCGGCCGAGCTGCTGAGCCGCGTGAAGAAGGGTATCTTCGCCAAGTCGTTCGGCGGCGGCCAGGTGGACATCGTGTCCGGCAAGTTCGTCTTCTCCTGCACCGAGGCTTACCTGGTCGAGGACGGCAGGATCGGCGCCCCGATCAAGGGCGCGACGCTGATCGGCGACGGGCCGAGCGTGCTGACCAAAGTCCTCGGCGTCGGCAACGACTTCGCGCTGGACGAGGGGATCGGCATCTGCGGCAAGGGCGGGCAGAGCGTTCCCGCGGGCGTGGGCCAGCCGACGCTACTGGTCGGCGGGCTGACCGTCGGCGGGACGGCGGCCTAGGCCCGCTATCCGACCGGTCGCCGTCGAGCGCCGCCGGAGCGGGGTCGCGAACTGGCGCGGCGTCGTCACGGCAACCTCGCCGCCGATGGCTTCTCCCGCGCACGCGGCGCCGCGCCGCTCGCCCCTGATGCGATGAGCATCGGTGCCTAGCGCACCTGCGCGACGCGCAGCGTGCCGGGGGCAAGGGGGCGGCAAAGCTCCGCGCTGCTCGCCTCCCCGGTCAGCCAGCGCGCATAGTCGGTTGGGGTGAGCACGACGACCTGGCGGTCGTGATAGGGCACGATGTCCTTCCCCGGCGGGCAGGTGAGCATCGCCCACGCCTCGCCGACCTGTGGATCGTTCCGCCACACGCCCGCGATGCAGAACCAGTCGAGCCCGGCGACGGTGAAGGCCCATTTGGACTTGGGCGGCTTCCCGCGCGCCGGCGGGTCCGCCGCGGGCGCGTCGGTGAACTCGAAGAAGCCCTCCACGGGGATCAGGCACCGGCCGGTCCCGTCGCCGTCGCCGATGCGGCGCCCGTCGGAGCGGAAATTGTAGACCGGGTGCCCGTTCGGTGCCGGCCAGCTCCAGCGGCGCGTCACCATCTCCGCCACCGGTGCGCCGTCCGCCGTGCCACCGCGGACGATCTCCACCCGATCGGTGATGCGGAAGCCGTCGAGCGGGGCGAAATTGGGCGCACCCTCCGGAAAGCGGAGCGGGATGCGCACCTCACGCCACTCCTCCACCACCTGGCCGAGCTGCGTGCGGCGATAGGCTTCGTTGCACATGGGCGGCAGAGTAGCGCCGGGCGAGCGGCGCGGCGAGCGAAGGTTGCGGATGTTGAGGCGCGGGCGCGGTCTCGCGCAGGACGCGCCGCGGGAGGCACGGCGATGCGGCGGCGAGGCGACCCTGGCGCGCCCCCAGCCGTGAACGTCCGCTTCTCGTCGCGATCGTGGGCGGAGTATCTCGGCCTGCTCGAGCACGATGCGAAGCTGTTCGCCAAGGTCAACGCGCTGATTGAGGAATGTCGACGGCACCCATCCAAGGGCACCGGTAAACCCGATCCACTGGGCGGCAATCTGTCAGGCTGGTGGTCGCGCCGGATCAGCCACGAGCGTCGGCTGGTGTATCGCGTGGCGGGCAGTGGCGACGAGCAGGTGCTGCAGGTAGCGCAGTGCCGGTATCATTATTGAGGTTGAAGCCGGCTCCCTGACAGCAGGCCTCTGCTCGATTCTGCTGGTTATGCCTCTATTCCGACCCTGGCGCCTCCGTTGGGTCTATTTGACCTTCTCTGAACCTGGTTCCGTGATCTCAAAAACGAACGTCATCTCTACGGACGGGAGCCGAATTCGCGCTGGGCACGCCTCGCCGAACGGCCGCCCCTTTCGCGAACATATTGAAGTGCCGGTGGCGGTTTGACAGGCCCTCTTCTCAATCGTGCTCCCGGTCGCCCGCGCCCATGTAGAGTTCGCGGCCGGTCCGGTGGTAGAGGTCGCTCATCGCCGCCATGCCGGCTTCCGCTTCCGCCTCACCCAGCGGCGCCGCCTTCGCCGGATCAGCCCCCGCACCGTTCCGGGGCGGTCTTTGGGCGGCCACGAACGTTTCCACCGGGGCGTTCTGCTTCGCCGCGAAGTCCGCGCCGCCCGGCATCGCCGGGCGAGGTCCTGCGAGGCCTTCTGCCCCCGGCAGAAGGCTATTCGCCGCCCTGCCGGCGGCGAACTCTCGGACCTCCTGCGTGATCTTCATCGAGCAGAATTTGGGCCCGCACATCGAGCAGAAATGCGCGGTCTTCGCGCCCTCGGCCGGCAGGGTCTGGTCGTGGTATTGCTCGGCCGTTTCGGGATCGAGCGACAGGTTGAACTGGTCGCGCCACCGGAACTCGAACCGCGCGCGGGAAAGCGCGTCGTCGCGCATCTTCGCCGCGGGGTGGCCCTTCGCCAGGTCGGCGGCGTGGGCGGCCAGCTTGTACGTCACGACGCCGACCTTCACGTCGTCGCGGTCAGGCAGGCCCAGATGCTCCTTGGGCGTCACGTAGCAGAGCATCGCCGTGCCGTACCAGCCGATCATCGCCGCGCCGATGCCGCTGGTGATATGGTCGTAGCCGGGCGCGATGTCGGTCGTCAGCGGCCCGAGCGTGTAGAAGGGCGCCTCGCCGCACACCTCCAGCTGCTTGTCCATGTTCTCCTTGATCTTGTGCATCGGCACGTGGCCGGGACCCTCGATCATCACCTGCACGTCCTGCGCCCAGGCGCGGTGGGTCAGCTCGCCCAGCGTGTAGAGCTCGCTGAACTGCGCCTCGTCGTTGGCGTCGGCGATGCTGCCAGGACGCAGGCCGTCGCCCAGCGAATAGGCGATGTCATACGCCTTCATGATCTCGGTGATCTCGTCGAAGCGCTCGTAGAGGAAGCTCTCCTTGTGGTGCGCCAGGCACCATTTCGCCATGATGCTGCCGCCGCGGCTGACGATGCCGGTCACGCGCTTCGCCGTCATGGGGATGTAGGGCAGGCGGACGCCGGCGTGGATGGTGAAATAGTCGACGCCCTGCTCCGCCTGCTCGATCAGCGTGTCGCGGAAGATCTCCCACGTCAGCTCCTCGGCGATGCCGCTGACCTTCTCCAGCGCCTGGTAGATCGGCACGGTGCCGATCGGCACGGGAGAGTTGCGGATGATCCACTCGCGCGTGTCGTGGATGTTGCGGCCCGTCGACAGGTCCATCACCGTGTCGGCGCCCCAGCGGATCGACCAGACGAGCTTGTCGACCTCCTTCGCCACGTCGCTGGCGACCGCGGAATTGCCGATATTGGCGTTGATCTTCACCAGGAAATTGCGGCCGATCGCCATCGGCTCCGATTCCGGATGGTTGATGTTCGAGGGGATGATCGCGCGCCCGCGCGCCACCTCGTCGCGCACGAACTCGGGCGTGACGTAGTCGGGAATGGCGGCACCGAAGCTCTCACCGTCGCGCGCGTACTCGCGCAGCATCTCGCGCCCGAGATTCTCGCGCGTGGCGACATACTCCATCTCCGGCGTCACGATGCCACGGCGGGCGTAGTGCATCTGGCTGACGTTCATGCCCGGCTTCGCGCGCAGCGGGCGCTTCACGACGTTGGGGAAGGGCTGGACGCCGCCGCTGCGGTCGGGGCCCAGCTGGCCGTTGTCCTCGGGCTTTACGTGGCGGGCGTCATACGCCTCGACGTCGCCGCGCCCCTCGATCCAGGCGCGGCGCAGGTCGGGCAGGCCGGCCATGATGTCGATGCGCGCCGCGGGATCGGTGTAGGGGCCGGAGGTGTCGTAGACGTTGAGCGGCGGCTCGCCGCAGCCGGGTTCGAGATCGATCGCACGCATCGCGACGCGCACCTGCGGGTTTCCGGGCGCGCCGACGTGGATCTTGCGGCTGCCGCGGATCGGGCCGGTGGTGACGCGTAGTTCGGTGCGGGCGGGAACGTCTGCCATCGTCGTCTCTCCAGATGTCGGATGGAAAGACGGTTCTGTCGCGACCGCTCCCTCCCTCCGCCGGTATCAACCGGATCAGGTTCGGCGGGTCGAAGGCTGCTGCCTTCCTCTCAGCCGCGCGAACAGCGGCCCCCCGGGGAATGGCGCCAGCATAGGGGTGCGGCGGCGGGAGCGCCAACGAAAAAGGGCCGCGCGGCGGATGCCGGCGGCCCTTGCCCGTCGTTTCGCCCGGTTCAGGCGAAGGCGCCGCTGGTCCGCAGCGCCTCGATCGAATTGTTCGTGCCCGCGGGGAAGAAGCCGCCGCCCACCCCCGCGGTATTGCGCAGGTAGACGATGTTGTGGACCTGCGCGCTGGACCGGGTGAAGGCGATCGCGTTCGCGTCCGCGGGAACGAGGTTCGCGTTGCCGGCCGCGTCGGTGATGCCCTGGTCCAGGTCCGCGTTGGTGCCGGTGGTCCCGTCCAGCGAATCGCGCGCGTTGGAGATGGCGTTGGCCGCGTTGCGGCCCGCCGCGCCGAGATTGTAGAGCTCGGTGCGGATCAGCCCGGCGTGGTACGCCTCCGCCGCCAGGATGCCCGCCGCCGCCTCGAGATAGACCGCGCTGCTGATGAGGGGCGAGGCGCCCTTGTAGGCGTTGACGCCCACGTCCTCGAACAGGAACGCCGCCAGCAGGAAGTTGAGGTCGCCGGCATAGGGATCGAACGTGTCGGTCGCGCCCACCAGCCCCGCCGCGCGCGCCGCGGCGGTGAAGGCGCCGGTCGCGCCGCCGTCGATGTTGATCGCGGGCTGCGCGATGACCAGCGAGGAGCTGACCGTGGTGATCGCGGCGCGGATGACGTTGACGTGCGCGATCTCGTCGCCCGCGATCTCACGCGCGTAGGAGGCGATGAGCGGATCGGCGAACTCCACCTTGCGCCCGCCGGTGACCGCGCCCGGCTGGCCGACCGTCCCGGTGGTGCTGCTGTCGGGCAGGCGGCGGCCGAAGGCGGCGATCGAGTAGAATTGCGCCTCCAGATACTCGAGGTTCAGCGCGAGCTGGAGCACGCCCACGTCGGTCGAGACGCCGGTGGAGGTGGGGGTCGGCGTGGGCGTCGGCGTCGGCGAGGGATCGTCGTCGTCGTCGTCGCCGCAGGCGGAGAGAAGCGCGAGGCCGCCGACCGCGGCGGTGCCGGCACCGGCCAGCTTCAGGAAGCGCCGGCGCTCTGCCCGCCGCGCGTTGGCGGCGTCGAGGGCGGCGAAGACGGAATCCTTGATCATGATCTGTGTCCCTATCGCGGGGAGGAAGACGAGGGGCGTGGCGAGGCGGCAGAGCGCCTCAGGTCGATGCCGCGCTCGTCTTGATCGTGCCGTTGACGCCGGCGGGGAAGAAGCCGCCGGCGGTGACCGCCGCCGCGTTCAGGTAGACGATGTTCAGCACCTGGGGGGCGGTGCGACTGAAGGCGATGCCGTTCACGTTCACCGGCACGATGTTCGACGCGGTGCCGTCCGGCGTCGCGATCGGGCGGATGCCCTGGTCGTCGTTGGGCGCGATGCCGCGGATCAGGTCCTCGGTCGGACGCCCGTCGAGCGCGTTGCGCGCGGCGGCGATCCCCTCCGTCGCGTCGATCAGCGCGGGCGTGGCCAGCCCCTTGCGGTAGAGCGAGGTGCGGATGATGGCGGCGTGATACGCCTCCACTGCGAGGATGCCCGCCGCCGCCTCGAGAAAGGTCTTGCTGCTCAGCAGCGTGGCCGAGCCCTTGTACGCGGACACGCCGACATCCTCGAAGATGTAGGCGCCGAGCAGGAAGTTCTCGTCGCTGGAATAGGGATCGAACGTCGCCGGCAGGCCCGCCGCCACGGCGGCGCGGCCGAACGCGCTGGTCGGCCCGGTCGACAGGTCGATCGCGGGCTGCGCCACCGCCGCGGTGCCCAGGTTGGTGCGCAGGAAGCGGACGTGCGCCAGCTCGTCCGCCGCGATCTCGCGCGCATATTGCGCCACCGCGGGATCGGTGAAGGTGACGCGGCGCCCGCCGGTCGCGGCGACGGCGGTGCCGGTGCCGGTCGCGCCGCCGGCCGCGATGTCCGCCGCCGCGAGCGGCGAGCCGGTGGCGGCGAAGGCATAGAAGTTCGCCTCGAGATACTCGAGGTTCAGCGCGAAGTTCAGCACGTCCGCGTCGGTGATCGGCGCGGCGGTGGAGGTGGGCGACGGGCTGGGCGAGGGCGTGGGCGTGGGCGTCGATTGCGCCGCGGCGCGCCCGCCCATGGCCAGCGCGGCGGAACCCGCCGCCGCGCCGATCGCGTCGGTGAAGAACGACCGGCGCGATTCGCGGCGCCGCACCCGGTTGTCGAGCGCGTCGATGAGCTCCTGGCTGTCCGCCATGTGCAACCCCTTCCTGATCCGGTTCGCCCAGGCGCCGCGAGGATGCGGCCGGTTCGCCGGTTACGGTCAATACGAGTTGCCGTGGATTAGGCTGCGAACGGCCCGGCGCAAATGGAAAAAAACGCCGGTCAGAAGGTATAGGCGACGCCCACCGCGCCCAGCCACTGGCTGCGCGATCCCGCCACACCGACCAGCGGGCTGTCCGCGTAATCGTTCAGCATCTTCTTGTACGTGCCGCCGGCGACGACCTTCCAGCCCTGTAGCAGGTTGCCCGTCAGCGAATAGGTGCCGGCAAGCCCCACGGTCCAGTTCTTCCACCCACCGCGGGTACGGAAGACGGGAAGACCGCTGGCGACCGAATCGGCGGCGTCGACGTCGAAATAGGCGCGGCCGAACCCCCGCCCCACCCGCTCCGCCGACGCGAACAGGCCCACCGCCGCTTTCAGGCTGAGCGGAGTGAAATAGTTGACCGACGGGGTCAGCACGCCGCTGTCGTGCACGCCCGACACGTCGTGGCGATAGCTGATCGAGGCCGACAATTTGTCGTAGGGGCTGGTGATGACGCCCGTCTTGCCGATGCCGGCATAGCCGCCGAGTTCGATCGAGGTGTCCCGTTCGGGCAGCGCGCGCACGCGGGGATCGTCGATCGTGCGGCGGTTGGTGCGACCGAAGTTGACGAGGCCGACCGGGCCGAGCTGCACGTCCCACGTCGGCCCGGGCTGGTTGGGAATGAGGTCGATCGAGGCGCGGTTGCCGATCACCTGGAAGGCGAAGTTGCGGAACGAGCCGATCGCGGCGGGCGCGGGCACGGCGCGATAGTCGTTCGACCCTTCGTAATCCGGCAGCCAGGCGGCGGCGACGCCCACCGTTACCGTGTCGCCGACGGTGTCGGGCGAGGCGTTCGGCTCCGCCGGAACGGGATTGGTCTGCGCCGCGGCCGACGCCAGCGGCGCGGCGGCCAGGACGAGCGAGGCGGCGATGGGTCGGATCAGCTGCATGTGGGTTCCCCTTTTGTCGAGGGGCGCAACCGCTAGATCCGGATTAAGCTCCGCTGCACCGCATCAGAAGATGTAACGCATCCGCACCTGTTGCACCTGTGCACCACCATCCACCGTGAATCGGGCGGCGGCGAAGCGCGGCGCACCGAAGCGGATCGGCGGATTGCGCGAGAAGCCGAAGCCTTCGCGCGGGATGCCGGCCAGCGTGTCCAGCTTCCGGTTGCCGTTCTCGTCGTGGATCACCGCCACCGCATAGGCGCCCGGCGACAGCGAGGCGAAGCGGACCTGCGTGACCGTGGCGGGCAGCGACCGCGTCAGCGCGTTGCGATCGTCGGTGCAGCGCGGGAAGTTGTCCGGATCGGCGGTGAGGCACAGCCGCACCTGCCCCTTGGCGGACCGCAGCTGCGCGAGATCGACGTCGAGGTCAGCGACCGGCGCCGCGCCGATCAGCGTCGCGCCCAGCATCGGCGCCAGCAATGCCACCGCGGCGACGCGCGTTCGCGTGCGCGCGGGCGAAATCGCCGATCCCGTCGTCCGTGCCGCACAGGCGGTCCCAGAACCGGAAATAGAGGCCATAATTGCACCCGTACCGCTCGTGATGACGCTGGTGGTGGCTGGCGGTGATGAGCCAGCGCCCCACTATCCCCCGCCACATGAACCGGGGAAAAACCTCCCACCCCATGTGGTTCGTCACCCCCATAACCGTCATGATCGCCAGCACCAGACCGAGCGCGCCGACGTGGATCGGAATCACGAAGACCAGTAGCGGAATGGCAACAGCGCCGGTCAGCGCCTCGATCGGGTGGAAGGCCATCGCCGCCCAGGCGGTCGGCGGGCGGCTGGCATGGTGGACCGCGTGGGCGATGCGGAACGGCCCCGGCCGGTGCATCCAGCGGTGCGTCCAGTAGAACCAGGTATCGTGCGCCAGCAGGAACAGCAGCACGGAGACGGGTAGGTACCACAGCGGGAAGGCGTGCACGTCGTCGTAGATGCGCGTCCAGCCGTGCGTGCGCCAGCCCCAGGCGACCACGCCCGCGGGGACGCCGTAGATGGCGGCGGAGGCGAGACTCCAGGCGATCTCGCGCCGGATCTGCGGATCGAGCCCGGTATAGAGGCCGGGGTGCCGCGCCCGCGTCGCCAGCGCGAACCCGCCGCTGGTGACGAGATAGCGGACGCCGACGATGACCGTCATTGCGACGGCGGAGACGAGGATGGCGAGCGCGACCGACATGGCGCGGGCTGTAGCGGATCGCGGCGCGCGCGCCCATCCCGTCCGCGACGGCATGGGCGCGCGCGCCGGGGAATGGCCGGCGCGAGGGAAAGAAGAAGGCTGGTTCACGCGAAGGCGCGAAGGCGCGAAGACAGCTCGGTTCGCGCGGAGGCGCGGAGACGCAGAGGCGTGTCGCTTGTGGCGCCGATCCGGGCCGCCATCGGCGACTTCGAATGTGGCTGCCGGGCGGAGGAGCTTCTCTGCGCCTCCGCGCAAAGCAGCTTCTTCTTTCTTGGTGGCTTCGCGCCTTTGCGTGAGCCTTCTCGGTCGATGCGGAAGGAGAGGATCGCCAAGGCGCGACCGGGCGGGGACGGGGGTCGGCGTCATGCGACGACGTCGGGGCATCGCCGCCGTTTCCCCTAGCCTTCGACTGCGCTCAGGCCGAACGGAGGGGGCAACGCGGTGGATGCCGGGACGCCCTCGGGGTGGCGGGGTGCCGACGCGCGGGCCGTCGTTGCGCCGACCGCACCCGCCCCTTGTCCCGCGCGCGCGGCAGATCGTCCTTCCGCGTGGCCGTCCGATCGTCTAGCCGGGGGGCATGTCCGCCACCCACCACTGCGACCTGGCGATCGTCGGCGGCGGCCTGGCGGGGTCGTTGATCGCGCTGGCGATGCAGGCGCGGCGGCCCGAGGTGCGGCTGCTGATCGTCGACGCGGGGGAGACGCTGGGCGGCAACCATCTGTGGTCCTTCTTCGACGCCGACGTGGCGAAGGAGCATCGCTGGCTGCTCGACACGCTGGTGCAATATGCCTGGCCGGCCTACGACATCGCCTTTCCCGCGCACCGGCGCACGATCCGCCAGCCCTATTACTCGCTGACGTCGGAGCGGCTGGACGCGGTGGTGCGTGCCGCGCTGCCGCCGGAGCGGATCGTGACCGGGCGGCGCGTGGCCGCGTGCGGCCCGACCTCGGTGACCATGGCCGACGGCGAGCGAATCGAGGCGGCGGGCGTGATCGATGCGCGCGGAGCGGGCGACGTGTCCACGCTCCAGGCCGGCTGGCAGAAGTTCGTGGGGCGCGAGCTGGAGGTGGAGGGCGGCCACGGGCTGGAACGGCCGATCGTGATGGACGCGACGGTGGCGCAGCACGACGGCTATCGCTTCGTCTACTGCCTGCCGCTGTCGCCCACGCGCGTCTTCGTCGAGGATACCTATTACAGCGACGGGCCGGCGCTGAACGCCGGCGCGCTGTCGCGGCGGATCGACGTCTACGCCGAGGCGCGGGGATGGCGCGTCGTGACCGGCGCGAACGACCTGCGCGAGGAGCGCGGCGCGCTGCCCGTCGTCTACGGCGGCGATTTCGACGCGTATTGGCGCTCCGGCGGGGCGAAGGTGGCAAAGGCGGGGGCGCGTGCCGGGCTGTTCCACCCGACCACCGGCTACTCGCTGCCCGACGCCGTCCGCCTCGCCGTCCGCATCGCCGATGCGCCCGACCTGTCGGGTGCGGCGTTGCACGACCTGACCCACGATCACGCGCGGACCGCCTGGGCGGACCGCCGCTTCTACCGGATGCTCGACGCGATGCTGTTCAAGGCCGCCGTTCCCGACCAGCGCTATCGCGTGCTGGAACGATTCTATCGCCTGCGCAGCGGGCTGGTCGCGCGCTTCTACGCCGCGCGATCGACGCCGGCGGACAAGCTGCGCATCCTGGCGGGCCGGCCGCCGGTGCCGATCGGGCGCGCGATCCGTGCGCTGCGGGGGGTGAAGTGACGCCCCCCGGCCATCGCGCCGTCGTGATCGGCGCCGGGTTCGGCGGGCTGGCGCTGGCGATCCGGCTCCAGGCCGCGGGCGTGGCGACGACCGTGCTGGAAGCGCGCGACCGGCCGGGCGGGCGTGCCTATTACTGGGAGCGCGACGGCTTCACCTTCGATGCGGGGCCGACCGTCATCACCGATCCTGCCTGCCTGGAGGAATTGTGGACGGTCGCCGGGCAGCGGATGGCGGACGACGTCGCGCTGGAGCCGGTGCAGCCCTTCTACCGCCTGCACTGGCCCGACGGCACGACGTTCGACTATACCAACGACGACGTGGTGCTGCGCGAGGAGATCGCGAAGCTGAACCCCGCCGACGTGGCGGGATACGGCCGCTTCCTCGATTATTCCGCGGGCGTGTTCCGCGAGGGATACGAGAAGCTGGGCCATGTCGCCTTCCTCGACTTCGCGTCGATGGTGAAGGCGGCGCCGGCGCTGGCGAAATACCAAGCGTGGCGGTCGGTCTATTCGATCGTTTCCAGCTTCGTGAAGAGCGAGAAGCTGCGCGAGGCGCTGTCGTTCCACACCCTGCTGGTGGGCGGCAACCCGATGACGACCAGCGCGATCTACGCGCTGATCCACAAGCTGGAGCGCGACGGCGGCGTCTGGTTCGCCAAGGGCGGCACCAACCGGCTGATCGCCGGCATGGTCGCGCTGTTCGAGCGGATCGGCGGGCAGGTGCGGCTGGGCGACGCCGTCACGCGGATCGAGACGCTGGGCGACCGCGTGACCGCGGTGGAGACGGAGAGCGGGTGGCGCGCCGATGTCGACATGGTGGCGGCGAACGCGGACATCATGCACGTCTATCGCGACCTGATGAAGGGATCGGGCGCGGCCAGGCGGACCGCGGCGAAGCTGGAGCGCAAGCGCTACTCGCCGTCGCTGTTCCTCGTCCATTTCGGCATCAAGGGGACGTGGCCGGGCATCCCGCACCACATGATCCTGTTCGGCCCGCGCTATAAGGGCCTGCTGGACGACATCTACGACCATGGCGTACTCAGCGAGGATTTCTCGCTGTACCTGCACCACCCCACCGTTACCGATCCATCCATGGCGCCGGAGGGATGCTCCACCTTCTACGCGCTGGCCCCGGTGCCGCACATGGGCAAGTTCCCCGGCGACTGGGACACGGTGGCGCCGATCATGGAGAAGCGGATCCTGGACGAGATCGGGCGGCGCCTGATCCCCGACATCCACGACCGCATCGTCACCAAGTTCAGCTACGCCCCGCCCGATTTCGCGAGCGACCTGAACGCGCATCTGGGCAGCGCCTTCAGCCTGGAGCCGGTGCTGACGCAGAGCGCCTATTTCCGCGTCCACAACCGCGACGACGCGATCGGCAACCTGTTCTTCGTCGGCGCGGGCACGCACCCCGGCGCGGGCATCCCCGGCGTGGTGGGCAGCGCGAAGGCGACGGCGGCGCTGATGCTGGGGCGGGGGTGACGGTGTTCCGCGCGACCTGACCCGATTTCTCTTACCGGCGAACGCCGAAATCCAGGAGGCAAGGCCGTCTTGACGACGTGCCACGCTCATCAACGGCGTTCCCCAACTGAACCCCGGCGTTCGCCGAGAAGGAAGTCTCAGACCGACGCCGACCTAGCGCGTCGCCTTCGCCCCCGCCTTCGCCCTCGCCGCCGCGCGGGCCTGTTGCGCCTCCGCGCCTTCGACCCGGCCGTCGCCGTTCGAATCGTAGCGCGCGAAGACCGCGCCCATCAGCGCGCGGCTCTCCGTGCGGCTGACGCGGCCGTCCTTGTTCGTGTCGCCGCGGGCGAGGAACAGTGCGGAGATGCGCCTGGCCTGCGCGGGATCGAGCGTGCGCCCGCCCGCCACCTTCATCCGCCGCAGGCGCGCCTCGATCTCGGCGCGCGAGAGGAAGCCGTCGCGGTTCGCGTCGGACTGCTTGAACTCGGCATCGAGCTTCGCATTGGCGGAGGCGCGCGTCTCCTGCGCGGCGGCGGGGGCGGCGAGGAGGAGCGCGGCGACGGACAGGAAGCGGATCATGTCCGCGCGCCTGCCCGCGCGCGCTTGTACGCGGCGTGAACGGCGATAGGTGCGGCGGCATGGCCGACGCCCCGCCCACCCCCACCCCGCTCGGCCGGCGCGCCGTGCTGGCGCAAGCCTGGCCGATCGTGGTCGGGCAGGCGAGCGTCCCGCTGGTCGGACTGGTCGATACCGCGGTGATCGGGCGGACCGGCGACGCGACCGCGCTGGCGGCGGTGGCGCTGGGCGGGACGATCGTCAATTTCGCGCTGTGGACCTTCGGCTTCCTGCGGATGGGGATGACCGGGCTGACGGCACAGGCGCACGGCAGGCGCGATGCGCGAGAGACCGACGTGCTGCTGGTGCGCGGGCTGCTGATGGGCATCGCGCTGGGCGCGGGCGTGATGGCGGTGCAGGTGCTGGTGGTCCCCGCCGCGCTGGCGCTGATGGCGGGGGGCGAGGCGCTGCACGCGGCGGCGCGGCGCTACGTCGAGGCGCGGCTGCTCGGCGCGCCCGCCGCGCTGGGCGTCTACGCGATGGTCGGCTGGCTGTTCGGCCTGGCGCGGACGCGCGCGGCGCTGGCGATCCAGCTGGTGCTGAACCTGGCCAACGTCGCGCTGTGCGTCCTCTTCGTCCACGCGCTCGGCTGGGGCGTGCGCGGCGTCGGGCTGGCCACGGCCTGCGCCGACTGGCTGTCGCTCGCCGTCGCGCTGGCGATCGTCGCGCCGGCCCTGCGCGCCGCGCGCGATCCGGCGGTGCGGGATCGCGCCGCGCTGCGCCGGCTGCTGACGCTGAACGGCGACATCATGCTGCGCACGCTGGCGCTGCTCGCCACCTTCGCCTGGTTCGCCAACGCCGGCGCGCGCGGCGGGGCGACGCAGCTGGCCGCGCAGCAGGTGCTGCTGCAATTCGTTGCGGTCGCCGCCTTCGTCCTCGACGGATTCGCCTTCACCGCCGAATCGCGTGTCGGCGAGGCGATCGGCGCGGGATCCCGCCCCGCACTGACCCGCGCGATCCGGCTGACCGGCGAGTTCGCGCTGGCGGCGGGCGCGCTGTTCGCCGGCGCGACGTTGGCCTTCGGCGACGCCGCGATCGCCTTGCTGACCACCAGCGTGCCGGTCGCGTCGCTGGCGCGCGAGTTGCTGCCGTTGGCCGCGCTGGTCGCCATCGTCGGCGTGCCCGCGTGGATGCTGGACGGGATCTTCATCGGCGCCACGGCAGGAAGGATCCTGCGCAACGCCGCGATCGTGGCCACCGCGCTCTACATCGCCACCGACCTCGCGCTGCGACCCTGGGGTGCACAAGGCGCATGGACCGCGCTGCTGGCGAGCTACGTCTGGCGCGCGGCGGCGCTGGGCCGGCACCTGCCCGCGCTGCTTGCGAAGGGGGCACGCGAACCGTAGAGGCGCGCGCATGACCGACAGCTCCATCACGCGGCCCGCCGGCGCCGCCGGCATCGACCGGGTCGTCCTCGCCTATTCGGGCGGGCTCGACACCTCCGTCATCCTCAAGTGGCTGCAGCAGACCTACGGCTGCGAGGTGGTGACCTTCACCGCGGACCTCGGCCAGGGCGAGGAGCTGGAACCGGCAAGGCGCAAGGCGGAGATGGCGGGCGTGAAGCCCGAACACATCTTCATCGACGACCTGCGCGAGGAATTCGTCGCGGACTACGTGTTCCCGATGATGCGCGCCAACGCGCTGTACGAGGGGCTGTACCTGCTGGGCACCAGCATCGCCCGGCCGCTGATCGCCAAGCGCCAGATCGAGATCGCGAAGCAGGTCGGCGCCGACGCGGTCAGCCACGGCGCGACCGGCAAGGGCAACGACCAGGTCCGCTTCGAGCTCGGCTATTACGCGCTGGCGCCCGACATCAAGGTGATCGCGCCGTGGCGCGAGTGGGACCTCAACAGCCGCACGAAGCTGATCGAGTTCGCGGAAGCGCACCAGATCCCGATCTCGAAGGACAAGCGCGGCGAGGCGCCGTTCTCCACCGACGCGAACCTCCTGCACACCTCGTCCGAGGGCCGCGTGCTGGAGGATCCGTGGGAGGAGGTGCCCGACTACGTCTACTCGCGCACCGTCAATCCGGAGGACGCGCCCGACCAGGCCGAGACGATCACGATCGATTTCGAGCGCGGCGACGGCGTGGCGCTGAACGGCGAGGCGTGCTCGCCCGCGACGCTGCTGGCGAAGCTGAACGAGCTGGGCCGGCGGCACGGGATCGGCCGGCTGGACCTCGTCGAGAACCGTTTCGTCGGCATGAAGAGCCGCGGCATGTACGAGACGCCGGGCGGCACGATCTACGCGCTCGCGCATCGCGGCATCGAGCAGATCACGCTCGATCGCGGGGCCGCGCATCTGAAGGACGAGCTGGCGCCGCGCTATGCCGAGCTGGTCTACAACGGCTTCTGGTTCTCGCCCGAGCGCGAGATGCTGCAGGCCGCGGTCGACCACAGCCAGGCGAAGGTGACCGGCACGGTGCGGCTGAAGCTGTACAAGGGCAACGTGATCGTCACCGGCCGCAAGTCGCCGCACTCGCTGTACAGCGAGAAGGTGGTGACGTTCGAGGACGACCAGGGGGCGTACGACCAGCGCGACGCGGCGGGCTTCATCAAGCTGAACGCGCTGCGGCTGCGGCTGCTGGGCCGGCGGGATCGCTGACGCACGTAGGCCGGAACGATCTCTCACGCCGGCGGAAGGAAGGATGGTTCGCGCAGAGACGCGGAGTAGCGAGACGCGGGCTCAAGGCCGGGGTAGCGAGGGCATTCGATCCTTTTTCGAAAATGTCGCGCGCGGACCTGCATTCCGCTAGGCTCGTTCAGGCACGGGAAGGCCGCTGGCGGCCATGGGGCGTTCATGACGAGCGACGGGATGCGACACGGCGTGGGTAACGGGACGAGAGCGATGCGCCGGCTGGTGCCGGTACTGTCGGGACTGACGATCGCGGGCACCGCCGCTGCGCAGGTGGCGCCGCCCCCCGTCGCCCCGCCCCCCGTCGCTCAGACGCAGGTGCCCGCGCCGGTGGCGCCGGTGGTCAGCGCGCCGCTGCCGAGCCTTTCCGACGCGCAGGCGCGGCAGCTGGCCGCGCTGATCGCCGAGGACGAGGTGACGCAGGGCCTGCGCATGACGCGGCGCGAGCTGCCGGCGAGCGACAACGACGGGCTGGTCCGCGCCGCGCTGGACCACGCGCGCGCGGTGCGCACCGGGCGGCTGATGCCGTCGGACTTCCAGAAGGACTGGGGCATCCAGCCGCAGGCGTGGGACCCGCTGCCCGGCCTGACCGACGCGGTGCGGCGCGACCGGCTGGCGGCGTGGATCCGCACGCTGCCGCCGCCCTATACCGGCTACGATACGCTGGCGGCGGGCCTCGCGCGCTATCGCACCATCGCGGCGGCAGGCGGCTGGCCGCAGCTGACCGAGGCGCCCAAGTACGGCGACCGCGGCCCCGCGGTGGCGCGGCTGCGCGAGCGGCTGGCGATCGAGGATGCCGCGCTTCCCGGCACCGGCGACCGCTTCGACGCGGCGCTGCTGGACGCGGTACGGCGGGCGCAGCGGCGCTACGGCCTCAACCCCGTCGGCACGGTGGGCGCGCAGACGATGGCGGCGCTGAACGTGCCGGTGGAGCGCCGCATCCGCCAGATGATGGCGAACATGGAGCGGTGGCGCTGGCTGCCCGCCGAACTGGACCCGCGGCGCGTGCAGGTGAACGTGGCCGCGGCGGTGCTGACCGTGTTCGACGGCGACGCGCCCGTCATGTCGATGAAGGCGGTGACGGGGCGGCCGGGCAACGAGACGCCGATGCTGATCTCGCGCATCAACTCGATCGTGCTGAACCCGCCGTGGAACGTGCCGACGTCGATCGCGACGAAGGAGCTGTGGCCCAAGGAGAAGGCCAGCCCCGGCTATCTGAAGCGCAACGGTTTTCGCGTGATCGATACCGGCAACGGCGGCACGCGATTGCAGCAATCGTCGGAGAAGAGCGCGCTCGGCCGCTACAAGTTCGATTTTCCGAACGATTTCGCCGTCTACCTGCACGACACGCCGTCGCAGTCGACCTTCTCGCGCTTCGATCGCCTCGCCAGCCACGGCTGCGTGCGGCTGGAGAAGCCGGCCGACCTCGCCAAGCTGCTGATGAAGACGACGCCCGAGTGGCAGCCCGCGCAGATCGACTCGACCGTCGCCGCGGGGAAGACGGTGCGCGCGACGATGGCACAGCCGGTCAGCGTGTACCTGCTGTACTGGACCGCCTTCGCCGGGACGGAAGGGCCGGTCGCGTTCCGCGAGGATCCCTATGGCTGGGACGCGCGACTCGCGGCTACGGTGGAGCGGCGCTCAGCCGCGCAGGCGCTGGCCTCTCGATAGGACAAGATGATGAAGACACCGATCCTCCTCACCCTCGCCACCGCCGCGCTCGCGCTGGCGGGCTGCTCGCGCTCCGAGCCGGAGCCCGAGCCCACCAACACGACCATCGTGCAGGAGCTGCCCGAGGAGGCGAACATGGCCGAGCCGCTGCCCGAGCCGACGCCCACGCCCGAGCAGAACCTGGCCGAGGCGCTGCCGCCGGAGGAGACCCCGGCACCCGACGCGCAGATGCTGGACGATGCGTCGGCGACGGGCATGACCTCCCGCTCGGCACGCGGCGTGGAAGAAGAGGCGCCCGCCAACGCGCGGTAGATCGCCGGCACCCGACCATCGGCGTGCTCCCGCCTTCGCGGGGAGCAGCTCACGCGTCGCGCAGTCGCCGCTCCTCCTCGATCATATAGTCGCGCGTCAGCGGCAAAGCGGTGCGGTCGCGGGTGAACTGCACCTGGTAGTTCACCAGCGTGCCGTTGGTGAACGAGACGATCGCGCCGGCGAGGTAGAAGGTCCACATGCGGAAGAAACGCTCGTCGTAGAGCGCCACGATCGCGTCGCGGTTCGCCACCGTGCGCGCGTACCAGGCGCGCAGCGTGAAGGCGTAGTGCAGCCGCAGCGTCTCCACGTCGGACACGAACCAGCGCAGGCCGTCGCTGGCGGTCGCGATCTCCGACAGCGCCGGGATGTAGCCGCCGGGAAAGATGTAGCGGTCGGTGAAGGCGTCGGTGAAGCCCGGCCCTTCCGCGCGGCCGATGGTGTGCAGCAGCATGACGCCGTCCGCCGCCAGCAGCGAGTGGCATTTCTCGAGATAGGTGCGGAAATTGCGCTGTCCGACGTGCTCGAACATGCCGACGGAGACGATGCGGTCGAACGGCCCCTCCACGTGGCGATAGTCGATCAGCTTGAAGCGCACCTTGTCCGATACGCCCGCCGCCGCCGCCCGCTCGCGCGCGATCTTCAGCTGCTCCTCGCTCAGCGTGATGCCCAGCACCTCCGCCCCCGTCTTCTCGTGCAGGTACAGCGCCAACCCGCCCCAGCCGCAGCCGATGTCGAGCACGCGCATTCCCGGGCGCAGCGCCAGCTTCGCCGCGATATGCGCCTTCTTGTCCGCCTGCGCGCGTTCCAGCGTGTTCGCCGGGTCGGTGTAATAGGCGCAGGAATATTGCCGGTCGGCGTCGAGGAACAGGTCGTAGAGCCGCGCCGACAGGTCGTAATGGTGCGCGACGTTGCGGCGGGAGGCGCGGCGCGCGTTGGCGCGCAGCCAGCGCTGGCGCAGCGAGCCGGCGAGGCGGCGCAGCCCGCTGGCGGCCAGGTGGTTCGCGCCGCCCTCGAACCGGCTGTTGGCGGTGGCGAGGAGCAGGAGGTCGAGGATGTCGCCCCGCTCCACCGTCAGCCGACCGTCCATGAACGCCTCCGCCACGCCCAGCGAGGGATCGGCGGCGATCGCGCGATAGACGCCGGCGTCGTGGATGGTGAAGGCCACCGGGGCGAGTTGCGCGTCCGGCGCGCCGAAGCGACTGGTGCTGCCGTCCGGCTTGGTGAGGGTGAGATCGCCGCGATGGATCGCGCGACGGAGGAAGACGTCGATCAATGCCATGGTGCGGCTGCTAACAAGCCGGCCCCGCGCTGTCACTGACCTGGGTGGGAAACGCTGCGTCTCAGATGCCGGCGTACCAGTCGTAATCGACATTGTCCTCCCAATAGCCGCCGCGCCCCTTGCCGATCCCGGCGAGGGTGGGCACCGCGGTGATGCGCATCAGGTATTTGGCGTGCTTGTAGCCCAGGTGCCGCTCCACCCGCAGCCGGCAGGGGGCGCCGTGGCCGACGTCGAGGAAGCGGTCGTTCATCGCCCAGGCGAGGATCGTCTGCGGATGGAAGGCGTCGATGAGGTCGATCGATTCGTAATAGGGCGCGCCGCCGTAGAGATCGGCGCAGCGGAACACGACGTAGCGCGCCGCGTCGCGCAGCCCCGCCGCCTTCAGCACGTCGCCGAGGCGCGGCCCCTGCCACTTGCCGATCGCGCTCCACCCCTCCACGCAATCGTGCCGCGTGATCTGCGCGCGCTGCGCGAAGCGGCCGAGATCGGCGAGCGAGAGCGAGAGCGGGCGCGCGACCAGCCCGTCGACGGCGAGGCGCCAGTCGGCGAAGCGGCCGGCACGCAGCGCGGCATAGTCCGGCGTGCCGGGATCGCGCGTGCCGTTGGTGCGGAAGATCGGCGACATCTGCGCCGGCGCGAACTCCGGCACCAGCGCGTCCCGGTCGGTCAGCGCACGTTGCAGCGCGCGGTGCATGTCCTCGCCCTTGAACAGGATGTCGCGCGCAGCGGGATATTGGATCACGCGGTCGCATCCCGCCAGCGCCAGCCCGGCGCCCCCGGCGATCAGCGTGCGCCGATCGGGAAGAAGGGGGCGGGCGATCATTCCGGCACCCGCCAGCGCCCGGTCAGCATCGAGCGCACCTCGTTCCACGCGCCCGCCAGGATGACGAGTGCGAGGTGGACGATCGTGAACGCGGCGATCGCGATCATCGCGAGGAAGTGGAGCGAGCGCGCCGACTGTCGCCCGCCGAACAGGTCGAGCAGCCACGGCCACGCCGCCGCCATCGCCGGCGAGAGCGCCAGCCCGGTGAGGATGACGAGCGGCAGCGCGAGGAAGACCACCAGCACGTAGCTGATCTTCTGAAAGGCGTTGTAGGCGCGCGGATCCTCCGGATCGTGGAAGCGCAGCGCCAGGTGCGCGCGCCAGTCCGCGGCGAGGTGCGCGCGCGTCAGGTCGCGTCGCCTGAGCCTGAGGTCGCGCTGGAAGTGGCGGTTGAGGAGGCTGGCGATCATGTACGCCAGCAGGCCGAAGGCCAGCACCAGGGCGAAGAACAGGTGCCAGCGCCGGGAGATCGCCAGATTGTAGCCCGCCGGAATCGTCAGCCACGCGGGAAAGCGCGGCAGCTGCCACCAGGCATGGTCGAAAGTGGCGCCGTAGCGTCCCCAGTAGAGCCGCGGATGCGCGTTCGAGATGCCCAGGCCCGACCCGATCAGCACCACGATGGCGACCGCGTTGATCCAGTGCCAGAGGCGCGTCGGCAAGGCGTGGCGGTGGACGACATTTGCAGCCATGACGCCCATCTAGCAGGAGCGGCGCGCATGACCGAGTGGCATTTCTACGAACCGGAAGCCGGCCACGGCCTGCGCCACGACCCGCTGAACGCGATCGTCGCGCCTCGTCCGATCGGGTGGATCAGCACGGTGTCGGCCGCGGGCGTGCGCAATCTGGCACCGTACAGCTTCTTCAACCTGTTCTCCTATCGCCCGCCGGTCGTCGGCTTCTGCTCCGCGGGCGAGAAGGACTCGCTCGCCAACGTGCGCGCCACGGGGGAGTTCGTGTGGAACCTGGCCACGCTGGCGCAGGCGGAGGCGATGAACGCCACCTCCGCGGCGGCGGGGGCGGACGTGGACGAGTTCGCGCTGGCGGGGCTGGAGCCGCTCCCCTCCCGCCGCGTCGCGCCGGCACGGGTGGCGGGCAGCCCGGTGCAGTTCGAGTGCGTGGTCACGCAGATCGTGCAGCTGTCCGCACGCGACGGCGGCGCCATGCCCTATTGGCTGGTGCTGGGCGAGGCGGTGGGGGTGCACATCGACCGCGCGATGCTGGACGACGGCGTGTACGTCACCGCGCGCGCGGTGCCGATCACGCGCGGGGGCGGGCCGGCGGACTATTTCGCGATCCGCGAGGAGGCGCTGTTCCGGATGCACCGGCCGCGCTGAACGCTACCCGTAGGCGCGAAGGAAGAAGACGATCGTCGTCGCCCCCGTCACCAGCAGCGTCCAGGCGCGCACCGCGCCCGCGGGCAGCCGCTTGCCGACGATCGCGCCGGCCCAGCCACCCAGCATTCCCCCGGCCAGCATCGGCACGGCGAGCCGCCACGCCACCAGCCCCGCGGCGACGAACACGATCGCCGCGGCGGCATTGGCGACGGCGAGCATCAGCGTGCGCGGTGCGAACATCTGCCGCGGGGTGACGGCGGCGAGCAGGCCGTAGGTCGCCGTCGTCATCAGCCCGACGCCGCCGCCGAAATACCCGCCGTAGACGCCGAGCAGCGCCTGCACGACGACCAGGGTCCGCGCGTCGATCGTCACTCGCGCCGACAGCCACGCCGAGGCGCGGCGGCCGAAGGCGAGGACGACGAAGGCGTACAGGACGAGCCAGGGAATAATGACGTCGAACGTGTCGCTGGGCGTGACGACCAGCAGCGTGGCGCCCACCAGACCGCCGGCGAAGGTGATGCCGGCCAGCACGCGCACATCGACGCCGGCGACCGGCCCCAGTTCGTCGCGAAAGGCCCAGGCGCTGGTCGCCGCGCCGGGCAGCAGCGCGACGTTCGACGTGGCATTGGCGACGTTGGCGGGCAGCCCCGCGGCGAGCAGGGAGGGCAAGGTCGCGAACGTGCCGCCCCCCGCCAGCGCGTTCATCGCCCCGCCGACCAAGCCGGCGAGGAAGACGAGCGCAAGCGGGAGGAGATTGGCCATGCGGCGTCTTCGCGGCGCGCGGCGCGCTTGTCGAGCGGAACGCGCGCCCCGCCTTGCGCCGAGCGGCTTTCATCCCCATCTTAGTTCCATCGTCCTCATCCGCTCGTAAGCGGGGCCGACTGAGAGACCATCGTGCTCCCGCTTACAGGCAGGAGTGACGTGCCATGACCCTCAACGACCTTTTCCATCGTCACCAGGTGGCGGTGATGCGAGCCGATTCCGCCCGCTCGAGCGAGGCACGGGTGGCGCATCGCGGGCTGGCGGCGGGCTATGCCGCGCTGATCGTCGACATGCAGCGCGGCATGGGCATCGTGAACCCGCGCCCGGTGCTGGCCAAGTGACGGACGGTACCGCGCCGAAGGACGGCGCCGCCACCGCCGCCCCGCCCGCCCCCGGCGTGCGCGCGCCGCGTTTCCGCGTGGTCTCCAACCTGCCGCGGCTGCCGCATGACGCGGCGGCGCGGGAGGGGCGGATCGTGCGGTTCGCCATCGGTCATCTGGGCCACGCCCGCGCGCTGGCCTTCCTCAACGCCGATCATGCCGGGCTCGCCGGGCGTCCGCTGGCGATCGGCACCGCGAGCGACGCCGGACGCGCCGCGGTGGAGGATGCGGTGTGCGTGGCGGCCGGGCTGCGGCCCCCCGCATGAGCGTGACCGCCCATCGCCGCTGGACGCAGAGCAACATCGACGACCTGCGCGCCCGTCTGGCCGCGGGAGACGCGGCCGCGGCCACGGCGCAGGCGCTCGACCGGTCCCAGGGGGAAATCGAGCGCATGACGCAACGCTTGGGCCTGGGACGGTCCGCGATGCTGGGACGGTCGATCGCCTGACGGGCCCGCCGCAGTGCGGTCGGGTTCCGCGGGAGGTCCGGCGGTTCAGCCCAGCGCCGCCAGCTTCTCCTCCGCCTGACGGTCCAGCTCCGCGCGGGTCTTCTTCTCCGCCGCGGTCTTCAGCTGGCCGCAGGCGGCGTCGATGTCGCGGCCGCGCGGGGTGCGGACCGGGGCGGAGATGCCCGCCTCGAACACGATCTCGCTGAAGCGGCGCACCCGCTCCGGCGTGGAGCATTCGTAGGGCGCGCCGGGCCAGGGATTGAACGGAATCAGGTTCACCTTGGCCGGCAGGCGATACTGGCGAATCAGGCGGACCAGCTCGTGCGCGTCGGCGTCGCTGTCGTTCTTGTCCTTCAACATCACGTATTCGAACGTGATGCGGCGCGCGTTGTTGGCGCCGGGATAGTCGGCGCACGCCTGCAAGAGCTCGTCGATGCCGTATTTGCGGTTCAGGGGCACGATCTCGTCGCGCACCTCCTTCGTCACCGCGTGGAGCGAGACGGCGAGGTTCACGCCGATCTCCTCGCCGGCGCGCGCCATCATCGGCACCACGCCGGAGGTGGAAAGCGTGATCCGCCGCTTCGACAGCGCCAGGCCGTCGCCGTCCATCACGACGCGCAACGCGTCGCGCACCGCGTCGAAATTGTAGAGCGGCTCGCCCATCCCCATCATGACGATGTTCGTCAGCATGCGGCCCTCGGGCTGGCTCGGCCATTCGCCAAGCGCGTCGCGCGCCAGCATCACCTGTCCGACGATCTCCCCCGCGGTCAGGTTGCGCACCAGCCGCATCGTGCCGGTGTGGCAGAAGCGGCAGTTGAGGGTGCAGCCGACCTGGCTCGACACGCACAGGGTGCCGCGGTCCGCGTCCGGGATGAAGACCATCTCGTAATCGTGGCCGTCGCCCGAGCGCAGCAGCCACTTGCGCGTCCCGTCGTTCGACACCTGCGCCTCCACCACGCCGGGGCGGCCGACGACGAACCGCTCGGCCAGCCACGGGTGCTGCGCCTTGGCGATGTCGGTCATCTGCGCGAACTCGGTCGCGCCGCGGTTGTAGATCCAGTGGAAGATCTGCTTGCCGCGCAGCTTCGCCTGCTTCGGCTCCATGCCGGCGGCGGCCAGCGCCTCGCGCAGCGCGTCGCGCGACAGGCCGACCAGGTCGACGCGCCCGTCGGCGCGCGGCGCGCTGGCGCGGGGAACGGGCACGGGATCGATGTGCCCGGGGATGGGCATGGGCGCGGCCGAGGCTGTGAGCATGCGCGCCACATAGGCGAAAACGGCGCGGTTTTCCAGTCGGGCGCTATCCGCGCGCGCAGGCGAGCGCCGCCGCGTCGATCGCGGTGGCGGCGCCGGCGAGCGCGTAGCTGTCCGTCATCGTGCGGCCGGCGCGGTCGAGCGTGGAGATCGTCATGATCCGCGCGCCGCGCATCGCCGCCACGATCGCGCGGTCGGTGGCGGCGTCGGGCGCGCGTGCGGACACGGTGTCGCCGACCAGCGCGAAGCGGCGATCGTCGATGTCCAGCGTCAGCAGCGCGGCCGGGCTGCGCGGGCGCGACAGCCGCAGGTGGAGCGTGCGCACCCCGCCGCGCGCCGCCGCGACGCTGGCGAACCCGCCGCGGCGGTCGGGCGTGCCGTCTGCGCGCAGCGGCTGTGCGACGGCGTAGCAGCGCCGCGGCGCGGCATCGGCGAAGGCGCCCCAGCGCGCCCACGCGCCGATCGCGACGCGGGCGGAGGAGACCGCCGTCGCCGCGGCACCTGCCCCGGTCGCGCCGAGCGTGAGGTAGGGCGAAGGAGAGAATGCCAGGGCCTCGACCGGCTCCGCCCGAACGGGATGGACGATGATGGCCAGCGCGAGAGCGAGGGTCACGCTCCCTGCCTTACGCCGGCGCGTGGCCGGTGCCGAGATGGACGACGCGCTCCACCCCGCGCTCCAGCATCGTCACCGTGCCCTGCGGATGGCCGGGCAGCACGGGCGCGCCGCACGCGTCGACGGGTGCGCCGGTGGCGACGCCGCGCAGCACGCGGCTGGAGATGCCATGCATCACGACCAGCCGGTCGCCGTCGTCCGCCGCGGTGTCCGCCAGCCAGCCGCCGACGCGCGCGGCGATGCCCGCGTAGCGCTCGCCGTCGGGCGCGCACTTCAGCAGGCCGCCGGGCAGGATCACCTCGCCGACCTCGGCGATCACGTCGGCATAATAGCGCCCGCCCCAGCTGCCCATGCCGATCTCCACCAGCCGCTCGTCGGTGCGCGCGGCGTGCCAGTCGAGCTCGAGATGCTCGGCGATCACCGCCAGCGTCTGCAACGCGCGCCCCGTGGGGGAGGCGTAGAGCGTCAGCGCCGGGCGGGCGCCCAGTTCCGCGCGCAGCGCCCGCCCCATCTCCTCCGCCTGGGCGAAGCCGGCGCGGGTCAGCGGGGTGTGCGGCGCGTCCCCCTGCAGGCGGCGGGCGGCGTTGAACACGGTCTCGCCGTGGCGGGCGACGAAGTCGCGCCCGCGGCGAGCGGTGGGAGCGGGGAGCTGCATGGGGTGGGGTCTCCGCTCCCTGTTGCGCAAACGCAACGCTTTTTTCCGTTTAGGTGAGGTTCATGCAACTCCCGGGTCGCCCACCTATTTGACCCCTCCCGGGCACCGAGGGTGGTGCGCGAACGACAAACCGGAGTGATCCCATGCGTAAGTTCCTCATCGCCGCCGCGACCGCGGCCACCGCGCTGTCCGCGCTTCCCGCCGCGGCGCAGGAGATCGCGCCCTTCACCGGCGCGCGCGTCGAGGCGCTGGTCGGCTACGACAACCTGCAGGACGGCGGCGACGGTGAATCCGACGGGCGCGATGGCGTCAGCTACGGCGCGCTGGTCGGCTACGACTTCCAGGTCGGCGGCCTGGTGATCGGTGCCGAGGGCGAGGCGACCGACAGCTCGGTGCGCGTGCGCAGCCGCGAGAATTTCGTCGCCGGCGACAGCCTGCGCCTGGATGCCGGCCGCGACCTGTACGTCGGTGGCCGCGTCGGCTACGCGATCTCGCCGCTGGCGATGATCTACGCCAAGGGCGGCTACACCAACGCGCGGATCGAGAGCCGCTACAGCACCACCAGCGGCAACGTGACCACCACGGTGACGGACAAGAGCGACCTCGACGGCTATCGCGTCGGCGCGGGCCTGGAATACAACATCACGCCGAGCGCGTACGTGAAGGGCGAGTATCGCTACTCGCACTACGGCGACCTGGACGGGATCGACATCGACCTGGACCGCCACCAGCTGATGGCGGGCGTGGGCATCCGCTTCTGACCGGCGCCCCGTCGCTTTTCTCTTCGACGGGCCGTGAAAGGAGGGTCGGGGCGCTTGCTCCGGCCCTTTCCTTTTGGCTAGGAACCAGCCGAGTTGCCCCTGGAATTGCCGGAGGGCCGGGGGACGCGAGATGAAGGCGACGATCGAACGCGCGACGCTGCTGAAGGGGCTGAGCCACGTCCAGTCGGTGGTGGAGCGGCGCAACACGATCCCGATCCTCAGCAACGTGCTGATCGAGGCGAGCGCGGAAGGCCAGCTGCGGCTGATGGCGACCGACCTCGACCTGCAGATCAACGAGAGCATCGCCGCGGCCGTAGACCAGCCGGGCGCCACCACCGTGTCCGCGCACACGCTGTTCGACATCGCGAGGAAGCTGCCCGAGGGCGCGCAGGTGTCGCTGTCGGCGGCGGACGGGCGCATGGCGATCGTCGCCGGGCGCGCGCGCTTCTCGCTGGGCACGCTGCCGCGCGACGACTTCCCGGTCATCGCCGAGGGCGAGCTGCCGACCACGTTCGAGCTGCCGGCGGAGACGCTGAAGCAGATCATCGACAAGACGCGCTTCGCGATCTCCACCGAGGAGACGCGCTACTACCTGAACGGCATCTTCCTGCACCTTCAGGACGACGTGCTGAAGGCGGCGGCGACGGACGGCCACCGGCTGGCGCGCGTGACCGTGGCGAAGCCCGAGGGGATCGAGGCGATGCCCGACGTGATCGTGCCGCGCAAATGCATCGCCGAGCTGCGCAAGCTGCTGGACGAGGTGGACGGGTCGGTCGGCGTGTCGCTGTCGGCGACCAAGATCCGCTTCGACCTGGGCCCCGCGGTGCTGACGTCGAAGCTGATCGACGGCACGTTCCCCGATTACAGCCGCGTCATCCCGACCGGCAACGACAAGATCCTGAAGATCGACCCCAAGAGCTTCATGCAGGGCGTCGACCGCGTGTCGACGATCGCGACGGAGAAGACGCGCGCGGTGAAGATGGCGCTGGACCGCGACAGGATCACGCTGTCCGTCACCTCGCCCGAGAACGGCACCGCCGCGGAGGAAGTGCCCGGCGAGTACGTCGCCGCACCGTTCGAGATCGGCTTCAACAGCCGCTACCTGATGGACATCCTGGGGCAGATCGACACAGACCTGGTCGAGATCCACCTGGCCGACGCAGCCGCGCCGACGCTGATCCGCGAGAACGACAAGGCGCCCGCGCTGTATGTGCTGATGCCGATGCGGGTGTGAGGGGCGCGCGCTCTTCCGTTCGTGCTGAGCAAAGTCGAAGCACATGCCAAGAAGAACATCGTCGGTGGCACGTCCTTCGACTTCGCCCAGGACGAAACGGGTGGAGGCCACGTCATCACGCCCTGATTCCTTCGTGACTGTGTGTGAGCTCCTCCCACGCCGCGCGCGTGGCGGATGACATGATCTCACACGAAGCCATGAAAGATTAAGAGGAGAGCGGCGCTCGGCACCAACAATTGTCGTGGGCGTGCGAGGTCAGAAGATGCCCAGGAACTTCTTCCGTTTCGGCTTCGCATCCACCTTGTCGACGGTGCCGTTGCCGATGTCCTCGCGCGGCTTCCCGTCCTCGTCGCGCTGCGCCGCGGCGGTCTTGCCGGCCAGCACGGGGCCGCACTGCGCCGCCTTCGCGTCGCCGGGATCGATGAACGCGAGCAGGCCGGCGATCGGCGTCGCAACCACCGCCAGACCCAGCCCGGCGCCCGCGCGCGCCACCAGTTGCGGCGACACGACGTCGAGCGAGGGAGCGGCGAAATAGCCGCCGATGCCGACCGGCGACTGGCCGGAGAACAGGCTGAACTTCTTCGAATCGGCGCGGAAGGCGAGGTCCACCGCCTCCGTCGCGAAGCTGAAGCCGCCGCGGCCGGTGATGACGTTCTGCCGCGTGTCGATGAGGATCGGGTCGGTCGCCGCCACGCCGCCGCGCACGGTGAAGCCGATGACGCCGCAGTTGATGCGCACCGGCTCCTTCAGCTTTCCCTGGAACATCTTCTGCACGAAGGTGCCAAGGTCCAGTTCCGACAGTTGCACGTTGCGCGTCCAGAACGTGCCCGCGGGCAGCACGAAGGCGATGCGCCCGCGCGAGGTGGCGAGCGAATCGTGGATCGTGTCGCCGCGCCCCGCCAGCTGGATCCTCCCGCGCACCGTTCCGCTGGTCCCCGCCTCCGCCACGCCATAGCCCGCCAGCAGCCGGCCGAGCGGCGTCGGCGCGAGGCGGATGTCGTAGCTGACCGCGCTCGGCCGCTGCCGCGTGTCGAACACGACATCGGACGCGACATTGCCGCGCGCCATGGCCATCGTCAGCGGCGACAGCGCCAGCCGACCGCGATCGAGATCGAGCGTGAGATCCACGTCGGAGATCGGCAGGTTGCGCGAGCGGACCGTGGCGATCGTCCACTTCAGGTCGGCGTCGAAGCGCTGCATCGTCTCCACCGGCAGCGCGGCGTCGGGCATCACGCGCGCGGGCGCCGCCCCGGTCGCCGCCGCCGCCGCGACCGCGCCCTTTTCCGCCACGATGTCGGGATTGTAGCCGATGAAGGGCGCCGCATCGACGATGTCGAGCGTGCGCGTCGCCATCTGCGCGTCGAGGTGCAGCCGCGCCGCGTTGGTGATCGTCAGCCGACCGGCGACGTCGCTCTCGCCGAAGGTGCCGCGCAGGCGGGTGAAGCGATATTCGTCGCCCGCCTTCACCAGCTGCGCCGTCAGGCGATAATCGCGGGTGTTGGGCAGCGCGACGCCGATGATGCCGAGCAGCGTCGACAGGTTCGCGCCGCGGGCGCGGGTGCGCAGCGGCACGTTCTCGATATCCGCGATCGACGGCAGCGTGCCCGCCACGTCGACCACGTTGCCCGCCGCGCGCGCCGTCATCACCAGTTCGTTGCGCCCGCGCGCCACGGTGGCGTCGGGCGACAGCAGCCGCGCCACCAGGGTGAACGGCGTGTCGCGGATCCGCCCCTTGCCGGTCAGCCCGACCGCGTCGCCGATCCGCGCCTGCGTCGATCGGATCGTGTCGACGTCCAGGTCGGCCAGCAGCCGCATGCGCGGATCGAGGTAGCGGACCCGCGTGCCCGCCACGGTGGCGCGATCGATCCGCGGCAGGTCCAGCGGCTTGCCCGAACCCTTGCCCTCGCTGAAGGTCCAGGTGTTGCGCGAGTGCGCCGCGTCCCACTCCAGGTCGACCGCGCCGTTGGTGAGGTCGAGCGAGTGGAAGCGCCGCTTGCCGAACAGCAGCGACAGCGGCGCGATGCGCGAATCGATCCGGTCCGCGGTGAACAGGTGCGGACGCGTCGCCCAGGCGGGGTTGGAGAGCGACAGCTTCTCCGCGTAGAATTTGATGCGGAGCGGGGCGAAGTAGAGCTGGAAATCGCCGCCGACGGTCACCTGGCGCGAGGTGAGGCGGCCGACGACGCTCTCGAACGGATGCTTCAGGAAGCGGCCCTTGGTGACGAACAGGATCAGCCACACGGCGAAGATCGTGCCGAGGACGCCGAGCACGACGTTGCGGATCAGCCGCCGGCGTCGCGCGCGCGGATCGTCCGGCGCGACATCGGTGGCGGGCTGCTCCATACGCTGCACGGCCTCGTCCATGCGCCGCTCGACGCGCAGGGCACCGTTCCGGTTCCGCATCGGTTGCAATCCGCGCCCGCCCGCGCTAGGGGCGCCGACTTCCCGAGCGAGGTGACACGAACGGCCCGGCCATCAGGGCTGCCGCGGCGGTTCCAGTCTCGCTCCAGTGTGAAAGGACCAAAATGCCCAAGCTCAAGACGAAGAGCGGCGTGAAGAAGCGCTTCAAGCTGACCGCCACCGGCAAGCTGAAGCACGGCGTCGCCGGCAAGCGCCACCGCCTCATCAGCCACAACGGCAAGTACATCCGCCAGAACCGCGGCACCACGGTGCTGTCGAAGGCCGACACCGCGACGGTGAAGGCCTGGGCCCCCTACGGCCTGAACTGAGGAGGGCTGACACATGGCACGAGTGAAGCGGGGCGTCACGACGCGCGCCAAGCACAAGAACATCCTGGAGCAGGCCAAGGGGTATCGCGGCCGGCGCAAGAACACGATCCGCATCGCGCGGCAGGCGGTCGAGAAGGCCGGCCAGTACGCGTATCGCGACCGCAAGGTGAAGAAGCGCACCTTCCGCGGCCTGTGGATCCAGCGCATCAACGCCGGCGTCCGCGCCGAGGGGCTGACCTACTCGCAGTTCATGCACGGCCTGAAGCTGGCCGGCATCGAGCTGGACCGGAAGGTGCTGGCCGACATCGCGATGCACGAGGGCGCGGCGTTCACCGCGATCATCGCGCAGGCGAAGGCGGCGCTGCCGCAGGGCTGATCGGCCCTCGCTGAACGGCAAACGAGGGCGCTGGTGGCGACACCGGCGCCCTTTTTTATCCTCCTTGCCACGGGGAGGGGGACCGCGACGCGAAGCGGCGTGGTGGACGGGGAGCACCCCGAATGCTCCCCTGCCGCCCGCCCCCTCCACCATGCTACGCATGGTCCCCCTCCCCGTGCCGGGGAGGATCGGCTTACGGAACAACCACGCGCCCCGGCGGTAGATGCTCCGATGCCACCCGTCGCCCGCCCGCCGATGGTCGCCGGGCCGATGCCGTGACGACCTCCCGCCTCCAAGCTCCTCGCCTCCTTGCGGTCGGCACCGCCGTGCCCGACCATGACATCCACGCCGCCTTCGCCGACTGGGCGCGGGCGCGGTTGCCCGATGGTGCGCGGCGCGTGTTCGACCGGATGGCGGGGCGCAGCGGCATCGCGCACCGCTGGTCGGTGCTGCCGGCCGGCTGCTCTCCGGTGGCGCCGGGCGGCTTCTACGAAGCGGAGCCGCATCCGGGCACCGGTGCGCGCATGGCGCTGTACGCGCAGGCCGCGCCCGCGCTGGCGCTCGCGGCGGTGCGCGCGCTCGAGGCGCGGCAGCCGATCGGCGACGTGACGCACCTCGTCGTGGCGAGCTGCACCGGATTCGTGGCGCCGGGCATCGACCAGATCCTGGCGCGCGCGCTCGACCTGCCCGGATCGGTCGAGCGGACGCTGATCGGGTTCATGGGCTGCTACGCCGCGGTCGCCGCGCTGCGCACCGCGCGGCACATCGTGCGGTCGGAGCCGGCGGCGCGGGTGCTGGTCGTGACGGTGGAGCTGTCCACGCTCCACCTGCAGGCGGCGGACGAGATCGAGCCGCTGCTGGCGATGCTGCAGTTCGGCGACGGGGCGGCGGCGGCGATCGTTTCCGCAGAGGGGGACGGTGTACCGCTGGGGCGGCCGTTCTCCGTCACGCTGCCCGCGTCCGACGCGCTGATCCGGTGGGACATCACCGACCGCGGCTTCGCCATGCACCTGTCGGGCGAGGTGCCGCAGCGGATCGCCGCGGCGCTCGCCGACCCGGCCACCGTCGCGGCGATCACCGGCGGAGAGCGGGTCGACGGATGGGCGGTCCACGCCGGCGGGCGGTCGATCCTGGATGCGGTGGAGACCGCGCTGGCGCTCGACCCGCACGCGCTCGACGCCTCGCGCGCGGTGCTGCGCGACAACGGCAACATGTCATCGGCGACGCTGATGTTCGTCCTGGCGCGAATGCTGGAGACGCCGCCCGCGCGCGGCGTGGCGCTGGCCTTCGGGCCGGGACTAGCGGCGGAGGGGATCGCGTTCGGCACGGAGGCGGCATGACGCTCGCGATGCGCCGCGACGCCGCCGAGCTGATGGACGCGGACGACCTGCCCGCCGACACCTATGCCGCAGTGGTCGCGGACCTGGCGCGGGTGAACGTGGTGACGCTGGCGGCGCGACCCACGCTGGCGTTCCTGCGGCGGCACGCGCGGCCGGGCGGGCGCTACCGGCTGCTCGACGTGGGCTTCGGCGACGGGGACATGCTGCGGCGGATCGAGCGGTGGGCGACGCGGCGCGGCGTGGCGATCGATCTGGTGGGCGTCGACCTCAATCCGCGCAGCGAGGCGGCGGCGCGGGCGCACACCCCGGCGGGATCCGCGATCCGGTGGATCACCGGCGACCATGAAGCGCTGGCGGGCGAGCGCTGGGATTTCGTCGTCTCGAGCCTGGTGGCGCACCATATGACGGCGGCGGAGCTGATCGCCTTCCTGCGCTTCATGGCGGCGGAGGCGCGGGTGGCGTGGCTGGTGAACGACCTGCACCGCCACCGCTTCGCCTACGCCAGCTGGCCGCTGCTCGCGCGCGTTTTCGGCTGGCACCCGATCGTGCGACACGACGGCCACGTCTCGATCGCGCGCAGCTATCGCCCGGCGGAATGGGAGCCGCTGCTGGACGCGGCGGGCGTTCGCGCGCGGGTGTTTCGCGCCTTCCCCTTCCGGCTGTGTGTGGAGGGTGTTTGCGCGCCCCGCTGATCCTGGGCGGCGGCCCGGCGGGGGCGGCGGCGGCGATCGTGCTGGCGCGCGGCGGTGTGCGCGCGACGGTGCTGGAACGGACGCGCGAGACCGGCGATGCGCTGTGCGGCGGGTTCCTGAGCTGGCGCACGCTGGACGCGCTGGCGCGGCTGGGCATCGACGCCGACGCGCTGAACCCGCGGCGCGTCGCCACGCTGCGGCTGTTCGCCGGCGGGCGGCGACGCGAGGTGGCGCTGCCGCGCGCCGCGGTGGGTGTGTCGCGGCGGCGGCTCGACACGCTGCTTCTCGCCGCGGCGACGCGCGCGGGGGCGGCGGTGGAGCGCGGCGTCGCGGTGCGCGCGGTGGAGGAGGGCGTGGTCCGGCTGGCCGATAGCGCGACGCTGGCGGCGGAGGCGCTGCTGCTCGCCACCGGCAAGCACGACCTGCGTGGGCTGGCCCGGCCCGCCCCGCGCGAGCCCGACCCGGCACTGGGGCTGCGGGTGCGGCTGGGCCCGGCGGCGGCCGTCGACGTGCTGGTGGGCGACGCGATCGAGCTGCACCTGTTCGACGGCGGCTATGCCGGACTGGTGATGCAGGAGGACGGAACCGCCAACCTGTGCCTCGCCGTGCGCCGCTCCCGCCTGAACGGCGGCGGCACCGACGCGCTGCTGGATCGACTCGGGCGCGAGCACGCGGCGCTGGGCGAGCGGCTGGCGTGGCGGTGCGGCGGCGCGGACGCGGTGGCGAACGTCCCCTACGGCTGGCGCGCGACGCACGGGTGCGACGGCCTGTTCCGCCTGGGCGACCAGGCGGCGGTCATCCCCTCGCTGGCGGGCGAGGGAATGGGGATCGCGATCGCCAGCGGCACCTCCGCCGCGCGCGCACTGCTGGCCGGGCGGGGAGCGGCGACGTGGCAGCGCGGCTTCGGCCGCGCGGCGCGGCGCCCGCTGGCGCTGGCGGGCGCTGCGCGCGCGCTGGCCGAGCGGCCCGCCCTCGCCGCCGCGGCGCTGCCGATGGCGCCGGCCACGCTGATCCGGCTGATCGCGGGGGGAACCAGGATCGGCCACGACGCTTGAAATCACCCCGCCCGCTCACGAGATTTCGCGTCATGGATCAGCTCAATCTCTCCGAAGCCGAGTGGAAGGCCCGCCTGACGCCCGAGCAATATCACGTGCTGCGCGAGGCCGGGACGGAGCGCGCCTTTTCCGGTCGCCTGAACGACAACAAGGCCGACGGCATCTACCATTGCGCGGCCTGCGCGCTGGAATTGTTCGACAGCGCGGACAAGTATGACTCCGGTTCCGGCTGGCCCAGCTTCACGCAGCCGATCGCGCCGGACGCGGTGACCGACCATCGCGACACCAGCCACGGCATGACCCGCGTGGAGACGCGGTGCGCGCGCTGCGACAGCCACCTGGGCCACGTGTTTCCGGACGGGCCGCCGCCCACCGGATTGCGCTATTGCATGAATTCGGTCTCGCTGGATTTCCGCGCGCGCGCCTGAGCCGCAGGGACATTGTTAACCATGGCCTAAGCCTCTATTCGCCAGAGGCTAAGCCATGGCCGCCCGCAAGACCTCCGCCCGCAAGCCGACCGCCAGGTCTCCCTGGCGCCGCCGTTTCGGCTTCGCGCTCAAGCTGTTGCTGGTGCTGGCGGTGCTCGCCCTGGGCGCGCTCGTCACCGCGGTCTACGTCGCGCGGGCGCAGTTGCCGAGCTTCGAGGACCTGAAGTCCTCCCCCAACGGGCAGATGATCCGCGTCCACGCCGCGGACGGCACGGTGCTGGTGTCGCTGGGGCCGAGCTACGGCGAGTGGCTGAGCTACGACCGCATTCCGCGGGTGATGCGCGACGCGACCATCGCGGTGGAGGATCGCCGCTTCCGCAGCCACCTGGGCGTCGACCCGATCGGCATCACCCGATCCGTGATGGTCCGCTACGAGCGCGGGCGCTGGGTGCAGGGCGGGTCGACCATCACGCAGCAGCTGGCGCGCAACGTCTTCCTGAACAACCAGAAGAAGTTCGGCCGCAAGTTCCGCGAGTGGATCCTGGCGCTGGCGCTGGAGCGCAAGTTCAGCAAGGACCAGGTGCTCGAGCTCTACCTGAACAAGGTGTATTACGGCGGCGGCGCCTATGGCATCGACGCGGCCAGCCGGAAGTTCTTCGGCCACGGCGCCGACGACCTGAGCCTGTCGGAGGCGGCGGTGATCGCGGGCCTGGTCAAGGCGCCGTCCAACTACTCGCCGACCGCCGATGCCGAGGCCGCCAAGGGCCGCGCCGGGGTGGTGCTGGCACAGATGGTGCGCAACGGCTTCATCACGCAGGCCCAGGCCGACGGCGCGGACGCCGACGCGGTGAAGCTCGCCCCGCCCGCACGGCAGAACAGCGTGCGCTACTTCACCGATTGGGCGCTGCCGCAGCTGGAGCTGCTGATCGACGAGACGGTGAAGCCGCTGGAGGTGTGGACCACGCTGGACCCGGGGATGCAGCGCGACGCCGACGCCGCGGTGCGCGCCAACGTGCCCGGCGGCGCGCAGGGTGCGCTGGTGGCGATCGACCGCGACGGCGCGGTGCGCGCGATGGTGGGCGGGACCGACTATGTCAGCTCCAACTACAACCGCGCCACCACCGCGGTGCGCCAACCGGGATCGGCGTTCAAGCTGTTCGTCTACCTCGCCGCGCTGGAGGCGGGGAAAACACCGGAGGACAAGGAGATCGACGAGCCCGTCACGATCGACGGCTGGTCCCCGCGCAACGATTCGCGCCGCAATTCGGGCGAAGTGACGCTCCGCACCGCCTTCGCCTATTCGCTCAACACCGTCGCGGCGAAGCTGGGCCAGCAGGTGGGGTTCGCCACGATCGCCGACATGGCGCGCCGCTTCGGCATCACCACGCCGGTCAACACGCACCCCTCGATGGTGCTGGGCACGTCGGAAGTGCGGCTGATCGACCTGACCCGCGCCTTCGCCAGCGTCGCCAACAAGGGCGTGGCGGTGACGCCGTTCGGCATCACGCGCGTCAGCAGCGAGGGCGAGACGATCTACACGCACGAGGTGGACCGCAACCGCGTGCTGGTGGCCCCGTATGTCGCGGCGCAGATGACCGACCTGTTGCAGACCGCGGTCAACACCGGCACCGGCCGCGCGGCGCAGATCGGGCGGCCGGTGGCGGGAAAGACGGGCACGACCAGCAGTTCGAAGGACGGCTGGTTCCTCGGCTTCTCCTCCGGCCTCACCACCGGCGTGTGGATGGGGCGCGACAATGCGCGGCCGATCGCGGGGCTGCACGGCGGCACCGCGCCCGCGCGCGCCTTCGCCGCGTTCATGACCCGCGCCGTCGCCAAGCGGCCGATCGAGCCGTTCGAGACGCAGGTGACGCTGCCCGAGTGGCAGCTGGAGCCTGACGAGGAGAGCTATTTCGGCGCGCCCGACAACCGCACCTTCGTCGACGAGGACGGCTATGCGGTGGATCGCGAGCCGGCACCCCCGGCGGTGCCGGACGACCGCGCCGTGCCGCTGCCGCAGGAGGACGATGGCGTTCCGCCCCCGCCGCGCCAGCGCGACGGCACAAGTGGGGGCGGTGACGATCCGCGGCTGGACCAGGACTGGCTCGATCGCGTCACCGGCCGCGACTCGCCGCGCCGCGACGTGCCGCGCGAGCCATCGCGCGCCGCCCCGCGCGAGCGCACCCTGCCGCCGCGCTACGAGGGCGAGCGCCCGTACCAGTGAAGCGCCGCGCCGTGCGCGCGCAGCCAGCGTCGCGCGGGCGCGGGATCGGCCTCGTACAGCCGTGCGACGAGCGCGTGGAAGGCGGGGGAGTGGTTCATGTGCACGCGGTGCGCCACCTCGTGCGCGGCGGTGGCGCGGCGCACCTCGGGCGGGGCCATGGCGAGCCGCCAGCTGTAGCGGATCGCGCCGTCGTGCGCGCAGCTGCCCCAGCGGCCGCGCGGATCGCCGACCGCCACCGCGCTGACCGTCACGCCGGCGCGCGCGGCGTAGACGGCGGTGTCCGCCTCCAGCAGCGCCAGCGCCTGCCGCCGCAGCCACGCCTCGACGCGTCGCGCGACGGTGTCGAGCGGGCCGCCGAGAAACAGCGCGTCGCCCTCGCGTCGCACCGCGCGGGGCGCGCCTTCCTGCCAGCGGATCGTCAGCGTCGCGCCGTCGAACGGCAGCGTCGCGCCGGGAACGAACGGCCGCGCCTCCGGCAGCACCGAGCGCTGCCGCTCCACCCACGCCGCCTGCCCGCGCGCCCAGGCCATCGCGCGGTCGAGCGAGGCGCGCGGCGGCAGCGTCAGCCGCGCGCGGCCGGTGAGCGGATCGAAGCTCAGCTTGGTGCGACGCGCGCGCGGATGGCGCACCACGTCGAAGTCGCCGCTCACAGCTCGCGGTCGACCATGTGGTGCTCGAGGTCGCCGGCATCGTCCTCGCTGATCGTCCAGCCGCGCACCGACTGCCCGGCGCGGTGCACCGCGTCGCGATCGCCGCTGACCAGATAATGCCAGTCCGGCAGCGGCTCCCCCGCCGCGCGCAGACGATAGGCGCAGGTGGAGGGCAGCCAGTCGATCCGGTCGACGTTGTCGCTCGTCAGCCGCACGCACTCGCTGACGAAGGCGCGGCGGTGCCGGTAGTTGGAGCATTGCCCGCTGCGCCGGTCGAGCAGGCGGCAGGCGACGTTGGTGGCGATCAGCTCGCCCGTCTCCTCGTCCTCCAGCTTGTGCAGGCAGCATTTGCCGCAGCCGTCGCACAGCGCCTCCCACTGCGCGCGGTCGAGCGTCGCCAGCGGCGCTTCCCAGAATCTACCCGTCCCCGGGGAGCCTCTCAGTGCGCCCATTTGACGATCTCGTCCGCCATCGCGCCCGGCGCGCCCTCGGGCAGCAGCGCCAGCGGCTTGCCGTCTGTGTCCATCAGGTAGATTTGCCGGCTGTGGTCGACGAGGTAGCCCTGCTTCGTCCCCTGCCCGCGGGCGTAATAGATGCCGAATTCCTTCGCCGTGCGCGCGATGTCCGCCGCGCTGCCGGTCAGCGCGACGAGGCGCGGGTGGAAATTGGCGGCGAACTGCTTCAGCACCGCGGGCGTGTCGCGCGCGGGATCGACCGAGACGAACACGGGGGTGATCCGCGCCGCCAGCGCGGGATCGCGATCCTCCAGCAGCCTCATCGCCAGCGAGATGGTCTGCACGTCGGTGGGGCAGACGTCGGGACAGAAGGTGTAGCCGAAGTACATGATGCGGTAGCGGCCGGCGAGCTGCCGGTCGGTGAAGGCGCGCCCGTTCTGGTCGGTCAGCGCGATCGGCCCGCCGATGCGCGCACCCCGCAGCGGCGGCGCCTCGGCAGGCTCGCTGGAGCAGGCGGCGGCGCCGAGCAGCGCCGCCGCGACGGGAATCCATCGCATGTTCATGGCGGGGGCAGATTTGGTCGGTTATAGCGCGATCCGCAACCTTCTGGAATCTTCCCGCCTATGCGCCTGCGCCTTGCCCTCGTCCCGCTGCTCCTCCTCGCCGCACCGGCGGCCGCGCAGCAGCAGTCGCAGAGCTACAAGTTCCTGGAAGCGGTGCGCAAGGCCGACGGGAATACGGTGATCTCGATCCTGGACCAGCCGGGACAGACGATCATCAACACACGCGACATCTCAACGGGCGAGGGGGCGCTGCACATCGTCGCGAAGCGGGGCGACACGACCTACCTCAACTACCTCCTGTCGCGCGGGGCGGACGCCAACATGCGGGACGCGCAGGGGAACACCGCGATGATGCTGGCGGTGGAGGGCGGCCACATCGACGCGATCGAGATCCTGGCGAAGAAGCGCGCGAATGCGAACCTGGGCAACAAGATGGGCGAGACGCCGCTGCTGCGCGCGGTGCAGCGCCGCGACCTGACGCTGGTGCGCGCGGTGCTGGCGGCGGGCGGCGATCCCGATCAGACCGACTATAACGGCACCACCGCGCGCAGCTACGCCACCGCCGACACGCGATCGGGCGCGATCGCGAAGGTGCTGGCGGAGACGCCGAAGAAGACCCGCGCGGCGGTGTCGGGGCCGCGGCTGTAGGCTTCCCCGTCATGCCGGACTCGTCCCGGCATCCGAAGCCACAGGCCGGGACCGGTCAGCCGGCCTGCACCGCGTCCGGATCGTGAAGGCCGATCAGGCGGCGCGCGGCGCGGCGGGCGAAGGCGAGGGTGACACGCTTTCGCGCCGGGGCGGGCAGCGGATCGGTGCGCGCCTCGCGCAGGATCGCCGCGTCGTAGCGGTCGGCGACGATCAGGCCGGTGCGCTCGGGCAGGAAGGCGGGGCCGTCGATCGGCGAGGCGTCGAAGCCCGCGGGCACCGCCCAGTAGAAGCGGTCGCAATGCGCGAGGTAATCCTGCCACTTGCCGTCGCCCAGCAGGTCCGCGCGCGACACCTTGATCTCCACGATCACCACCTGCCCGCGCGCATCGAGCGCCATCAGGTCGGCGCGGCGCCCCCCGTCCAGCGGCACTTCCGCGATGGCGGTCAGTTCGTGGCGCAGCAGCATCCGCGTGACGCCGCGGCACACGTCGGCGGCGCAGAGCGCGTCGGTGCGCGGGTCCGAACAGGAAACGGGCGGCGAGAGCATCGCCGCCCGATTAGAACATTTCACGAACCTTGGAAAGGGTTCAGCGATAGAACAGGTGGTTGCCGATCGCCGCGACCTTCACCTTCGCGCCCACGGGGCGGCTGGTGTTGAAGAACAGCGCCTTGTCCGCCGCGCCGTCCCACGCGTCGGCCAGCGCCACCTTCGCCACCGCGATGGCGCGGCGCCAGTTGGCGTTCTGAGGGACGTCCGGGATGCGGCCGCCGCGCACGAAGCCGAACTGACCCGGCTGGGTGATGACGTCGCAGACGTTGTCGGCGAACCGACCGGAGGCGGCGCGGTTGAGGATGACCTGCGCCACGCCCAGCTGCCCGGCGAGCGGCTCGCCGCGGGACTCGAAGTAGATCGCACCGGCGAGGCAGCGCAGCGCCTGGTCGTGCGCGCCGTCCACGTCCTGCGCCGCGACGGCGGCCGCCAGCGTGGGATAGACGGTGACGTCGCCGGCGCGTGCATCCGGAGCCTGAAGCTCGACGTCGGGCACGCTGTCGTCGGAGACGGAGAAGGAGGGAACTTCGCCGGTAGTGGCAAGTTCATTCAGCGGGTGAGCGCTGACGGGCACCGTAGAGGGGCCCTGAGCGAGGCTCGCGGCGCTCTGCGCAGCGATTCCCAGCGTGGCAAAGGACATCGCCACCCAGCGGGCGGCGCGCGTCAACAGCGGCATTCATCGTCAACAATGTGCAGTTGGAACGCGATCCGATCGCCTGACCGCCCCATCCAGGGCATCGACCGGCCTTGTCCCCCCCGACTGCGTCACCGCGGGGATCGCACCCCGTCGCGGCACAACGCGAACTTCGATGCCGCGCGTCTGTCCCGCCGCCGGTTAACGGTCAATCACCGCCAATCGTTTCAGCGACGAATCGTTCGCCCGCTGCGACGCACAGTTCGACGACGTACAGGTCCGGATCGCGCGCGCGGCGGGCACGCCAGTAATCGTCCATGGCCGAATCGGTCGCGTCGGTGGGGCCGGCGGCGATCCATTCGTCCCGGTCGTCGAGGGTGCGGATGCGCTCGATGGCGCGCATCCGGCCCGGCCCGAAGCTTTCGCGCTCGTCCAGCAGGACGAGGATCGCACCCGTCTGCGGGTCGCCCGAAGCGCGCAGCGCGCCGAAGCCGCCCGCGTCGTTGGCGCGGCGGATCAGCGCCGCGACGGCGAGATGGCTCGGCAGTCGCGCGCTCACGCCGCGCGATAGCCGTCGAGCGTGGCGAGCGGGATGCGCGAGCGCATGAACGTGCCGGTGCCGCGCGCCACCTCCTCTCCGGTCGCGTCCACCAGCCGCGCTTCCGCCACGAACACGCGGCGCTGCCCGCTGATCCACCGCCCTTCCGCCACGACCGGCCCCTCGCCGAGCGGGCGGGTGAGCAGCAGGCTGAACTGCGTCGTCAGCAGGAACCGGTCGGTGACGAGGCTGTTCGCGGCGTAGAAGGCCGCGTCGTCCAGCATCTTGAAGTAGCTGGTGCCGTGCGCCGCGCCGGCGGCGTGGAAGTGGCGCGCATCGATGGTGAAGTGGATGCGGCTGCTGCCCGCGGCCGGGATTTCCAGCCGCGAATCGAACAGGCGGTTGATCGGCGCGGCGGCATAGAGCGATTCCAGCGCGCGATAATGCGCCGCGGCGCCCTCAGGCGGCATCGCGCGTCTCGTCCGCGGTCAGCAGCGCGTAGACCGCGTCGCGCGAGCCGGCGCCGCGCACCTTCGCGACGAAGCGCGGATCGCGGAAGCGGCGTGCCACCCGTGCCAGCGCCTTCAGGTGCGCGGCCCCCGCGTCGGGCGGCGACAGCAGCGCCACGATCACGTCCACCGGCTGGTCGTCCACCGCGCCCATGTCGATCGGCTGCGCCAGTCGCGCCACCATGGCGACGATCCGCGGCAGGCCGGGAAGCCGCGCGTGGGGCAACGCGATCCCCGCGCCGAACCCGGTCGATCCCTGCTTCTCCCGCGCGGCCAGCGCCTCGGCGACCGCGCGCGCGTCCGGCGCCGGGCTCGTCGCCGCGGCGGCGAGCGAGCCCAGTTGCTGGAACAGCGCCTTCTTCGTCGTTGCGGGCAGCCCCACGACGACGAGGTCGGGCGACACGAGGTCGCTGAGGTCGGTGCTCATCGCGCGGGGCGGCTTATCCGGCGCGCTGCGGCTCGACCCAGCCGATCGTGCCGTCGCCGCGGCGATAGACCATGTTGTAGGCGCCGGTGCCCGCGTTCTTGAACAGCAGCGCCTGGGTGTTGCGCAGGTCCAGCATCATCACCGCGTCGGACACGCTGGCGTCGGGCACGTCGACGCGCGTCTCCGCGATGACCAGCGGCGCGTCGCCCGCCTCCTCCTCGTCCACCGCCTCGGCGAAGAGCGTGTAGCCGGCATTGTCGTAGCCGATGCGTTCCTGCTCTTCGCCCGCAGCGACGTGCGCGGCGTGGCGATCGTTCAAACGGCGGACGTAGCGGCGCAGTTGCTTCTCGATCTTGCCTGCCGCGCCGTCGAAGGCGAGGTGCGCGTCATGCGCGGCGTGGCTGCCCTTCAGGATCAGCCCGCGGGTGACGTGGGCGACGATGTCGCAGGTGAAGCCGGCATCATGCGGCCCCTTGCCGAAGGTCACCTCGTTCGAGATGGCGCGCGCGAAATACTTGTCGGCGATACCCTGGAGACGGTCCTCGACATGGTCCTTCAGCGCGTCGCCGATGGCCACCTGGTGACCTGAGACCCGGATATCCATCATCTGTTCTCCATCAAATCGCTCGGCGTCAACCGGACGCCGCGGCCCCCGCCAACTCCCCCGATCGCCACAAGGGCTCCTTCACCCCCTTCAGAAACGCCGCATGGGCCGCCAGTTCCTCCGCGCTCGGCGAAAAGCGGCGGGGCGGACGCGCCACTGCGGCGACCGGCGCCGCGGCGAGCGTGGGCGCGGCGACGACGATCGTCTCCGCCACCAGCCCCAGCCCGATCTGCCGCCCGCCGTTCAGCTCGACATAGACCTGCGCCAGCAATTGCGCGTCGAGCAGCGCGCCGTGCAGCACGCGGTGCGAGCGATCGACGCCGTAGCGCGAGCAGAGCGCGTCCAGCGTGTGCTTCGCGCCGGGATGCTTCGCGCGCGCGATCTGCAGGGTGTCGACCATGCGCGTGCGGCACACCAGGGGATGGCCGCACCGCTCCAGCTCGCCGTTGAGGAAGGAGAAGTCGAAGCCGGCATTGTGCGCGATCAGCGGCGCATCGCCGATGAAGTCGAGCAGCGCGGGCACCCCGGCGGAGAACACCGGCTTGTCGGACAGGAAGGCGTCGCCCAGCCCGTGGACCGCGAACGCCTCCGGCGGCATCGTCCGCTCGGGATTGAAATAGGCGTGAAAGGTGTTCCCGGTCTCGCACCGGTTCACCAGCTCGACGCACCCGATCTCCACCATCCGGTCGCCGCCGGCGAAGCTCAGCCCTGTGGTTTCGGTGTCGAAGACGATCTCGCGCATGGTCCGCGGGGTTATCGGCCTTCCTTGGGCGCGAGGCAAGATACGAGGCGGCGGACGTGGGCGCGCGTCTCCTCCACCGGCACGTCGGTGGGGATGACGACGTCGGCGCGCGCGCGCTTCTGCGCGTCCGGGGTCTGTCGCGCGAGGATGGCGTCCAGCTTCGCCGCGGTCATGCCCGGGCGCGCGAGCGTGCGGGCGCGCTGAACGTCGGCCGCGGCCGAGACGACCGCCACCTTGTCGACGCCGCGCTCGCCCCCGGTCTCGAACAGGAGAGGGATGTCGAAGACGACGAGCGGCGCGTCGGCGTGGGCGGCGAGGAAGCCGGCGCGCTCCGCCTGGACCGCGGGATGGACGATCGCCTCGAGCGCCTTCATCGCGGCGTCGTCGCCCAGCACCGCCTCGGCCAGCGCGGTGCGGTTCACCCCCGCCTCGCCGGTGGTGCCGGGAAAGCGCGCCTCGATCGCGGCGACCAGCTTGCCGGCGGGGCCCTGAAGCCGGTGCACCTCGGCATCGGCATCGAAGACGGGCACGCCTTCCTCTGCGAACAGGCGGGCGACGGTGGACTTGCCCATGCCGATCGAGCCGGTGAGGCCCAGCTTTATCATGCGAGCAGCCGCGCGCGCAGTTCCTCGTCGCGGTCGCGCGGCGGGGCGGCGCCGAAAAACAGCTCGAAGGCGAGCGCGGCCTGGCCGATCAGCATCTCCAGCCCGTCCACCGTGTCCAGCGCGCGCGCCCGCGCGGCGGCGAGTAGCGGCGTTTCCAGCGGCGCGTAGACGATATCGTAGACGATCGCGTCCTCGGGGAGTGGCGTCAGGTCCGGCGCGAGCGGGGGCTGGCCCGTCATGCCGAGCGACGAGGCGTTCACCAGCAGCGCGGCGGGGGGCAGCGGCGAGTCGAGCGGGACGACGTCGCCCTTCAGTCCGAAGGTCGCCAGCAGCCCCGCGGCCTTCAGTGGCGAGCGGTTCAGCAGCGTCACCCGCCCCACGCCCGCCTTCTCGAGTGCGAACAGCACCGCGCGCGCCGCGCCTCCCGCACCGACGACGGCGACGTGCGCGCCGGCGAGGTCCAGCCCCGCGATCGGCGCCAGGAAGCCGGCGGCGTCGGTGTTGGTCGCGACCAATCCCCCGTCCTGCCCGCGGAACACGGTGTTGGCCGCGCCGATCGAGCCGCGCACGTCGCCGGGATCGGGCACGTGGTCGAGCACCGCCAGCTTGTGCGGCAGCGTGACGTTGCAGCCGCGCCAGTCCGGATCGTCGCGGCGGCGGGCGACGAAGGCGCCGAGTTCCTCCGGCACGACATGGGTGGCGCGATAGTCCGCCGCGATGCCGAGCGCATCGAGCCAGAAGCCGTGGATCAGCGGCGATTTGGAATGGGCGATCGGATCGCCGATCACTTCGGCGTAGGTCATGCGCTCGGCTTCCCGTCCGTCACCCCGGCCTCGTGCCGGGGTCCCGAGCCACGAACACCGGCGCTTGCCGCACTGGATGCCGGGACGAGCCCGGCATGACGGGTCTTTCGCGCGGTCATGCCGCCAAGACCCCCCGCTCTCGCAGAAAGGAAAGGACCGGCAGCAGCGGCATGCCCAGCACGGTGAACTGGCTGCCGTCGATGCGGCTGAACAATTGCGCGCCCGGCCCCTCGATCCGGTAGCAGCCGACGCAGCCAGAGATCGCGGGCCATTCGGCGTCGAGATAGCGTTCGATAAAGTCGGGAGAGAGCGGGCGGACGAACATCTTCGCCTTGTCGACGACGCGCCACACCGGGCGGCCCCCTTGCGCGATCACCGCGGCGCTGACGAGGTCGTGGCGCTTGCCCGACATGCGCGACAGATGCTCGCGCGCTTCCTCCCGGCTGGTCGGCTTGTCGAGGATCGTGCCGTCGTTGAGCACGGCGAGGCTGTCCGATCCGAGCACCAGCGCCTGGGGATGACGCGCCGACACCTTCAGCGCCTTCAGCTCGGCCAGCGCGTCGGCCAGGTCGCGCGGGGGCGCGCCCGCCATCGCGGCCTTCAGCGCGGCCTCGTCGGCATGGGCCGGCTCCGCGACGAAGGGCACGCCCGCGGCGGAAAGCATCGCCACGCGCGAGGCGGATTGCGAGGCGAGGACCAGAGCGCTCATTCCGCCTCCACCGTCGGCTTGCCGCGGCGTTCGTTGACGAGGCCGATCACCGCGGCGGCGGTCTCCTCGATCGAGCGCCGGGTGACGTCGATCACCGGCCAGCCGTTGTCGGCGAACATGCGCCGCGCGAAGGCGATCTCGCGCACCACCGCGTCCTGATCGACATAGTCGGTCTCCGGTGCCTGATTGAGCGAGAGCAGGCGGTTTCGGCGCACCTGGATCAGTCGGTCGGCACTGGTGGTGAGGCCCACGACCAGCGGATTCTTCAACCGGTAGAGCAGGTCGGGCGGCGGGCTTTCCACCACGATCGGGATGTTCGCCGTCTTGAACCCGCGATTGGCGAGGTAGATGGAGGTCGGCGTCTTCGACGAGCGGCTGACCCCGGCCAGCACGATGTCCGCCTCCTCCCACTCCTCCCACGCGATGCCGTCGTCGTGCGCGATGGTGAACTGGATCGCGTCCACGCGCGCGAAATAGGCGGCGTCCAGCACGTGCTGTCGTCCCGGACGCGCCTTCGCCGTCTGCCCCAGCAGCGCCGACAGCGCGTCGTTGACGGGATCGAGCGGCGCGACCGTGGGCAGGCCAAGCGCGCGGCACCGCTTCTCCAGCGCGGCACGCGTCACAGGGTTCACCAGCGTGAAGATGACGAGGCCGGGGTTCTGCGCGATCTCCTGGCAGATGCGATCAAGGTGCGCCTCGGTCCGCACCATCGGCCAGAAATGGCGCACCGTCTCCACGTCGTCATATTGTGCCAGCGCCGCCTTGGCGATGTTCTCCAGCGTCTCGCCGGTGGAATCGGACAGCAGATGCAGGTGGAGCCGGTGCATGAGCGGCTCAGCGGGACCGATCTGTGGACAACATGGGGACGAGCGCTAGCGCAACGCCGCCGCGCCGCCAAGCGCGGGGGCCGGCGGTGGATCAACGACGATCCATCCACAATCCCGTCCACGGTCCCTGCGTTCCTGCACAGCCTGTGCAAAACGTGGACGTTCGAATCGAATCCGCGGCGGGCCGCCGCCCCGCCGCGGTCAAGCTGTTGGCATTTGCGGGACGGACGCCTAATCCCCGGCCTCCACGCGCCAACCGCATCAACAACCCTCTTAAAGATTCTCTTAATGATGGAAGAGCGGGGCGCCCTGCCCGTGACCAAGCCCCTTCTCGCGACGCTGCACGGACAGCGCCAGGCGAGGCCGCCGGTGTGGCTGATGCGCCAGGCCGGGCGCTACCTGCCCGAGTATCGCGCGCTGCGGGCGGAGAAGGGGGGCTTTCTGGCGCTCGCCACCGATCCCGTCGCGGCGGCGGAGGTGACGGTACAGCCGATCCGCCGCTTCGGCTTCGACGGGGCGATCCTGTTCAGCGACATCCTGATGGTGCCCTGGGCGCTGGGGCAGGATCTGACGTTCGGCGCGGGCGAGGGGCCGCGGCTGGCGCCCGCGCTGGCCGATCACGCGCTGGCGGCGCTGGACCGGGTGCCGGCGCGGCTCGACCCCGTCTACGCCACCGTCGCGCGCGTCGCCGGGATGCTGCCGGCGGACACCACCTTCCTCGGCTTCGCGGGGTCGCCCTGGACCGTGGCGACGTACATGGTGGCGGGCCAGGGCAGCCGCGACCAGGAGGCGACGCGCCGCTACGCCTATGCCGATCCCGCCGCCTTCGGCGTGATCGTCGGCGCCATCGTCGCGATGACGATCGAGTACCTGTCCGCGCAGATCGCCGCGGGGGTGGAGGCGGTGCAATTGTTCGACAGTTGGGCCGGCAGCCTATCGCCCGAGCAGTTCGACCGCTGGGTGATCGCGCCCAACCGCGCCATCGTCGAGGGCGTGCGCGCGCGGCATCCGGGCACGCCGATCATCGGCTTTCCCAAGGGCGCGGGGGGCAAGCTGCCCGCCTATGCCGCGGGCGTGGCGCCGGACGCGATCGGGCTGGACGAGACGGTGGACCCCGCCTGGGCGCACGCGGTGCTGCCCGCGGGGATGCCGGTGCAGGGCAATCTCGACCCGCTGGCGCTGCTGACCGGGGGCGAGGCGCTGGACCGCGGGATCGACCGCGTGCTGGCGGCGTTCGGCGAGCGGCCGCACGTCTTCAACCTGGGCCACGGCATCGGCCAGCACACGCCGATCGCACACGTCGAGCGGCTGCTGGCGCGGGTGCGGGGTTGACGTTCCCGTCGGCGCGAGCTTGTCGAGACCGCGTCTCCCTCGCTAGGGGTCGAGCCCTATACCAGCGGCACCTTCGTCGGGCCTGAGCGAAGTCGCAGGCAAGGCGCGGGTGGCTGTGCTTCGACTTCGCTCAGCACGATCGGGGGCTGAGCACGAACGGGGATGGTCGGACGGTGGACATGATCGGTTTCCTGGGCGCGACGTATCTGTGGATCAAGGCGGCGCACGTCATCTTCGTCATCTTCTGGATGGCGGGGCTGTTCATGCTGCCGCGCTACCTCGTCTATCATCAGGAGCGCCTGTCCGACCCGGTCGAGGCGGCGCGCTGGGTGGATCGCGAGACGAAGCTGCGGCGCATCATCCTGACGCCGGCGATGGTGATCGTGTGGCTGCTGGGCATCGCGCTGGCGCTGAACGCGGGGATCGCCGACGGGACGCCGGGGCTCGGCTGGCTCCACGCGAAGATCCTCGTCGTGTTCCTGCTGTCGGGCTATCACGGCTGGGCGGTCGGCTATGCGAGGAAGCTGGCGGCGGGGCGCGCGAGCGTCGCCAACCGGACGCTGCGGATGCTGAACGAGGTGCCCGCGCTGGCCGCGGTGCTGGCGGTGGTGCTGGTGATCGTGCGGCCGTTCTGACCGGCTTGACGAAGCGCCGGGCGAATCCTACGTCGGTGGCACGGTGACGCCGCGGTTCTCGCGGCCTGCCGCCTCCTCCAGCTTCGTCCTTCGAGCGTCCTCTTCGCCGACCGAGCTACTCCCCTTACGACAGGCGCGGGGTTCCGCGCGATCCGGATACCGTCCATGCACCTGAAAGACCTGAAGAAGAAGGCACCTGCCGAGCTCGTCCAGCTGGCCGAGGAACTGGGCGTCGAGGGCGCCTCCACGCTGCGCAAGCAGGACCTGATGTTCGCCATCCTGCGCGTCCAGGCGGACAACGGCGAGCAGATCATGGGTGAGGGCACGATCGAGGTGCTGCCCGACGGCTTCGGCTTCCTGCGATCGGCGCAGGCCAATTACCTGGCCGGGCCGGACGACATCTACGTCAGCCCCAATCAGGTGCGCAAACACGCGCTGCGCACCGGCGACACGGTGGAAGGCGAGATCCGCGGGCCCAAGGACGGCGAGCGCTACTTCGCGCTGACCAAGCTGACCCAGGTCAATTTCGAGGAACCCGAGCGGGTTCGCCACCGCGTCAACTTCGACAATCTGACGCCGCTCTATCCCGACGAGCGGCTGAAGCTGGAGATCGAGGACCCGACGATCAAGGACAAGTCGGGCCGCGTGCTGGACGTGGTCGCGCCGCTGGGCAAGGGACAGCGCTGCCTGATCGTGGCGCCGCCGCGCGTCGGCAAGACGATCATGATGCAGAACATCGCGCGCGCGATTTCGCACAACCATCCCGAGGTATTCCTGCTGGTCCTGCTGATCGACGAGCGGCCCGAGGAAGTCACCGACATGCAGCGCACGGTGAACGGCGAGGTCGTGTCGTCGACCTTCGACGAGCCGGCGACGCGCCACGTGCAGGTGGCGGAGATGGTGATCGAGAAGGCCAAGCGGCTGGTCGAGCACAAGAAGGACGTGGTGATCCTGCTCGACAACATCACTCGCCTGGGCCGCGCCTACAATACGGTGGTGCCCTCGTCGGGCAAGGTGCTGACCGGCGGCGTCGACGCCAACGCGCTGCAGCGGCCCAAGCGCTTCTTCGGCGCGGCGCGCAACATCGAGGAGGGCGGGTCGCTGACCATCATCTCCACCTCGCTGATCGACACCGGCAGCCGCATGGACGAGGTGATCTTCGAGGAGTTCAAGGGCACCGGCAACGCCGAGATCGTGCTGGACCGCAAGGTTTCCGACAAGCGCATCTTCCCGGCGATCGACGTGTCCAAGTCGGGCACGCGCAAGGAAGAGCTGCTGGTCGAGAAGGACAAATTGTCGAAGATGTGGGTGCTGCGCCGCATCCTGATGCAGATGGGCACCGTCGACGCGATGGAATTCCTGCTGGGCAAGATGAAGGATTCGAAGACCAACGAGGACTTCTTCGCGAGCATGAACCAGTAGACGAGCCCGGCCCGCGCCATGCTGGCGCGGGAGTCGGGCCGGCTCGGGCGGCGGGTCGGCAACGCCGAACCCGTCCGACGACGCGGCTTCGCCGCGGCGCGCTACCAGACAGCCGCCCTCACCCTTCCCACCGGCTGCGCCGGGCCCCTTCCCTCTCCCATCGGGAGAGGGAGGGAGGCGCGAAGCGCCGGAAGGGTGAGGGCGACCGCGGTGATGCTTCCCCCCGCCCCCTTCGCGCGTTAGGGCGCGCGTCATGCTGATCGAGCTTCTTTCCGCCGCTGCCGCGCAGGGTCCCGGGTCGCTGGGCGACATCTGGCAGCATATCGTCGCCGACTTCTCGAACATCACCGATCCCAGGGCGCTCGCGACCTTCGGGTCGGTGCTGATGATCGACCTGGTGCTGGCAGGCGACAATGCGATCGTCGTCGGCGCGCTTGCCGCGGGACTGCCGTCGGACCAGCGCCGGAAGGTGATCCTGATCGGTATCGGCGCGGCGCTGGTGCTGCGCATCGCCTTCGCGCTGATCGTCACCTGGCTGATGGGGATCGTCGGCCTGATTTTCGCCGGCGGGCTCTTGCTGCTGTGGGTGAGCTGGAAATTCTGGCGCGAGATCCGCAGCGGCGGGCACGCCGCCGACGCGGTGGACGGGGAGGAGACATCGGGTCTGAAGCCGGCGAAGAGCTTCGCCGGCGCGGCCTGGGCAGTGGCGGTGGCCGACGTGTCGATGAGCCTCGACAACGTCCTTGCCGTGGCCGGTGCGGCGCGCGAGCATCCCGGCATCCTCGTCGTCGGTCTGCTGCTCTCCGTCGCGCTGATGGGGCTGGCCGCGAACTTCATCGCGCGGATCATCGATCGCTACCGCTGGATCGCCTATATCGGCCTCGCCGTGATCGTCTTCGTCGCGTTCCGCATGATCTACGAGGGCTGGGTCGGCGGCGAGGGGACGATCGGGCTGGCCTCGCTGTTCGGCTGAGGCGGATCGGCCGGGTTCACGGCGCGTTCAACGCGGCTGCCGCATCGCCGTGGAGATGAGAAACGTGAACCCGATCCTTCCGCTCGCCACCGCCGTCGCCCTGCTTGCCGCGCCCGCGGTGGCGCAGGCGCCCGCGGGCGAGCTGGTGCAGGTGCAGCGGCACCTGGCGCAGACGGAAACGATGACCGCCGAGTTCACGCAGACCGACCGCAACGGCCGGGTGCTGACGGGCACGCTGACGCTGAAGAAGCCGGGCAAGATCCGCTTCCAATATCAGAAGGGTGTGCCGCTGCTGATCGTGGGCGACGGCAAGGCGCTGACCTTCGTCGACTATTCGGTGAAGCAGGTGCAGCGCTGGCCGATCGGCAACTCGCCGCTGGGCGTGCTGCTCGATCCCAATCGCGACATCTCGCGCTACGCCAAGGTGGTGCCCTCGGTCAATCCGAACGTCCTGTCGGTCGAGGCGTACGACCCCAAGCATCCCGAATACGGTCGCATCACGCTGGTGATGGCCAAGAGCGGGTCGGCACCGGCGGGGTTGATGCTGCAAGGCTGGGTGGCGCTGGACAGCCAGGGGAATCGCACGACGATCCGGCTGGCCAACCAGCGCTTCAACGCGCCCGTGAGCGACGGAACGTTCCGCTGGAACGACCCGCGGAGGCAGGGACGCGCGGGATGACGCCAACATGAACGATCCAGAGCGCGATCGTTCATGTTGGCGACAGGCTTCGCTGCGTAGAAGCGGTGCTGCGGACGTGAGGGGCTGATCGAGGATTTCCCCCTGTTGCCTTCGGCAGCACCCACGCCCCGCCTGCGTGACGAACGTCAGGTCGGCCCTCGCTCCTTGCCCCCGGAGCGGGGGCCTTTTCGCGCAGGGCGGCTGCGCGTGGCGAAGCAGCGCGCAGACTCGCCCAAGCGCGGCCGGCGGGTCGCGGAGCGAACCGTCCGACGACGCGGCTCCGCCGCGGCGCCACCCCGCTTGGGCTTCGACTTCGCTCACCCCGGACGGTGGTTGGGGACAGGCGGCCAACAAAGTCGGTGCTTCGACAGGCGCGGCACGAACGGGAGCGTGACGGTTGTCCCGTTGCACGTGGCGTTCTACGCGGACCTTGATGAAGATCGCCTCGTGGAACATCAACTCCGTTCGCTTCCGCCTCGACATCGTCGAGCGCTTCCTGCGCGAGGCGGCACCCGACGTGCTGTGCCTGCAGGAGACGAAGGTGATCGACGCGGACTTTCCGCTCGGCGCCTTCCGAGACCTGGGCTACGAGCACGTCCTGCTCCACGGGCAGCGGATGCACCACGGCGTGGCGATCGTCAGCCGGGTGCCGGTGGAGGAGGACGACCGGCTCGACTGGCAGGCGAACCGGGAGGCGCGGCACATCGGCGTGCGGTTGCCGGGCGGCGTTCGGCTGGAGAACGTCTACGTTCCCGCCGGCGGCGACGTGCCCGATCGCGACGTGAACCCGAAGTTCGGGCAGAAGCTGGATTTCGTCGAGCGGATGACGCGCTGGTCGCAAGCGCTGTCGTGCCCGACGATCCTGGTCGGCGACTTCAACATCGCGCCGCTGCCCAGCGACGTGTGGAGCCACAAGGCGCTGCTGAAGGTGGTGAGCCACACGCCGTTCGAGGTGGAGGCGCTGGACCGGTTGAAGGCGTCGAACGACTGGGTGGACCTGGGCCGCCACTTCCACCCCGCGCCGGCACGGCTGCACACGTGGTGGAGCTATCGCTCGCCCGATTGGACGAAGAACGACCGCGGGCGGCGGCTGGATCATCAGTGGGCGACCGGCGACGTGGCGAAGACGGCGGTGGCGCATACGGTGTTCGAGAGCTGCCGCAGCTGGCTGAAGCCGTCCGACCACGTGCCGATCATGACCGAGTTCGACTGGTGAGCGCGCGCGACGCCGCCCGCGCGATCGACGCGATGCGGCGCGGCTGGCCCGTGGCGATCCGCGCGCCGGGCGAGGCGCTGCTGACGCTGCTGGCGATCGAGACGGCCGACGAGGGGCGGCTCGCCACCTTCGCACCCGGCGGCGACTATGCGCTGCTGATCTCCAGCGGGCGGGCGGAGACGCTGAAGCTGACCAACCAGCGCGCCGCCGCCGATCCCGACGCGCCCGTGGTCGTCGAGAAGGCGCCCTGGTTCGACATGGCGCTGGCGACCGCGCTGGCCGATCCGCAGCTGGACCTCGCCACCCCGCTGAAGGGACCGTTCCGCACACTGGAGCCGGCGCAGCCGCGGGCGATGGCGGCGGCGCTGCGGCTCGCCCGGATCGCGGGGCTGCTGCCCGCCTTCGTCGTGGGCGGGACCGACCCGGCGGTGACGCTGGATGCCGCCGACGTGGACGCGCACGAGGATGCGGCGCGGCTGGCCATTGCGGTGCGCGCGCGGCTGCCGGTGGCGCAGGCGGAGGATGCGGAGATCGTCGCGTTCCGCTCGCCGGAGAGCGCGGACGAGCACATCGCGCTGCTGATCGGCCAGCCCGACGGCACCGCGCCGCTGGTGCGGCTGCACAGCGAGTGCCTGACCGGCGACGTGCTCGGCAGCCTGAAATGCGATTGCGGACCGCAGCTGGACGCCGCCATCGCCGCGATCCGGCGGGCGGGTTGGGGCATCCTGCTGTACCTGCGGCAGGAGGGGCGCGGCATCGGCCTGGTCAACAAGCTGCGCGCCTATGCGCTGCAGGATCAGGGATTCGACACGGTCGACGCGAATACGCGGCTGGGCTTCGCGATCGACGCGCGCGATTTCGGCGTGGCGGCGCGGATGCTGGTGCTGCTGGGACAGGAGCGGGTGCGGCTGCTGACGAACAACCCCGCCAAGGTCGCGGGGCTGGAGGCGGCAGGGGTGCGCGTGGTGGAGCGGGTGCCGCACGCGCTGCCCGCCAACCCGCACAACGCCCGCTATCTGGCGACGAAGCGCGACCGGACCGGGCACCAACTGTAGTTGCGCGGCGCGACTTGCCCCGCGCGCACGGTTGAATCGGCGGCGCTCATGCGGCATGGCGCGGGGATGGTTCCCCTTTCGTTCGGTGGTCACGAGTTCGCGGCGATGCCGCAGGGGGCGCTGTTCTGGCCCGCGCGGCGCGCGCTGCTGCTGGCCGACCTGCACCTGGAAAAGGCGAGCTGGTTCGCGCGCGGCGGGCAGATGCTGCCGCCGTATGATTCGATCGCCACGCTGGCCGACGTCGCCGCGCTGGTCGCCGCGACGGGCGCTCGGGAGATGTGGTGCCTGGGGGACAGCTTCCACGACCCGGCGGGCTGCGCGCGCCTGCCGGAACGGGCGCGCGACCTGCTGACCGGACTGACGGGGGCGCTGCGCTGGACATGGATCACCGGCAACCACGACCGCGTCTACGTCGACCGCTGCGGCGGCGAGGTGGCGGAGGAGGCGGTGGTGGACGGCATCGTGCTTCGCCACGAGGCGATGGCGGGCGAGGAGCGCGCGGAGATGTCCGGCCATTTCCATCCCAAGCTGCGCGTGCGCGTGCGCGGCAAGCTGGTGTCGCGGCGCTGCTTCGTCGCGACCGGGCGCAAGCTGATCTTTCCGGCGTTCGGCGCGCTGACCGGCGGACTGGACGCCACGCACCCGGCGATCGTGCGCGCCGCGGGGGCACCGGCGGAGGCGCTGGTGGCGGTGGCGGACCGGCTGCTCAGGTTCCCGTTGGCGGCGTGAGCGCGAAGCGCACCGCCGCCGCCGCGTGGAGCGGGGTGGTGTCGAACAGCGGCACCGCCGCATCGCCGGCATCGACCAGCAGGCCGATCTCCGTGCAGCCGAGCACGATTCCGCCCGAACCCCGCGCCACCAGCCGCGCCATGACGTCTCGATAGGCGAGGCGCGAAGCGTCGGTCACGACGCCGCGGACCAGCTCGTCGTAGATGATGCGGTGAACGGTGAGGCGATCGGCCGCGTCCGGCACGATCGTCTCGATGCCCCAGCGCGACGCCAGCCGGTCGCGATAGAATGCCTGTTCCATGGTGAAGGCGGTGCCGAGCAGGCCCGCGTGGACGATGCCCGCCGCCGCGAGCGCTTCGCCCGCGGCATCGGCGATGTGCAGCAGCGGGATCGCCGTCGCCTCCTCCATCGCCGGGGCCAGCAGGTGCATCGTGTTGGTGCACAGCACGATCGCCTGCGCGCCCGCACGCTCCAGCGTGCGCGCCGCGGCGACCATCTCCCGTTCCAGTGCGGGCCAGTCGCCGACGTGCTGGAGCCGGGCGATGTCGGCGAAATCAAGCGAGACCATCACCAGCCGCGCCGAATGTTGCCCCCCGAGCGCGTCGCGCACGCCCTCGTTGACGAGGCGATAGTAGAGCGCGCTGCTTTCCCAGCTCATGCCGCCGATCAGGCCGATCGTTCGCATCCACTCAGTTCTCCGCGACGGGTGCGGGCGGGACGGCGGGGAGCGTGATGCCGAGCCGCGCCGCGCACCAGCGGACGGCGCGATAGTGTCGCGCGCTCGCCCCGCCGCGGTCGCGGCGGATGCGGCACACGACGGGCGGATCGGCCGCGCCGGGCAGGTAGAAGACCGCGATCTCGCGTCCGTCGGCGGCGTGGCGGGTGCGCACCGCCAGGCCGCCGCGCAGCAACGGCGCGGGGTCGCGGCCCTGCCACGGCACCAGCCCGCTGGCGGCGACCAGCGCCGCGGCGGTCCGCTCCGGCGACTCGCCCGCGGGGCGACGCAGCAACTCCGCCACCATGCCGTCGGCAGGCGACGGTTCGGGAAAGCGGGCGACCACCGTTGCGCCCGCGAGCGCGAGCAGGATCACACCGTCAGGCCCATCAGCAGCCTGGGCAGCGTGCCCGATTCGCCGCGTGCCTCCGCCATGAAGCGGTCCTTCAGGGGCGGCAGGCGATCGACCGCGGAGATGCCGACGCGGCGTACCGCACTCGCCGAGCGGCCGGGCAGGCCGAACAGCCGCGTCAGCGTGTCGGTGGCGGCGGCGACCATGAAGGTGTCGAGGCTGCGCCAGCGCTCGTAACGGGCGAGCAGCTGCGCGTCGCCCGCCTCCAGCCCCAGCCGGCGGCCCTCCACCAGCACCTGCGCCAGCGCCGCGACGTCGCGGAAGCCGAGGTTCAGCCCCTGCCCCGCGATCGGATGGATGCCGTGCGCCGCGTCGCCGATCAGCGCGAGCCGGGTGTCGACGATCCGCGCGGCGTGGTGGAAGCCGAGCGGGTAGGAAGCGCGCGCGCTGGGCGCGGAGAGCCGGCCGAGGAAGCCGCCCATGCGCGCTTCCGCCTCGGCCAGGAAGGCGCGGTCGCCCAGCTTCAGCATGGCCGCCTCGTGCTTCGCCGCGACGGTCCACACGATCGCGCAGCGGTGGCCGCCGTCGTCGTCTGGCAGCGGCAGCAGCGCGAACGGGCCGGAGGGATAGAAGATCTCGTACGCCACGTTCTCGTGGCTGCGCTCGTGGTGGAAGGCACCGATGATGGCGCTGTGATCGTACTGCCAGCGCGCGACGGGGATCCCCGCGGCCTCGCGCGTGGGCGAGCGGCGACCCTCCGCGGCCACCAGCAGGTCGGCGGTGACATGGGTGCCGTCGGACAGCTCGGCGCGCACGCCGTCCAGGTCGCGCTCGACGTGGAGCGCACGCGTCTTCATGCGCAGGTCGACCCGCGCCGCCGTGCTCGCCGCCTCGAACAGGACGGTGCGCAGCAGGCGGTTCTCGTACATCGTGCCGAGCGCGTCGTCCTCCGGCGCGGGCGTGAAGTCGAGCTTGCCGGGGCCCAGGCCGTCGCTGACGCGGATCTGCCGGATCGCGCACCCCTTCCCCGCCAGCGCGGCACCGACGCCGATCGCGTCGAGCATCCGGTGGCTGGCGCTCGCGACCGCGGAGGCGCGGCCGTCGAACCCCGCGGCGAGCGTGACCGCGGGATCGGCGGGATCGACGACGATGGAGGAGAGGCCCGACCGGTCGAGCGCGGTCGCGAGCGACGCTCCGACCAGCCCGCCGCCGAGGATGAGGACGTCCGCATGAGCCATAAGCCCGCTCTATCCTGCGCGCGCGGCCGTGCCAACGTCGGCGGCCATTCTTCCGAGCCCCCGTGAACACTCTTGATTGGCCGCCCCGTCTCGTTGCGGATGTGCCACGCCGCGTCCGCCTTCGATGCCGACGGCTTGACGGCAGACTCCCCGGCATGGGATTTATCCACTGGGGATTTCCGGCCGCGCGCGTGTCGCCGGCCCATGGGGACGTCGAGACATGGCAAGCCGGGCGGACGCGTCGATGTGGCGCGAGACGGTGAAGGCGGGGGTGAAGCGCAGCGGCGCGATGGTGGTCGCCATCGCGCTGTTCGCCGCGACCGCGGCGATGGCGCTGGCGCTGGCCAGCTATCGCGCGGGGGATGCCGCCTTCAACACCGCGTCGGGCGGCGTGACGGGCAATCTGATCGGCGCACCCGGGGCGTGGTTCGCCGACCTGGCGCTCACCGTGTTCGGGCCGGCGGTGGCGCTGCTGCTGCCGGTGGCACCGATCGTCGCCCTCCGGCTTTGGCGCGACCAGCCCGCGGGCGAGTGGGGCCGGATGCTGCGCGTCGCGCTGCTCGGCGTGTCGCTGATGGCGATCGCGCTCGGCTGCGTCGCACCCGGCGCGGTGCCGGCGCTGCCGTTCGGGTGGGGCGGCGCGGTGGGCCTGGGCGCGGTCGCAGGCGCGCGCTGGCTGCTGGGCCTGGCCGACAACGCCGTTTTGGTGTGGTGGGGACTGGTGGCGCTGGGCTTCGTCGCCGGGATCGCCGGGGCCGTCGTGTGGGGACGCAGCCTGGAGATCGACTTCGCGCGCTGGACGCCGCGGGCGCGGCTGCCGCGGCTGGCGGCGCGGGATCGCGCGGGCCTGGACGACGACGATTACGGCGACGATTTCGGCGGGGACGAGGACGAGGAGCGCGAGCCGCTGCTGCTGACCCGGCGGCCGGTACCGCGCCCGCAGGCACAGCCCGACCATCGACCCCCGCCGGTCATCGGCGACCGCACCGTCGCCCCCTCCCCCGCCAAGGCGCGCCCGCAGCAGCAGCTGGACCTGCGCGACAGCTACACGCTGCCGGGGCTGGACCTGCTGGTCCCCGCCCCGCCCTCGTCCGGCGGGCCGATCGACAAGGCATCGCTGGAGCGCAACGCGCGGCTGCTGGAAACCGTGCTCGACGACTTCAAGGTGCAGGGACAGATCACCGAGGTTCGTCCCGGCCCGGTCGTGACGATGTACGAGCTGGAGCCCGCGCCCGGCATCAAGGCCAATCGCGTCGTCGCGCTGGCGGACGACATCGCGCGCAACATGTCCGCCATCTCCGCGCGCGTCGCGACGATTCCCGGCCGCACCGTGATCGGCATCGAGCTGCCCAACACCAAGCGCGAGTCGGTCTCGCTGCACGAACTGGTCGGGTCGCAGTCGTTCGACGACCATGTCGCGCAGCTGCCGATCATCCTGGGCAAGAACATCGCGGGGGATCCGGTCATCACCGATCTCGCGCCCATGCCGCACCTGCTGGTCGCCGGAACCACCGGATCGGGCAAGTCGGTGGGCCTCAACTGCATGATCCTGTCGCTGCTCTACCGGCTGACGCCGGACCAGTGCCGCATGATCATGATCGATCCGAAGATGCTGGAACTGTCGATGTACGACGACATCCCGCACCTCCTCTCCCCCGTGGTCACCGATCCGGCCAAGGCGGTGCGCGCGCTGAAATGGGCGGTGGAGACGATGGAGGACCGCTACCGGCAGATGTCGTCGGTGGGCGTGCGCAGCCTGGCCAGCTTCAACGACAAGGTGCGCGCCGCCAAGGCCAAGGGCACGCCGCTGGGCCGCAAGGTGCAGACCGGCTGGGACGAGCACGGCCGCCCGATCCACGAGGAGGAGCAGCTCGACTACGACGTGCTGCCGCAGATCGTCGTGATCGTCGACGAGCTGGCCGACCTGATGATGACCGCGGGCAAGGAGGTGGAATTCCTGATCCAGCGACTGGCGCAGAAGGCGCGGGCCGCGGGCATCCACCTCATCATGGCGACGCAGCGGCCGTCGGTGGACGTCATCACCGGTGTCATCAAGGCAAACCTGCCGACGCGCATCAGCTTCCACGTCACCTCGAAGATCGATTCGCGCACGATCCTGGGCGAGCAGGGCGCCGAGCAGCTGCTGGGCAAGGGCGACATGCTCTACATGCCGGGCGGCAAGGGGATCGTGCGCGTCCACGGCCCCTTCGTCAGCGACGACGAGGTGCGCGCCGTGACGGACCATTGGCGTGCGCAGGGACAGCCCGACTATATCTCCAGCGTCACCGAGGAGCCGGAAGAGAGCTTCGCGCTGGAAGGCGCGCCGATCGGCGAGGATTCGGCCGAGGACCAGCAGTATCGCGCCGCCATCGCGCTGGTGTGCAACAGCCAGAAGGCCTCGACCTCCTGGGTTCAGCGGCAGTTGCGCATCGGCTACAATTCCGCGGCGCGATTGATCGAGCGGATGGAGAAGGACGGCATCGTCAGCCGGCCCGATCATGTCGGCCGGCGTGAGGTGCTGCGCGACCAGGATGGCAACCCGACTTGATCTTGCCTGGCATCACCCCTATATTTCAAAAGCTTGCCGGGAACCTTCCCGCAAAGATGGTCAGGTCCTGGCTCGGCGGAGAGGATGGACCATGACCAAAGAACCCTTCACGATCTCACATGGCGAGGACATGATTGGTGTCGCCCTGTTGCTGGCGACGCTGATCGCCGCCTTGTTCCTCGCCCGCATCGTCGCGGGCGCGGTGATCGGCATCGGCGCGATGATGACGGGCTGAGCCGCCGCGCCGCTCAGCGGAGGTGATCGCGGAAGAAGGCGGCGGTCCGTTCGTCCGCGAGGCGCGCCGCATCTTCCGAGCGGCGGTCGCCGAACTGGGTCGCGAAGCCGTGATCCTCGCCCGGGTAATCGTGCAGCGTCACCTTGGGATGATCGTCCAGCCCGGCGTGCATCGCGGCCTGCGTCGCCTTGTCGACGAAGCCGTCGTCGCCCGCGACGTGCAGCAACAGCGGATGCGCGATGGCGTGTTTCTCGCCGAGCAGGCCGTCGATGCCGACCGCGTAATAGCCCACGCTGGCATCCACGTCGGTCCGCGCCGCGGTCATGTACGCGAGCCGTCCGCCCAGGCAGTAGCCGACCGCGCCGACCTTGCCCCCGCCGACCGCGGCGCGTGCGAAGCGGATCGCCGCCTCGATGTCGCGGATGCCCTGGTCCTGGTCGAAACGGCCCATCCATTCCAGCCCTTGCTGGAGCTGTTCGGGTACGTCCGGATCGAGTTCGATCCCCGGTTGCAGGCGAAAGAACAGGTCGGGCGCGATGGCGAGATAGCCTGCCGCCGCCAGCGCGTCGCACTTGGAGCGGATGCCTGCGTTCACGCCGAAGATCTCCTGGATCACGACGATCGCCGCGCGTGGCGTGTCCGCGGGGTCGGCGCGGTAGGCCGGCATCGTCGTGTCGTCCGCCGTGGGCACGGTCACCATTGTCGCCATCTCGATCCTCCCGGCCGTTCCGCGACGCGCACCACAGACGTTGCGGCGCGGGGGCGTTCGGGCGCATAGACGGCACCATTGCTATCGCGCGCCGCGGGCGCGCTCAAGGGAGCGCTGCGCCAAGATGAAATTCACGATCGAGGTCGATTGCTCGCCGGAGGAAGCGCGCCGTGTCATGGGCCTGCCCGATCTCTCCCCGCTCCACGAACGCTATCTCGCGAAGATGCAGGAAGCGGTGGAGAACGGCACGATCGGGCCCGAGATCGTGGGACAGATGCTGAAGAGCTGGGCACCGATGGGCGATGCCGGCATGGATTTCTGGCGCAAGCTCTTCTCCAGCGGCGGCAAGCCGGGGAGCTGATGGAGACGATCTTCGCGCTGTCGAGCGGACGGCCACCGGCGGCGATCGCGATCGTACGGATCAGCGGGCCCGACGCACTGAGCGCGGCCGCGGCGTTGGCCGGTACCTTGCCGGAGGCTCGGCGAGCGGGGTTGCGGACGTTGCGCGATGGGGCTGGCGAGGTCCTAGACCGCGCGCTGGTCCTCGCCTTTCCCGGGCCCTCGACCGCGACGGGTGAGGATCTGGTGGAGCTTCACCTTCACGGTGGACGCGCGGTGGTGACGGCAGTGGAGGCGGCCCTCGCGGCGCAGCCGGGTCTGCGAGCGGCCGAGTCCGGCGAATTTACGCGGCGATCGCTGGAGAACGGACGCGTCGACTGGGCGCAGGCCCAAGGGCTCGCCGACCTGCTCTCCGCGGAGACCGAGGGTGAGCGACGCGCGGCCATGGCGGCGACGGAAGGGGCGGTCGGGCGCGAGGTGCGCGGATGGATGGACCGCCTTTCCGACGCGGCGGCCAGGATCGAGGCTTCGATCGACTATGCGGAGGAGATCGACGAGGCCGCGGCGCTGGAGGACATCAGGGAGATCCTCGCCCGCCTGGTCGGCCAGATGCGGGAGGTGTGCGCGCGACCGACGGTGGAACGGCTTCGCGACGGTGCGGTTGTGGTTCTGGCGGGACCGCCGAATGCGGGCAAGTCCTCGCTGTTCAACGCGATGCTGTCCCGCGAGGCGTCGATCGTCACCAACCGGGCGGGAACGACGCGCGACGTGATCGAGGCGCAGGTGGTGCGCGGAGGATACGCCTACCGGCTGGTCGACACGGCCGGACTGGCGGAAGCGACCGACGATCCGATCGAGCAGATCGGGATCGAGCGCGCCCGCCGCGTGATCGACGGTGCGGACCTACTTCTGTGGCTGGGTGATCCGTCCGGCTGTCCGGCAGGAGCGGTGCAAGTTCGCGCGAAGAGCGACCTGCGACACATGGGCGATGGTATTCCAGTATCGGCCCGTCTTCCGCGAACGGTGGACCATCTGTGGCAGATGGTGGAGCAGGCGACCGCCGATCGCACGATCGGCAGCGACGTTCGCCTTCACGACGATCAGCGACGCTCGGTGATGCTCGCTGCGGAAGAGCTTGCGTCAGCCGGGTTGTGCGACGATGTCGTGGTGGCGGCGGAACATGTGCGGCGCGCGCTTCGGCTGCTGGCGATGGTGATGGGGATGGATGCGACCGAGGCCATGCTGGACGCGCTCTTCTCTCGCTTCTGTCTCGGGAAATGATGTTTCACGTGGAACAAGACCGATCGTTCGATGTCGCAGTCGTGGGCGGAGGCCACGCAGGGGTGGAAGCGGCGGCGGCAGCGGCGCGCCGGGGCGCATCGGTCGTCCTGATCTCGCAGGCCGTGTCCGCCATCGGCGTGATGTCGTGCAACCCGTCCATCGGCGGGGTCGGCAAAGGCCATCTCGTTCGAGAAGTCGATGCACTGGATGGCATCATGGCGCGCGCCGCGGATCATGCGGCCATTCACCATCGCATGCTGAACGAGAGCAAAGGGGCGGCGGTTCACGGCCCGCGGGTGCAGGCAGATCGGGCTCTCTATCGAACTGCGGTGCGAGCGCTGCTGGGATCATATCCCCACGTGACGATCGTCGAAGGGACGGTCGACGATCTGCGGATCTCAAGTGGGATTGTCGAAGGGGTCGTGCTGGAGAACGGCGAGACGATCGCCGCTCGTGCGGTCGTGCTGGCGACGGGAACGTTCCTCGGCGGGCGGATCTTCCGCGGCCTGGAGCGCGAGGCGGGTGGTCGCGTCGGTGAGCGTCCCGCCAATCGCCTGGGTGAGCGGATGCGATCGTGGAAGCTTGCCATGTCGCGGTTGAAGACTGGAACGCCGCCCCGCCTCGACGGGCGGACGATCGACTGGGCGCGGCTGCAACGCCAAGGGTCTGACGATGCGCAATGGACCATGTCGACGATGTCTACGGGGCGCCAACAGCCCGCCCTGGCCTGCGCCATCACCCGCACCAGCGCGCGCACGCATGACGTGATCCGAGAAGGTCTGATCGATTCGCCCGTGGCGTCGGGGGCGATCGATGGTCGCGGACCACGATACTGCCCGTCGATCGAGGACAAGGTCGCCCGTTTCGGTGATCGAGACGGCCACCAGATCTTCCTCGAGCCGGAGGGTCTTTGCGACAGCACCGTTTATCCCAACGGCATCTCGACCTCGCTCTCGACCGACACACAGGTGGCGTTCCTGCGCACGATCGAGGGGCTTAAGCAGGTGGACGTGACCGTGCCCGGTTACGCAGTCGAGTACGATCATATCGACCCGCGGATGCTGGACCATCGTCTCGCGCTGCCGATGATCGGCGGGCTTTTTTGCGCGGGCCAGCTCAACGGAACGACGGGCTATGAGGAGGCGGCCGCGCAGGGGCTGGTGGCAGGTGCGAATGCGGCAGCTTATGCGCGTGGAACGGAGCCGCTGCTGCTCGACCGGGCATCGAGCTACATCGGCGTGCTGATCGACGATCTCGTCCTTCAGGGGATTAGCGAACCCTATCGTATGCTGACCGCGCGCGCAGAGTACCGCCTGTCACTTCGTGCCGACAACGCGGAAGCTCGACTGGGTGAGATCGCGAGGGCTGCCGGATTGATGACCGACGTCCGACATCGGCATTACGAGCGGCGTGCCGAGCAACGGGAGCGATTGAGACGGGATGATCTCCGTTCCGACGAAGTCGACGCGGACATCGGGGCGGAAGTCGCGGCCGATCGCGGCTACGCCCCCTATGTGGCTCGCCAGGAGGTGGAAATTGCGTCGATGCGCCGCGATGGTGCCATTGCGATCCCGCGAGGCGACGCGCTGCGGGGCGTCGCGGGATTGTCTAGCGAGATGGTGGAACGGCTAGAACGGAGCGCGCCGGCGACGCTGGATCACGCGCGCCGCATTCGGGGGATTACACCGGCGGCCTTATCGGCGTTGTGGCTGCACGCGAGGCGGAGCGCATGACCGAGGATGAGGCGCAGCGGTGGGTCGAGACCCAGTTCGGCGCCGTCGCTCTCGAACGACTGATGCGCTTCGCCGAGTTGGTGCGCGCGGAGGCGGACAGGCAGAACCTGGTGGCCCCGTCGACGCTGCCCCATCTATGGGTACGACATTTCGTTGACTCGGCTCAACTTCTCTCCTGGGTGCCGCGGGGCGGAGCAGGCTGGATCGATATCGGTACCGGCGCCGGATTTCCCGGCGTCGTTGTCGCTGCCCTTCGGCATGCCCCTGTAACGCTGGTGGAGCCACGAGCGCGTCGCGTCGAGTTTCTGGCGTCGGTGTGCCGCGAACTGGACCTCGATCATGTCACGATCGAAGGCCGGCGGGCAGAGCAGGTCAGCGGGATCTACGATGTGGTAAGTGCGAGAGCCGTGGCGAGCACCGCAGACCTCCTCGCCATGACGAAGCATCTTCGGCACGATCGCACCTGCATCGTGCTACCGAGGGGACGAAACGGGGTGGGCGAGCTTGCATCCCTGCCGGTCGAATGGCAGGAAATGTTCCACGTGAAACAGAGCATCACCGATCCCGCGTCGGTCATTCTCGTCGCGAACGGAGCTTCGTGATGTACCGTATCGCCATAGCCAATCAGAAGGGTGGCGTCGGAAAGACGACCAGCGCGATCAACATCGCGACAGCGTTGGCCGCCACCGGGTTGCGAGTGCTGCTCTTCGATCTCGATCCGCAAGGAAATGCGTCAACGGGACTGGGCATCGGTCAGGCTCAGCGAGGCCGATCAAGCTACGACGTGTTGATCGAACGCGGCGGAGTGGCGGAAGCGGCGGTGCCCTCCTCGGTTCCCCGGCTGTCGGTGGTGCCCGCGACGGTCGACCTCTCCGGGGCGGAGATCGAGTTGGTGGAGCTGGAACAGCGGACGCACCGGCTGCATCGCGCGATCGAGGAGACCGCGCCGTTGTGGGATGTCGTGCTGATCGACTGTCCGCCGTCGCTCGGCTTGTTGACCATCAACGCGATGGTGGCGGCGGACTCCCTGCTGGTGCCGCTGCAATGCGAGTTCTTCGCGCTGGAGGGATTGAGCCAGCTGCTCGGCACGGTCGAGCGGGTCCGCGAGCGGTTTAATCCCTCCCTCTCCATCCTCGGCGTGGCGCTGACGATGTATGATCGACGCAATCGCCTGACCGAACAGGTTTCGACGGACGTACGCGCGGTGCTTGGCAAGGTGGTGTTCGAGACCGTTATTCCGCGCAATGTCCGCCTGTCGGAGGCGCCGAGCCACGGCCTGCCCGCGCTGATCTACGATCACCGCTGCGCGGGGAGTGAGGCCTACATCTCGCTCGCACGGGAGGTGATCGAGCGGATGCCGCGCGCGAGGGTGGCGGCATGAGCGACGCCGGTTCGCGTCGGACGCGCGGGGGACTGGGGCGCGGCCTGGGGGCGTTGCTGGGCGAAGTGGCGCAGGACGAGCGCGCCAGCGCGGAAGCGCGCGACGGCCAGACACCGCGCGGCGGTGTCCGGATGATCCCGGTAAGTGCGATCGCGCCGCATCCCGGCCAGCCGCGGCGTCACTTCGACGAGGACGCGCTGTCGGAGCTGGCCGCCTCGATCAGCGAGCGCGGCGTGATCCAGCCGATCATCGTCCGTCCGCACGGCCACGATTATCAGATCGTCGCGGGTGAGCGACGCTGGCGCGCGGCGCAGCGCGCGCGGCTTCACGAAGTGCCCGTCGTCGTTCGCGACTACACCGACAGCGAAACGCTGCAGATCGCACTGGTGGAGAACATCCAGCGGCAGGACCTGAACGCGATCGAAGAGGCGGAGGCGTACCAGCGATTGCAGAACGAGTTCGGCCACACGCAGGAGGTGCTGTCAAAGGTCGTCCACAAGTCACGCAGTCATGTGGCCAACCTACTCAGATTGCTGGACCTTCCTATGAGCGTGCAGGACCGCGTGGTTGACGGCACGCTGTCCATGGGCCATGCGCGCGCCATCCTGGGCGCGTCCGATCCGGCGACCGTGGCGGAGGATGTGGTCGCGCGGGGGCTGTCGGTCAGGCAGACCGAGGCGCTGGCCCGCCGCACGCGCGAGGACAGTGGCCGCGCGCCGCGCCAGCGGCCGGCACCCGCCGCCACCGGCAGTGCGGATATCCAGGCGCTGGAGCAGCAGCTGGCGGACCTGCTGGGGCTGAAGGTACGGATCGCCTTTCATCCCGAGGGACACGGGTCGATCACGCTGGACTACAGCACGCTGGAGCAACTCGATATGGTGTGCCAGCGGCTCAGCGGCGAGCGGATCTGAACTCCGCCGCCCGAAACTCGGCGAGCGCAAGCAGGGTCTGAGCGGCGACGCTGCCGCCCGCCGGTCCGGCACCGATCGTATCGCGCTGTGCCGCAGCGACGCGCGTCAGCGCGACGCGCAGTGCGCGTGCGTCCCAGCGCCGCAACGCCGCCGCAGTCGCCCCCTTCTCCTTCCAGAACACGCGGGCGCGATCCACCACCTGGTCGATCCCCTCCCCGCCATCGACCTGGGCGCGCATCTCCATCAACTGGAGGAAGCGCCGTTCCAGCGCGCGCAGGATCGGAATGGGCGAGGCATCCGGCCCCTGCTGGCGCCGCAGCGCCAGCACCAGCGCGCCGGCGTCGCCGCCGACGACCGCCGCGACGATCTCTCCCGTCTCGCCTTCCACCAACGTCGCGCCGACCGCCGCCAGCGCCTCGTCGTCCGCCTCCGCCGGCCGGTCGGGCGAGGCGTCCAGATAGAGCGCCAGCTTCTCGACCTCCCGCGCCATCACCGCGCGGTCGCCCTCCGCCGCGCGGGCAATGCGTTGCGCCACGACGGGGGTCACTCGCAGACCCGCCTCCCGCGCCAGCTCGGTGGCGATCGTCGCGGCGTCGCGCTCGCTCGGCGCGTAGCAGGCGAAGGCCATGGCCCGGTCGCTGTCGATCGCCGCCTTCACCAGCTTGCCCGTGGCCTTCACCCCGGGCGCGACCATGACGGCGGGGTTGCCGGCGCGATCGGCGGCGAGGAGCGCCTCCACCGCGCCCAGCGCCTCCTCCCCCGCCCCGGTCACGCGGATCGAGCGAGCCCCGCCGAACAGCGACAGCGCCGCCGCCTCGTCGGCCAGTCGCGCCGGGTCGCCGCGCAGGGTGGCGGCATCGAGATCGATCCGCTCCGCATCCGCGCCCATCGCCGTGGTGAGCCGGGCGGCGAGCGCCATGGCGGTTGATTCGTCGGGCCCGTGGAGAAGGTAGAGCCGGATATCCGCCGGCGGCCGGTCCAGCGCGGCCTTCAGCCGCGCCTCGGTCGCCTTCACCGCGCGGCCTGGGCCTGGCGCCGCGCGTGGATGGCGAGACGCGCGACGATCTGGTCCGCGATCGTCTCCGACAAACGCTCCAGCGCAGTGCTCTCCGCCGCGATCACGGCATATTCCGACCCGACCACGTCGATGCCCGCATCTGATCCCGCGGTCGCGTCCACCAACACGGTGCCCGCCCCCGCCTCGACCAGCTGATAGCGCGCGCGCAAGGTCCGCCGCTCGCGCGCGACCGAATCGTCGCTGCGGCTGCCCAGGCCGACGATGCGGTCATCCAGCCGCACGTCCAGGCGGTAGCGCGGCGCTCCCTTACCCATCGCACCAAGGCGGTCGCGCAGCGCGTTGGTGACGAGCCAGCCCGCCTTGCCCTCGATCGGCGCGATCTCCACGCCCGCCAGCCCCTGCGCCACCGCGCCGTTGCGACCGCCGGAATATACCGGCTGGAGCCCGCAGCCGGCCAGCGCCAACGGCGTGGCGAGGAGGAGCGCGAGCGCCTTCATGCGACCAGGTTCACCAGGCGGTCGGGCACGACGATCACCTTCTTAGGCGCGCGTCCCTCCAGCAGGCGGACGACCTTGTCCGACGCCAGCGCGGCGGCCTCGATCGCCTCTCGCGGCAGGCCTTTGGCGAGCACCAGCGTGTCGCGAAGCTTGCCGTTGACCTGGATCGCAATCGTCACCTCGTCCTCGACCAGCAGCGCGGCGTCGACCGCAGGCCACGGCGCGTCGGCGACCAGTCCGGCGTGGCCGCGCAGCGACCAGGCCTCCTCGGCGAGGTGCGGCACCATCGGCGCGACAAGCCGGATCATCGCCTCCACCGCGTCATCGCGCGAGGCGGACGGCGCGGCCTTCTCCACCGCGCTGGTCAGTTCGTAGAGTTTGGCCACCGCCTTGTTGAACGACAGCGCCTCGATGTCCGCGGCAACCCCGGCGATCGTCTGGTGCAGCTTGCGATCGAGCGCGGCGTCGCGACCCTCGCTGCCCCGTTCTCCATCGACCAGTCGCCACAGCCGCTGAACGAAGCGCCACGCGCCCTCGATCCCGTTCTCCGACCATTCCAGATCGCGCTCGGGCGGCGAATCGGAGAGCATGAACCAGCGCACCGCGTCCGCGCCGTATTGATCGACGATCGGTTCGGGATCGATCGTGTTCTTCTTCGACTTGGACATCTTCTCGACGCGGCCGACCGTGACGGGCACTGTCGCGCCGTCCGCCATGCGCGCGAGGCGCTGCCCGTTCTCGCCGACGACGATGTCGTCGGGCGACACCCACAGCGCGCCGCGCGGCCCGTCATAGTCGGGCAGCGCGAGGCGATAGGTCTCGTGCGTCACCATGCCCTGCGTGAACAGGCCGGTGAACGGCTCCGCCACGTCGATCATTCCGACGTGGCGCAGCGCGCGGGTGAAGAAGCGTGCGTAGAGCAGGTGCAGGATCGCGTGCTCCACGCCGCCGATATACTGGCCGACCGGCAGCCAGCTCTCCGCCACCGCGCGATCGAACGGGCGGTCCTGCGGCTGGCTGGCGAAGCGGATGAAGTACCAGGACGAATCGGCGAACGTGTCGAGCGTGTCGGTGTCGCGCAGCGCCTCGCCGCCGCACGACGGGCATGCGACGTGCTTCCACGTCGGATGCCGGTCCAGCGGGTTGCCGGGGACGTCGAAGGTCACGTCTTCGGGCAGCACTACGGGCAATTGCTCGCGCGGTACCGGTACCTCGCCGCAGGCGGCACAGTGGACGATCGGGATCGGCGTGCCCCAGTAGCGCTGCCGGCTGACGCCCCAGTCGCGCAGCCGCCACACGGTGGAGCCCCTGCCCCATCCGTCCGCCTCCGCGCGGCGGATCACCTCGCGCTTGGCGTCGGCGACGTCCATCCCGTCGAGGAAGTGCGAGTTCACCAGCGTGCCGGGACCGGTGTACGCCTCCGCCTCGTCGAAGGCGGGATCGGCCTTGTCGCCCTCTGCCACCACGCGGCGGATCGGCAGGGAGTATTTGGTGGCGAAGTCGAAGTCGCGCTGGTCGTGCGCGGGCACGCCGAAGACCGCGCCCGTGCCGTAATCCATCAGCACGAAGTTCGCGATGTAGACGGGCAGCGGATGGCCGCTGAAGGGGTGCGCCGCGGTCAGCCCGGTGTCGAAGCCCAGCTTCTCCTGCGTCTCGATCTCCGCCGCAGTGGTCCCGCCCTGCTTGCACCGGGCGATGAAGGCGGCGACAGCGGGATCGCCCGCCAGCGCCTGCGCGATCGGGTGGTCCGCCGCCACCGCGACGAAGCTGGCGCCGAAGATGGTGTCCGGCCGGGTGGTGAACACTTCCACCTCGCCGCCGTCGGACAGGCGGAAGCGGAACGTGAGGCCCTGGCTCTTGCCGATCCAGTTCTCCTGCATCAGCCGGACCTTGTCGGGCCAGTGCTCCAGCGTGGAGAGGCCGTCGAGCAGTTCGTCGGCGAATTGCGTGATCTTCAGGAACCACTGGTTCAGCTTGCGCTTCTCGACCAGCGCGCCGGAGCGCCAGCCGCGGCCGTCGATCACCTGCTCGTTGGCGAGCACGGTCATGTCGACCGGGTCCCAGTTGACCGCGCTTTCCTTGCGATAGACAAGGCCGGCCTTGTAGAATTCGAGGAAGATCGCCTGTTCGTGGCCGTAGTAATCGGGCTCGCAGGTCGCCAGTTCGCGCGTCCAGTCGAGTGCGAAGCCCAGACGCTTCAGCTGCGCCTTCATCGTCGCGATGTTGGCGCGGGTCCAGCCGCCGGGGTGGACCCCCTTCTCCATCGCCGCATTCTCCGCGGGCATGCCGAAGGCATCCCACCCCATCGGGTGCAGGACCTCGTGCCCCGTCATGCGGCGATAGCGGGCGAGGACGTCGCCCATCGTATAGTTGCGCACGTGCCCCATGTGGATCTTTCCCGACGGGTACGGGAACATCTCCAGCACGTAGCTCTTCGGCTTCGCACTATGGTCGTCGGCGGCGAAGGTACGGCGTTCGTCCCACACCTGTTGCCAGTGCGCGTCCGCCTTCAGCGCGTTGAAGCGGGATGCCATGTCGCTGGTCGTCGCCTCAGCCGGTCACCGCGCCGCGGCGCAGGTCGCGCGCGCGGGTGAGGATGATGTCCTCCAGCTTCTGAGTCGTCGCCGCCTCCACCGGGGCGGAGACCCACTGGCCGCCGCGGTTCACCTCGCGCAGCGCCGCGACGCGGACGGCGTCGGCGCGCAGGTCCTGATCGAGGATCGCGATCGTCACCTTCATCCGCTCGCCCGGCACCTGCGGATTGACGTACCAGTCGGTCACGATGACGCCACCGTTCGAGTCGGTCTGCAGCAGCGGCATGAAGCCCACGGTGTCGAGGCTGGCGCGCCACAGGTAGCTGTTGACGCCGATGGTCGTCACCCGCGACGCCGCGAGGTCCGTCTTCGGCCGACCGCCTCCGCCGCAGGCGGAGAGGGCGAGCGCGGCACTGGCGGCGATCATCAGGCGCAACGGGCGGGACATGGCGGAAATCCTCGGGTCAGAACGGCGTCCTGCGCTCTACCCGCGCACCCGCGCAGCCGCAAGCATCGGGCCGCGCCCACCGACACAGGTTGTGGACATGGTGCAACAGCGCGCCGGAAAAGCGTGGCCGCGGTGATGGACTCGCAACCGTTTCCTGTTACGGCCGCTGAATGGGACCGGTCACACATCGTGGCCGACGAGGGGATGAGTGACGTGCGCCTGGGGCACACCATCGTCGGGAGCGTGATCGCGGGGGCCGCCATGGCCGTCGCGCTCGTCGCGGCGCCGGCGATCGGCGCGCCCGACGCGTCGCCGCGCGGCGCCAAGCGCGCGGTCGCGCCGCGGATCGCCGGGTCCTTCACTCCCGCCGCCGCCGATCCCAAGCTGGCCGCCCTGTTCGCGCGCGGCGGGCTGGGCGCACCGGGCTTCCGCTTCACCCCGTCCGAGGTGCGGACCGGCCGATCGGTGACGGTCGCGGTGCGCGCGCGCGGCAACCAGCCGGCGGCGACGCGCGACGCGACCCGCACCGCCAACGCCGCACCGACCGTCGGGTTGGCGCCGATCGCCTACAATCTGGGCGTGGCGGTCGGCTGGAAGCGGTTCGCGGTCAGCGGCGACGTGGCCAAGGTCGATCTCGCCGGGCTGCCGGGCAGCCGCGAGGCGGCGGACGTGGCGCTCAGCTACTCGGGTCGCAAGTTCTCGGGCCGCGTCGCGGCCTCGGCGGACCGGGCGCTGCCGGGGGTGCCGCGCGCGCTGGCGGAGCCGGAGAGCTACGCGCTCGACGTGGGCGGCAGCTACTCGCTCACGCGGAACCTGGACCTGACCGCGGGCATGCGGCTGAAGTCCGAGCGCGAGCGGCTGAGCCGGCTCGACGACGACCGCCGCGACAGCCAGGCGGTCTACCTGGGCACCGCCTTCCGCTTCTGATCGCTCCAGCAGTCGATTCCCGCGTAACCGTCGAAGCCGCGCGCCTTGAGCCGGCGGAAGCGCGTCTCGTCCATCCCGCCCAGCGCGATCCGCGCGATCGGCATTCCCCGCGCGATCCGCGCGGCGCGGCGCGCGCCCAGCGACGGCGCGCCGGGGTGCGAGCGCGTCGGGAAGACCGGCGAGACGAAAACGGCGTACGCCCCCGCGACCAGCGCGCGCCGCGCCTCGCGCCGGTCGTGCGCGGGCCAGGTGACGATCCCACCGCCGCGGCGGCCGTGCACCCCCTGCTCGCCCGGCAACCGGTCCGGTCCGGCGCGTAGCAGCACCAGATCGCGCACGCGGGTGATCTGCCGCACCCGCGCGAATAGCCGCCGGCGCTCCGCTGCGGCGGTGGCATGGTGGCGGAAGATCACCCCGCCGCCGCGCGGCAGGCGTCGGATCGCCCGCCATAGCCCCTCGCCCATTCGCTCGTCGGTCATCAGCCAGCGCGTGGGAACGGGAGGGTGGCGGGTCGGCATCCGCCTGCCTATAGCGCCGCGCATGACGCCTGCCGACCGCCTGTCCGCCGTTCGCGACCGCATCACGCGCGCCGCCAAAGTCGCGCGGCGCGACTTGGCGGGCGTGACGCTGATCGCGGTGTCGAAGACGCAGTCCGCCGACGCGATCCGGCCGCTGCTCGACCTCGGCCACCGCGACTTCGGCGAGAACCGGGTGCAGGAGGCGCAGGAGAAATGGCCTGCGCTGCGCGAGGCGTTTCCGGACGCGCGCCTGCACCTGATCGGCCAGTTGCAGTCGAACAAGGCGGCGGATGCGGTGGCGCTGGCGGATGCGGTGCACAGCGTCGACCGCCCGTCGCTGGTCGCGGCGCTGGCGCGGGCGATGGACGCGAGCGGGCGCCGCCCGGCCTGCTTCGTGCAGGTGAATATCGGCGACGAGCCGCAGAAGGGCGGCTGCCGGATCGGCGATGTGCCCGCGCTGCTGGCACAGGCGCGCGACGCCGCGCTGCCGGTGGCCGGGCTGATGTGCCTGCCGCCGCACGGGCTGGAACCCGCGCCCTATTTCGCGCTGCTGGCGAAGATCGCGCGCGAGGAAGGGGTGGCGGGGCTGAGCATGGGCATGTCGGACGACGTGGAGACCGCAGTGACGCTGGGCGCCACCCACGTGCGCGTCGGCTCCGCTTTGTTCGGTGCGCGCACATGAAGTTCGAGGCGATCCTGTTCGACTTCGACGGCGTGCTGATCGAGAGCGAGGAGAGCGGCAACCGCCACATCGCGGATTATCTGTCGCGCATCGGCCACCCGACCACAGCCGAGCAGAGCATGGCGAACTTCATGGGGCTGGCCGGTGCCGACTTCCTCGCCGCGGTCGAGCGATGGATCGGCCGCCCGCTTCCCGACGACTTCGCCGAGGAGCGCCGGATCGAGAACGATCGCTGCATCGCCGAGGGGATCGCCGAGGTGGCGGGCGCGGTCGCCTTCGTCCGCGCGCTGCCCGCCGCGCTGCCGCGCGCAGTGGTCTCGTCCAGTCGCCCGCCGTGGCTGCACGCGCATTTAGCCCACCTGGGCCTGACCGACGCGTTCGGCGCGCACGTCTATTCCGGGGCGGTCGACGTCGCGCGTGGGAAGCCCGCGCCCGACCTCTACCTCCACGCCGCAGAGCGGCTGGTCGTGCCGATCGGGCGCTGCGCCATCATCGAGGATTCACCCGTTGGCGCGACCGGGGCGGTGGCGAGCGGCGGGCACGTGATCGGGCTGGTCGCCGGCACGCATTGCGGACCCGACCACGCCGACCGGTTGCGCGCGATCGGCGTCCACGCGGTGGCGCGCGACTTCGCCGAGGTCGCGCGCGAGCTGGGGTTGTAGCCCGGGTCTCCAGCCCCGGTTTTCCGGCCCCGGCCTCCAGCCCCGGCCTCCAGCATTGCCACCGCGGGCCTCACCGCCTAGCGGAGAGGGGCCCCGCAATGGACCCTGACACGATGACCGACCCCGCCGACATTTCGAAGCACTTGCTCGCCGCGACCGAGGCGGCCGCCTCGCTCGACGCGCTGGAGGTCGTGCGTGTCGAGGCGCTGGGCAAGCAGGGCCGGGTGACCCAGCTGCTGAAGACGCTGGGCGGGATGTCGCCGGAGGAGCGGCTGGCGAACGGCCCCGCGATCCACGCGCTGCGGGAAGCGGTGACGGCGGCCATCGCCGCACGCAAGGCGCATCTCGAACAGGTCGCGCTGGACGCGCAGCTGGCGAGCGAGGCGCTGGACATGACGCTGCCCGTCGACGCGGTGGCGCCCGGCACGATCCATCCCGTCAGCCAGGTGATGGACGAGATGGCGGAGATCTTCGCCGATCTGGGCTTCGCCGTCGCGACCGGGCCGGAGATCGAGGACGACTGGCACAATTTCAGCGCGCTCAACATTCCGGAAACGCACCCCGCGCGCGCAATGCAGGACACGTTCTACCTCGAGCCGAAGGCGAAAGCGGCCGGCGACGGGCAAGGCCCGTCGTCCGACGGCGGCGGCTTCGCCGCCGACGCGGACCGGGCGAAGCCGGAGCCGCCGATGGTGCTGCGCACGCATACCAGCCCGGTACAGATCCGCACGATGCTGGCGCAGAAGCCGCCGATCCGCATCATCGCGCCGGGCCGCGTCTACCGGTCCGACTGGGACGCGACGCATACGCCGATGTTCCACCAGATCGAGGGGCTGGTCATCGACAAGGGCATCACGCTCGGCCACCTGAAATGGACGCTGGAGACGTTCCTGAAGGCGTTCTTCGAGCGCGACGACATCGTGCTGCGGCTGCGGCCCAGCTACTTCCCGTTCACCGAGCCGTCGGCGGAGGTCGACGTCGGCTGGACGATGGTGGACGGGCGCAAGCGGCTGGGCGGGAGCGAGGGATGGATGGAGCTGCTCGGCTCCGGCATGGTTCATCCCCGGGTGATCGCGGCCTGCGGGCTCGATCCCGCGGAGTGGCAGGGGTTCGCTTTCGGCGTCGGCGTGGACCGGCTGGCGATGCTGAAATACGGCATGGACGACCTGCGCCCGTTCTTCGAGGCGGATGTCCGCTGGCTGAAACACCATGGCTTCTCCGCGCTGGACGTGCCGACCCTGTCGGGCGGCGTCGGCGCATCGGCCTGACGGAACGACACTCATGAAGTTCACCCTCTCCTGGCTGAAGGACCACCTCGACACCGAGGCGTCGCTCGATGCGATCGTCGACGCGCTCACCCGCGCCGGGCTGGAAGTGGAAGGCGTCGAGGATCCCGGCGCGCGGCTGGCGGGTTTCCGCGTCGCGCGCGTGCTGAGCGCGGAGCGGCATCCGCAGGCGGACAAGTTGCAGGTGCTGTCCGTCGACGCGGGCGCCGATGTGAATGGTGGCGGCCCGGTGCAGGTCGTCTGCGGCGCGCCCAACGCGCGTGCGGGGCTGGTGGGCGTGTTCGGCCTGCCCGGCGCGACGGTGCCGGCGAACGGCATGGTCCTGCGCGTCGCGGCGATCCGCGGGGTCGAATCGAACGGCATGATGTGCTCCACGCGCGAGCTGGAGCTGGGCGACGATCACGACGGCATCATCGAGCTGGCGGCGGACGCGCCGGTGGGCGCCGCCTTCGCCGATCATGCCGGGCTGACCGACGCGGTGATCGACGTGTCGGTCCTGCCCAACCGGCCCGACTGCATGGGCGTGCGCGGCATCGCGCGCGATCTCGCCGCGCTGGGCCTCGGCACGCTGAAGCCGCTGGCGGCCGAGCCGGTCGCGGGCGAGGGCGCGGGGCCGGACGTGCGCACCGACGATCCCGCCGGCTGCCCCGCCTTCTACGCGCAGGGTGTCACGGGCGTATCCAATGGCGCCGCGCCGGACTGGATGGCGCGGCGGCTGCGCGCGATCGGACAGAAGCCGATCAGTGCGCTGGTCGACATCACCAACTATCTCACGATCGACCTCGGCCGCCCGCTGCACGTCTACGACAAGGCGAAGCTGACCGGCGGGCTGGTCGCGCGCAAGGCGACGGCGGGCGAGCAGGTGCTGGCACTGAACGGCCGCACCTATGCGCTGGCGGAGACGATGACCGTCATCGCGGACGACGCGCAGGTGCACGACATCGGCGGCATCATGGGCGGCGAGCATTCGGGCGTGTCGGACGCGACCACCGACGTCGTCATCGAATGCGCCTATTTCGATCCCGATTCGATCGCGCGCACCGGGCAGAAGCTGCAACTGACCAGCGACGCGCGCTCCCGGTTCGAGCGGGGCGTGGACCCTGCGTTCCTGGACGCGGGGCTGGCCATCGCGACGCGGATGGTGATCGAGGCGTGCGGTGGCGCCGCTACCGGCGTGACCCGCGCGGGCAAGCCCCCGCTGGCCATGCGGAGCCACGCCTACGATCCCGCGCTGGCCGAGACGCTGGGCGGGCTCGCCATTCCGGCGGCGCGGCAGCGCGCTATTCTCGAGTCGCTCGGCTTCGCGGTCGCCGACGACTGGCGCGTGACGCCGCCGACCTGGCGTCCCGACGTGGACGGACCCGCCGACCTGGTGGAGGAGGTGATCCGCATCGAGGGGATCGAGAAGGTCGCGCCGGTGCCGCTGCCGCGCGACCCCGGCGTCGCGCGGCCGACCGCCACGCCCTTGCAGAAGCTGGAGCGCCGCGCCCGCCGCGCCGCCGCCGCCCGCGGGCTGGACGAGGCGGTGACGTGGAGCTTCATCAACGCGCGCGATGCGGCGCTGATGGGCGGGGCGGCGTGGACGGTGGCGAACCCGATCAGCGAGGAGCTGAAGGTGATGCGTCCCTCGCTGCTGCCCGGCCTCCTCTCCGCCGCCGCGCGCAACCTGCGGCAGGGTGCGGACGGCGTGCGGCTGTTCGAGCTGGGCCGCCGCTACCTGGCCGAGGGCGAGCGCGTGACGCTGGGCGTGGTGCTGGCGGGCGATCGCCGGCCGCGCGACTGGCGGGAGGGCAAGTCGGCGGGCTTCGACGCCTATGACGCCAAGGCGGAGGCGCTGGCGCTGCTGGCCGCGGCAGGCGCGCCGGTGGAGAACCTGGCGGTGATGGGCGAGGCAGGCGCGGCCTTCCACCCCGGCCGCTCGGGCACGCTGCGGCTGGGACCGAAGACGGTGCTGGCCGCGTTCGGCGCGCTCCACCCCGGCATCGCCAGGGCGTTCGACCTGCCCGCGGGCGTCGCAGCGGCGGAGGTGTACCTGGACGCGATCCCCGCCCGGCGCGGGAAGGACGGCTTCGCCCGCGCGCCCTACGCGCCGCCGGCGCTGCAGCCGGTCCGGCGCGACTTCGCCTTCGTCGTGCCCACGGACGTGACCGCGGAGGCGCTGACCCGCGCGGTGAAGGGCGCGGACAAGGCCGCGATCGTGCGCGCGCGGGTGTTCGACGTGTTCACCGGCGCGGGGGTGGAAGAGGGCCGCAAGTCCGTGGCGGTGGAGGTCGTGCTCCAGCCCGGCGAGAAGAGCTTCACCGAGGCGGAGCTGAAGGCGATCGCCGACAAGGTGATCGCCGCCGCGGCGAAGCAGGGGGCGGTGCTGCGGGGGTAGGCGGAAGCTCCTTCCGTTCGTGCTGACGAGAGGCTGAGCTTTGTCGAAGCCTCGTCTCAAAGGAGCGTTGCTTCGAAACGGCGCTTCGACAGGCTCAGCGCCTCCTCAGCACGAACAGGAAGGAAAATCAGTTCGGCCCCGTCGCCGGCCCCGCCGCCGCCGATACGCTCGGCGCCACGGGGGGCGTGCCCGACCGCGCCACCGACACCGCGCGGTCGTACCAGTCGGCGAGGTCGCGCTTCATCGTCACCAGCGCGTCGGGATTGAGGTACGTCATGTGCCCGGCGGGATAATAGGTGAAGCGCAGGTTCGGGCGCTGCGCCGGCTCCAGCATCATGTGCGCCAGGTCGTTCTCCGCGCCGAAGAAGGGCGTGGCCATGTCGTACCAGCCGTTCATCGACAGCACGTGCAGATAGGGGTTCGCGCGCATCGCCGCGCCCAGGTCCACCGCGGTGTTCGGGTTGTTCTGCTGCCCGCCCATGCCGCTGCCGGGCGCGCGGTGCTTCCAGTTCCAGGTCCAGCCCTCCGCGTCGCGGGCGGACAGGCGATAGGGCATGTCCGTCTTGTAGCCGAGCGTGTGCGTCACATAATCGTGGAAGGTCGCGATGAACGCGCCCGAGATCGCGTCGGACGAGGCGTCGGTCTCCGGCCGCTCCCCCGCCGCGTCCGCGTCGACCCCGGTGTAGCGCGAATCAAAGCGGCCGATGGTGCGGCGGCTGTCGCGCAGCAGCTCCTTCTGGAAGCGCGGCAGGTCGATTCGCAGGTTCGCGCGCCGGATGAAGTCGGGCGAGACGCCGATCAGCTGCGACAGCTGCTGCGCCACCTGGTCCGCCTCCGCCGGGCTGATGTCCTGTCCCTTGGCCAGCGCCGCCATGTACGGGCCGCGCGCGTAGTCGCGCGCCTGCTGCACCACCGTCGCCACGTCCGCCGGGCGGTTGGGCAGGCGGTTGTGGTACCAGGCGGTGGCGGCGTAGCTGGGCAGATAGTTCAGATAGACCTGGTCCAGCCCCGGCTGGCGATAGTCGTAGTTCATGATCGAGCTGAGCAGCACCACGCCGTTCAGCGCCATGCCGCGGTCCTGCAACTGATAGGCGAGCGCGCCGGAGCGCAGCGTCCCGTAGCTCTCGCCGAAGATGAACTTGGGGCTGTTCCAGCGGCCGTATTTCGTGGCGTAGCGGATGATCGCCTTGGCGAAGGCGTCGGCATCCTCGTCCGTCCCGTAGAAGCTGGACGGCTTGGCATCACCCAGCGGCCGCGAGTAGCCCGCGCCGATCGCGTCGAGGAAGACCATGTCGGTCTTGTCGAGCAACGTGTGCGGGTTGGGACCGAAATCGTAGGGCGCGGGTCGGATCGTCTCCGGATTGCCCGTCTTCAACCGCACCGGCGCGAACGATCCCATGTGCAACCAGAACGTCGGGCTGCCCGGCCCGCCGTTGAAGAAGAAGGTGACGGGGCGTTTCGTCCCCGGCTTCGTGCCGTCGAGCGTATAGGCGGTGTAGAACATCGACGCCTGCGGTTTCCCCTCCAGGTCGCGGATCGTCAGCGTGCCGGCGGTGGCGGTGTAGGCGAGACGCCGGCCGTCGACGATCACCTGGCCCTTCGACCGCTCCTCGCGCTCTTCGACCGGGGCATTGGCATAGGCGGCCTCCACCGCCTCCTTCTGCGCCTCGGCATTGCTCTTCACCGGTTTCCTGTCCTGCGCGGCGGCGGCGGAGAGGGGAAGAGCGGCGATCAGGCAGGCCGCGAGGCGTGATGACATTTCCAGTCCTTGCAAGGATGTAGGGCGCAGGACCTTAGCCCGGGGCGGACCACGCGCAAGCCGCTCGCCCGCGCTGCGTTAACGGGTAAGCAGGCGATCGGCGCTAGGACGGGCGCCATGGACGGCAACTTCACCTTCGCGGTCGAGCCCGACCGCGATCTCATCCGCACCCGCATGGCGGGCTTCTTCGACGACGACGCCTTCGTGCGCTACGTCGCGGCGCGGGCGGCGGCGTTCCGGCAGCTGCGATGCGGCGCGAACCAGCACCTGTGGCTGGTCGACCTGCGCGAGATGAAGATCCAGTCGCAGGAGATGGTCACCGCCTTCTCGACGATCCTGTCCGATCCGGCCTATCGGTCGAAGCGGCTGGGGTTCGTCGTGGCGACGTCGCTGGCGCGGATGCAGCTGCGGCGGGCGCTGGGCGACCGGTGCGGCAACGGCGTGCAGCTGTTCGTCGACGCGAACGAGGCGGAGGCCTGGGTGCTGACGGGTTCGCTGCGCGCCGCGGCCTGACGCGACGTCAGTCGTCCTCGTCCTCGAACCCCGCCAGCGCCAGCGCGCGCGCCTTGATCTGGTGCGTCATGCACCAGTGGACCAGCGCGTCGTCGCGCCCATGCGTCACCCACACCTCGCGCGGCGCGATCTCGCGCAGCGTGTCGGTCAGCTCGTCCCAGTCGGCATGGTCGGACAGGATCAGCGGCAGCTCCACGTTCTTCTGCCGCGCGCGCTGGCGCACCCGCATCCATCCCGACGCCATGGCAGTGATCGGATCGGGCAGCCGCCGCGCCCAGCGGTCGTTGAGCGCGGACGGCGGGCACATCACGACATGCCCGGCCATGTCCGCCTTGGCCGCGCCGGTGGCGGGGCGCAGCTCGCCCAGCTCGACGCCGAGCTCCGCGTAGAGGTCGCACAGCCGTTGCAGCGCGCCGTGGATGTAGATCGGCGCGGCGTGGCCGCGCGCGCGCAGCTCGGCGATGACGCGCTGCGCCTTGCCCAGCGCATAGGCGCCGACGACGACGCAGCGCGCCGGATTGGCGTGGAGCGCGGCGAGCAGCTTGTCGATCTCGTCCCCCGTGTCGGGATGGCGGAAGACGGGCAGGCCGAATGTCGCCTCGGTGATGAAGACGTCGCAGGCGACCGGCTCGAACGGGGCGCAGGTGGGATCGGCGCGCCGCTTGTAGTCGCCCGAGACGACGACCCGCTCGCCGCGATGCTCCAGCACGATCTGCGCCGAGCCGAGGACGTGACCGGCGGGAACGAAGCGCACGTCCACCTCGCCCAGTCGCACGCCGCCGCCATAGGAGACCGGCTTGCCCGTCTGGGTGCCGTAGCGGCAGTCCATGATCGCCAGCGTTTCCGGCGTTGCCCACACCCGGCCGTGGCCGCCGCGCGCGTGATCGGCATGGCCGTGGGTGACGAGGGCGCGCGCCTGCGGCGTGGACGGATCGACCCAGGCGTCGGCGGGGCGGACGTACAGCCCGTGCGGATAGGGTTCCAGCCAGTCGCCGAGCGTCGCCATCGCCGCGTCAACCCGCACCCCGCCGTGCGCGTTCCCGGATCGAACCGGCCGCCCCCTCGTTCACGGGCGGTATCGCAGAGGAGAACGAGATGCTGGGTGACAGTCTGTGGGCGATCGTGGTCGTGCTCGGGTTCGTGATCCTGGCCGGCGCGCTGCTCTTCGCCAAGCTGGGCAACAAGCGCTCGCCGCAGGAAGAGGCCCGCACCGAGGCCGCCACGCGGGACCTGTATCGCGACGGCGCGGCGGAGGATCCCGCCAACCGGCATTGACGCGGACCGGCGCCGGTCTGATCTAGCCGGGGTGCTGCCCGACAAGCTGGAGACGTGGTTCGACGCACGCGGCTGGCGGCCGCGACGGCACCAGCTGGACATGCTGGCCGCCGCGCGCGCGGGCGAGCACGCGCTGCTGGTCGCCGCGACGGGCGCGGGCAAGACGCTGGCGGGCTTCCTGCCGACGCTGGCGGAGCTGATCGAGTCGCCCACGGAAGGGCTCCACACGCTCTACGTGTCGCCGCTGAAGGCGCTGGCAGTGGATATCCAGCGCAACCTCGTCACGCCGGTGGACGAAATGGGCGTCGACATTCGCGTCGAAACCCGCACCGGCGACACGCCGTCGGACCGCAAGGCACGCCAGCGCGCCAGGCCGCCGCAGATCCTGCTGACGACGCCCGAATCGCTGTCGCTGCTGCTGAGCTATCCCGACAGCCTGACGATGTTCGCCGGGCTGCGCGCGATCGTGATCGATGAGGTCCACGCCTTCGCCACGGGAAAGCGCGGCGACCTTCTCTCGCTGTGCATGGCGCGGTTGCAGGCGATCGCGCCCGGGATGCGCCGCGTGGCGCTGTCTGCCACCGTCGCCGACGCGGACGGCTATCGCGCGTGGCTGGCGCCCGACGGCGACATCGACACGGTGACGCTGGTCACGGGCGAGCCCGGCGCCGATCCCGACATCGCCATCCTGTTGCCCGAGGACCGCGTCCCCTGGGCGGGCCATTCCGGCCGCTACGCCGCGGCGCAGGTGATGGCGGAGATCGAGACGCACCGCACCTCCATCGTCTTCTGCAATACGCGCAGCCTGGCCGAGCTGATCTTCCAGGACCTGTGGAAAGCCAATGCCATGCAGCTGCCGATCGGCATCCACCATGGCAGCCTGGAGAAGGAGGCGCGGCGCAAGGTGGAGGGGGCGATGGCGGCGGGGAAGCTGCGCGCTTTGGTCGCCACCGCCAGCCTGGACCTGGGCGTGGACTGGGGCGACGTCGACTGCGTCATCCAGATGGGCGCGCCGAAGGGGTCGTCGCGGCTGCTCCAGCGGATCGGGCGATCGAACCATCGGCTGGACGAGGTGTCGGAGGCGATCCTCGTGCCCGGCAACCGCTTCGAATATCTCGAGGCGCGCGCCGCGCTGGATGCGGTGGAGGCGGGCGAGCTGGACGCCGACGTGTTTCGCATGGGCGCGCTCGACGTGCTGGCGCAGCACCTCGTCGCCTGCGCCTGCGCCGCGCCGTTCGACCAGGCGGCGATGCTGGACGAGGTGCGATCCGCGCTCCCCTATTCCGCGTTGACCGGCGAGCTGTTCGAGCAGGTGCTCGGCTTCATTAGGGACGGCGGCTACGCGCTGAAGGCGTACGACCGGTTCAAGCGGCTGACGCAGGACGCCGATGGCAAGTGGCGCGTCAGCCACCCGCGCTTCGTCGCGCAGCATCGGCTCAACGCCGGGATCATCGTCGAGGCAACGATGCTGAAGGTCCGCTTCCGCAACGGCCGCGCGCTGGGCAAGGTGGAGGAGGGATTCGCCGCCACGCTGAGCCACGGCGACACCTTCTTCTTCGCTGGCATGAGCCTGGAGGTGGAGAAGATCGACACCGAGGACCTGATCGTGCGCGCGACCAGCCGGCCGGCACGCATCCCGACCTATGGCGGCAGCCGAATGCCGCTGTCCACCAACCTGGCCGACCGCGTCCGCGGCTTTCTGGCGACGCCGTCCGAGTGGCACCGCTTTCCCGACGACGTGCGCGAGTGGCTGGAGATCCAGCAGCGCCGCTCCACGCTGCCCCGACCAGAGCAACTGCTGGTCGAGACCTTCCCGCGGGAGGGGCGGCACTACATGGTCGCCTACAGCTTCGAGGGGTGGAACGCGCACCAGTCGCTGGGCATGCTGGTGACGAAGCGCATGGAGACGCAGGGGCTGAAGCCGCTCGGCTTCGTGGCCAACGACTATGCCATCGCCTGCTACGGGCTGGAGCCGGTGCGCGACCCCGCCTCGCTCTTCTCCGCCGACATCCTGGAGCACGAGTTCGTCGAGTGGGTCGAGCGCTCGCACCTGCTGAAGCGCGCGTTCCGCGAGGTGGCGGTGATCGGTGGGCTGGTCGAGCGGCAGGTCCCCGGCAAGCGCAAGACCGGGCGGCAGGTCACCTTCTCCACCGACCTCATCTACGACGTGCTGCGCGAGTACGAGCCGGGGCACGTCCTGCTCCAGGCCGCCTGGGCCGATGCGCGCGCGCGCATGACCGACGTCGGACGCCTCGCCGGGCTGCTCGACCGCGCGGCGGACACGATGGTCCACGTCGACCTGCCGCGCGTGTCGCCGCTGGCCGTGCCCGTTCTGGTGCTGATCGGGCGCGAGAAGGTGGCGACGGGCAGCGCGGACGACGCGCTGCTGGTGGAGGCGGAGGCGCTGGCGCGCGAGGCGATGGCACCGGACTGATCCGGCGCGCAAAATCGCTTGGGAAAAGACCGGAACGGGCGTAGCTTCGCGGCATGGAGAGATGGGCCGTCCTCGCCGTGGCGCTGGGGCTGGCCGCGGCACCCGTCGCGGCGCAAGTGACGCCCGCGCCCTTCGGCACCTCCGACGCGGCGGCGACGGACGAGGCGGGAGAGGACCTCGCCTTCCTCGACGCGGAACAGCGCATGACGGTGCCGGTCGCGATCGCCGGGGCCGGGCCCTATCCCTTCGTGGTCGATACCGGGGCGCAGCGCAGCGTGATCTCGCGCCAGCTGGCGCGGCGGCTGGGCCTGCCCGCGGGGCGGCGGCTGCGTCTGACCGCCATGTCGGGCATCAGCGACGTGGAATCTGTGCTGATCCCGTCGCTTTCCGTCAGTACGCTGGGCGCGGCACGGATCGAGGCGCCCGCGCTGGAAGCGCGCCACCTGGGCGCACCGGGCATGCTGGGCATCGACACATTGCAGGGCCACGCGCTGTCGATCGACTTCGACCGGCAGACGATGACGGTGATCCCGTCGGCGAAGCGCGACCGCCGCGCGCGGCGCAGCGGCGACGAGATCGTGATCCAGGCGCGCAGCCTGTTCGGCCAGCTGGTCGTCACCGACGCGAAGGTGATGGGCAAGCGCGTGCGTGTCGTGCTCGACACCGGCACTTCGGTCAGCGTCGGCAATCTGGCGCTGAAGCGGCTCATCACGCGGCGCACGAAGGGACTGGCGCAGGCCACCTTCACCAGCGTGACGGGCGGCGAGCTGGCCGCGGACTATGTGGTGGTGCCGGCGATGGAGATCGGCAGCGCGGGGATCAACAACCTGCCCATCGCCTTCGCCGACGCCGCGCCGTTCCGCGCCTTCGGCCTGGAGGACCGGCCGGCGATGCTGCTGGGCATGGACGCGCTGAAGCTGTTCCGCCGCGTCAACATCGACTTCGCCAACCGCGAGCTGCGCCTGCTGCTGCCGCGCGACGTGCAGCGCCGCGACCTCTTGAAGACCGGGGTGTAGAGACGACGGATCGTCCCGTGCGCCGGGCTGAACGGAAAGCGCCGCCGGCGCCCCCGTCACATCACTGGTGCGGTCGAGAAGACTCGAACTTCCACGTCCTTTCGGACACAACGACCTCAACGTTGCGCGTCTACCAATTCCGCCACGACCGCACGTGATGTCCACCGGGCGAGGCCGGCGGTTGGCAGGGACGCGCCGGTAGCAAAGCGGATCGCGGCTGGCAACCGGCAAGTCGCCCACGCAACAGCGTCAGCCCGCCGTGTCGCGGTCCTCGCCGACGAAGCTCAGGTCCAGCCGCTTCGAGGTGGCGGGCACGTCCACCTGCGCCGAGTTGAAGTCGATCGCGGCATTGGGCGCCAGCGAGCGCTGCGGCGGCGTGATCGTCCAGCTGAACACGATCTTGCCCTGCGCGTCGCGCAGGTCGGCACGGATGTCGGGGACGCGCTGGCGCTGCGAGGAGGGGTTGGTCACCTGCCCGCTGACGGCGAACAGCTCCGACCCGTTCGCCATCTTGCGCCGCTCGATCGGGTTGTCGACGATGCGCAGCGGCAGCTCCGCCGGGCCGATCGACAGGCCGATCTTCTCCGCCAGCCCCGGCGCCGTCGTCCACAGGATCACCGCCACCGCCGCCAGCATCAGCAGCCCCGCCGCGATCGAGGCGATGGTGCGGATGCGGTTGGTGTTGCGCGTCGGGCGGAAGGGCGCGCGATGCGCGAAGGCGTCGTAGGGGGCTGGATCCGGCTCCTCGATCACCATGGCGGGGTGAGGCGACGGTGACGGCGGGGGCGGAGCAGGGGCGGGGGGAGGAGCTGGGGGCGGAGCGCCCGCAATGGCCTCCTCCGGCGTATCGACCGACGGCGATGTGACCTCGGCGGGCGGCGTCCGCTCCGGCAGGGGGGGCGCATCCTGGTACCAGCTGTGGCGGCAGTTGGCGCAGCGCACGGTCCGCCCCGTGGTGCCGATCGCGCTGTCGGGAACGAGGTAGCGGGCGCGGCATTCCGGGCATTCGAGGATCATGGAAAGACGCGCCCACCCCTGGTTGATTCCGCAAGCTAAACACCGCCCTTGCCGCCGTGGCAAGCGGCCCCATGCGTCAAATATGGCCGCGGCGGCTTGAAGCCACCGTCGCGGGCGTGCCATGGCTGCCGCGGGGGCGCCGGTATCGGAGCGGCACGGGATAAAGAAGCGCGCGCGTGGGCACCATCGTCCAGTTCGAGAACGTCGGCCTGCGCTACGGCCATGGCGACGAGGTGCTGACCGACCTCAGCTTCTCGCTGACAGCGGGCGAGTTCTACTTCCTCACCGGGGCCAGTGGCGCGGGCAAGACGTCGCTGCTGAAGCTGCTGTACCTGGCGCAGCGCCCCAGCCGCGGCGTCATCCGCCTGTTCGGCACCGACGTGGTGACGATGCCGCGCCAGCGGATGCCCGGCTTCCGCCGCCGCATCGGCGTCGTCTACCAGGATTTCCGGCTGGTGCCGCACCTGTCGATCGCCGACAATGTCGCGCTGCCGCTGCGCATCGCCGGCGTGCACGAGGAGGAGGTGCAGGACGCGGTGGCGGAGATGCTGGCGTGGGTGGGCCTGGCGCACCGCGCCGGCGCGCGCCCGCCGACGCTGTCGGGCGGCGAGCAGCAGCGCGTCGCCATCGCGCGCGCGGTGATCGGACGGCCCGAGCTGCTGGTGGCGGACGAGCCCACCGGCAACGTCGACGAGGCCATGGCCGATCGGCTGATGCAGCTGTTCGCCTCGCTCAACGGGCTGGGCACCACCATGGTCATCGCCACGCACGACATGCACGTCATCGCCCGCATCCGCGCTGCGCACCTGCTGCGGATCGAGGGCGGCCGGCTGTCCGACCCCACCGGCGCGCTGCGCTTCCCGCCCCGGCGCGAGCCGGCATGAGCGCGGATCCCACCCGCATCCTGGACGCCGCGCGCGGCGGGCGCGCGATGGCCTGGGTGCTCGCGATCATGCTGTTCCTGACCGTTCTGGCGGCCGCCGCGGGCATCGGCACGGCGCGCGCCGCGGGCGCGCTCGCCTCCTCGCTGGAGGGCCGCGCCACCATCGTCGTGGCCACCGCCGACCCGCTCCGCCGCGACCGCGAGGCCGCGGCGGCGCTGGCGGCGGTGGCGGCACTGCCGGGCGTCGCGCGCGCCGCGCCGGTACCGCGCGCGGAGCTGGCGCGGCTGCTCGGCCCTTGGCTGGGCGCGGAGGCGGGGAACGCCGACCTGCCGATCCCGGCGCTGATCGACGTCGACCTTGCCGACGATGCCGCGGCGGCGCGGGTGGCGGCGGCGGTGCGGCGGGCGGCGCCCGGCGCCAGGATCGACCGCCACGGCGACGCGCTGGCGGGGGTGGCGACGCTGCTGACCAGCCTGACGGTGGTGGCGGCGGCGGTGGTGGCGCTGATGCTGGCCGCCACCTCGGCCGTCGTGCTGCTGTCGGCCCGCGCGGGGCTGGACGCGCATCGCGCCACGATCGACGTCATGCATGGCCTGGGCGCCACCGACGTGCAGGTGGCGCGGCTGTTCCAGCGGCGGCTGGCGCGCGACGCCATCCTGGGCGCGGTGATCGGCGCCTTTCCGGCACTGGCCGTGGTGGCGCTGCTGGGCGCGCAGGTCGGCGGCATGGGCTCGGCGCTGCTGGAGCAGGTGACGCTGGGATCGGCGGGCTGGGTGGCGATCACCGCGCTGCCCTTCGTCTTCGTCGCGCTGGCGGCGTGGGTGGCGCGGCGCGCGATCGTGACCATGCTGGGCGGCACCTTGTGAGCATCATCCCGTGATCGGCCGCTTCGTCGCGCTGGTGCTGCTCGGCTGGGCGCTGGGCTTCGCCGCCTTCATGCTGACGCTGCCGGGGCCGGCGGGCGACGCGCGCACCGACGCCATCGTCGTGCCCACCGGCGCGCCGGGGCGGATCGACCGCGGGCTGGCGCTGCTGGAGGCGGGGCGGGCGCGGCGGATGCTCGTCACCGGCACCGCGCCGGGAGTGCGGCGCGTCGACCTGGCGCGGGTCTACGGCTACGCGGGCACCATCGCCTGCTGCGTCGACCTGGGCGGGGAGGCGGTGGACACGCGCGGCAACGGGGCGGAGACCGCCGCCTGGGCGCGCGACCGCGGCTACCGCAGCATCCGCCTGGTCACGTCCGACTGGCATGCCCGCCGCGCGCGGCTGGAGCTGGCGGAGGCGACCGGGCCGGGCGTCGCCATCCTGGTCGACGGCGTCGCGGGCAAGCCGACGCTGCGCCAGGCGCTGAACGAATATCACAAGCTGCTGCTGCGGCGGATGGTGCTGCTATGGGAGCGGTGGACGTGAACTGGGTGCGCACGATCGTGTTCCGCACGATCTTCTATCTCTTGTCCGTCCCGATCGTGGCGACGGTGCCGGTCAGCGCGCTGTTCGGCCAGCGCGCGGTGATCGCGCATTCGGACAGCTGGTCGCGGCTGCACCGCGTGCTGCTGCGCTGGATCCTGGGCATCACCCCGCGCGTGGAAGGGCAGGTGCCGCGCGGCCAGTATCTGTACGTCGCCAAGCACGAGGCGATGTACGAGACGCTGGAGCTGCAGCTGATCCTCGGCTCCCCCGCCATGGTGCTGAAGCGCGAGCTGATGAAGATCCCCGTCTGGGGGTGGGCGACGACGAAATACGGCGCGCTGGTGGTCGATCGCGACGCCTCGGCCAAGGCGCTGAAGCAGCTGATGCGCGAAGGCCGGGCGATGCGCGAATCGGGCCGTTCGGTGATCGTCTATGCCGAGGGCACGCGCGTGCCGCACGGCGAGCGCCCGCCGCTGCGCTCGGGCTTCGCCGGGCTGTACAAGGCGCTGGACCTGCCGGTGGTGCCGATCGCGCTCGACAGCGGGCGGCTGTTGCCGAAGAAGGGCGCCAAGCGTCCCGGCGTCGTGACGATCCGCATCGGCGAGGCGATCCCCCCCGGCCTGCCCCGCAGGGAGGCGGAGGCGCGGGTGCACGCGGCGATCAACGCGTTGAACTGATTCGTCCGGCTCACGCCGGATGGTGCCGGGAGGCGCGAAGATCAGTCGTGGCGACGGCCGAAATCGGCGGCGGCATCGTCCTGGCCCTGGTCGACGATCGAGCGGCGGATCGCGCGGGTGCGGGTGAAGCGGTCGAACAAGGCGTCGCCGTCGCCGTAGCGGATCGCGCGCTGCAGTTGCGACAGGTCCTCGCTGAAGCGGCCGAGCATCTCCAGCACCGCGTCGCGGTTCGACAGGAACACGTCGCGCCACATCGTCGGATCGGACGCGGCGATGCGGGTGAAGTCGCGGAAGCCGCCGGCGGAGAATTTGATGACCTCCGACTGCGTCACCTGTTCCAGGTCGTCCGCCGTGCCCACGATCGTATAGGCGATCAGGTGGGGCAGGTGGCTGGTGACGGCTAGGACCAGGTCGTGATGGTCGGGATCCATCGTCTCGACGTCGGCGCCCAGCCGTCGCCAGAAGTCGGCCACTCGTGTCGCCGCCACCGGATCGCCGCCCTCCAGCGGGGTGACGATGCACCAGCGGCCGCGGAAGAGCGTGGCGAAGCCCGCCTCCGGCCCGCTCTTCTCGGTGCCCGCGACGGGGTGGGCGGGGACGATCGTCGCGCCGGGCAAGGCGGCGCGCAGCGCGGCGGCGACCGACGCCTTGCAGCTGCCGACGTCACTGACCACCGCGTCGGCGGGCAGGTCCGCCGCCATGTCCGCCGCGACCGCGCCCATCGCGCCGACGGGTACGCACAGCACGACGAGGTCCGCGTCGATCACCGCCGCGCCCGGCGTGTCCGCGACGTCGTCGACGAGGTCGAGCGCGCGCACCGTCTCGCGCACGTCGGCGCTGGCATCATAGCCGGTCAGTCGCACCGTCGGCATCGCCGCCCGCACCGCGCGCGCCAGCGAGGAGCCGATCAGCCCCAGGCCGACGATCGTCACGCGCGCGAACGGCAGCATCAGCCCTGCCCGGCCAGGGCGCGCAGTGCCGCCATGACGCCGCGCGTCTCCTCCTCCGTGCCGATCGTGATGCGCAAACCCTGCGAAAGGCCCTGGCCCGGCAGCCAGCGCACGATGTAGCCCGCCGCCATCAGGCCCTTGTACGCCTCCTCGGCGGTCAGCGCGCCTTCGAAGACGACGAGGACGAAGTTCGCCTCGCTCGGCACCGCGCGCATCCCGGCGTTGCCGAGCTTGCCGATCTCGTCCGCGAACCACGCCCGCCAGCGCGCATTGTGCTCGCGCGTGTGCGCCACGAAGTCCCGGTCGCCCAGCGCGGCGATGGCGGCGCGCTGCCCGCCGATGGTGACGTTGAAGGGCAGGCGGATGCGGTGCATCGCCGCGATCACGTCGGCATGGGCATAGCCCCAGCCGATCCGCTCGCTGGCCAGGCCGTGGATCTTCGAGAAGGTGCGCGTCACCAGCACGTTCGCGGCGGTCTTCGCGAGGTCCAGCCCGCCGTCGTCGTCCGCGGCGTCGAGATATTCGGCATAGGCCTGGTCCAGCACCAGCAGGATGTCGGGCCGCAGCCCGGCGTGCAGCCGTGCGATCTCCTCGCGCGGGGCGAAGGTACCGGTCGGGTTGTTCGGATTGGCGACGTAGACGATGCGCGTGCGGTCGGTGACGCAGGCGAGGATGGCATCGACATCGGTCGCATAGTCGCGGTCGGGCGCCACCACCGGCACCGCGCCGACGCGCCGCGCCGCGATCTCGTACACGGCGAAGCCGTAGCGCACGAAGATCACCTCGTCGCCCTGGCCGGCGAAGGCGCCGGCGGCGAGGTGCAGCACCTCGTCGGACCCGTTGCCCTGGATGACGCGCGCGGCGTCCAGGCCGAAGCGCGCCGCGATCGCTTCGCGCAATTCGGGCGCGCCGGCGTCGGGATAGCGTTCCAGCACCGTCGCCGCCGCGGCATAGGCGGCGCGCGCCGCGGGGCTGGTGCCGAGCGGATTCTCGTTGGACGACAGCTTCACCGCCTTGCCGCCGTCGTCGGTGGTGGACCGACCGGGGACATAGGGGTGGATCGCCATGATCCAGGGCTTGGGCTGCGGAGCGTGGGTCATGGCCGCGCGCTTACGCATTGTGCGGGTCGCAGGGAAGTGGGGCGCAGGCCAGCGGCGAGTTGCTGGCACCCGGCACGCGCGCTAACGCCGCGGGATGATCGACGACCAGCGCTTCGGCCTCGCGCGCCGCGTGACGTTGCCGGGGCCGCTGCGGCTCGACAGCGGGGCCGCCTTCGCGCCGGTCGAGATCGCCTACGAGACCTACGGCACGCTGGCGGCCGACCGCGGCAATGCGGTGCTCGTCTGCCACGCGCTCACCGGGGACCAGCACCTCGCCAGCGCGCACCCGCGCACCGGCAAGCCCGGCTGGTGGACGCGCATGGTGGGGCCGGGACGGCCGATCGACACCGGGCGCGATTTCGTCGTGTGCGCCAACGTGCTGGGCAGCTGCATGGGATCGTCGGGGCCCGCCAGCGTCGATCCCGCGACGGGGCGGCCCTATGCCATGGCGTTCCCGGTCATCACCATCCGCGACATGGTGCGCGCGCAGGCGATGCTGCTGGACCATCTGGGCGTCGGCACCTTGCGCGCGGTGGTCGGCGGATCGATGGGCGGGATGCAGGCGCTCAGCTGGGCCGCGACCTTTCCCGATCGCGTCCGCGCCGCGGTGGTGATCGCCTCCACCGCGCGACACACCGCGCAGAACATCGCCTTCCACGAGGTCGGGCGGCAGGCGGTGATGGCCGATCCCAACTGGCGCGAAGGCGACTATTACGCCGCCTCGGCCCCCGCGGCGGGGCTGGCGGTGGCGCGGATGGCGGCGCACATCACCTATCTGTCCGAAGCGGGGCTGACCGAGAAGTTCGGCCGCCGGTTGCAGGGCCGTGATGCCAAATCGTTCGGCTTCGACGCGGATTTCCAGGTGGAAAGCTACCTGCGCCACCAGGGCATGGCCTTCACCGACCGGTTCGACGCCAACAGCTACCTCTACATCACCCGGGCGATGGACTATTTCGACCTGGCCGAGGAGCATGGCGGGCTGCTGGCCAACGCGTTCCGCGGCACGCGCACGCGCTTCGCGATCGTCAGCTTCGACACCGACTGGCTCTATCCCACCGCCGAGTCGCGCGCGGTGGTGCAGGCGCTCCACGCCGCGGGTGCGCCGGCGAGCTTCGTCGAGCTGTCCAGTCCCTTCGGCCACGACGCCTTCCTGCTCGACGTGCCGGCGCTGGACCGGATCGTGGCGGGGTTCATGGAGGCGGGGCGATGACGATCGAGCTGGACGACGACAAGGCGCGGCTGGACGTGGCGCGGGTGCACGGCTGGCTGGCGGGCAGCTACTGGGCACGCGGCATCGCGCGCGAGCAGCTGCAGCGGCAGATCGCGCACTCCCACTGTATCGGCGCTTATGATGCGGACGGACAGGTCGGCTTCGCCCGCGCGATCACCGACTACGCCTCCTTCGCGTGGATCGACGACGTGTGGGTGGCGGAGGCGGCACGGCGGCAGGGGATCGCGCGTCGCATGGTGCGCTGGTTCTTCGATCATCCCGAGTTCACCGCCGTGCGTCGCTACGCTCTGGTGACTGCCGACGCCCACGGCGTCTACGAGGACATCGGCTTCCACGCGCCGCTGCGGCCGGCGCGCTGGATGGAACGGCTGACGCCCGAGTTCGAGGCGCGCGTGAGAGCCTCGACGTGACGCAGCTGCGACCCGACCTCGCGCTGATCGCCGCCCACGTCGCGCCGGGATCGCGCGTGCTGGACGTGGGCTGTGGCGACGGGGCGCTGATGGCGGCGCTGCGCGACGACCGCGGGTGCGATGCGCGGGGGCTGGAGATCGACGGCGGCAACGTCGCCGCGGCGATGGCGCGCGGGCTGTCGGTGGCGCAGGGTGACGCCGACGTCGACCTCGCCGGCTATCCCGACGCCAGCTTCGACTACGCCATCCTGTCGCAGACGTTGCAGACCGCGCGCGCGCCGCACGTGGTGTTGGACGAGCTGCTGCGGATCGGCCGCCGCGCCTTCGTCAGCTTCCCCAATTTCGCGCACTGGCGCGTGCGGCTGTCGCTGCTGCTGGGCGGGCGGATGCCGGTGACGCGGCTGCTGCCGGAACGTTGGTACGACACGCCGAACATCCACCACGTCACCGTTGACGATTTCCGCGCGCACGTGGCGGAACGCGGCCTGGCGGTGGAGCGGGCGTGGTTCCTGCGCGGCGACCGGCAGACCGGCGGAGGCGCCGCGAACCTGCTGGCCGAGCACGCCGTGTTCCTGCTGGCGCGGAACCATCATCACTAATTGGTGTTAGCCCGTTCCATAACGGATTCACGAGCCCCATGAGCAAGACCGCACTCATCGTCGAGGACGAGATCTTCGTCGCGCTGGACCTGGAGCGCATCCTGACGGATGCGGGCTACCAGGTCGTGGCGATCGCGGCCGACAGCGACACCGCGCTGGAGGCGGCGCCCGGCTGCGCGGTCGCCTTCGTCGACGTGAACCTGCGCGACGGCGCCACGGGGCCGCAGATCGCGCAGCGCATCGCACGCGACCACGGCGTGAAGGTGGTGTTCGTCACCGCCAACCCGGGGCAGATCGGCCATGTGCGCGACGCCCTGGGCTATATCAGGAAACCGTTCAGCGAGGCGGCGATCCTGGCGGCGGCGGCGGTCGCCACCGACGGGGCGGAGGCGGGCGACGTCGAGTTCGTCAGGCTGGCCGCGAACGACTGAACGCCGCGACCGGCGTCTCGCACACCAGGGTCAGCCCCGCGGGATCCCAGCGCCGCTCCACCGTGCCGCCCAGCTGGCGCACCGCGCTCATCTCCACCAGCTGCGTGCCGAAACCGGTGCGGTCGTGCGCCCCGGACACCGGCGGCCCGCCGCGCTCCTGCCAGGTGAGCGTCACCACGTCGCCGTGCGGCGCGACCGTCAGCGCCACGTGGCCGCCATCCGCCGACAGCGCGCCGTACTTGCTCGCGTTGGTCGCCAGCTCGTGGAACAGCAGCGCCAGCGGGGTGGCGGCGCGATCGTCGATCGGCACGTCGGGACCGGACACGGTGATCCGTTCCCCCGGCGTGGACTGATATGGCGCGAACAGCTCCTCCAGCAGGCCGTGCAGGCTGTCCTGCCGCGCGTGCGGGCGGGAGTTGGGGCTGTGGGGACGGACGAAATCGTGCGCGCGGCCCAGCGCCATGATGCGCTGGCGCAGGTCGGTGGCGATGGGCGCGAAGGGGGGATGCGAGCGCGCGGCGAACTGGATCAGTCCGGCCACCACGGAGAAGATGTTCTTGATGCGGTGCGACAGCTCCTGGCTGATGACCTCGCGCTCCTCCATCGCCAGCTTCTGCTCGTGGATATCGGTGCAGGTGCCGAACCAGCGCGTGATCCGCCCCGCCGCGTCGCGCATCGGCAGCGCGCGTCCCAGCACCCAGCGGTACGTGCCGTCGGCGTGGCGCAGGCGATACTCGATCTCATAGGGTGCGCCCGTCTCCAGGCTGCGCCGCCACACCGTCCAGGCGCGGTCCTGGTCGTCGGCGTGGAACATGCCGGCCCAGCCCTCCCCATCGGTGGAACCCGCCGGAACGCCGGTGAACTCGTACCAGCGCGCGTTGTAATAGTCATGGTAGCCGTCGGGCAGCGTCGACCACACCATCTGCGGCATGGAATCGGCGAGCACGCGGAAGCGCGCCTCGCTGTCGTGCGCCGCGCGCCGCGCATCGTGTTCCGCCGCGCGCCGCGCCGCGCCCTCGCGCGAGTCGCGCAGTCGCGCCATCACGTTGGCGGCCAGCACCTCCAGCCCCTGGCGCTGGAGCGCCGTCAGGCCCGCGCGCGGCGCCGTGTCGATGACGCACAGCGCGCCCAGCGGAATGCCGTCGTCGGAGACGAGCGGCGCGCCGGCGTAGAAGCGGACGTGCGTCTCGCCCAGCACCAGCGGATTGTCGGCGAAGCGCGGGTCCTGCGTCGCATCCGGCACGACGGTGATGTCGTGCTCCATCATGGCGTGCGCGCAGAAGCTGTCGCAGCGCGCCGTATCCTCGCGCGGAAAGTTGGTGCGCGCGAGGAAGGACTGGCGCGTCTCCTCCACCAGCGAGATCAGCGCGGTGGGCGCCTCGCACAGGGCGGCGGCGAAGTCGGTCATCTGGCGCAGCGCGGCCGAATCGCGCAGCGCATCCAGTTCGTAGGCGTCGATCGTCGCGCGGCGGCGCGCGGCCGTCGCCTCGGCTCGCGCCTCTGTCCGTGCCTCTGTCCGTGCCGCTGGGGGCGCGCCGTCCGCCACCTAGAAGGGCACGTCGTCGTCGAGATCGTCGGCGAAGCCGCCGCCGTAGCCGCCACCGCCGCGGTTGCCGCCACCGGACGCTCCGCCGCGGCCACCGCCGCCGCCGCCCCCGCTGCCGCCGCCGCCGAAATCGCCGCCGCCGCCACCCCAGTCGTCACGGCCGCCCCCGCCCCCGCCGCCGGCACCGCCGCCACCACCGGGCGCGCCGTCCAGCATCGTCAGGACCGAGTTGAAGCCCTGCAGCACGATCTCCGTCGAATATTTGTCGTTGCCCTGCTGGTCCTGCCACTTCCGCGTCTGCAGCTGGCCCTCGATATAGACCTTGGACCCCTTGCGCAGGTACCGCTCGGCCACGTTGGCCAGCCCTTCGTTGAAGATCGCGACCGAATGCCACTCGGTCTTCTCCTTGCGCTCTCCGCTGTTGCGGTCCTTCCAGCTCTCCGACGTGGCGATGCGCAGGTTCACCACCTTGCCGCCGTTCTGGAAGGAGCGCGATTCGGGGTCGCGACCCAGGTTGCCGACGAGTATGACCTTGTTGACGCTGCCTGCCATCTTCCAGCCTCTAGAGCCCCGCGGCGACCGCGAGCCAGTAAGTGATACCGGCCATCACGTACGCGGTGGCGAACAGATAGCCAACCATGAACAGCGGCCATCTCCACCCGTTCGTCTCCCGCCGGGTAACCGCGATGGTACTGATGCATTGCGGGGCGAAGACGAACCACATCAGGAAGGCGAGCGCGGTGGGCAGCGTCCAGCGGCGTTGCAGGTTCTCCACGATCGTGCGCTCGCCCTGTTCCGGATCGTCGACGGCGTAGACGGTGCCGATCGCCGCCACCGCCACCTCGCGCGCGGCCATGGCGGGGATCAGCGCCAGCGCGATGTCGCGGTTGAACCCGATCGGCGCCACGACCACCTCGATCCCGCCGGCGATCCGGCCGGCGACTGAGTGGTCGACCTGGCTCTGCCCCGCGGGCGCGCGCGGGAAGCTGAGCAGCAGCCACAGCACCACCGTCGTCAGCGCGATGATCGTACCCGCCCGTTTCAGGAAGATCTCCGTGCGCGACCAGAGGCCCAGGCCGACATCGCGCAGCCGCGGCATCTGGTACTTCGGCATCTCCATCATGAAGCCCGACGATTCGCCCTTCGTCACCGTGCGCCGCAGCGCCAGCGCGGCGACGAAGGCGCCGGCGATACCCATCAGATAAAGGCCGAGCAGCACCAGCCCCTGCAAGCCCACGCCGGGCAGCACCTGCCGCGCCGGAATGAAGGCGCCGATGATGATCGTATAGACCGGCAGCCGTGCCGAGCAGGTCATCAGCGGCGCGATCAGGATCGTGGTCAGCCGGTCCTTCTCGTCGTCGATCGTGCGCGTCGCCATGATGCCGGGCACCGCGCAGGCGAAGGAGGAGAGCAACGGGATGAAGGCGCGTCCCGACAGGCCCACGCCCGCCATCATCCGGTCCATCAGGAAGGCGGCGCGGACCATGTAGCCCGACGCCTCAAGCACCAGGATGAAGAGGAACAGGATCAGGATCTGCGGCAGGAAGACGATGACCGCGCCCACGCCGGCGATGACGCCGTCGGTGATGGCCGAGCGCAGGATCGAATCGGGCATCACGGCGCGAACGCCATCGTCGATCCAGGCGATGCCGCCCTCGATCCAGCCAATCGGCGCCTCCGACCAGCTGAACACCGCCTGGAACATGACGAACAGCAGCGCGACCAGCAGCACCGGGCCGAACACCGGGTGCAGCGCCACCGCGTCCAGCGCGTGGTTCCAGCGGCGCACCGGCGTCTCGCTGACGGTCGCGGCGGCGGAGATCTGCCGCGCGCGCCGCTGCAAGGTGACGATATCGTCCTCGATGCTGCCGTCGGAGGTCGTCAGCCGCCGCACCTTCTCGCCCGTGACGGTACGGGTCAGCCGCTCGCGCAGTTCATCCAGCCCGCGACGGCGCACCGCCACGGTGGCGACGACCGGCACGCCCAGCTCGCGCTCCAGCGCGGCGGGATCGAGCACCAGGCCGTCGCGCTCCGCCAGGTCGACCATGTTGAGCGCCACAACCACGGGCAGGCCGAGCGCGATCAGCTGAAGCGCGAAGCGCAGGTGGTTGTCGAGATTGGAGGCGTCCACCACGACGACCAGCGCGTCGGGCAGCCGCTCCCCCGCCTGCGCCCCCGTCACCACGTCGCGCGTGACGCGCTCATCGGGCGAGGAGGGATCGAGGCTGTAGGCGCCGGGCAGGTCGACCAGCTCCACCGGGCGCCCGTCGTCCAGCGCGATGCGGCCGGAATGGCGCTCCACGGTGACGCCGGGATAGTTGCCCACCTTCTGCCGGGCGCCGGTCAGCGCGTTGAACAGCGCGCTCTTGCCGGCGTTGGGATTGCCGACCATCGCGACCAGCGGGGGCAGTTCCACGATTACTCGGCGGGTTCGGGCAGGGCGGAAGATTGCGGATCGAGCGAGACGGCGATCGCGACGGCGACCGCGCGGCGCAGCGCCACCGTCATGCGGCCGACCCGGCACGCGATCGGCCCGCCGCCCAGGCGAGCGCGGTGCAGCACCTCTACCGCGACCCCGCGGTCGAAGCCGAGTTCGCGCAGCCGACGCGCTTCCGGCGTGGCGAGCCGCGCCCAGTCGATCGCCTCGACCGTCGCGCGCCGGTGGCGGGGCAGGGTGCCCAGGTGAAGCGGGGAAGTCACGCCGCTCTCTGTAGAGAGGTTGCGAGCGATTATCAATAACGGATCAGACGACGGGATAGCGCAGCCGGCCGACGAAGCGCGTCAGGCTCGGCCGGTGGCGGGTGCGCGCGATCGCCCCGGCCTTGGCCTTCTCGATCCGCATGACGTCGTCGATGCGACGGCCCAGGAAGGCGCGGGTCTCCGCCTGTCCCTCGCTGTCGTCGTCGAGGAACACCGTGATCGTCGTTCCGTACACGCCCAGCAGCATCGCCCGCTTCGTGTAGTGGTTGTAGTCGGTCGCCGTGTCGCCGGCGAGCCGCCACATCGCGTCGACGCTGCGCCATCCGAGCCGGGCGGCGCGCGGCAGGTTCTGCGGCTGGGCGAGCACGGCCAGCGCGCGGCGCAGCGCCTCGCGGTCGGGTGCCAGCACCGCCAGCCGTGCCTCCACCAGCGCGGCGATGCGGGCGCGGATCTTCAGCGCGGCGAGCCGGTCGGGCGGGCAGGCCGCGGCCATCGCGCGGTCGACGTGCGCGAACCAGGCGTCGATCATCGCCACCGCTCCGCCCTCAAAGGCGAGTGCGGCAACGTCGCGGTCGATCCCCTCCGCCTCCGCCGCCATGTCGCGCGCGGCGTCGCCCCAGCCGTCGAACGCGGCATTGGCGGCGATGGCGGGCGCCAGCGCGGCGCGGATCTCGTCCAGGGTCAGGTCGGCAGGGTCGGTCATCGCGCCGTTCTAGCAGGATCGGGATCGCGACGCACCAGCACCAGCGCCGCCGCCACCATCGCCACGCCGACGAGATCCGCCGCCGCCAGCCGCTCGCCGAACACCGACCAGCCGATCGCGGCGGCCACCACCGGCTGGATCAGCAGCGCGAGCCCGATCACCAGCGGCGACAGCTTGCCCAGCGCGTAGATCATGCATCCCTGGCCGATCACCTGGCTGGCCAGCGCCAGCGCGACCAGCGGGGTCCAGTCGCCCGGCACGATCCGCTCGCCCAGCCACCACGCGAACAGCAGCAGCGGCGCCAGCCCGGCGGCGGATGACAGCGCCAGCGCGGGCAGCGGTGCGGTGGCGCGGCGTACGTCCGCCATCAGCGCGAAGTAGACCGCGTACAACACGCCCGCCAGCAGGCAGAGGAGGTCGCCCACCAGATGCCCGGGGTCGAGCTGGTACGACCGCCCCAACAGCAGTCCCGCCCCCGCCGCCGCCAGCGCCAGCGCGGCGCCCTGCGTCCGCGACGGCCAGCGCCGCGCGACGAGGAAGCCGTAGAGCGGGAAGATGAACGTCGCCGAATTGCCGAACAGCGTGGCGTTGGCGAGCGTGGTGCCCAGGATGCCGACGTGCCAGGCGCCGAGATCGCCGGCGAAGGCGACGCCCGCCGCGGCGAGCAGCCACCACGTCCGCGCGGGCAGCGCGGGCATCGTCCGCCCGCGCGTTGCCGCCACGGCCAGCAGCGCGATCAGCGGCACCGCCAGCGCCAGCCGCCAGAACGCCGCCGCCACCGGTCCCACGTCCGACAGCCGCACGAACAGCGGGCCGAAGGCGAGCGCGACGTTCGCGACCAGCAGCGCGGCGAGCGCGAGCGGCGGCGCGCTTGCGGGGCGCGAAGATTTCCTATCGGCGGCAGCGGCGTGCATGCCGCCCCGTAGCGTCCTATGTCCGCCGCGTCACATCTTCCGCCGCATCCCAATCACTGGAGGTCCGATGCCCAGTCTGTTCGATCCGATCACGATCGGCGCGATCGAAGCGCCCAACCGCATCTTCATGGCACCGCTGACGCGCACCCGCGCCACGCCGGCGCACGTGCCGACCGACCTGATGATCGAATACTACCGCCAGCGCGCGGGCGCCGGCCTCATCATTTCCGAGGCGACCGGGATCAGCCGGCAGGGCCTGGGATGGCCGAGCGCGCCCGGCCTGTGGACCGACGAGCAGGTGGAGGCGTGGAAGCCGGTGACCGAGGCGGTGCATACCGCCGGCGGCCGCATCGTCGCGCAATTGTGGCACATGGGCCGGCTGGCGCGTCCCGACGTCACGGGCTTGCAGTCGCTGTCGTCCTCCGCGACGCGCGCGCCCTATCACGATCCGGACAAGAACCCCTACGACACCGCGCGTCCGGCGACGCTGGACGACATCCGCCAGACGCTGGACGATTACGCCGCCGCCTCGCGCAACGCGATCCGCGCCGGGTTCGACGGGGTGCAGGTGCACGGCGCCAATGGTTATCTGATCGACCAGTTCCTGCGCGACGGCACCAACCTGCGCGACGACGATTACGGCGGCTCGCCGGAGAACCGCATCCGCCTGATGCGCGAGGCGGTGGAGCGCGTGATCGCCGAGGTGGGCGCGGACCGCACCTCGATCCGCCTGTCGCCCAACGGCGAGACGCAAGGGGCGGACGACAGCGACCCCGCGTCGGTCTTCATTCCCGCGGCGAAGGTGCTGAACGACCTGGGCATCGCCTTCCTGGAACTGCGCGAGCAGGCACCCGACGGCACCTTCGGCAAGACCGACGTGCCCAAGCTGAGCCCGCAGATCCGCCAGGTGTTCAAGGGCCCGCTGGTGCTGAACCAGGACTATTCGAAGGAGGCGGGGCAGGCCGACCTCGATTCGGGCGTGGCGGATGCCATCGCCTGGGGCCGGCTCTTCATCGCCAATCCGGACCTTCCCGAGCGCTTCCGTCGCGACGCGGCGCTGAACCCACCCAATCCGAAGACCTTCTACGCACCGGGACCGGAGGGATACACCGACTATCCCGCGCTCGACGGCCTGGAAGCGGCGCGGGTGTAACGCGACCGCCGTTCGTGCTGAGCGAAGTCGAAGCACATGCGCCGGCTGGAGCCTGTGCCCTTCGACGTCGCTCAGGGCGAACGGGATCTAGGACATCGGCACCAGCTTCAGCGGCAGGCCGTCCTTGGGCCGCGGGATCGGGAAGATCGCCCAGTCGGCGCCCGATCCCTCGTCCAGCTCGATGCGATAGCGGCGCAGCACGTGCGCGATCAGCAGGCGGATCTGCATGGTGGCGAAGTGCAGCCCGATGCACATGTGCGCGCCGCCGCCGAACGGCACCCAGGCGAAGCGATGGCGGCCCCTCGCGTTCTCCGGCGCGAACCGCATGGGATCGAACCGGTCGGGATCGGGCCAGTGTTCGGCCATGTGGTGCGTGTAGGCGACGTTGACGCCGACGAACGTGCCCGCCGGGATGTCGTACCCGCCAAAGGAGAAGTCGCGCATCGCCCGCCGCGGGATCGACGGCACCGGCGGCATCACGCGCAGCGCCTCCTTGAAGGCATATTCGGTCAGCACCAGCCGGTCGAGGTCGTCGTAGCCGACATGGTCGTCGTTGCGGCCGAGCGACAGCACCTCGGCGCGCAGCCGCTCCTGCCACTCGGCGTGGCGGCCGAGCAGCATGACGAGGCTGGTCGCCGACGACGTGATCGTGTCGTGCGCCGCCATCATCAGGAAGTTCATGTGGTCGATGATGGCGTCGTCGGACAGCGGCTGCCCCGCCTCGTCGGTGGCGCGGCAGAATTGCGAGAAGAAGTCGTGGCCGGTCCCGGTCCGGCGCGCAGGGATCTCGCGCCGGAAATAATCGACCAGATAGGCGCGCGCCTCCACGCCCCTGCGCATCATCGTGCCCGGCAGCGGCGAGCGAACAACCGCGACCGAGGCGCGCACCTCGTCGGTGAAGGCCTGGTTGATGCGGTCCGCCTCCTCGCCCAGCGGCACGCCCAGGAAGCTCTCCGCGGCGAGGTCCAGGCTCAGCTTCTTGATCGCGTCGTAGAAGCGGATCGGGCGGTTCTCCCACCCCGCCACCGCGGCGGCGATGCCGCGGTCCAGTTCCGCGGCATAATGGCGCATCGGCTCGGGCTTGAAGGCGACGGACAGCGCCTTGCGGTCCTGACGGTGCTTCTCAAAGTCCATCAGCATCAGGCCGCGCGGGAACAGCAGGTTCAGCACCGGGCCCCAGCCCTGCTCGCTGCTGAAGTTCTTGTCCTTGTCGAACAGCACCAGCTCGTTGGCGTCCGCGCCCAGCAGCACGACCGAGTCGCCGCCGAAGGAGTTGCTGCGATAGACCGGGCCGTAGCGCGCCACCATCTTGCGCTGGAACGCCAGCGGGTCCTTCAGCACCTCGAACGTGTTGCCGACCACCGGCCAGCCGCGCTGCCCCGGGATATGGCCGAGGGACCGGCGCGGGTTGAGCGGCAGCCAGTGCGGATTGGCCTCGATCGTGTGCGCGTGGGGCATGGCGGCGCTCTCTCCCGGTATCTTATTGACATCGGTATAAGTAAGCGCGGCGCAGGAAGCTAGCCCCGCGGTCGGCTGTGGACCAGCATCACCCCAATCGCTGCGCCAGCTCCAGCATCGCGAGCGCCGCCTTCGCCGCGCCGCCGCCCTTGTCGAGCTGCGCGGGATCGGCGCGGGCGATCGCCTGCGCCTCGTTCTCGGTCGTCAGGATGCCGTTGCCGATCGCCACGCCGTCCATCGTCAGCGCCATGATGCCGCGCGCGCTCTCGTTCGCGACGATCTCGAAATGATAGGTCTCGCCGCGGATGACCACGCCGATCGCGACATAGGCGTCGTACCGTCCGCTCTCCACCGCCAGCGCGATCGCGCCGGGCACCTCCAGCGCGCCGGGGACGGTGACGACATCGACGTCATGCCCCGCCAGCGCCGCGCGCGCGCCGGCGACGAGCATGTCGTTGAGGTGGTCGTAGAAGCGGGCTTCGACGATGAGGATGCGGGCCATGTTGATCTCCTGAGGACCACCGACCTTCGTTCGCCTGAGCGAAGTCGAAGGGTACGCGCCCGTTACCGGGCATGGGCTTCGACTACGCTCAGCCCGAAAGGATGTTGATGAGGCGGAGCGATCAATCCACCGCGCGCTCGCTGACGATCGACAGGCCGTAGCCGTCGAGACCCACCAGCGTGTGGTGCGTGTTGGTCAGCAGCACCATGTCGTGGACGCCCAGTTCCGCGAGGATCATCGCGCCGACGCCATAGTCGCGCAGTTCCTCCATCTCGACCTCCACCGGCTGCCCCGCCTTGCGCTTCACCGCGGTGGTGAAGGCATCGGCGCGCTGGCGATTGATGACGACGACGACGCCCGCGCCTTCTTCCGCGATCAGCTCCATCGATCGCGACAGCATCCGGCTGCGCTCGCCGTCCTCGCCGAAGATGTCGGCGAAGGGGGACAGCGCGTGCATCCGCACCAGCGTCGGCCGCGACGGATCGACGCGGCCCTTCACCAGCGCGATCTGCTCCGTTCCCGTCGCCTTGTTGCGATAGGCGCGCACGGTCCAGTCGCCGCCCCAGCGGCTGGTGAACGGCGCCTCGCTGACCAGCTGCACCAGATGGTCGTGGCGGCGGCGATAGGCGATGAGGTCGCGGATCGTGCCGATCTTGAGGCTGTGCAACTGCGCGAAGGAGACGAGGTCGTCGAGCCGCGCCATCGTCCCGTCCTCGTTCATGATCTCGCAGATCACGCCCGAGGGATTGAGCCCGGCGAGTCGCGACACGTCCACCGCTGCCTCGGTGTGGCCCGCGCGCACCAGCACGCCGCCGTCGCGCGCCACCAGCGGGAAGACGTGACCGGGCGTGACGATGTCCGCGCGCCCCTTGGTGGCGTCGATCGCCACCGCCACGGTGCGCGCGCGGTCCGCCGCGGAGATGCCGGTCGTCACGCCCTCCCGCGCCTCGATCGAGACGGTGAAGGCGGTCTCGTGCCGGGTGCCGTTGTTGCGGCTCATCAGCTCGAGGCCGAGCGTGTCGACGCGATCCTTCGTCATCGCCAGGCAGATGAGGCCGCGGCCGTGGCGCGCCATGAAGTTGATCTTCTCCGGCGTGGCCATCTGCGCGGGGATGACGAGGTCTCCCTCGTTCTCGCGATCCTCGTCGTCGACCAGGATGAACATCCGCCCGTTGCGCGCCTCGTCGATGATCTCCTCGGGCGAGGAGAGATAGCCGTGGCGCAGGCGCGCCAGCTCTGCGGACTTAACGGCCACGATAATGCTCCATGCGTTGGAGGTAGCGGGCGAGAACGTCGATCTCGACGTTCACCGCCTGCCCTTGCGACAGGTCGCCCAGCGTGGTGACCGACTGCGTGTGCGGGATCAGGTTGATCGTGAACGCCGTGCCCCCGTCGTCGTCGCGCACGTCGTTGACGGTCAGCGACACGCCGTCGATCGTCACCGACCCCTTGGGCGCGAGGAAGGGGGCGAGATCGCTGCTGACGCGGAAGGCGATACGTCGCGAATCGCCGTCGGCGCGCACCTCCGTCACCTCGGCCACGCCGTCGACGTGCCCGGTGACGATATGCCCGCCCAGCTCGTCGCCCAGCTTCATCGCGCGTTCCAGGTTCAGGCGGCGACCGTCGGTCCACTGGCCCTGCGCGGTGCGTGCCTGCGTCTCGCCCGACACGTCCACGGCGAACCAGCCCGCCCCCTTGTCCACCACGGTCAGGCAGACGCCCGAGCAGGCGATGGACGCCCCCATCTCCACGCCGGCGGTGTCGTAGGCGGTGTCGATGACGACGCGCAGGTCCCCGCGCGGCTCCACGGCGCGGATGGCGCCGACGTCGGTGACGATCCCGGTAAACATCACCCGCGCTCGTACACCTCGACCCGGTCCGCGCCAAGCGCGGCCGAATCGACCAGCCGCCAGCGCCCGTGCGCGTCGGCAAGATCGGCGAGGCCGATGTCGGGGAGCGTCCGCCCGCCGCCCACGATGACGGGAGCGCGATAGAGGAGGAGGCGGTCGACGAGATCGGCGGCGAGGAAGGCAGCCGCCGCCTTCGCGCCGCCCTCGACGAGGAGGTGGTCGCCGGGAAGGGTGGCGATGTCGTGGGGCGACGCGATCGCGAGCCACTCACCCTCACCCTTCCGCGGCGCAGCCGGGTGGGAAGGGTGAGGGCGAGTAGAGAGCAACACCCGCACCGGCGAGCGCGCCTCCAACCCCGACAGCCGCACGTCCAGAGACGGCGAATCGGCCTCGCCCGTCCCCCGTCCGACCAGGATCGTCTCGTGCCGGCTGCGCTCCAGATGCGCATGCGCGCGCGCCTCCGCCCCGGTCAGCCATTGCGAGCGGCCGTCCGCCAACGCCACCGCCCCGTCGAGCGACAGCGCCAGCTTCAACGTCACGTGCGGACGCCCGAGCCGACGTCGCGTCAGGAACCCGGCCATGCTGCGCGCCGCCTCCGCCGCGCGGACGCCGACCGTGGTGGCGATCCCCGCCGCCTCCAGCCGCGCCATCCCGATGCCGTTGGTGCGCGGGTCGACGTCGCGCTGCGCCGCGACCACGCGCGCGACGCCGGCGGCCACCAGCAGGTCGGCACAGGCGGGGCCGCGCTCGCTGCAATGCGCGCACGGCTCCAGCGTGACATAGGCAGTTGCGCCGGGCGACTTCTCGCCGGCCTGGCCCAGCGCCATCGCCTCGGCATGGGGACGGCCGCCCGGCCGGGTCCCACCGCGCCCGACCACGATGCCGTCGCGCACGATCACGCAGCCGACGCTGGGATTGGGGGCGGTGCGCCCGCGCCCGCGCTCCGCCAGCGCCAGCGCCGCGCCCATCCAGCGCGAGTCGCTCTCGTCGGTCAGAGGCCCATCCGCGTCAGCTGGTCGTCCAGCTTCTTGAACTGCGCCTGCGTTGCCGCCTGCCGCTTCTTCAGCTCGGCCAGGTCCTTGTCCTTCTGCACCTGGTCGATCTTCTGCTGCGCGACGATCTGCGCGTCGGTACGGTCCAGCTTCCACTGCTGCACGTAGATGATGTCGGGCTTGTACGCCTTCACCGCGTGCGAATCCTTCACGAAGGCGTAGATGAAGAACATCGTGATCGCGATCGCGGCGCCGAGGAACCAGAATTCCTGCGGCCCGCGCCCGACCATGAAGTCGCGCAGGTCGCGATAGGCACGCAGCGGGTTCATGCGGGAGAAGAAGCCGGTCATGACGTCTAGATAGGCGTTCGCGCGGCGGCATTCGAGTCCAGCCGTGCCAGTGCCCTCGCCCGGCCGATCAGCGGCAACAGCGCCGCCATGTCGGGCCCGTGGTCGCGCCCGGTCAGGGCGCGCCGCAGCGGGAGGAACAGCGCCTTGCCCTTGCGTCCGGTCTCCGCCTTCAGCCGGTCGGTCAGCGCGTGCCAGGGATCGTGCGCCCAGTCGATCGCGCGCGCCGTCGCGGCGGCCCGGGCGAGGTACTCGCGCTCTTCGCCGTCCGGCACCACCTCGCCCGCGATGACGGCCCACCAGTCCGCCGCCTCCGCCACGGTCGACAGGTTCGGGCGCACCGCCTCCCACGCGGCGGCGTCCATGCCCGCGGGCAGGCGATCCGCCACCGTCTCGAACGGCAGCTGGTGAACGATGCGCGCGTTGACCTGTGCCAGTTCCTGCGGATCGAAGCGGGCGGGCGCGCGGCCGAAGCGGGCGAGGTCGAACGCCTCGATCAGCGGGGCCGGCTCGGCGCTGGGCACCACCGGGTCGCTGGTGCCCAGCCGCGCCAGCAGCGAGACGAGGGCGGCGGGCTCGATCCCCTGGCCACGCAGCTCGGCCACGCCGATCGAGCCCTGGCGCTTCGACAACTTGCCCTCCGCGCCGGTCAGCAGCGCCTCATGCGCGAAGTCGGGGGCGCGGGCGCCGAGCGCGGCGAACATCTGCAGCTGCACCGCGGTGTTCGTCACATGGTCCTCGCCGCGCACGACGTGCGTGACCCCCATGTCCACGTCGTCGATGACGGAGGGGAGCAGGTACAGCCACGACCCATCGGCGCGACGCACCACGGGATCGCTCATCGCGCGCGGATCGAACGCCTGCGGCCCGCGGATCCGGTCCTCCCATGCCAGCGGCGTGTCGTCGTCGAGCCGGAAGCGCCAGTGCGGGCGCACCCCGTCCGCCTCCAGCCGCGCGCGGTCCGCGTCGCTCAGCGCCAGCGCGGCGCGATCGTAGATCGGCGGCAGCCCGCGCCCCAGCAGCACCTTGCGCCGGAGGTCCAGCTCCTGCTGCGTCTCATAGGCGGGGTAGAGCCGGCCGGCGTCGCGCAGCCGCGCGAACACTGCCTCGTAGCGGTCGGACCGTGCGGACTGCCGCTCCTCCCCGTCGCGGTCGAACCCGAGCCAGTCGAGGTCCGCGCGGATCGCGTCCACGAACCGCTCCTCGCTGCGCGCCGCGTCGGTATCGTCGATGCGGAGCAGGAAGCGCCCGCCGCGCTGGCGCGCCAGCATCCAGTTGTGCAGCGCGGCGCGCACGTTGCCGACGTGGAGCAGCCCGGTGGGCGAGGGGGCGAAGCGGGTGACGACCGTCATGACGAGCGGCTTAGGGCCCGGGGCTTCCGCTCGCCACCCTTTCGGTTCTAAGGCGGCGCGCGAAAGGGCCCGTTCCATGAAACTGATGACCGGCAATTCCAACCTGCCGCTGGCAAGAGCGATCTCCGACTATCTGGAGACGCCGCTGACGGAGGCGCTGGTGCGCCGCTTCGCCGACGAGGAGATCTTCGTCGAGATCATGGAGAACGTGCGCGGCGAGGACGTCTTCCTGATCCAGTCGACCAGCTACCCGGTCAACGACAATCTGATGGAGCTGCTGATCTGCATCGACGCGCTGAAGCGCGCGTCCGCGCGGCGGATCACCGCGGTGGTGCCTTATTTCGGCTATGCGCGGCAGGACCGCAAACCCGGGCCGCGCACGCCGATCTCGGCGAAGCTGGTCGCCGACCTCATCACCACCGCCGGCGCGGATCGCGTCCTGTCCGTCGATCTCCACGCCGGGCAGATCCAGGGATTCTTCGATATTCCCACCGACAATCTGTTCGGTGCGCCGGTGATGTCGGCGGACATCCGTGCGCGGTTCGGCACGCAGAACCTGACGGTGGTGTCGCCCGACGTCGGCGGCGTGGTGCGCGCCCGCGCGCTGTCGAAGCGGCTCGACAACGCCCCCCTCGCCATCGTCGACAAGCGGCGCGAGCGCGCCGGCGAATCGGAGGTGATGAACATCATCGGCGAGGTGGAAGGCCGCTTCTGCATCCTGATCGACGACATCGTCGACTCGGCCGGCACCCTGTGCAACGCCGCCGCGGCACTGCGCGAGGCGGGGGCGCAGGACGTCGTCGCCTATGTCAGCCACGGCGTGCTGTCCGGCGGCGCGGTGGCACGGGTGGAGGGATCGGTGCTGCGCGAACTGGTCGTCACCGATTCGATCGAGAACGCCGAGGCGACCGGCGGCGCGAAGAAGCTGCGCCACCTGACCATCGCGCCGCTGCTGGCGGAAGCGATCCGGCGCATCGCGGACGAGACGAGCGTGTCGTCGCTGTTCGATTGACGGGCGAAACGCTGCGGCTGTGCTCCGGCTTCGCCCAGTACGAACGGACGTGGAACCTGCCGCCGACCTCCGTTCGGCCCGATCGCAACCGTCGTTATGCCCGGGCACGACCTTCATTCGGCCTGAGCCCAACCTCCGTTCGGCCTGAGCCCAACCTCCGTTCGGTCTGAGCCCAACCTCCGTTCGGCCTGAGCCCAACCTCCGTTCGGTCTGAGCCCAACCTCCGTTCGGCCTGAGCCCAACTTCCGTTCGGCCTGAGCCCAACTTCCGTTCGGCCTGAGCATAGTCGAAGGCTACGCGCAAACATCCGAGACAAGCATGTCGCGACCGCGCCTAACGCTCGCTCAAGGCGACGATATGCTCCAGCACCGCGGGGTGGAGCGGGCGGGCGAAGGCGCAGCCGTAGCGGCTCTTGTCGCGCCATGCGACCACCGCCTCCAGCGCGGCGAGGCCGGGCAGCGTCAGCCACACCGTCGTGCCGGGCCACAGCGAGAAGCCGGTCTGCGCACGGAATCCGGTGACGGACAGGTCGACCACCTCGATCTCGAACCGGGTCGTGCCGCGGTCGCGCAACTGCGCGCGCATCGTCACCGCCTTGCGCAGCGCGTGCCGGCTGTCGTCGTGCGCGGACGGGTGCGGAAGCGGGATGGCCTTGTCCATGGCGCATCGTCATGCGCGTGGAAGGTTAATCTTCGGCAAACGCCCCGGTCTTCGCCGCGCGCGGCTCGCGCATCCCGGCGCGGCCGCGCCGCTTCAGTTCCGCCTTCAGCGCGTCGGGCCGCGGCGCGACGAGGAAGCCGAAGCTGACCGTCCCCTCCTTCGTGCCGACCGCATGGTGCAGCCGGTGCGCCTGCACGATCCGCTTCATGTAGCGGGATTTGGGCAGATATCGCGTCCGCACCCGCTCGTGCACGATCACGTCGTGAAAGCCGAAGTAGATCGCGCCATAGGCGGCGATCCCGGCGCCGATCCACGCGAACCCCGGCCACCAGCCCAGCTGCACGCCGCCGAGCAACAGCACGATGGAGGGGATCGCGAAGATCACGCCGTACAGGTCGTTCCACTCGAACCGCGCGCCGACCCCCTTTTCCGGCCGCTCGCGATGGTGGCTCTCGTGCAGGAACCAGCCGGGGCCGTGCATCACCCAGCGGTGCATGACGTACGCGAACCCCTCCATGAAGGCGACGGTCGCGAGGAACAGCAGGATGCCGGCGGGCCAGGACATGCGCTCGATATAGCCATCGCCCGGCGCCTTCGCTACGCCGCACCGCATCATGACCGACGACGCACGCCGTTCCGCCGCCCTAGAATCCAAGGCCTGGCCCTACGAGGAGGCGCGCAAGCTCATCAAGCGCTGGCCGGACGGCAAGCCTCATGACGCGCCGATGCTGTTCGAGACGGGCTACGGCCCCTCGGGCCTGCCGCATATCGGCACGTTCCAGGAAGTGCTGCGCACCACCATGGTCCGCCGCGCCTACGAGGAGATGACGGGGCGGCCGACGCGGCTGATCGCGTTCAGCGACGACATGGACGGCCTGCGCAAGGTGCCCGACAACGTGCCGCAGCGGGAGATGCTGGCGCAGCATCTGGGCAAGCCGCTGAGCCGCATTCCCGATCCGTTTGGAAAGTTCGACAGCTTCGCCGCGCACAACAACGCGATGCTGCGCGACTTCCTCGACCGGTTCGGCTTCGAGTATGAGTTCGCCTCGTCGACCGACTATTACACCTCCGGCCGGTTCGACGCGACGCTGCGCGACGTGCTGCGCCGCTACGACGACATCATGAAGGTGATGCTGCCGACGCTGCGCGCGGAGCGGCAGGCGACCTATTCGCCGGTACTGCCGGTCAGCGCGAAGACGGGCGTCGTGCTGCAGGTGCCGATCGAGGTGGTCAATGCCGAGGCCGGGATCGTGCGCTTCGTGGATGAAGGCGAAACCGTCGAACAGTCGATCTTCGGCGGGCAGGCGAAGCTGCAATGGAAGCCGGACTGGGGGATGCGCTGGGCCGCGCTGGGCGTCGACTACGAGATGTACGGCAAGGACCTGATCGATTCGGCCATCCTCAGCGGCAAGATCGCGCAGATCCTGGGCGGGCGCCGGCCGGAGGGGCTGATCGCCGAGCTGTTCCTCGACGCGCAGGGCGAGAAGATCAGCAAGTCCAAGGGCAACGGCCTCAGCATCGAGGAGTGGCTGACCTACGGACCGGACGAGAGCCTGGCCTTCTACATCTATCGGGAGCCGAAGAAGGCGAAGTCGCTGCACCTGGGCCTGGTCCCGCGCGCGGTGGATGATTACTGGCAGTTCCTCGGCAATTACGAAGGCCAGGGGTGGAAGGAGCGATTGGGCAACCCCGTCCACCACGTGCACGGCGGCGAACCGCCCGCGGCGACGCTGCCGGTCACGTTCGGCCTGCTGCTGAACCTGGTCGGCGTGATGGGCGAGGCGTCGCGCGAGCAGGTGTGGGGCTATCTCGCCAACTACCTGCCCGGTGCCACCGCGGCGGACCATCCCGAGCTCGACCGCCTGATCGGCTATGCGCTCGCCTATCACCGCGATTTCGTGGCGCCGACGCTGCACCGCCGCGCACCCGACGCGACCGAGCGCGCCGCGCTGGAGCGGCTGGACGCCGCACTCGCCGCGCTGCCGGCGGATGCCAGCGCGGAGGACGTGCAGAACGAGGTGTACGAGATCGGCAAGACGGGTGGCTTCGCCGAGCTGCGCGACTGGTTCAAGGCGCTGTACGAGACGCTGCTGGGGACCAGCCAGGGGCCGCGGATGGGCAGCTTCATCCGCCTGTACGGCATCGACAATTCGCGCCGTCTGATCGCGGAGGCACTGGCGCGGTGAGGCCGGGGCTGTTCGTGGGCAAGCAGGCACGTGTGCTGGGCGGCATCGCGCTTGCCGCATGGACGGGGGGCACCCGGCCGCCCGCCGACCTCGCCGTTCCCGGCCACCCGGCGCTGATCGACAAGGTGAGGCCGGGGGTGCCGGCGTATCGATCGCGTCCGTCCCGGCGGGGACGGCGGTGCCGGCGCGGCCGGGTGGGATGAGATGAGGAGCTTTTTTCACCCCGCGCAGGCGCATCACGCCCCAGCACGGGAGCTGCACAACGGCGGCTTCGCGGATTATGCCGAGGTGCCCGCGCGCGCCGCGGCGATCCGCGCGGCGATCGGGGCGACCCAGGTGCCGACCGATCGCGGCGAGGCGCCGATCGCGGCGGTGCACGACCCGGCCTATCTCGCCTTCCTGCGCGACGCGCCGCGGCTGTGGCGCGAGGCGGGGCGGCCGGGCGACGCCATCCCCTACGCCTTCCCGATCGTCGGCCGCCGCCCGCTGGCACCGGCGCGGATCGACGCGCTGATAGGGCTCCACAGCTTCGACGCGACGACGCCGATCACGCCCGAGGCCTGGGCGGCGAGCTACGGCAGCGCGCAGTCGGCGCTGGCGGCGACGCACGCGGTGCTGGCGGGCGAGCGCGCCGCCTTCGCGCTGTGCCGCCCGCCCGGCCACCACGCGGGGCGCGACTATTGCGGCGGCTATTGCCACCTCAACACCGCCGCCATCGCCGCGCAGGCGGCGCGCGACGCCGGGAACGCGCGGGTCGCCATCCTCGACATCGACTATCACCACGGCAACGGCACGCAGGACATCTTCTACGCGCGCGGCGACGTGTTCTACGCCTCCGTCCACGCCGATCCGGTGAGCGACTATCCGTTCTTCTGGGGCCATGCGGACGAGCGCGGCAAGGGCGCGGGAGAGGGGACGACGCTGAACCTGCCGCTGCCCCACGGCACCCGGCTGCACGCGTTCCGCCGCGCGCAGGCGACCGCGCTCGACGCCATCGCGCGGTTCGGCGCCGGGCTGCTGGTGGTCAGCTTCGGCGCCGACACGTGGGAGGGCGACCCGATCAGCCACTTCGCGCTGACGACTGCGGATTACGCGGTGCTGGCGCGCGACATCGCCGCGCTGGCGCTGCCGACCGTGGTGGTGATGGAGGGCGGCTATGCGGTGGAGGCGCTGGGCGCGAACGTGGCGAGTTTCCTGTCCGGCCTCTAGCCAGAGCTAGGACGGCGGCGGATCGCCGCCGTCGCGCGCGCGCACATCCAGCGCCAGCAGCGCCTCCACCTTCGCCTCCAGCCGCAGCACCGCGTCCTTCAGCTGCTCCTGCTCGTCGTGGGTGAAGGCGTCGCTGTCGACGATCAGCTTCGCCGCGATCTCCGCGGTCAGCAGCGGCATGACGAGGAGGGTGGTGAGGTGCATCAGCGCCACCGCCACGCCGCGCCCGACCGCGGTGGTGGGCGACAGGTCGCCGTATCCGACCGTGGTCGCGGTGACGACCGCCCACCACAGCGAGTTCCAGATATCGCGCCCCTCCGCCAGGTCGAACACCGTCGCCGCGACGATCAGCGCGGCGAGGTACAGGGCGGCGAGGGTGGCGAGGCGGCGCGTCATGATCGACAGTCTGTCGCGGCCACCGCGCGGGTCAAGCGGGGCTCGCGCGATCAGCGCAGCGCGATCTCGTACAGCGTGGGCCAGTTCTTGCCGGTGACGAACAGGCGCCGCCGCTGCGCGTCCCAGGCGATGCCGTTCGCCACCGCTTCCGGATCGGAGAGGCCCAGTTCGGCGACCAGCGCGGAAAGGTCGATCAGCGCGGTGACGCGGCCCGAGGCGAGGTCGATGCGCAGCAGGTATGGCGTGTGCCAGACGTTGGCCAGGATCGCGCCGTCGACCACCTCCAGCTCGTTGATCTGCGTGACGGGGCGGCCGTTCAGCGTCACGCGCAGCCGCCGGGTCTCCGCCAGCGTGCGCGGATCGTGGAAGGTGAGCGTGTCGCTGCCGTCCGAGCGGACGAAGCCGCGCGAGTCGCTCGCCAGGCCCCAGCCCTCGCCGCGATAGCGCAGGGTGCCGAGCGGCTTCAGCGCCCCGGTCCAGCGGTGCGCGATGCCGTCGTGCCAGGTGAGGCTGACGAGCGTGCCCTTCCACGCCGCCAGTCCCTCACCGAACTGTGTCGCGGGGATCGCCGCACGGGCGAGGACGCGACCGGTGGCGAGCTCGACGCGGCGGACGTCGGATCGCCCGGTCTGGCCGACGCTCTCGTAGAGGTGGCCATCGTGCCAGATCAGCCCCTCGGTAAAGGCGGCGCGATCGTGCGGGAAGCGGGCGACGACGCGCGGGACGATGACGGGCGCACGGGCCGTCCCGGCTCCGGCCGGTGCCGCGGCCGGCGCCTGGGCGCGAATCGGCAGCGCGGCGACGAGCGGCGCGCAGAGCGCCAGCGCGGCGAGGAGAAGACGCAGCATCGGCGTTCGACGTCCTTCGAGAACGAAGCGGCCCGCCGGGCAGGTGCCGGGCGGGCCGCTCGTTACCGGAACGACGCGAGGATCAGGCCTCGCCGGACAGGTTCACCGCGGCGTACTTGCCGCGACGATCGACCTCGATCTCGAACGACAGGCGGTCGCCCTCGTTCAGCGTCGGCATGCCGGCGCGCTCGACGGCGGAGATGTGCACGAACGCGTCGGGCTGCCCGTCGTCGCGCTGGATGAAGCCGAAGCCCTTCATCGCGTTGAAGAACTTGACCGTGCCCGTCGCCTTCTCGCCGGTCAGCTGGCGCTGCGGAGCGCCGCCGAAGCCGCCGCCCGCACCGCCACGCGGACCGCGGTCGCCGCCGCCGAAGCCGCCCTCACGCGGGGCCCGCTCCTGCACCGGCATCGGCTCGCCGTCGATCTTCAGGTCGGTGGCGGAGATGCGGCCACCGCGATCGACCAGCGTGAAGCCCAGCGGCTGGCCATCGGCCAGGCCCGACAGGCCGGCCTGCTCCACCGCGGAGATGTGAACAAACACGTCCTCACCGCCGTCGTCGCGAACCACGAAGCCGAAGCCCTTCTGCGCGTTGAAGAACTTCACCACGCCGGTGCCTTCGCCGACCACCTGCGGAGGCATCCGGTTGCCGCCGCCGAAGCCGCCGCCACCACCGCCGCCGCGGAACCCGCCGCCGCCGCCGCCGCCGAAGCCGCCACCGCCGCCACGGAACCCGCCGCCGCCGCCGAAGCCGCCGCGATCACCGCCGCCAAAGCCGCCGCCGCCGAAACCGCCGCCACCGAAGCCGCCGCCGCCGAAGCCACCCTGGTCGAAGCCGCCGCTCTCACCGCCGAAATCGTCGCGCTTGTCGCGTCCGCGCCCGCCGCGATGTCCGCGGCCGCCCTTGTCGTAACTCATACCCTGTTCGTCTTCCCGGTCCGCCCGAACGTCAATCGCAGGAGCCCGCGCGCAGGACGGCGTACGCGGTTCCCGAGACGCGATCGCACGCGCCTACCCCAGACCATAGACCATCGCGCGCGGCATCGCGACTCGTTTTCGTCACCAAGCGGCTGCTTTCGATCGACCTTGTTGCCATTCGGTCGTGCCCGCGCCACAGCTGGTCGCATGGAGGACGCCGCATGAACCTCGCCGCGCTTGCCGCCGATCCGTCGGTGTGGGCCGCGCTCGTCACGCTGATCGTGATGGAGGTGGTGCTTGGCATCGACAATCTGATCTTCATCTCCATCCTGTCGAACAAGCTGCCGGAAGCGCAGCGGCAGAAGGCGCGGCGGATCGGCATCGGCCTGGCGCTGGTGATGCGGCTGGTGCTGCTGACCGCGATCGCGTGGATCGTCGGGCTGACGCAGCCCGTGCTGGACCTCGGCATCACCGGCCCGCTCGACCGTCACGGCGCGCCGACGTTCGAGACCGCCTTCTCCTGGCGCGACCTGATCCTGATCGGCGGCGGACTGTTCCTCGTCTACAAGGCGACGAAGGAGATCCACCATTCCGTCGACGGGGAGGAGGACGCGGGCGAGAACGGCGGGGCGGCCGCCGGCGGCATCGGCTTCGGCGCGGCGATCGCGCAGATCCTGGCGCTAGACGTCGTCTTCTCGATCGATTCGATCCTGACCGCGGTGGGCATGACCGAGCATGTCGAGGTGATGTACGTCGCCGTCGTGGTCGCCGTGATCGCGATGCTGGTCGCGGCCGACCCGCTGGCGAACTTCGTCAACCGCAACCCCTCGGTGGTGATGCTGGCGCTGGGCTTCCTGCTGATGATCGGCATGGTGCTGATCGCGGAGGGGTTCGGCGCGCACGTGCCCAAGGGCTACATCTATACGGCGATGGCCTTTTCGGCCGGGGTGGAGGCGCTGAACCTGTGGTCGCGCCGCGCGCGCGCGAAGAAGGGTGCAGGCCATTGAGCGATCGGCGCGCGGCGGCTATCGCGCGGCGATGACCGTTCATTTCCACGAGGAAGACCTGCCCGCGGGCGTCTTCGCGCCCGGCGCCTCGATCGCCGTCGACACGGAGACGATGGGCCTCGTCACCCCGCGCGACCGGCTGTGCGTGGTGCAGCTGTCCGACGGCGGCGGCGACGAGCACCTCGTCCGCTTCAACCCCGGCAGCGACTATGCCGCGCCGGAACTGCGCCGCGTGCTGGGCGACCCGTCGCGGCTGAAGCTTTATCATTTCGCGCGCTTCGACCTCGCCGCGATCCGCCACTATCTCGGCACGGTCGCGGCGCCCGTGTACTGCACGAAGACGGCGTCGCGGCTGGTGCGCACCTACACCGACCGCCACGGGCTGAAGGAGCTGGTGCGCGAGCTGTTGCAGCAGGACATCTCGAAGCAGCAGCAATCGTCCGACTGGGGCGGGCCGGAGCTGTCCGAGGCGCAGCGCGACTATGCCGCCTCCGACGTGCGGTTCCTCCACCGGCTGAAGGAGGAGCTGGACCGCCGCCTGGCGCGCGAGGGGCGCACCGCGCTGGCGCAGGCGTGCTTCGACTTCCTGCCCGCGCGCGCGGATCTGGACCTCGCCGGCTGGCCCGAGGTCGACATCTTCGCGCATGTCTGACGCCGCCGTCCGCGTCCGCTCGGAGCGGCAGCGCTGGGCGCTTCCCGGCGGGCGGCACGACCGTGTCATCGCCACCGCGAACGGCCTGCTGCCGCTCTCGATCGGCGTGCTGGCCGCCTTCCTCGTCATGGCGCCGCTGACGATGGGCGGCGACGCCTCGTTCGTGCTCGACAAGGACAAGGTGGACGTCGCGCGCGAGCGACTGAAGGTGCAGAAGGCGCAGTATCGCGGCACCGACGACAAGGGACAGGCGTTCCGGCTGGACGCGGGCTCGGCGATCCAGCGCAGCTCGGCCGAGCCGGTCGTGCGCTTGCAGGACCTCGCCGCCGCGCTCCAGCTGTCCGACGGCCCGGCGCGGCTGACCGCGCCCGGCGGCCGCTACGACATGGACCGGGAGCAGGTGAACGTGGACGGGCCGATCGCGCTGCGCGCGCCCGACAATTACTCGCTCGACACCAGCGACGCGACCGTGGACCTGAAGACCAACCGGCTCCAGTCCAACGGCGACGTGCGCGGCACGGTGCGGCAGGGGCGGTTCCGTGCCGACCGGCTGGACGCCGACCTGGATGACCGCACCGTCACGCTGCGCGGCAATGCCCGCTTGCGGATCGATCCCGCTGCGACGAAATAGCGAGCCCATGCCGCGCCTTGCTCTTCTTCCGGCCCTGCTGCTGGTCTCGCTGCCCGCCGCCGCGCAAACGCGGCACGACACCAAGGCTCCGATCGATTTCGGTGCCGACCAGATCCAGTTGCAGGATCGCGCCAACCGCGCGGTGCTGAGCGGGAACGTGAGCGTGAAGCAGGCGGAGATGACGCTGGACGCCGCGCGCATGACGGTCAGCTACACCGGGCAGGTGGTCGGCGGGAATCCGCAGGTGTCGCGGCTCGACGCCGCCGGCGGCGTGACCGTGCGCCGGCCGTCGCAGACCGCGCGCGGGCAATATGCGGTGTACGATCTCAACCGCCGGGTGATCACCATGGCGGGCGACGTGCGGCTGACGCAGGGGGCGGGCAACACCGTCAACGGCGGGCGGCTGACGATCGACCTCGATTCGGGACGCGCGACGATCGACGGCTCCGCGGTGGCGGGCGGGGCGGCGCCGGGCAACGTGGTGCAGAGCCCGCGCGGGCGCGTGACCGGCACCTTCTCCGTGCCCGACCGCCGCTGACGCCACTGGGGGCTTTCCCTTCGCCGCAAGCTGATGCAGGAATCCTGCCAAGTCCGTCCGCGTTAAGGCGGCGGTAACGATGATTTGCGAGGCGCCGCGACGATGACGCAGGATACGATCGACCGCAGCGTGCTGGACCGGGCCGAGCCGATCCAGGAGGCTCCCACCGCCGACGGCCTCCAGGTCGTCTCGATCGCGAAGAGCTACGACAAGCGCGTGGTGCTGACCGACGTGTCGGTGTCGGTCGGCCACGGCGAGGTGATCGGGCTGCTCGGCCCCAACGGCGCCGGCAAGACGACCTGCTTCTACTCCGTCATGGGGCTGGTGAAGCCGGACGCGGGCCGCATCATGCTGGACGGCGACGACATCACCGGCCTGCCGATGTACCGCCGGGCGATCCTGGGGCTCGGCTATCTGCCGCAGGAGACGTCGATCTTCCGCGGGCTGACCATCGAGAAGAACATCCTCACCGTGCTGGAGCTGGCGGAGCCGGACAAGGCGGCGCGCGCGGCGAAGCTGGAGAAGCTGCTCGACGAGTTCGGCCTGACGCGGCTGCGAGACGCCCCCGCCATGGCGCTGTCGGGCGGCGAGCGACGGCGGGCGGAAATCGCGCGCGCGCTGGCGGCGGATCCCTCGATCATGCTGCTGGACGAGCCGTTCGCGGGTATCGATCCGATCTCGATCGCGGACATCCGCGACCTCGTCTGCCAGCTGAAGGAGCGCGGCATCGGCGTGCTCATCACCGACCACAACGTGCGCGAGACGCTGGACATCGTCGACCGCGCCTACATCATCTACGACGGCAAGGTGCTGTTCACCGGCAGCCCGGCGGAGCTGGTCGCGAACGAGGAGGTGCGGCGCCTGTACCTGGGCGAGAACTTCGAGCTGTAGGTCGTGGAAGCCGCCGCTTTCATGACCGTCATCCCAGGGACAGCTGGAATCTCGTGCCGCGCAAGCGCGCGGGCGCAGGAGGACGCGAGCGTTCGCTGGGGTGACGCGTCGCCATGAGCCTCGCCCCGCGCCTCGACCTGCGCCAGTCGCAGTCGCTCGTCATGACGCCGCAGCTCCAGCAGGCGATCAAGCTGCTGGCGCTCTCCAATCTCGAGATCGAGGCGGTGATCGCCGAGGAGGTGGAGAAGAACCCCTTGCTGGAGACGAGCGCCCCCGTCGAGGATGCGCCCGTCGCCGCGGCCGCGGCGGCGGAGGCGCCGCGCGAGGAACCGGCGGGCGCGGACGAGCTGGTGATGGCGGGCGAGGCGGCGGGCGAGGCGCTGGACGTCGACATCGCGACGGAGCGGTTCGACGACGGACCGTCCGACTTCGCCGGCGCGGGCGCGGGTGCGAGCGGCGAGGCGATCGACTTCGATTCGTTCGCCGACACCAGCGAGAGCCTGGCCGACGTGCTGCTGGCGCAGGCGGGAACGCTGCTGGCCGACGCCGACCTCTTCATCGCGCAGCACCTGATCGACCAGATTGACGAGGCGGGATACCTGCGCGCGGACCTGATCGACGTGGCGATGCGGCTGGGCGTGCCGCTGGCGCGGGTGGAGCGCGTGCTGGCGGTGATCCACACGTTCGAGCCGAGCGGGGTGGGCGCGCGCGATCTGGCCGAGTGCCTGGCCATCCAGGCGAAGGAGGCGGACCGCTACGACCCGTGCATGGCGCGGCTGCTCGACCACCTCGACCTCGTCGCGCGCGGCGAGCTGGCTCGGTTGAAGCGCATCTGCGGCGTGGACGACGAGGACATGGCGGACATGATCCGCGAATTGCGCCACTACGATCCCAAGCCCGGCTGCCGCTACGGCGGGGAGGCGAGCATCGCCGTCACGCCCGACCTGTACGTCACGCGAGCCGCGGCGGGCTGGAACATCGAGATCAACGGCGCGACGCTGCCCCGCGTGCTGGTGAACCGGCGCTACTACAACGAGCTGAGCCACGGTCCGCAGGACCGGTCGTCCAAGGCGTGGCTGTCCGATCGCCTGGCCAGCGCCAACTGGCTGGTGAAGGCGCTGGACCAGCGGCAGCGCACGATCGTGAAGGTCGCGACGGAGATCGTGAAGCAGCAGGAGGCGTTCTTCCTCCACGGCGTCGCGCACCTGAAGCCGCTGACGCTGGCGAAGGTGGCCGAGGCGATCGAGATGCACGAATCGACCGTCAGCCGCGTGACGAGCAACAAGTACCTCAGCTGCGCGCGCGGGCTGTTCGAGCTGAAATATTTCTTCACCTCCGCGATCCAGGCGGCGGACGGCGGCGATGCGGTGTCGGCGGAGGCGGTGAAGAGCGCGATCCGCGCGCTGATCCAGGCGGAGGGCGACCAGATCCTGTCCGACGACACGCTGGTCGAGATGCTGAACGCGAAGGGCTTCGGCATCGCGCGGCGGACCGTCGCCAAGTATCGCGAGGCGATGGGGATCGGCAGCTCGGTCCAGCGTCGTCGCGCGCGTGCGCTGGCGGGCGGGTGAACCGCGCACGTCCGTTCGCCTTGGGCCTGCCGACGGGCCGTCCTCCTGCCGCGAAGACAGGGCAGTGCTTCGACACGCTCAGCACGAACGGTGCGAGAGGCTGGCCGTCCGCATCCATCCCCGGCTAGATAGCGTGCCATGATCCACCTCCGCTCCGACGCCCTCGCCGCCACGATCGATCCGCACGGGGCGGAGCTGCACTCGCTGACCGACGCCGCGGGGTGCGAGCTGATGACCGACGCGGACCCGCGCTTCTGGTCGGGCCGCGCGCCGCTGCTGTTCCCCATCGTCGGGCGGCTGGCGGGCGACACGCTGCGCGTCGACGGCCGCGCCTATACGATGAAGCAGCACGGCTTCGCCCGCCGCCGCGACTTCGCCGTGACCGCGGCGGCGGAGGACCGCGCGGTCTTCACGCTGAGCGACGATGCGGAGACCCGCGCGGCCTTTCCCTTCGCCTTCCGGCTCGACGTCGCCTTCGCGCTGGCAGGGGCGACGCTGTCGATCGACGTGGCGGTGCACAATCCGGACGCGGCCCGCGACCTGCCGGCCAGCTTCGGCTTCCACCCCGCCTTCGCCTGGCCGCTGCCCTACGGCGAGGCGCGCGAGGATCACCGCATCGTCTTCGCGGCGGACGAGCCGGGCGCGCTCCACCCGCTGGCGGCGGACGGCACGCTGCTGTCCGGCGAGAGGCCGAGCCCGCTGGACGGGCGCACGCTGCCGCTGGCCGACGCGCTGTTCGAGGAGGATGCGCTGATCTGGTCGCCGGTCGCGTCGCAGGCGGTGCGCTACGGCGCCGGACGCGGCCCGCAGCTGGAGGTCGCCTTCGCCGACACGCCCTCGCTCGGCATCTGGACGAAGCCGGGCGCGCGCTTCGTCTGCATCGAGCCGTGGCACGGCCACGCCGATCCCCATGGCTACGACGGCGAGTTCCGCGACAAGCCCGGCGTGTTCATCGTGCCGCCGGGGGGCACGAAGCGGATCGCGATGCGGGTGACGCTCTTGGCGTAGTGCTCCTGCGCACGCGGGCGAACGCCGGTCAGTGATCGTGGTCGTGAACGGTCGCGCGCAGCGCCTCCAGCACGTCGTCCACCCGCGCCGGATCGCCGATCGCCAGCACGTGCCCTGCGCTGTCGGCGGTCAGCGGGTCGCCGTTCCAGTCGCACATCCGGCCGCTCGCGCCCTCCACCACCGGGACCAGCGCGGCGAAATCGTGCAGCATCAGTCCGCTCTCGCAGACGATGTCGAGGTGCCCGCTCGCCAGCAGCCCGTAATTGTAGCAGTCGCCGCCGTAGACCGGCCCCTGCCGCGGGTTGCCCCCGCTGGCCGCCGCGACCAGCGCCAGGAAGTGCGGCACGTCGCCTTCCGCGAACAGGTGCGGGCTGGTGGTGGCGACGATCGCGCCGTCCAGCGCGGCGCAGGCGCGGGTCCGCGCCGGCGCGCCGTTCAGCAGCGTCGGCTGCCCGGCGACGCCGATCCATCGCTCCTTCTGCACCGGCTGGTCGATGATCCCCAGCACCGGCCACCCGTCCTCGACCAGCGCGATCAGCGTGCCGAAGATCGCGCGCCCCGCGGTGAAGCTGCGCGTGCCGTCGATGGGGTCGAGCACCCAGCGGCGGCCGGTGACGCCCGCCTTCTCGCCGTGCTCCTCGCCAAGCACGCCGTCGCCGGGGCATTCGGCGTCCAGCAGCCGCCGCATCGCCGCCTCCGCCTGACGATCGGCGATGGTGACGGGCGAGCGGTCCTCCTTCAGCTCCACGTCGAAGCCGCGGCGGAAATGCTGGCGGATCACCTCGCCCGCGGCGTCGGCGAGGCGGTGGGCGAGGGCGATGTCGGCGGGGCGGACGGGCATGCGCCCCGCCTATCGCCTCGCGTGGCCCTGCGCTAGGAAGCGAATGTCCTATCGGGAGCCTTTCGATGCGCCGCACCCTTCTCGCCGTCTCCGCCCTGCTCGCCGCCGTCCCCGCGCAGGCCGCGCTGCCCGTGGGCGCGAAGGCGCCCGATTTCGCGACTCGCGGCGCGGTGGCGGGCAAGGTGGTGAACGTGCGGCTGGCGCAGGTGCTGAAGAAGGGGCCGGTCGTGCTCTACTTCTTCCCCGCCGCCTTCACCGACGGCTGCAACGCGGAGGCGCGCGCCTTCGCCGAGAAGGTGGACGCGTTCCGCGCCGCGGGGGCGACGGTGATCGGCATGTCGGCCGATTCGGTCGCCGACCTGCAGCGCTTCTCCGCCAGCGAGTGCGCGGGCCGATTCGCGGTGGCGAGCGCGGGGCCGCGGGTGATCGCCGGCTACGACGCGAAGCTGGGCGTGCAGGTGAAGGGTCGCGACGTCAGTGCGCGGGTCAGCTACGTCATCGGGCGCGACGGTCGCATCGTGCTGGCCCATGCCGGGCGCGATCCGGTGGAGCACGTGTCGGCCACTCTGGCCTCGGTGCAGCGGCTATCGCGTTGAATTCGCTAAAGGTCGTATCCTAGTCACCATATCTTAGCGCTTCCTCGCTAGCCTTTCGGCCATTCCCGCGTGGCGCGTCCACGCGACTTGAAGGGGCCGGGGATGGGGACCAGGACGATCGAGCGCGGTAGCGCGCAGGGGGCGGCGACGCCGCAGGGGCAGGAGCTGTTCGGACAGATCGGCAACTTTCTGCTGGCGCATCGTTTGACGCCCGATCCTCGCAACTACCAGATCGCGTACGAGGCGATCGCCAACCCGTCCGGCGTGGTCGGGCGGGAGGTGGCGGCGCTGACCGACGGCGGCGTGCGGCTGGCCGCGGAGGACGTGGCGCGGCTGGGCGGCGTCGCGACGAAGGGCGACGGCAAGGCGCAGGAACAGGCGCTGCTGAACCGCGCGCTGAGCCAGGTGGAGGGCTTCGCCCACACCGTGGAGATCGCAGCGGCGGAGGCGAACAATTTCGGCCGCGACCTGATGAAGAGCGCCGAGACGATGCGCGACGTCGGCCCGCACGCCGGCGTGGCGGAGATCGAGCGGCTGACCGGCGCGATGATCGAGCGGGTGCAGCGCGCCGAGCAGAAGCTGGAACATGCCCGCCGCGAGACCGACGAGCTGCGCAGCGCGCTGGAGGAGGCGCGCGGCTCCGCGCGCACCGATCCGCTGACCGAGCTGGGCAACCGCCGCGCCTTCGACGACGCCTTCTCCGCGCTGTCGCCCGACGACCGCGTCACGGTGGTGATCTGCGACGTCGACCATTTCAAGCGCGTCAACGACCATTACGGCCACGCCGTGGGCGACCGCGTGCTGCGCACCGTCGCGCGCACGCTGGAGGAGGAGTGCAAGGGCCTGGCCACGCGCTACGGCGGCGAGGAGTTCGCCGTCCTCTACACCGACACGGACGACGCGCTGGCCAAGGAGCGCATCGACGCGGTGCGCGAGAACCTGGCGAGCCGTCGATTCCGCGTGCGCGAGACGGACCAGCCGCTCGGCGTCATCAGCTTCTCCGCCGGCCTCGTCACCGGGCTGGTGGGCGAGGGCCGCGCGTCGCTGATGGCGCGGGCTGACGCGGCGCTCTACCGCGCCAAGGGCGAGGGCCGCGGGCGGACGATCATCGCCCCCTGACGGCAGGATCTCCACTTCCCCCTGCCGTTGCGCCGGGCCTGTCCCGGCATCCACCAAGCCGCACGGGCCCACCTCGCGGTGTGAGCGGCTCGGTGGACCCCTTCACGAGGCCGGGTGACGACAGTCGCCGCAATCTGGCGCGACGCGCCAGCCACGCGTGGCGGATTTCGCCAAGCGCCAACGCGCCGCTTGGTAAGAAGGGCGGAAAACCGTGGGTTCGCGCACTTGGCACGCGCCGTGCAACGTCCCTGGCATCGGTCGGATGATCCGGCCGCAAGCTAGGGAGAAACACCATGACGATCCGTTTCGAGGAACTCCGCCGCGCCGCCCTCTCGATGGTCGCCGCCTTCGCCGTCGCCGCCGTGATGGTCGCCGCCGCCGTGCCCGTCACGCCGATCGCCTGATCCGCCGCATCCATCCTCTCTCCTCAAGGAACCTCATCATGATCCGCAGCCTCTTCCTCGGCGTCGCCGGCTTCGCCACCACCGCCCTGCTGCTCTACGTCGACGCCGTCGCCGCGATCGCCTGATCGCGGCGGCACCGTCCCGCCTCGTGGGTCGTTGGGGCGCGATGCAGGATGACCTCGACCGCTTCGTCCGCGCCCAGGCGGACAGCTACGACAACGCGCTGGCCGAGCTTCGCGCCGGGACCAAGCGCTCCCACTGGATGTGGTACGTCTTTCCGCAGATCGTCGGCCTCGGGCAGAGCGCCATGGCGCGGCGATACGAGATCCGCGACCTGGACCAGGCGCGCGCCTATCTCGCGCACCCGCTCCTCGGCCCCCGCTACGCCGCCGCCGCGGAGGCGCTGCTGCCGCATCGCGACCGTTCGGCGACGTCAATCATGGGGACGATCGACGCGATGAAGCTGCGCTCCTCGCTCACCCTGTTCGACCGCGCCGGCGCGCCGCCGGTCGTCGCCGAGGCGCTGGCCGCCTTCTTCGGCACGCCCGATGCGGAGACGCTGCGGCGGCTCTAGCGGCGCACGTCCAGCCCGCCCTTGAGGAAGGCGTCGATGTCCGCCTGGCGGAAGAGCGACGCGTCGCCGGGCAGCGAGTGCTTCAGTGCCGCGAGCGCGAGGCCGGTGCGCGCCGCCGCATCGATGCCACCGCCCGATTGCAGCCCGTGCAGTACGCCGGCGGCAAAGGCGTCGCCCCCGCCGATGCGGTCGACGATCCCGGCCAGCACCGTCTCCTCGGTCTGTGCCTGATCGTCGCGCGTGTCGATCCGCACCGACAGACGGTTCAAATCGACGTGGTCGACGTGGCGCGCGGTGGAGGCGATCGTGCGTAGCCGCGGGAACCTGGCGAAGGCGGCCTCGGCGGCGGCACGGCGGCGATCCTCGCCATCGCCGCCGAAATCGTCGCGGCCGAGCAGCAGCGCGATGTCGCGATGGTTGCCGAACAGCAGGTCGGCGCAGGCGACGATCCGCGACAGGATGGCGCGCGGGTCGCCGTCCCACCGCTGCCACAGCTTGCCCCGCCAGTTGCCGTCGAAGGAGACGGCGATACCGCGCGCCGCCGCCGCCTCCGCCGCGGCGATCGCGCTCTGCGCCGGCACGGGACCGAGCGCGGGGGTGATGCCCGACAGGTGGAGCCGGTCGACCCCGGCGAGGATCGCGTCCCAGTCCCATGCCGACGCCGGCGCCTCCGCGAAGGAGGACCAGGCCCGGTCGTAGATCACCTCGGTCGCGCGCATCCCCGCGCCCGAGGTGACGAAGTAGAGCCCCATCCGCTCGCCGCCGAGCGCGATGTGCCGCACGTCGACGCCATGCCCGCGCAGCGTCGCGATCGCGGCGCGGCCCAGGTCGTTGTCGGGCACGCGGCTGGCGAAGCCCACGTCGTGGCCGAGCCGCGCGAGCTGCGTCGCGACGTTCGCCTCCGCACCGGCGACCCAGACATCGAGCTTCGGCGTCTGCATCAGCAGCTCGCGCCCGGGCGGCGACAGCCGCAGCATGATCTCGCCGAACGCCAGCAGCCGCGTCATGACCGTCCCTCCTCGTCCACCGCCGCGCGCGGGTCCGCCAGCCTGTCGTACGCCCGCGCCACCGCCTCGCGGAAGCGCGGGTCGGCGGCCAGGGCGGGGGGAAAGACCTGCTCCACGCCCAGCAGCGCGAGCGGATCGTCCCCTCTCGCCAGCGGCAGCAACCGGTCGCGCAGCGGATCGACGAGCGGATCGTCTGCCGCTCGGGACCGGCGCAGGAACCGCATCCACGCCGCGACCGGCCACGCCAGCCGCGCCACGTCCGCCCGCGCCGCCAGCCGGTCGGCCATCGTGCCCAGCAGGCGGATCGGCAGCTTCTGCGACCCGTCCCACGCGATCTGCGCCAGCAGGTGGCGCATCGCCGGGTTGCGGAAGCGCGCGAGGATCGCGGTAACGTAATCGTCGAGCGACTGCCCCTCCAGCGGGTGCAGCGTCGGCGCGATGTCCGCGCGCATCAGCCGCTCGACCAGCGCGGCGAGCGGGGCGTCGGCCATCGCGTCGGCGACCGTCTCGTGCCCGAGCAGGATTCCGAGATAGGCGAGCGTCGAGTGCGCACCGTTCAGCAGCCGCAGTTTCGCCTCCTCGAACGGCGCCACGTCCTGCACGAACTGCACCCCTGCGATACCCAGCGGCGGCCGCTCTCCGGCGAATTCGTCCTCCACCACCCATTGCGCGAACGGCTCGCGCTGGATCGGCCAGGCGTCGATCACGCCGGTCGCCTCCCGCACCGCCGCGCGCAGGCGATCGTCGGTGGCGGGGGTGATCGAATCGACCATGGAGGAGGGGAAGCGCACCTCGCGTTCGATCCAGTCGGCGAGGGCGGGATCGCGCAGGCGGGCGAAGTCGCGCACCGCGCCGCCCAGCAGCCGCCCGTTGCCGGGCAGATTGTCGCAGGAGAGGATCGTCAGCCCGCCCACGTCCGCGTCGCGCCGCGCGGAAAGGCCCGCGACCAGCCAGCCGATCAGCGTCGTCGGTCGTTCCGGCTGCGCCAGGTCCTGCACGATGCCGGGATGCTCGCGGTCCAGCGCGCCGTTCGGATCGAGGCAATAGCCCTTCTCCGTCACCGTGACGGTGACCAGCAGCGTCGTCGGGGCGGCCAGCCGGGCGAGGATCGCCGCGCCGTCGCGCTTCGCGGTCAGCAGCTCGCCCAGCGCGCCGATCACGCGGTGGCGCGGGGGCGAGGCGATCTCCGCCAGCACGTACAGCCCGTCCTGCGGCGCGAGCGCGTCCGCCACCGAGGTGGAGTGCAGCGCCACCGCCGCGATCGACCAGCGGGGATCGCGCGGCAGGATCGCGTCCACGTACGCCGCCTGGTGCGCGCGATGGAAGGCGCCGGGACCGAAATGGACGATGCCGGGGGGCCGCTCGGCGAGCGGATAGGCGGGCCGCGCCACCATATCGGGCAGGCGATCGAGCGTCGCCCGCGACAGTCGCATCCCCTGCGTGTCCGCCATCTCCATGCGCCCGTCGCCCTCCCTCGCGTTGCGCTCGCCTATCATTTGTGCCAGCGCTGGCACAAGCCACATAGGATCGACCATGCGCCCGTTGCAGCTCCATCCCGATCGCCTGTTCCCCGCCGATCCGGCGACGCGCGACATCGCCCGCGCGCTGTACGCGCAGGTCGCCCACCTGCCGATCGTCAGCCCGCACGGCCACACCGACCCGGCATGGTTCGCCACCGACGAGAAGTGGACCAACGCCACCGCGCTGCTGCTGCAACCCGACCATTACGTCTTCCGCATGCTGTACAGCCAGGGCGTGGACCTGGACGCGCTGGCGATCCCGACGCGTACCGGCGTGCCCGCCACCGATCCGCGCGCGGCATGGCGTCTGTTCGCCGAACATTATCACCTGTTCCGCGGCACGCCGTCGCAGCTGTGGCTCGACCACGTCTTCGCCGAGGTGCTCGGGTTCGACGTGGCGCTCGATGGCGACAGCGCCGACCATTATTACGACGCCATCGGCGAGAGACTGGCGAGCGACGCCTTCCGCCCGCGCGCCCTGTTCGAGCGGTTCCGCATCGATTTCCTGGCGACGACCGAGGGCGCGCACGACGACCTTTCGCATCACCGCGCGATCCGCGAGTCGGGCTGGCACGGCCGCGTCGTCACCACCTATCGGCCCGACGGTGTGATCGACGTGGAACACGAGGCGTTCGCCGGCGCGATGGAGCGCTTCGCCGCGCTGACCGGCGAAGACGTGCACAGCTGGCGCGGCTATCTCGCCGCGCACCGCCGCCGCCGCGCCGACTTCCGCGCGCTTGGCGCGACCGCGACCGACCACGGCCATGCCAGCGCGGCCACGGCAAACCTGTCCACCGCTGAATGCGAGACGCTGTTCGCGCGCATCGTCGGCGGCACGTGGGACGCCGCCGACGCGGAACTGTTCCGTGCGCAGATGCTGACCGAGATGGCGAAGATGAGCGTGGAGGACGGCATGGTGATGCAGCTGCATCCCGGCTCCTACCGCAACCACAACGCCCGCCTCTTCGCCAGCCACGGCCGCGACAAGGGTGCGGACATTCCGCTGCCGATCGACTTCGTGCGCGCGCTGAAGCCGATGCTGGACGTGGTCGGCAACGAGCGCGACCTGACGATCATCCTCTTCACGCTGGACGAGGATACGTACACGCGCGAACTGGCGCCGCTGGCGGGCCACTATCCCTGCCTGCGGCTTGGCCCGGCATGGTGGTTCCACGATTCGCCCGAGGGGATGCGCCGCTATCGCGAGATGACGACGGAGACGGCGGGCTTCTACAACACCGTCGGCTTCAACGACGACACGCGCGCGTTCCTGTCGATCCCGGCGCGCCACGACGTCGCGCGCCGCGTCGACTGCGCGTTCCTGGCACGGCTGGTGGCGGAGCATCGGCTGGCCGACTGGGAGGCGGCGGACCTGGCGCAGGAGCTGACCAGCGGGCTGGTGCGCCGCGCCTATCGCGTCGATGCCGCCGCCTGACGCACCGCGCGGCCTCGCCACCATCGGCAACGCGACGATCGGTGACGTCGCGGCGCGCGCGGGCGTGTCGATCCGCACGGTCTCGCGCGTCATCAACGGCTCGCCCAAGGTGAATGCGGAAACGCGCGCGGGGGTGCAGGCGGTGATCGACTCGCTCGGCTTCGCGCCCAGCGCGCGCGCGCAGGCGCTGGCGTCGGGCCGGTCGCGGCTGATCGGGGTGATCCAGGGCGACGCGAACGCTCACGTCCTGTTCCAGGTGCAGAACGGCATCGTCGCCGCATGCGCGCCGTCGCGGCACGAACTGATCGTGCACCCCGCGGCTCTGTCGGGCGAGGCGCTGGTGGCGGACCTGACCGGCTTCGTCCGCCGATCGCGCGTCGACGGCGTGATCGTGCTGTCGCCCACGTCGGAGGACGAGGCGGTCGCCCCCGCGCTGGCGCGGCTGGGCGTGCCCGCGGTCGCGCTCGCCTCCGCCGCGGTACCGGGCTTCGCCGCCACGCTGGTGCCGCGTGACCGCGCGGGCGCCGCGGCGGTGGCGGAGCACCTCCACGCGCTCGGCCATCGCCGCATCGCGCTGGTCGGCGGCCCCGCGGCGCGGCTCTCCTCGCGCGAGCGGGTGGAGGGGTTCCGCGACGCGCTGGGGCGGCGCGGCGCGGCGCTCGACCCGGCGCTGGCGATCGAGGGCGATTACGGCTTCGCGTCCGGCGTGGCGGCGGCGGAGCGGCTGCTGGCCCTGCCCGAGCCGCCGAGCGCGATCTTCTGCTGCAACGACCTGATGGCGGCGGGCGCGCTGAAGGCGGCGGCTCGACGCGGCGTGGCGGTGCCGCGCGACCTCTCGATCGTCGGCTTCGACGGCACCGACCTCGCCGCGATGCTGACGCCCGGCCTCACCACCGTAGACCGCCCCGTCACCGCGATCGCGCGCCGCGCCACCGAGCTGCTGCTGCGGCTGATCGCGGGGGACGAAGTGCCCGCGATCGAGCATTTCGACGTCGCGCTGGTGATGCGCGAATCGACCGGACCGTTGATGCAGCACGACAGTTAACGCTATCACCTCGGTCCTGAGGTGATGGGAGAGCGACATGACGGTAGCGGCGCGACGGATCGGCATCGCCCTGGCGGCGCTCGTCCTGCCTGCGCTGACCGAGGCGCAGACCGCGCGGTTCGAGCGCTTCAGCTATCGCGGCCGCTCGATCGAGCGGGTCGCCGTGCGGCCGGGCGAGTATCGCAACCCGATCCTGTCCGGCTATCACCCCGATCCGTCGGTGATCCGCGTCCGCGACACCTACTATCTCGTCAACTCCTCCTTCGCGCACTTCCCCGGCATCCCGGTCTTCCGCTCGCGCGACCTCGTCTCGTGGGAGCAGATCGGGAACGCGATCGACCGGCCCGAACAGCTCGACTTCGCCGGGCTGCGCACGTCGCAGGCGGTGTTCGCGCCCGCCATTTCGCACCACGACGGCACCTTCTACATCGTCACCACCTGCGTCGGCTGCCGCGGCAATTTCGTCATCACGGCGAAGGATCCGGCGGGGCCGTGGTCGCAGCCGGTGTGGCTGCCGTTCGAGGGCATCGATCCGTCGATCTACTGGGAGGGTGACCGCGCCTTCATCGTCAACAATCGCGCTCCTGCGCAGCCGCCGCGCTACGACGGGCATCGCGCGATCTGGTTGCAGGAATACGACTGGCGCGCCGGGCGGATGACCGGCGAGAGCACGCAGCTGGTCGACGGGGGCGTCGACCTGTCGAAGAAGCCGGTCTGGATCGAGGGGCCGCACCTGCTGCGCCGCGACGGCTTCTACTATCTGACCGCCGCCGAAGGGGGCACCAGCGTCGACCACAGCCAGGTCGTCTTCCGGTCGCGCGCGCTGCGCGGTCCCTACGTGCCTTACGCGGGCAATCCGATCCTGACGCAGCGCGACCTGCCGGCGGACCGACCCAACCCCGTCAGCGCCGCCGGCCACGCGCAACTGGTGGAGACGCAGCGCGGCGACTGGTGGGCCACGTTCCTGGCGACGCGGCCCTATGCCGGGGACGCCTATACGATCGGGCGGGAGACCTTCCTGCTGCCCGTCACCTGGCGCGACGGCTGGCCGCACATTCTGGAGCGCGGGCGCGCGATCCCCTTCGCCCATGCCCGTCCCGCGCTGCCCGCCGCTCCGGCGCCACGGGTGCCGAACGCGGGCGACTTCTCCTACGTCGACGAGTTCGACGGCGCGCGGCTGGCGCGGCAGTGGATCGGCATCCGCACGCCGCGGCGTCCCTTCCACCGGCTGGCGGACGGCGTGCTCGAGCTGACGCCGGGCGCGCCGCTGGGCGACCTGACGGGCGTGCCGGCGTATCTCGCGCGGCGCCAGCAGCACCATGTCGCCACCCTCTCCACCCGCCTGCGCTTCACCCCCGCGACGGAGGGTGCGCGTGCGGGGCTCGCGGCGGTGCAGAGCGACGAATCGTACCTCGTCTTCGGCATCGCGCGCCTTCGCGGGCGCACGATGGTGGCGCTTCACGCGCGTGACAAAGGCGCGGAGACGCTGGTCGCCGCCGCGCCGGTTGCGCCGGACCGGGCGGTGACGCTGACGATCCGCGCCGACGCGGGCCGCTGGAGCTTCGACTATGAGGTCGACGGCCGCCGTCGCACGCTGAAGGCCGGCTTCGACGCCGCGCTGCTGACCACCGGGCGCGCCGGCGGCTTCGTCGGCACGACGATCGGACCCTACGCCGACGGCGGTAGGCGGTGACGCACGGGCGCGGACGTCTTGCCGCGCGGGCCGGCGAGTCGGTGGCGCGCGGGACGGCTTCGACGGTCGCGGGCCGGTTCGAACCCGGTGAAACAAACGAAGCGACCGGTAGACCGGTGGGGGCCGGATGCCTGCACGACTTTGTCCTTCAACCAAGGCGAAGAAAGCGGCCGGTCTTCAGGGAGGCGCGGCTGATACGGGTCGACGCCGCCACACCTCGCGTGAAACTACGCGTCGCGAAAAGTTCCATTACCGCCCACGAAAATCGTGCTTATCTCGTCGTGTGGTGCAAACGACCCATCTTGGGACAAAGATTTACATTTTGTAAATGAGGATGGACTTTCCGGATGGTGCGGTGCAGAAAACGAGCACGTCGATTTGGGTTCAGATTCGAACAGGGGTAAACGATATGCGTATGGGTGTTCTTGCCGCGATGGCGGTTGCGGCGACTGCGGTGCCGGCTGCGGCGGCTCCGGTTATCACGTTCCAGGGCGGCGTTGGGGGCAACGCGGCGGGCACAAAGGTCATCCAGAACTTCGACAGCCTGAAGGCCGGCAGCTCGATCGGCAATTTTGCCTTCGCCTATGGCAGCACCAACGAGAGGGGCATCCGTCCGGCCTTCGGCAGCACGGGCAATTTCGGCGCAGCGCTGGGTGGGGGTACCTACTCGATCAACTTCAATCCGGCGACCAACTTCTCGTTCGTGCTGGGCTCGCTGGACCAGTACAACCTGCTGATCCTGAAGCTAGAAGGCAACAAGGAAGTGCGGCTTTGGGGCAACCAGATCATCGGTGGCGCTGCGTACGTGATGGGTAGCGCCACGTCGCCGCTCAGCAATGGTCTGGTCAGCTTCAACGCCGGCAACGGGCCGCTGTTCGTCGGTGCCACGTTCATGTCGGAGACCAACTCGTTCGAGTTCGACAACATCGCCGCGGGCGTGCCCGAGCCGGCGACTTGGGCGCTGATGATCCTGGGCTTCGGCGCGATCGGTGGCGCGATGCGTCGCCGCAAGGCGCAGGGCTCGCTCGCGACCGCCTGATCGCTGTCGCTTCGATGCGATGAAGAGCCGTCGGCCGAGAGGCCGGCGGCTCTTTCGCATTACGGACGCTGTGCGCGGACCGTCTTTCGATGAGGGCCGGTGCGTCGCAGCGAGCGGATCCAGGCGGTCCGAATCGCCTCGTCGCTCTTTCGGCGAACCTCGTGGCTGAGCCCGTGCCGCGCTGCGGAACGATCGCGAGGATGTCGCACTCCGTCGCCGGAGTCCCGTCGGCCCGGCCCCGGCCCACGCCGACGCGCTTCGGCCCGGCCGAACCGCGTCTAGCCCGGTTGCATCGTTGACGATGGCCCTGCCGCCCCGCGCGCCGCGACGCGCCGGGAGGTGAAATGGTCGCGGATCTCGGCTTCGGGCAGCGCGTCATTCTTGACCGCGTGGATGATGCCGTAGCCGCGCCGCTCCAGTTCGTCCGGGGGGAAGGGGAGGCCGATGTACTTCACGCCGAACACGCCGCCCTCATCGACGTCGTCGAGGAAGCCGTGGCCGACCGCGCGGACGTGCAGCCCGTTCATGACGTCCTCGGGCAGGTCGATCGTCTGCCACAAGGCGGCGTGGTCGAGCCAACCGTCCGCCGCCATCGCGCGCAGCGTCCGCCCGGCGATGGCATAGCCGCCGCCGAGGCAATGCTCCCCGGCGACGTAACCGTGGCGGCGCGCGGTGCGAACGAGCGCGCGAACGTGCCGCATGGCGTCGGCCGGGGCGGGGGCGGGGCGGCGCAGCAGTGCGTGCAGGGCGGGATGGCGCGCCAGCGCACGGATCGGCCGCCCGTGATGCGACCAGTCGCGCCGCCCGCCGCCCGGCGAGCGCGCATAGGCCCCCGCCATCCCCACGTCCGGATGCCGTTCGAACAGCGCGGCGACGCGATCGGAGAAGGGCGCGATGACCAGCGAATCGGTGTCGAACTTCAGCGCGAAGCTGACGTCCAGGTGGCGCGCGACCCAGGCGAATCCCGTCATCACCGGCGCGCAGACGCCGATCCCCTTGCGGAACGTGCGCACGGCCGTGCGGCGGTGGGGCAGGACGACCGCGCGCAGCGTGTCGGGAACGGGCAGGTCCTCGACCCCGCGCGGCTCCGGCACGTCGTCGACGATCACCAGCGTGCCGCGGTGCGGTTCGTGATGGGCGAGCGCGTCGATCATGTCGCGCAGCCGCGCCACCTCGCGGTCACCGGGCCCGACCGGCATCACGGCGGCGAAGAGAGGGGCGTCGCGCATGGTGGGAACCCTGGAAAGTAAGCCGACAATGGCTCGGCGTATCAGGTAAGCCGATCCCGCGGCAGGCCCTTTCGCGGCGCTGGCACTCGGGTGCCGCCGGCGTTAGGAGGCGGCTCTCCCGTCCACAATCCGGCGATCCGCATGCAGCAGGCCCGCGTCGCGTGGTTCATCATGGTGCACCACAAGCCCGATCAGCTCGCCTGGCTGCTCAACGCGCTGTCCGACCCCGCGGACACGATCATCGTCCACGTCGACCTGAAGTCGCGACTCGGGTTGAAGCGCGACCGCCGGGGGTTGATGAAGGCGGTGCGGGCCCTCTGCGCGGGCCGTCCCAACGTCCGCTTCCTGCGCTCTCGCTTCACCAACTGGGGTGGCTGGTCGCTGTCGCGCACCCTGCTCGACGCGATGCGGCTGGCGCTGCGCGTCGACGCGGGGTGGACGCATTTCGTCAACCTCAGCGGACAATGCTATCCGCTGAAGCCGCTGGAGCGGATCCGCCGCGAAATGGCGGAGGCGCAGGACGCCGTGATGGTGGAGATGCGGCCGTTCGACAGCCTGCCGCCGGACGACTGGCACCTCAACTGGCACCCGATGCTGGAACTCCCGGTGCGGGCGCTGAAACTGCCCGGACGGCGGCGTCCGCCGCGCGATTTCGCGCTGACGCACAAGGGATCGCAGTGGGTGGTGCTGCCGCGCGCGTTCTGCACCTGGGCAGTGGACGCGCCGCTGACCCGGCGGGTGTCGGCCTATCTGCGCCACCTGCTGCTCAGCGACGAGCTGGTCGTGCAGGCGCTCGCGCTCAACGGGCCGTTCCGCGATCGCATCCGCCCGTACCGGCGCCACATCGTGTGGCCGGGCCCCAGGACGCTGACGCTGGAGGACCTGCCCGCGATCGAGGAGGGCGATGCCTGGTTCGGCCGCAAGTTCGACCTGTCGGTCGACGTGGGCGTGCTCGACGCGCTGGCGGCGGAGATCGGCGCACCTCCCGGTCCGCGTCCTGTCCCGGAACGGGACGATTCGCGCTAATCGGTTGAACCTGTTGCGGTAACGATAAGCGGACTAGGACGTTCAGGCGTGGAAGCGGCGGACGGGAGACCGATCCGCCCCCGGAACGACGAACGACGCTCAAACAGCGACAAGTCGATGCTGCATTGCAAAATATCGACTGTTACCCCATAAGGGTTTCTCGCTAAAGTGTGACAACGCTGGGGTGCCTCCGCATGAGGGGGCGGCCGATACAAGGGGCTGGCGAATGATCCACAGTGCCACGCGACGATGGACGGTGCCGGGTACGGTGGCGACGGCTGCCTCGTTCCGGACGGCCGGCACGGGCGATGTCGTGGCCGATCGTGGGCGCGGCAAGCGCGTGCTGGACGTGACGATCGCGGTGATTGCGCTCGTCCTCGTCCTGCCCGCGATGGCGTGCATCGCGCTGCTGGTGTGGATGCACGACCGCCACTCCCCCTTCTTCGCCCAGCAGCGGATCGGTCGCGGCGGCGCGATGTTCGCGTGCCTGAAGTTCCGCACCATGGTCGCCGATTCGGAGCGCGTCCTGCAGGAGCATCTCGCCGCGCATCCCGAGGCGATGGCGGAGTGGGTCGAGACGCGCAAGCTGCGCGACGATCCCCGCATCACCCCCATCGGCCGCTTCCTGCGCAAGTCCAGTCTGGACGAGCTGCCGCAGTTGTTCAACGTGATCGCCGGCACGATGAGCGTGGTCGGCCCGCGTCCGATCGTGGTGGACGAGATCAGCCGCTACGGGCGCTATTTCCACCATTATTGCAGCCTGCGTCCCGGCATCACCGGCCTGTGGCAGGTGAGCGGTCGCAACGACGTCAGCTATCGCCGGCGGGTGGTGCTGGACTATGTCTACAGCCGCTCGAAGTCGGTGCCGCTGGACCTTCTCATCATGTCGCGCACCGTGCCCAGCGTCCTGCTGCGCCGAGGCTCCTATTGATACGGTTCCCGGGGCGTCCGGCCACGGCCTGAAGGCGCTGCTGCTCGACCCCGCGCTGTTCACGGCGCCCTACGATGCTGCGCTGTCGCGCGGGCTGGAAGCCGCGGGCGTGCAGCCGCGCTGGCTGACGCGGCCGTTGCGCCGCGACGAGGAGCCGGCACTGCCGCCCCGGGCGGTTCGCCCCCTCTTCTACCGCATGACCGACGGGCCGCGCCGCCGCGTCGGTCGTCTCGCCAAGGTGGCCAAGGGCGTGGAGCATTGGCTCGGCCTCGCCGCTGCGGGTCGTGAGGCGCGATCGTGGCGGCCGGACGTGATCCACCTCCAGTGGCTCGTCCTGCCGCTCTTGGACGCACGCGGGGTGCGCCGGCTGCGTCGCGTGGCGCCAGTGGTGATGACGGTGCACGACGTCACGCCCTTCAACGGCAAGGACGTGAGCGCGCTCCAGCGGCGCGGTTTCGCCGAGGCGCTGGCGCTGGCGGACCGGCTGATCGTCCACACCGCGGGCTCGCGCGCGCAACTGGTGGAGGCGGGGCTGCCCGCCGCGCACATCGACGTGGTGCCGCACGGCCTGCTGGAGACGCCCGTCGGCAGCGCGGCGCCGGCGGTGGACGAGGCCGGGGACGCGCGCTGGCGGATCGTCCAGTTCGGCCGCATCCAGCATTACAAGGGCGTGGACCTGCTGATCGAGGCGCTGGGCCGGATCGCACCGGCGGATCGCGCGCGGATCGAGGTGGTCGTGGCGGGCGAGCCGCAGGTGGATACCGCGCCGCTGCTCGCGCGGGCGCGGGCGCTGGGGCTGGAGGACACCATCGACTTCCGCTTCGGATTCCTGTCCGAGCGCGCGATGGGCGACCTGCTCGCCTCCGCCGACGCGTTCGTCTTCCCCTATCGCACGATCGAGGCGAGCGGGGTGCTGCACCTGGTGGCGGGGCTGGAGCGGCTGATCGTGGCCAGCGACACCGGCGCCTTTCCCGACCTGATCGGGCGCGACGGGGCGGCGGGGACGCTGGTCGACCCGGCCGACCCGGACCGGCTGGCCGCCGCGCTGGTCGACACGATCGGGCGGCGGCCGACGCGCGGCATCGGCGACGCGGTGCCCGGGTGGGACGAGATCGGCCGGCGCACCCGCGCGGTGTACGAGCGGGCGCGGCGGCAATGGGCCGGGCGCGGGGCCGCGGGGTCGTGACGCGGCGCCTGCTCGCGCTGCACGACAGCGCCGACTTCGGCGGGCACGAGCGCATCCTGCTCGACCTGCTGCCCGCGATCCTCGACGGTCGCCGGTTCGACGAGGTCGTCTTCATCGTGCCCGAGGCGAACCAGCGCCTGCGCGATGCGCTGGCGGCGCTCGGCAGCGCGCGGCTGAGGGTGGAGACCTGGCCGTTCGTGAAGCGACGCGCGGAGCCCTATCTCCACCCGCTGCGGCGGCGCTACGCCGCGCGGGTGCGCGCGGCGATGGCGCGCGAGCGGCCGCACCTCGTCCTCCTCGTCCAGGGACGGATCGAGCATCTCGCCGTGGCGGCCAGGGCGCTGCCACGCGACGTGCCGGTCGTCAGCTTCCTACCGATGGCGCACCGGATGGTCGACATGGGGCGCAGCGGGACGCTGGGCGATCGGGTGCGGCGCCGGCTGTATCGCCGGCCCGACCTGTTCGTCGTGCCCGACGCGGCGGTCGCGCGGCAGGTCGCGCGCGCCGGCGGCACCGCGCCGGTGCGCGTGGTGGACAACGTGGTCGCGCCGGTCACCGCCACCAGGGAGGCGGCGCGCGCCGCGCTGAGCCTGTCGGCGGACGCGCGGATCGCGCTGTCGCTGGGCCGGATGGAGGCGGGGCAGAAGGGCACCGACCTGCTGCTCGACGCCATCGTGCGCGACGCACCCGCGCTGTCGGACACCACCTTCCTGTTCGTCGGCGACGGGCCGGCCGCGGCGCGGCTGGCGGCGGTGGCCACGGCGCATCCCGGCGTCGACATCCGTCATGCCGGGTGGAGCGATCGCCCCGACCTGTACCTCGCCGCGGCCGACGTGCTGCTGATGCCGTCGCGCTGGGAGGGATTGCCGCTGGTGATGCTGGAGGCGATGACCGCCGAGGTTCCGCTGCTCGCCTCGCCCATCGACGTGTTCGCGACCTACCTCCCCCCCGACAATCTCGCCGACTTTGCCACGGTGACGCTGAGCGAGGCGATCGCGCGCGTCACCGCGCCGCCGGCGCGCGCCGCCTATGCCGCGCGCGCGCGCGAGGTGCTGGCGCCGCGCACGCTGACCGCCTCGCGCGCCGCCTTCGCCGCGGCGCTCGAAGAGGCGGCGCGATGACCGCCGCCGTCGTCATCCCCACGCTGGACGAGGAAGCGCACATCGCCGCACTGCTGGCGCAATGCGCCGCCCTGCCCGCCGCGGCGGTGCGCGAGATCGTGGTGGCGGACGGCGGCAGCCGCGACGCGACCCGCGCGCTGGTGGCGGAGGCGGCGGCGCGCGACCCGCGCATCCGGCTGGTCGACAATCCCCGCCGGATCCAGTCCGCCGGCATCAACGACGCGGTCGCCACGCTGGACCCCGCGGTGACCGCCTTCGTGCGGATCGACGCGCACGCGGACTATGCCGACGATTACGTGCCCCGCGTGCTGGCGGAGCTGGCGCGCACCGGCGCCGACGTGCTGGCGACGCGGCTGCGCACGGAAGGACGCACGCCGATGCAGCGCGCCATCGCGGCGGCGCAGAACAGCTCGTTCGGCGCGGGCGGATCCGCGCACCGCCAAGGCGGCTATTCCGGCTGGGTCGATCACGGCCACCACGCCGGATTCGCCCGGGCCATGTTCGCGCGCCTCGGCGGTTACGACGCGACGTTCGTCGCCAACGAGGACGGGGAGTACGACGCGCGCGTCCGCCGCGCCGGCGGGCGCATCTGGTTGGCGGGGGAGATCGAGGTCGGCTATTACCCGCGCCGTACGCTGGCGGCACTGGCGCGGCAGTACCGGCGCTACGGCACGGGCCGGGCGGCCAATTCGCTGAAGCACCGCGAGATCCGCGTGCGCCAGTTGCTGCCGCCCGCGGTGGTCGGCGCGTCGATCGCGGGGCTGGTCGCGGCGCCGTGGTGGCCCTGGGCGCTCGTTCTGCCGCTCGGCTATCTGCTCGGCCTGGCGGCGGCCACCGCCTTGCTGGTCCGTCGCACCGGCCGTGCCGAAACGATGCTGGCGCTGCCCGCGCTCGCCACCATGCATCTTGCGTGGGGAGCGGGATTCCTTACCGAAACGATCCGCCACACACTGGACAGGTTCCGGAGCACCCGTGTTCGTGCCAAAAGGGGCTCGGGCGTGGCGAACAAGGGGTAGAGCGTATGAAGCGGCGAGTGGTGTTGGGCTTCGCGATCGCGATGCTCGCAGGATGCGCGGGCAACCAGGGCGTGGCGCCCGACGCGCCGCTGCCCACGCGGGAGATCCCGGTGTACCGCCTCGCCGCGGACGACAAGCTGAAGATCAGCGTCTTCGGCGAGGAGGGACTGAGCGGCGACTATACGATCGGCAGCGACGGGAACCTGGCCTATCCCCTGCTCGGCTCGATCCCGGCCAAGGGCCTGACCCTGGCGGAGCTGACGCAGCGGATCACCGCCGGACTCGCCTCCTCGATCCAGGCGCCGCGCGTGTCGGTCGACGTCACGCAATACCGTCCCTTCTTCATCCTGGGCGAGGTGAACCGGCCGGGCCAATATCCCTATCGCACCGGCATGACGCTCAACAGCGCGGTCGCGACGGCCGGGGGCTTCACCTATCGCGCCAATCAGAAGCAGGTGCTGATCCAGCATTTCGGCGAGGCGGGCGAGCGCCGCTACGACCTGACCGCGGACCTGCCGGTGCTGCCGGGCGACACGGTGCGGGTGCGCGAGCGGTTCTTCTGATGCGCCACCTCCTCGTCGTGGCGGCCCTGCTGGCGGGAGCCGCGCCCGCGGCCGCGCAGCTGATGCCGAACGACCAGAGCCTGGTCACCTTCAACCGCTACATCGCGGTGCGGGAACGGCGGGTGCCCGGCTTCGACAGCCCGGGCATCCCGCTGGGGTCGTTCACGCTCCAGCCCACGCTCGACGCCAACGTGCTCTACAACGACAACGTGCTGGCAACGCAGGACGATCGCGACGGCGACGTGATCGCGCGGATCACCCCGGCGCTCACCGCCAACTCCAACTGGTCGGACAGCCTGCTCTCGCTCAGCGCGATCGCCGACATCGACCGCTATGGCCGGCTGGGCACGGAGAACACGGTCAACACGAACCTGTCCGCCTACGGCTGGCACGACCTGTCGCGCGCCACCCGGTTCCGCAGCCTGGTGCGGTTCCAGTCGCTGCGCGAATCGCGCGAGTCGCAGGACGTCTTCGTGCTGACGCGGCGGCCGATCCGCTTTCGCACGCTGGAACTGGGCGTGGGCGCGCGGCATCGTTTCGCCAACACGCAGGTGTCGGTCGACGGCGGCGTGGTGAAGAGCGACTTCGACGATGCGGTGCGGCGCAGCGATAACGTCCTGATCGATCAGGATTTTCGCGACAGCGTGCTGAAGCGCGGCCGTGCGCGCGTGGAGTTCGGCCAGTCGCCCGCGGTCGCCTATTTCGTGCAGGGCACCTACGACCGGCGCACCTACCGGCTGCGCGCGCGCGACCCGCTGGCGAGCGCGCGCGAATCGGAGATCGTGGAGGCGCTGGGCGGCGTGCGGTTCGAGCTGCCCATCCTGGCCCGCGGCGAGGTGGGCGTGGGCTATACCCGCGGCAGCTATCGCGGGGTGCAGTTCACGCCCGTGTCCGGCCTCGCCATCCGGACCCAGGTCACCTTCTTCCCCACCCAACTGACCAACGTGACCGTGTCCGCCGAGCGGCGCGTGAGCGACACCGGCGTCCCCTCGTCGGGCGGCTTCGCCACGCTGTCCGGCTCGATCCGCGTGGATCACGAACTGCTGCGCCAGCTGGTGCTGGGTGCCAGCGCCGGGTTCCGCCGGGATTCGTTCAATGGCGCGGACCGCGACGACGAGCGGTTCGAGCTGGGAGCATCGGCCGACTATCGCCTGAACCGTCGTCTGTCGGCCCGTCTGAACCTCAGCCGGCTCGACCTGACGTCCAGCGGGACCGGCGCCTTCAAGTCCTTCGTGGCGAACCGCCTGCTGTTCGGCGTAGGGGTGCGGCCATGACGGAGACTTCTGACCAGGCCGCCCGGATGCCGCTGCCACGCTCGCGCGCGGTGGTGGCCGTGCCGAAGAGCGCGACGGGAAATGCCACGGACGCCGCGCGCCGCGCGCTGGCGGTGCTGCGACGCCGCTGGCTGCCGGCGCTGGCGGTGTTCCTGGCCGTGATCGGCGGTGTGATCTACTACACCTGGCGCCAGCCGCTGGCCTATACGGCGAGTGCCAGCCTCGTCGTGAACGCGCGCATCCTCGACGTCGTCTCGCCCGACAAGGGCGTGGTCCCCAAGGCGTCGGACAGCGACGCGGCGGTGAACACCGAGGTGCAGATCCTGCAATCGCGCGAGGTGGCGCAGCGCGTCGCCGCCACGCTGTCACAGCAGGAGCCCGGCTTCGCCGAGCGCGTGACCGAGCAGGCGCAGCCGCGCGCCGACCGGATCGTGGCCAACGTGCTGCAGAGCAAGCTGTCGGTCCGCCGGCCGGGCGACACGAACGTGCTGAGCGTGAGCTACACCGCGGCCGATCCCGAGCTCGCCGCCAAGGTGGCGAACGCCTTCGGCGCCGAGTATCTCGCGGTGAAGTCCGGCACCCGGCTCGGCGCCGCGCGCTCCGCCGATGCGGACATCTCCACGCAGATCGAGAGCATGCGCTCGCAGGTGGAACAGGCCGAGGCGGCGGTGGCCCGCTACAAGGCCGCGAACAACCTGCTGTCCGCGGAAGGATCGACGCTGACCGAGCAGGAGGTATCGCTCTACCGCCAGCAGGAGGCGACCGCCAACACCACCCTTGCCGAGGACCGCGCCCGGTTGAACACCGCGCGCGCGCAGCTGCGCGGCGGCTCGACCGGCGAGGACGTGGGCGAGGCGCTGGGGTCCTCCGTCATCGCCGGCCTGCGTCAGCAGCAGGCGCAGGCGGGAGCCCGCGTCGCCGAGCTGCGCACCCGCTACAAGGACGGCTATCCCGAGCTGGAGAAAGCCAAGCAGCAGCTCGCCGAGGTCAACCAGGCGATCCAGGCCGAGATCCGGCGCGTGATCTCCAACCTGGAGGCGCGCGTTTCCGTCTCGCAGCAGCGCGCCGCGACCGCGAGCGGCATCCTGGGCGGGGCGCGCGGCGAGCTGGCGTCGAACAACGCCGCGTCGGTCCGCCTGGGCGAGCTGGTGCGCCGCGCGGACGCGCTGAAGGCGACCTACCAGGCGATGATGGAGCGTCGCAACGCGGTGACCAGCGAGGCGATGATCGGCACCGCCGACGCGCGCGTGTTCTCGCCCGCGCAGGTGCCCGAGACGCCGTCCTCGCCCAATCGCAAGCTGAACCTCGTGATCGGCACGATGCTGGGCGTGCTGCTGGCCGGGATCGTCGTCGCGCTGTTGCAGATGTTCGATCGCCGCATCACCACCTCGCATGATGCGGAACGGCTGCTGGGCCTGCGGCATCTCGCCAACTGGCCGCTGCTGCGATCCATCGCCACGCGCGAGGAGCGCGGCATCGCCCCCGCGGACTTCGCGATGGAACGCCCGCTGTCGATGGTGGCGGAGGCGGCGCGCAACGTGCTGGTCGCGGTGGAACGCAGCGACGAACTGGGCGGCGGGCGCACCATCGCGGTCACCTCGTCCCGTCCGGAAGAGGGCAAGACCACGCTGGCGATCAGCCTCGCCCGCCTGTCCGCGCTGGGCGGACGGCGAACGGTGCTGGTCGACGGCGATATCCGCCGCGGCCGGGTCTGCCCGACGCTCGGCCTCACCCCGGTGGCCGGCGTGGTCGAGGTGATGCAGGGCAAGGCGACGCTGCGCGACGCGCTGTTGAAGGACGAGGCGAGCGGCTGTTCGGTGCTCCCCGCGCTGGTGCAGCGCTACGACGCCGGACAATTCGGCGCGGCGGATCGATTCGACAAGCTGCTGGAGATGCTGTCCCCGCTGTTCGACACGATCATCATCGACACGCCTCCCGTGCTGGCGGCTGCCGAATCGCGCGCCATCCTGCAGGACGTGGACGCGGTGGTGTTCGCGGTGCGGTGGAATACCACGCTGCTGCCGGTGATCCGCGCCGCGCTGAAGCGGCTGCGCGACGTCGACGTGGAGCCGGTGGGCGTGGTGCTGACGCTGGCGGACATGCGAGCGATCGCACGCTACGGCATCGACGACGTCGACTACAGCTACAAGGCCTATACCAATTATGGCTACAGCTGACCGATGGCGCGGCCCGGCGCCGATCGCCGCGGGACTCACCGGCGGGGAGGCCGCCGGTCGGATCAGGGCCGGTCGGATCAGGGCCGGTCGGATCAGGGCCGGTCAGATCAGGCGCAGCAGGATCGTCCAGGCGACGATGCCGAACGTCGCGGCGCCGGCCCAGTAGACCGGCACGATGCGGTGGGCGGGCCCGTCCGGTCCCCTTCCATGCCAGGAGGGCTGGCCGCCGGTCCACGACGACCCGCTCCAGGGCCCTGCATCACCCGCGACAGGGAAGATCGACATGCTATCGGTGGCCAACATGGCATTGATGCCATTATGCTCTTTCATACGACCCCCTCCCGTAGCGCGGCTTTTCGCCGTCGCTGCGCCTTGACGAAGCCGGTCTTGCCGGCGCGACATCCATCCCCCGAAAGATGCCGATGAGCGAAGTATTTCACACCTCATCGAACGATACAATCGTTTGGGCGCGCCAAGGTACCTCCATGGTCCGAAACGAGTATTCCGGGCGGGCGCGGTGACGAAGGCTGGCTCCTTCAACCCCCACGTCCACGGCGCCCGCGGCCTGTTCGCGGCGATGGTGTTCGTGTTCCACGTCGCCAATTCCGGGCTTCCCACCTTCTCGCCCGTCGCCTCAGGCCTGCCGTATCAGGCGGCGATGAGCCTCCAGTTCGGTGTCGAGCTGTTCTTCGGCATCAGCGGCTTCGTGATCGTCGGCGCGATTGCGCGCGCGCCGTCGGTGCGGGCGTTCCTGTGGGACCGCGCCACCCGCATCTATCCCGTCTTGTGGATCTCGCTGGTGGCGATCAGCATCGCGGCGCTCGCGCTCGATCGCTGGCGCCCGCCGCCGGGCGAGTGGATCCTGAATTTCGTCGCGCCGCCGCCCTTCATCCACATCGGCCAGATCAATCCGGCCGCGTGGTCGCTCGGTTACGAACTCACCTTCTACGCGCTGGTGGCGCTCGCCTGGTGGCTGCGCCCGCGCCTGCCCGGAACGTGGCTGTGGATCGCGGGCGTGCTGGGCGCGGTGCTGATCGTGCTGTTCCCGCGCGCGCTGCTGATCCCGGCGGGCATCCTCATCGCGCTGGGACGGGGAGAGTCGCGGCCGTGGCGCGCGCTGTCGGCGGTCCCGGGATGCTGGCTGGTGCTGTTCCTCGCGCTGTGGCGGTGGAGCGACGTGGCGAGCGGCAGCGTGCAGACCGCCAGTCCGGTCGTGCTGCCGTCGGCCATCTGGCTGGGCGTGCTGCCCGCGATGCTGGTGGCGGGCGTGTGCGGCGGGCTGGCGCTGAACGGCATCGCGGCGGGGCGCGGCACGATCGGGCGGCTTCTCTCGACGCGGGTCTTCCAGTGGCTGGGATCGGTCAGCTACAGCTTCTATCTGTGGCATCCGGTGGCGATGGCGACGGTGAAGGCGGTGATGGAGAAGATGGACGTGCCGGCCGCGCTCGGCCCCTGGTCGCAGCTGGCGTTCGGGGCGCTCAGCCTGCCCCCAACGCTGGTGGCGGCGCACGTCAGCCAGCGCTGGCTGGAAGTGGGCCTGACACGGTGGCTGCGCCGGCACGGCCCGCGCGAGGACGCCGGCCACGCGCCCGTCACCGCGCGCGCGGCGGACGGGGCGGGGAACGGCCCGGCATGACGATGGCCCTGGCCCGCGGCCTGCCCCGGCACGGCGGCGGCGACCACGCCGTCGCCGACGATCCGGGGCTTGCCGCCGCCGTCCCGATCCGCACCGATCTCGCCGCCCGGCTGTTCGTGCACGCCGGCTTCATCGGCGCGATCGTGCTCCAGCGCTTCTGCCTCTACGTCGGCGGCGGCGCCTTCTTCCTGGCGCAGATCCTCTTCATGGCCGCGATCGCCGCCATGGTGCTCACCGGGCGCGCGCGGGTGCGGCCGGTGGTGTCGCTGCTGCTGGCGGGGTTCGCGGCGCTGGCGCTGGTCAGCACCTTCGTCGCGGTGAACATGCCCGATCCGCGGATCACCTTCAGCATCGGGTCGATGCTGGTGCTGCTGCTGCTGTATGCGCTGCTGGCGGTCGGGCCGGACGCGCGCTTCGACGGGACGCGCACCTTCGCCATCTTCGTCGGCTACGTCCGGCTGTGCGCGGTGCTGGGCATCGCGCAATACGTCCTCCAGTTCGCCGGCCTGCGCTTCTTCTCGTTCATGCAGATGGCGCCGGCGCTGAAGCCCGTCCTGCTGGAACAGCTGTACAACCATCAGCCCTGGGTATCCTACGGCTCCAGCATCATGCGCTCCAACGGCTTCTTCCTGGTGGAGCCCAGCGTCTTCTCGCAGCTGCTGGTGCTGGCCGCGCTGGTCGACATCTTCGTGCGGCGCAGCTGGTGGGCGCTGCCGCTGTACGTGGTGGCGCACCTGCTGTCCTACTCGGGCACCGGGCTGCTGGCGCTGGCGGTCACGCTGCCGATCCTGGCGCTTGCGGACACGCGCTCGTCGGGGCGGATCCTGGCGCTGGTGGCGGGGCTGGCGGTGGTGGGCGTGATCGGCGCGATCGCGCTGCCCGACCAGGTCGCGGCCATCGCCGGGCGCGCGGACGAGCTGCAGTACAGCGGCAGCAGCGGCTATGCCCGCTACGTCGCGCCGTTCCACGTGATCGGCGCGGTGTGGGGGGAGACGCGCACGCTGATCGGCTACGGCCCGGGCGCGATGGAGCGCGCCAGCTTCTTCATGGCGGGAAGCGGCAACGCGCTGCTGAAGCTGTTCATCGACTATGGCCTGCTCGGCCTCATCGGGTTCGTGACCTTCCTGATCGCGTCGGTGTGGCGGCGCGATCTGGCGATCGTGTCGGTGTACGGCCTGGTGAACTTCCAGCTCGGCGGGGGTTTCCTGCTGTTCCCGCCCTTCGTCGTCATCATGGCGATCCTGTGCATCTGGTCCTCGCCCGCCGACACTGCGCGCGTGGGCGAGGAAGCGGACGACGCTGCGGAGCGGGCGGATGGCGGATCGCAGGCGAGAGGACGCGCATGAGGATCGCCGGCATCATCGCGGCGGGCGCCCTGGCGGCGGTCGGCTGCTCCGCGCCCACTCCGGCCAACCCGGCCCCGACCCCCGCCACGACCCCCGCCACGACCCCCGCCACGACGGCGACCGCCAAGCCGCGCCCGGTGAGGGTGCCGATGTTCGTCTATCGCGGCGCCGGCTGCACCGGGAAGGGGCGCATGGCCGCCTTCGAGAAGATGCTCGGCCGCCCTGCCGACGGGGTGGTGGAATTCAGCGAGCGCAGCGACTGGTCGCATATGCTCAGCTCGATCAACTGGGCGCTGGGCTGCTGGGACGGCACCTCCTATCGCCTGGCGCAGTCGGTGCCGATGCTGATGGACAAGGGCACCTCGCTCGCCGCGGGGGCGGACGGCGCCTACGATCGCCACTTCCGCGCGCTGGGCGAGCTGCTGGTCCGCAAGGGGCACGCCGATGCCTATCTGCGCATCGGGTGGGAGTTCAACGGCGGCTGGTATCCCTGGGCCGCCAAGCGCGATCCCGCCGCGTTCGTGCGCCTCTTCCGGCGCATCGTCACCGTCATGCGCGCGGTGCCGGGGCAGCGCTTCGTGATCGTGTGGAATCCCGCCCAGGGGGAGCAGCAGATCGCGCCCGACCGGGTGTGGCCCGGTGCGGCCTATGTCGACGTGGTGGCGCTCGACCTCTACAATCAATCGTGGAACCCGCTCGACCGGCTCAGTCCGCAGCGCCGGTGGACGACGCTGGTGGAGCAGCCCTACGGACTTTCCTGGGCGGCGCGCTTCGCCCGGGCGCAGGGCAAGCCGCTCGCGCTGCCCGAATGGGGCACGGGCACGCGCCCCGACGGCCACGGCTTCGGCGACGATCCGGTGTTCATCGCGGGCGTCGCCGATTTCGTACGACGGCACCGCGTCGCGTTCACCGGCTATTGGGACTATAACGCGGGCGACTACAATGCGGAGCTGTCCAATGGCCGCCAGCCCCGCGCCGCCGCCGCCTTCCGCACCCATTTCGGGCGCTGAGCGCGCGCGGCACTAGCCGCGGCGTTGACGCACGTAGCGCAACGGGTCTCCCGCCGCGGACCACGGGTCACCGGCGCGGCGCTCGCACGTCGTCCCCGACAACAGCTATCGCGAGATCGGCAGTCGCCTGGATGGCGGGCGGTGGGTTGGTGCAGCAGACTGTGCCACCGCCGCCCCAAGGCTGAGCGGAGTCTATTTCACCGGCGCGCCGTGGCGTCGCGCCATGCGCGCGCGAAGGGCGCGGAACACCGGCGCGCGGATCGCCCAGCGCGCCGCCATCTGCGGCAGCAGCGCGGCCGGCACCAGCGCCAGCCCGTCGGCCACCCGACCCCCCGCGGCCAGCCGCGCCCCCGTGCCGGTCAGACGTCGCACCTGAACCCCGCGCGCCGGCGCGGGAAGGTGCGCGAAGCCGCGGTCCACCACGCGGCGCACGAAGTCCACGTCGCCGCGATCGAGCTCGTAGGGGCGATAGCCGGTCAGTTCGAGCAGCTTGCCCGCGACCGCCTCCTCGAACGCGACGCGCTCGTCCGCGGCCATGCCGGCGGCCGCGATCTCCACCATCGGCGCGATCGCACCTGCCGCCTCCAGCTCGCGCTGCTGCGTCCTGGCGAACACCAGGTCGGTCCGCCCGGCGGCGCGCCGACGCGCGGAGAAGGCGGCGAGCTGCGATCCGATCGCGGCGACGCGGCCGTTGACGATCGACTTGCTCGTCACGCTTTCCGCATGCATCCGATAGTCGCCGAGCACGTCGGGAAGGTTGTGCAGCCGCCCCTCGCCGAGCAGCCGCCAGTAGAGATCGGCGTCCTCCGCGTGGTGCGCGTGGCGATAGCCGCCCACCCGCTCCACCGCATCGCGCCGCACCATCAGGAAGGGGTGGATGATATAGGGCTCGCGCGCGGGCACCGCGAACAGGTCCGCCTGGTCGGGCTGGAGGAGCCGCGCGCTGGTGCCCAGCGGCCGGTCGTCCGCGTCGATGTGGCGCGCCGCGGAGCCGACCGCGACCGCGTCGGGATTCGCGTCCAGCCACGCCTTCTGCACGGCGAAGCGGTGCGGATAGGCGAGGTCGTCGGCGTCGTGCCGCGCGATCAGCGGCGCGGTGCAGAAGGACAGGCCATGGTTCAGCGCGTCGACGATGCCGCCGTTGGCCTTGTGGTGCACGCGCAGCCGCGGCTCCTCCTGCGCCATGCCGGCGAGGACCGACGCGGTGTCGTCGGTGGACCCGTCGTCGACGACGTGGATCGCGATGTCGCGCACCGTCTGCGCGCGGATGCTGTCCACTGCCGAGCGGATCGTGCGGGCGGCATTGTAGGCCGGGATGAGGACGTCGATGCTCGCGGTCATGGCCCTTCCTTCCGGCGCCGTGCGTAGAGGCGCGCGACCTCCTGCCACAACGGGTGGTCCGATGCACGCAGCGCCACGATCCAGCCCGCTCCCCCCGCCGCGATGGCGCCGAGCACGACCGGCAGCGGCACCGCGGGCGACCAGCGCCACGCCGCCATGACCGCCGCGGCGGGCAGGATCGCGGGCAGGCTGGTCAGCGCGCTGGTGCGATAGATGCGCAGCAGCTCGGCCGGCGTCGTCTCCGTCAGGCGGTGGAGGTGGCGGCGGTACAGCCACTGCGCCACCAGCGCGTCGCCGACCCGCGCCAGCGCGGCCGCGGCCAGGCTGTGGAGGCAGCCGGCGACGAACAGCGCGAGGCCGACCGTCGTGCGTATCGCCTCCAGCCGCGCTTGGCGCTTCGTCTCGCCGGTGACCACAAAGACCTCGAACGTCATCGTGATCGAGGTCAGCAGTACGCCGGCGAGGCACAAGAAGCTGAGCGGGACCGCTGCTCCGTCCCATCGTGCGCCGTATACGATGCGAACCAACGGGCCCGCCAGGATGGCGAGACCAAGAAAGGCGGGCCACAACAGGCCGGTGATGGTGCTTACCACTTGAAGGTAGCGGTCGCGCAACGGAAGCCCGTCGCGACGACGGTTCGCAAAATCGACGAACAGCACGCGCGTCGCGATCATGTGAACGTTGTCCCACAGCATGTTGAAGTTGCCGGAGGCGCGTGTGTAGAGCCCGAGCGCTCCCAGGCCGACGAGCTTGCCCAGCGCGATGTCGGACAGGCGCTGCGCCATGCGGGTGATGCCCGACACGGCGAAGATCTGCGCGGCGAAGCGCGACACCGCCGGCCAGTGTTCCAGCGACAGGCGGAAGCGGACGTGGCGCCGCGCGACCGCCATCACCGTCAGGTTGGTGAGGAGCGTGGTCGCGATCTGGCTGTAGGCCAGGCTCATGTAGCGGAACCCGGCGAGCGCCAGCCCGACGGTCAGGATCAGCCCGGTCGCGGTGGAGCCGGTGCGGATCAGCGCCAGCGTGCGGAACTGCCCCTCGCGTTCCATCATGGCGTTGGGCAGGAACGACAGCGGGCCGAGCAGCGGCACGAGGGCGAGCACCAGCAGCACGTCGCGAACGCCGGGATCGCCGAAGAAAGCCCCGCCGAGCAGCGCAGCCAGCGCCACCAGCGCCGCCAGTACCAGCGACGCCAGCACGTTGACGGTGAAGGTTGTGGCGAGCAGGCCTGGCGACAGCGCGGGCTCGCGGATCAGGAAATTGTTGAGGCCCATTGCCTGGATGATGGCGAGCAGCCCGACCATCGCGGTGGCGATCGCGTATATGCCTGTGTCGTGGGGTGTGAGCAGGCGGGCAACCGCGACCGAGCCCAGGAAGGTGAGAATGAAATAGCTGACCTGCCCAAACCCGACCCAGGCGAGCGATCGGCGAATGGTTGGCGAGGGGGTGTCCGAAGCCACGGGCCTGCGATTATCCGATCTGCGAGAGAGATGCGCCGACTAGCAGGGTCGCGCTGCAGTGCAATATAAACTTGCCGCCACGGCAGGGCGTGGGTAGGTTGATGAAATGACTGATTTCGTAGCGGTTGTCACCATCAACTGGAACCGTTGGCGAATGACGCTCGATTGCGTCGAGGCGCTTCGTGCCACCCGAGGAGCGGCATGGCATCTCTACATCGTCGACAATGCGTCGAGCGACGACTCGGTGGATCGACTCCGCGGGATAGGCGGCGATGTGACGCTGATCGAGAACCCAGTGAACGAGGGTTGGACCGGCGGCAACAATCGCGGGATCGAGGCGGCCCTTGCCGATGGTCACGATCATGTCTTCATTTTGAATAATGACGCTTTGGTTGAGCCTGACACCCTGGCAACTCTGCTGAAGGCGAGGGGGGAAACGGGGACAGACGCCGTGCTCGGCCCGCTGCAGATCGGGGTCGATGATCCCGAAGCGGACTTCTTCGGTGCCTATCGGCACGAACGAACCGGGATGCCGGTCCAATACCGCAAGAACCCCGCGCCAAGCGATAGTACATACGCCAAGACCTATACGGTAAAGGGTGCAGCGATCTTCGCTCATCGTCGCCACTTCGACCGCGTCGGTCTTCTCGACGAGCGCTTCTACCTCAACTGCGACGACACCGACTGGTGCCTCCGTGCCGCAGCGGCCGGTTTTCCTCTCCTGATGGTCCAGCCGTCGAGCGTGCGGCACATCGGCTCAGCTTCGCTGGGCGATTACATGGCGCCTTTGCAAACCTACTTCCGCACACGCAACCGGCTTCTGCTTGCAGAAAAGCACGGCACGCGTCGCGAGCGACTGCGGCAATGGCGATCAACCGTCCGCCAAGTGATCGATCTCGCAGGGCAGAGTGCTCCAAAGAACAGCCGCGCCGCGGCTCGTCTCGGGGCTTTGCACTATCTTGTGCGGCGCTTCGGTGATTGCCCCGACATCGTTCGCAAATGGCACGCGGAAGCCCGCGCGCAGATTAGGCCATCCTGAAGGGTCAGCGGGAGCAGGTCCGTAGTCCAGGCCCCTTCGAAGAAGCCGTTCGTCAGCCAGCCAGGTGGGTCTGGTGTCGAGATGAGTCAAAGCTATGCTTCAGATCGCTTTCGATCAGCGACCAGAGGCGCCTCGTAGTGTGCGCCGCAGTCCGCTCGCGGCCGAATTCGCGAATGTGTTCCTCGCGAAACATGTGCCGGGTGTAGGCGAACCGACGAACACCGTCTGCGATGGTTTGCGGAGCCGGATCTGGAAGCAGGATACCCGTATGACCGTCCTCGATGGCGTCGCGGACGCCACCGGTGGCCACTGCGATTGATGGTACGCCGGCGCAGGCGGCCTCGACATAGACCATCCCGAAGCCTTCGACGTCGGTCGCCGTCGGCTTGACCGCAAGAACGAGCACGTTAGCCCGCGCAAGGTGGAGTCCGATCTCGCTGCGCGTGGCGTCACCGGTAAACGTGACCCGCCTGTCCAGGCCTTTCGCTTCTGCAAGCGCCCGCAGGCGCGGCAGATCGTCTCCGTCGCCGATCACGGTCAGGCTCACCGGAAGGTCGTCCATCAGAAGGGCCATGGCCTCGATCAGGCCGTCGACATTCTTGCGTCGTGCTGCTGGCTGCAGCCGCGCGATGGTCAGGATCTGCAAGCCTTCGGCGGGCTCACGCACGACCCTCAGATAGTCGGCATTCACGCCCGGATGCACGACATGCACCTTTGCCGGATCCACGGCTGCGAACTCGAGGGCAAGGTCGGCCGTGTAACGGCTGTTGGCGAATATCAATCGCGCTGATGCGAGCCCGTGGCGGACCTTGCGACGACGCCATGCGGGGGTGACCGATGTCGGCAAGCCCAGCCGCTTCAGCAGCCGATCCGCTTTATCGAGGGCGTCATTATACGGCATCCAGGGCTTAAGCGCATCGCTGCCGTGGACGTAGCCGTAAACGGGTGCATCGACATAGGGTGCCAGGGCGGTCAGCGGTGCGCTCAGCGCCAGCCAGGCGTCGACCTTCTCTGCCTGCATCATCTCGGCATCCCGGCGCAGTCGACCGGTAAGGCGATTGATGATGCGCCCGCGTCTCAGCGGGACATGCCGGTCCGGCCATGTCAGCACCGTGAGGTCCGCCATATCGTCGAGCGCTCGAACGAGTTCGCCCGCGTGCTCCTCCATGCCACCGCGTTGCGGCGGAAATTCGGACGCAAGAATTCCTAGGCGCAAGACGGTCCTCGAAACGGAGGTTGCCCAAACGCCCCTGGGTGACGGACGTCGTCCTGGGGCGAGCGATACTAACCATCGGCGCTTATCTCATTGCTGGTGCTGCGGCCAGCGCATTTGCCTTCCCTTGCGGTCCGGCCGCTGGACCTCCTAAGGACGCGAGCATCCGCCCCCACGCCGCGAAAGCGAATTGTGCGATCCTTGTTCGCGCTGGAGACTTGCAGATGAGATGGAAGGGTTCTGACGTCACCGTCGTCATTCCCACCTACAATCGCGCGGCGCTGCTGGAAAAGGCGATCGCCAGCGCGCTCGCGCAGACCGAGCCGGTGGGCGCGATCATCGTCGTCGACGACGGCTCCACCGACGACAGCCGGGAACGGGTGGCGGCGCTGGCCGCGCGCGATCCCCGCATCAGCCTGCGGACGCAGGCCAACGCCGGCGCCAACGTGGCGCGCAACACCGGCGTGGCGGCGGCCGCGACGGCGCTGGTCGGCTTCCTCGACTCGGACGATCGCTGGATGCCGGAGAAGATCGAGCGCCAGCTGGCGGCATGGCGGGCGCGTCCGGACGCGGTCGCCAGCTTCACCGGCATTCTGGCGGTGGACGGCGACCGGCCGCTCTACAGCTACGACATCCCCGTGGAGCTCACCATCGACGAGATCCGGCGCCACAACGTGCTGGGCAGCACCTCCACGGCGCTGGTCCGCACGGACGTGCTGCGCGCCGTCGGCGGGTTCGATCCGGGGCTGCCCAGCTGCCAGGACTGGGACCTGTACCTGCGCCTTCGCCGTGCCGGCCCGTTCGCCACGGTGACGGACGACCTCGTCCTCTACGACGACGGGCCGCACGATCGCATCACGCACCAGTCCGGCAAGACCGTGGCCGGACACGAGGCGGTGTTCGCGCGCGCGCTGTCCGACGTGGACGACCCGCGCGAGCGGCGCCGCATCCGTGCCGCGCACGCCGAGGTGATGACGCGCCTCTACCTGCGCCATGGCGACTGGCGCGCCGCTCGCCGGCAGGCGATCCGCGCCGCGGTGCTCGATCCCAACCTGATCCATGTCAGGAAACTGGCGCGAATTGTCGTGCGGCGAGCGAAATCTTAACCCTTTAGTGACGCTTACGTACAAGCCACGGCACCAACGATGCTGTATTGCGTTCATCTTCGGGCAAGGTTTTCTTGTCGATCAAAAGGGAGAGACACATGCGATACGCGATCATGGCGGCCGTCGCGCTCGGCGCGGCGGCGGTCCCCGCCTCGGCGGCGCCGGTCATCACCTTCAACGGCGGACAGGGCGGCAACGCCGCCGGCACCACCGTATTCCAGAACTACGACTCGCTGACGAGCGGCAGCTCCATCGGCACGGATGCCTTCGTGTACAGCTCGTCGGGGAGCACGGCCTCGCGTCCCGGTTTCGGCAGCTCGGGCAATTTCGCCGCGGTCCTGGCGAACGGAAGCTACTCGGTGGCCTTCGCCGCCAGCAGCGTCTTCTCGTTCGTGCTGGGCTCGCTCGACACGTACAACACGCTCCTCCTGAGCTTCGAGGACGGCACGTCGCTCTCGCTCGCAGGCGGCGACATCAAGGGCGGCGGCGCCTTCACCAGCGGCAGCACCGGCTCCGCCACCAGCAACGGCCTCGTCACCTACAACGCGGGTACCGGTCCGCGCATGGTCGGCGCGACGTTCACCTCGACAGACAATTCGTTCGAGTTCGACAACCTGGCCGCCAACGGCGTGCCGGAGCCGGCCACCTGGGCGCTGATGATCCTGGGCTTCGGCGCGGTTGGCGGGGCGCTTCGCCGTCGCACCGCGCGTCAGGCGATCGCGACCGCCTGATCGGTTTCCCGACGGGACAGGGGGCCGCCGACCCATGGTCGGCGGCCCCTTCTCTTTGTCCTTTTCCCTTTCCCGAAAGGAGTTTGTTCACCCTATTCCCGTATCCCTTTCCGAGTGGCGCTGCCGCGGCCCCGCAGTCCCGGCGTCCCGCACCCCTGCATCCAGCTCCTCGGAAACGTCATGCGCATGTCAGTTGATCTCGGAACCGGGACGGTCGATCGCGACCGCGGCTTCCCGCGCGATCCCTTTAACCCTATCGATGGGACTCCTGACCACGATCGGACGCGCGCGGCGCGCCGGAAAGGCCCGGCGCTGCTCCTCTCCCTCCTGTCCCTGGCGACCGCCGCGTGCGGCGCGGAGAGCGCGGAGAGCGCGGATGCGCCCGTCGCCGCGCCGCCGGTCGTGGTCGCCCCCACCGTGGCGCTCTCGCTCAACGCCGCCGAGGCGGTGACCGGCGCCCCCGCGACGCTGACTTGGACGTCCACCAACGCGAACTCCTGCACGGCGACGGGCGCGTGGAGCGGAAGCCGGGATGCCGCCGGCAGCGGCAGCGTGACGGCGGGCTCGCCGGGGAGCCACACCTACACCCTGACCTGCACCGGTGCGGGCGGCAGCGCGTCCGCGTCCGCGACGCTGCTGGTCAACGCGGTGGCCGCTTCGTCGCCCCTGCCCGGCAGCGGTGCGTGGCGCCCGCCCTACGGCCTGTACGTCGGCAACCCGCACGGCAACGATGCCACCGCCATGGCGCTGTTCCAGTCGCGCTGGGACGCGTCAGTGCGCCAGCTGCGCCGGCAGCCGCAGTTCTTCGGCACGTTCACCGATTTCAGCAAGGACTGGAAGGAATGGGCCGGCAACGCCAGCTGGTTCGCCTGGTCGTTCAACAAGTCGGAGCGGGTGGCGGGCATGAAGCCGGTGATCGGCATCAAGCTGTCGACCAACGCCTATTGGAACCGGCAGAACGACGCCTTCCGCGAGATCATCTCCGGCAAGCACGACCAGGTCTATCGCGACGTCGTCGCGGCGTGGCGCGACAACGGCTACAAGGAGCTTCGCTTCCGCATCTCCTACGAATTCAACGGCAATTTCATGCCCGATAATTTCGGCAAGGACGCGGAGACGCTGAACCTGTGGAAGCAGGCCTTCGCGCACGTCGCGGACGTCCTGCACGACGTGCCGGGCGTGAAGGTGCTGGTGGTGTGGAACCCCGCCAATATCAACTGGAACGGCAATTCGGTCATCGGGTCCTACCCGGGGGACGAGTATGTCGACGTGATCTCGTCGGACATCTACAGCACGATGTACCCGCTCAGCCTGGTCGACTGGTCGAACGGTCCAAAGGCCGCCAACCTGCTCGAATGGTCGAAGAACCCGGTCAACCGCATCCATTACTGGGATTTCCCCGGTGCGACCGAGTGGACCGCGCGGGGCAGCGGATGGGGCATGGTGCAGGCGCTCGAGTTCGCGCTGGCGCGGCGCAAGCCGTTCGCGATCAGCGAGACGGGCGTCGGCGGCGACAACGTGAAGACAGGGCCGGCCGACGATCCCGAATTCCCCGCCTACCTCGGCGCGCGGCTGGCCGATTTCGTTCGCCGCGGCGGGACGGTCGATCACGTCGTGATATGGGATTACGACGCAAGCGACGGCAAGTGGCGCTTCACCGACGTGCCCGCCAAGTCGGCGACCGCGGCGGCCTGGACCCGCTTCGTCAACCCCTGAGCCAGGGGGCCGCACCGGGGCAGGGGCGGCCCCCGCTCAGGAGCTGCGGCTCACCTGATAGGCGGGTGCCCCTTCCGGCTCGACGCGCAGTTGCGCGGTCCAGGCGCGGCGGCGGTCGCCGCCCAGGGTCGACGTCAGCAGGATCGTCGTCTCGCCCGGGCGCAGGCGGACGCTGCCGCGCTGGACGGTGCGGCTGCCCGCACTCGACACCTCCAGCGAGTAGCGCGCCGCTACGCCCGTGGCGGCACGCCCCACCACCTGCACCTTCACCCCCGTCGCGACCGCCTCCGTCACCAGCGTGATCGGCGCGTCGGGCGGCGGCGGGGGCGCCTGTTCCGCCGGGGCGGCGATGGCGCCCAGCGTGGCGGCGATCAATACCGACGGGTCCATGGCTCAGTCCTTCCGGTTGCGAACCCTCAGCGCGGGGGCGTCTGGTTCAGGATGGCGTCGATCACCACCAGCGCCTCGGGCGAGACCCCGGCGGGCAGCGCGCCCGGGGCGACGGCGGCCGCGGCGGCGGCATCGTCGTCGCGACGCACGATCGCGGCGACCGCCTGGGCCTGCGGACTGGCGGGATCCGCCTTCTCCGCGTCGTCCGGTCGCGGTGCGAAGGGACTGCCCGACGGCTGCCCGGCGCGCAGCCGCTGGTCGACCAGCAGCCGCTGCTCGGGCGACAGCACCAGCGGATCGGGTCGCGCATAGTCGCGGGCGCGGGTCTCGATCGGCCGGACGCAGACGGGGACGCCCGCGTTGCCGGCCGACGGATCGCAGCGGTCCTGTCCGACGACACGGGCGGTCGGCACGCCGCGCCCGTCCGCCGGGCGCGACAGCGGCTCGGACGCCTCGGCGCTGCGACCATCGCTCAGCTGACGGGTGGGCAGCGCGGAGCGCGGGCCGGTGCTGACTTGCGAGGCCGTCGTGGCGCGCGCGCCGGTGATGTCGGGAAGGATCTGGTCCGAGCGCACGTCGCGCGGCGCCGATGGCGGGGACAGTAGCGCGCGATCGACGTCGCGCTCGGCGGCCTGACCCGGCGCGGCGAGCAGCAGGAGAAGCGAAGCGAGCGTCACAGGCCGCCCGTCTGTGTGATCGACATGACCCCGGCGCCCTGCTGCACAATGCCCAGGTCGGGCAAGCCGTTGCCGTGCTGGGTCCAGATCAGACGGTTGCCGTTGCCCTCCTGCACCGGGTTCATCGTGTTGCGGTCGCCTTGCTGTGTCAGCACGGCGCGATTGTCGCTGCCCGTCTGCGCCAAGGACAGGCGATTGTCGGCGCCGGCCTGGGTGATGGCGGCGCCGTTGTAGAGCGCACCGGTCGTCGCCTGGTCGACCTTGGCGATATTGCCGGCGCCCGACTGGTCGAGCAGCAGCGTCGCGGGGGCGGTGCCGTCCTGCGCGATCGTCGCCTGCTGCGTCGTCCCCGTCTGCCGCACCCAGGCGTAGGCCGCGCCAGTGCCGCGTTGCGTCGCCTCGAGCACATGGCCGTGGCCGCGCTGCGTCGCGTCGACCCGCGCGCGCGCCGCCTGCTGCCGCACCGTGGCGGCGTTGTCGGTGCCGATCTGCGACACGTAGACGCTGCGCCCCTCGAAAGCAGGGGCAGGGACGGCGATATCGACGGGAAGAGATGCGCCGTGCTGCTGTGCGATGGCCGGCACGGCACCGGCGAGGGCGGCGGCCAGCGTGGCAAGGGCGGCGCCCGGGTTCAGGCGTTGGCGCATGGTGTCATGTCCCGCGAAAGAAAAAGGACGTGCCCGCATGTCGGACGATAGCATCGCGGCGCCGCGGCGTCACGATGGGTCGCGTCCCGAGATGCGGGCACGAGGCCGGGGGATCCCGTGAGGGACCGCCCCGGCACCGTCGCTTACTTGGTGCCCTGCGTCACGTTGGCGTAGTTGTTGTTGCCGTTCTGCGACACCCACGAGTTGTTGTTGCTGCTGCTCTGCAGCACCATCGCCTCGTTGCCGCGGCCGGCCTGCGAGACGCCGGAGATGTTGTCGCTGCCGGTCTGCTCGACCGACGCGTACTGACCGGTACCCAGCTGGACGATACCCGACTCGTTGCGGTCGCCGCTCTGGGAGACCTCGGCCTCGCTGTTGTTGCTCGTCTGCCCGACGTACGAGGTGTTGCGGAAGCCCTCCTGCGTGACGGTCGCCAGGTTGTTGGCGTTGGTGGCGCCGCCCTGCGACACGTCGGACGTGTTGCGATTGCCCGTTTGACGCACGTAGGCGGTCTGATAGGTCCCGATCTGCGCCACTACCGACTCGTTGTTGCGAGCGCCGTCCACCTGATCGACGAAGGCCCACTGGTCACGACCGGTCTGCTCGATCGTCGAGACGTTGCTGGTGCCGTCCTGGCGCACCTGCGCGTAGGTGCTGTCGTTGTCCGGATAGACGTCCGTGCTGCGGGCACCCTGGTTGACGTACGAGTCGTTGCTTGCTCCCGCCTGGCGCACGTCGGCGCGGACGTTGTTGCGGGTCTGGATGACCTGCGAGGACTGGCCCGAACCGCGCTGGTCGACGATGGCGCCGGTGTCGCTCGCGGTCTGCGCGATGTCGGAGGCGTTACCCGAGCCGATCTGATCGACGTCGGCGTCGTTGCGGGCGCCGGTCTGGACCACGTCCGACTGCTGGGAGTCGCCCGCCTGGTCGACGGCGGCCAGATTGTCGAAGCCGTTCTGCAGCAGCGCGCTGCGACCGAAGCGGCCGCCCTGCGTCACGTACGCCTGGTTGAAGCTGCTGCCCTGCTGCGTCACCGTGGAGGTATTGCCCCACGATCCGTCGGTCGCCGCCAGCGCCTTGTCGCCTTGCTTGACGACGGCAGTGTTGTCGCTGCTGGTCTGCAGGATGGTCGAGTTCTGGCCATCGTCATACTGCGTGGCGGACGCGAAGTTCCGCTCGCCCTGCTGCGTGATGGTCGAATTGGAGCGGAGCTGGAAGGTGGCGGTATCCTGCAGCACTTCCGCGTTGTTCTCGCTGCCGCCCTGATTCACCGTGGAGACGCTGATCGGTGCGCTGTCCAGGGCGCTGCCGTCGTCGGCCTGCTTGACCTGGACGTTGTTCTCGCTGCCGGTCTGCGACACGTCCGAACGCGAGCCGGTCTTGGCGCCGTTCTGGTCGATCGTGGCTTCGTTGCCGACCGCGCTCTGCGTGACGTTCGACACCGACTTGAAGCCGCCCTGCTCGACCGTGGCGTCGTTCGACGTGCCGGTCTGCGTCACGTTGGAGTTGTTGCGCTGCGCGGAGGCCGAGCCGGCGATCAGCAGCGCGGCTGCCGAGACGGAGGCGAAGAACGAAACATTTTTCATGGTTGTTAGTCCTAGCAAGAGGATTAGAAACCATGCCGCCCCTGCAAGGGCCAACATGGAACAGATGCACTCATTTCCTCGCGCCGGGCTCGCCCGGCGCGTCTTCTCTTCGCGGTCATTCCGATCGGCTCCGGCGCTGCAACGCCGCCTCCGACCGGGCTGGAACACTCACTTGCCGACTAGGCGCCCAGCCCGCCCGTCGATCTTCTTTCAGGATCCGCGCCCCGGGATGCGATCGTCCCGATGCGGTGCACGGAGCCTAATTCCCCTGTGTCACGTTCGCCGCCGACGGCGAGGCATCGCCGCCCCGGCCGCGGTCGGCGGCCAGCGCTAGGCGTGACGTGCTGCGCTCCGGCTTGGCCTCCGCCGCGCGGCGCATCGCCGCGACGACGTTCGCCGCCGGGACGCCGCCGTCCCGCTCGCGGTGATAGGCGTCGAGCAGCGCCTGGCCCCGCGCCGGGTCGGCGAAGTTCCACAGCTTCAGGTCGATCCCCTCCATGACGAGGCCGTAGAGCGCCTTCTCGATCGCCTGTTGCAGCGCGAGCTGGTCGGGTTCGTTGGTGGTGACGCCCAGTTCGGCCTCCAGGATCTCCTTGAAGGCGACGTAGGTGAAGGCGTTGGCGCCGAGCGAGCGCGAGGCGATCGTCTTCGACGCGGTGACGGTGGTCAGCACCTCGCCCGTGCGCACCGACACGGCGCGCAGGTACACGGTGACAGTGTCCTGGCGATATTGCGTACGCGCGCTGATTCCCAGCAGGCCGGCGCCCGCGCCCCCGGTGACGGTGTTGCTGTCGTAGCCGATCACGCCGCCTTCCAGCAGGACGCCGGCGAACAGCAGTGCAGGCAGCGCCTGGGCGTTCACCCCCGTCTCGCCCAGGTAGCGCTCGCGCATTTCGCGGATGATCTGGCGCTCCGACAACAGGTTCTTCAGCGATTCCCGCTCGATGATCGTGAACCATTGGCGCCGGCCGCTGTCCTGCAGCGCCTTGACGAGGATCGAGCCGCCGCCCTGCGACACCGCGCGGCTCAGCGTCTGTCCGGTCTCGCTGGGCTTGAACTGGCCGGTCTGGTCGGTGAAGCCGTAGACTGCCACCGCGACGGGACGCTGCGGCGCGGGCAGTGCCTCCAGCGCCAGCTGGGTCTGCGTCTTGCGCGGATAAACGGCGTTGGGCGAGGTCTCCGGCAGGTCCGCCAGACGCCCGACGGTGGTGCAGCCCGACAGCAGCAGCGCTCCGCCGAGAAGGAAAGCCAGCGCACGCACGTCAGTTCACCTTCAGGAAGATCGGCACGACGATCGTGGTGACCTGACCCGTCCCGTCGTTCGTGATCGTCAGCGTCACGTTCTCCAGGTCGCGGACGAAGTTGATCGTCTGCCCGCCGAAGCTGATCGTGCCGCTCTGCTGCGGGTTCTCGCCGAAGATCGCGTCGACGATCTGCGACGACAGGGCGGACAGGAGCCGCGACTGCAACTGGCGCGCGAAGACGTCCGCCTCGCTGTTGCTGCTGGTCGCGGTCGGATCCTTGCGATCGTTCTGCGCATTCGCCAGGCCCAGCAGGTGCGACGAGTTGAACGGATTGCCGCCGAACGTGGGATTGATCGGCTGGTACGTCATGTCCTGCGCCAGCGCGCCGACCGGAATGATGCCGACGGCGCATGGCGACATCGCCAGCATGGCGGCGCAGCATCGACGAAGTATGGACACGCTTCTCACGCCCGTCCGACCGTGTTCGCGCACGTTCTGAATCCCCCCCGGTGCGCGGACGTTGATTACCCCCCCCGGGCTGTCCGCGTTAACGCCCTATTCATGGCTTTCCACGGGCGGAGCAATCTGCTTTTTCTTACATAAATTGCTGGTTTCCCAAAAGGGTACATCGGAAACCTTCAGCTAACATCGTGCAAATACGGCCTTATCACAAAGGTTGGCGACGGCGCGTCGCAAAGGCGCCGGACCGAAACGGTGATAATGGCATGTCACACGCCCGTCACCGAAACCGCACGCCAGCGTAACAAACCCCCGCCAAGGCGCCGCAACGAACAGCCGGCGCCGCGAGCGTCGGCGTCACAGGGCTCACCGGGGGAGCACATCCATGAACGCCGCCACCTCATGCTTCCGCGCGCTCGCGGGGGCCTCGCTGATCGCACTCGCCGTCGCCACCGGCGCCGCCCCCGCGCGGGCCGACTCGGCGGATCCCGCCGACACGCCTGCGGCCGATGCGGCGCCCGTCACCGGACCCAGCGTCTCCGGCCGCCTGTACGACGCGACCGGCGCCGCGCTGCCCGGCGCGCGCATCGTCGTGGAGGCGACAGGGGCGAGCGCGACCACCAACCTGCAGGGCGAGTTCACCGTCGCCGCGCCGGACGCGGCGGGGGAGGTGGTGCTGACGATCGACTATCTCGGCCGCCCCCCGGCCACGCGCACCGTCGGCGCGGCGGAGCGCGGGCGCGCAGTGTCGATCACGCTGCCCGCCGCGGGCGCGTCCGACGGCGACATCGTCGTGACCGGTGCCTCGCTGCTCGACAACACCGCCCGCGCGCTGAATCAGCAGCGCCAGGCGGACAACACCGTCACCATCCTGTCGGCCGACGCGATCGGCCGCTTTCCCGATCCGAACATCGCCGAGGCGCTCCAGCGTGCGCCCGGCATCGCGATCGAGCGCGACCAGGGCGAGGGCCGCTACATCAACGTGCGCGGCGCGCCCGCGGAGTTCAGCGCGATCAGCGTGGACGGGGTGGAGATCGCGTCGGTCGACCCCACCACCCGCGCCGTCGATCTCGACACCCTGCCGTCGGACATCGTCGCCAACATCGAGGTGACGAAGTCGCTGCTGCCCTCGCAGGACGCCGATTCCATCTCCGGCGCGGTGAACATCACCACCCGCTCCGCCTTCGATCGCCGCGGGTTCGCGCTCACCGGCATGGCGGGGGCGAGCTACAACCAGTTCGGCGACACCAGCGACTATCGCGCCAGTGCCGCCGTCAGCGACCGCTTCGGCGCCGACCGCCAGTTCGGCCTGCTCCTCTCCGGCAGCTACTCGCGCACGCGGCGGATGCCCGACAACGTCGAGAACGGCTGGACCCGCGACGGCGACCGCTACCTCGTCGCCGAAACGCTGTTCAAGGATTACGACACCACGCGCGAGCGCATCGCCGGCACCGGCGCGGCGGAGTGGCGCCCGGCCGAGGGGCATCGCCTCTACGTCCGCGGCTCCTACGCGCGTTTTGAGGACGACGAGTATCGCAACCGCCTGGGCATCGTGTTCGAGGATGGCGCGGTGCGCGCTGGCGCGACCGACCGCGCCGCCACCTTCGATCGCGTCCGCCTGAACAAGCAGGTGCGCCACCGCACGCAGGTGAACGAGATCCTGTCCGTGGTCGGCGGAGGCGAGCATCGGCTTGGCGAGGGGCTGCTGAGCTACGACGTGGCCTACACGACTTCGGACCAGACCTATCCCAATCGCAACGAGCTGCTCTACCGCTCGACGCTTCGGCCGACCGTCTCGTACGATTTCGGCGGCGATGCGGACCTGCCGTCCTACTCGCTGTTCCAGACCGGCGAGCATCTTCAGGTCGACCGCTACGGCTTCTACGAGAACACCTTCCGCTCCAACACGACGCGGAACGACACGTTCATCGCGCAGCTGCGCGCCGACGTGCCGGCCGAGCTGGGCAGCGGCGAGGCGACGCTGAGCGTCGGCGGCAAGTATCGCGCCCGCACCGTCGACGCCGACGAGGAGCGCTTCCGCAACCGTGCCGCCGGCGCCGCGCCGGCGCAGCCGCTCTCCGCGCTGCTCAGCGGCGATCCCTCGCGCAACTTCGGCTACGACCTGGGCGAGACGATCGATCCCGACGCGGCCGACGCCTATTTCGACGCCGCCCGCCCCGGCTCCGCCCGGCGCCTGCCCGACAGCGTCATCGCCGACTATCGCGTGACGGAGAAGGTGCTGGCGACGTTCCTGCAGGGACGCTTCGTCTTCGATTCCACCACGATCGTCGCGGGCCTGCGCATGGAGAGCACCACCTTCCGCGGCACGACGCCCACCTACGACGCGGACGCCGACCGCTACGGCGAGGCGACGGCGAAGAGCGACTATGTCGAATTCTTCCCCAGCGTGACGCTGCGGCAGGCGTTCACGCCCAACCTGATCGGCCGGGTGGCGCTGACCCGCGGGCTGAACCGGCCCAATTTCGTCGACGTCGTGCCCCGCACCCTGGTCGAGGACGACGGCGTGCTGGTCGTCCAGTCCGGCAACCCCGCGCTGCGCCCCACGCTGTCGAACAACACCGACGCGGGGATCGAATATTATATCCGCCCGCTCGGCATCCTGGCCGTCAGCGCCTTCTACAAGGACCTGACCGACTATCGCTACACCGTCACCCGCGACGGGGCGGTCGACGGCCGCACCGCGCGGCTGACCCGGCCGGAGAACGCGCCCGACGGCAAGCTCTACGGCGTGGAGGTGAACTGGCAGCAGCAGTTCGGCTTCCTCCCCGGCCTGCTCGGCGGGTTCGGCGTGTTCGCCAATTACACCTACACCGACGGCGACGCGCGGCTGGCGCAGCCCTACGAAGGGCGGCAGACCTTCGCGCTGCCCGGACAGTCGAAGCACATGTGGAACGCCAGCCTGTTCTACGAGCGCGGGCCGGTGAACCTGCGCGTATCCTATACCAAGCGCTCCGACTATCTCGACGAGATCAACGCCGAGGACCCGACGCTCGACCTCTATTGGGAAGGGCGCGGCCAGCTCGACGTGACGGGCAGCGTGCAGCTGACGCCCGCGATCAACCTGTTCGCCGAGGGCAAGAACCTGACGAACACCGCCGGCGTACGCTACTACGGCATCAGGGAGCGGACATACGAGTATGAGAAGTTCGGCTACACGCTGTTCGGCGGCGTGCGGGTGAAGCTGTGAGGCGCACGCTCCCCCTTCTGCTGCTGGCCGGCTGCGCGAGCCTGCCCGCGCCGCCCCCTGCCGAGGCACCGAACGTCCCCGCCAGCGCGGAGACGGACCCCGTCGACACCGCGCAGGACGCCGCGGACGATCCCGCGATCTGGCGCAATCGCCGCGATCCGGCGCGCAGTCTGGTGATCGGCACCGACAAGAAGGCGGGGATCCACGTCCACGACCTGTCGGGCAGGCGGCTGTCCTTCACCCCCGCCGCGCGACTCAACAACGTGGACCTGCGCGAGGTGGGCGGGCGCGTGATCGTCGCGGCGAGCGACCGCGCGGACGTGGCGCAGGCGCATGTTGCGCTGTTCGCGCTCGACACCGCGGCGGCGCGGCTGGTGCCGCTCGGCCGCCATCCGGTCGGTTCGGGCGAGGCGTACGGGATGTGCCTGTGGACGCGCGCCAAGGACAAGGCGCTGTTCGGCTTCGTCGTGATGAAGGACGGCCGGATCGACCAGGTCGCGATCGACACGGCCGCGGCGACGCCGCGGGTGACGACGGTGCGCAGCCTGAAGCTGGGGACGCAGGCCGAGGGTTGCGTCGTCGACGACCGTACCGGCCTCCTCTACGTCGCGGAGGAGGACGTCGGCCTGTGGCGCTTCGCCGCGGACCCGGGCGCGCCGGCTTCCACTCCCGCCGGGGCGACGCCGGTCGCCCGCGTGGACGGTCGCACCCTCGTCGCCGACGCCGAGGGGCTGGCGCTGGCGCCCAAGGGTCGCGACGGCGGCTATCTGGTCGTCTCCAGCCAGGGCGACAACGCCTATACGCTCTATCGCCTGCCCGCGGTCACCTACGCTGGCCGCTTCCGCATCGCGGGCGGGGCAATCGACGGGACCGGCGAGACCGACGGCATCGAACTGGCGCTCGGTGATTTCGGCCCGGCCTATCCCCAGGGGCTGTTCGTGGCGCAGGATGGCGACAACGCGCCCGACACGCAGAACTTCAAGTACGTGAGCTGGGCGAAGGTGCGGAAGGCGCTGGGGCTGCGGTAGCCGGCGCGCCCGTCGCGACCGTGATGGAACGGCTGACGATCTGAGGCTTTGTGACACTGACAAGTCATCGACACGAGAGCCGGTGGCATAACGGTGCCGTAGGGATCATGTCCTCATAAGGATCGATGCGGCACGGGAGAGGGCGCGTATGCGCGAACCGAGCCGAATGCCGATCGCCGCCAAGGACGGCCTGTTGCGCGGGATGATGGTCGCCGCACCGTTCAGCGCCTGTCTCTGGCTGGCGCTGGTGCAGGTCTTGCTGAAGCTGTGACCCGATCATAGAACGGCGCCCCGTTGTAGGGGGCGTACATGTCGATCAGGTGCCGGTTGGGCCTTCACCGCCTGGTGAAGAAGGCCACGTTCCGCGAGGGAACCTTCGTCCATCGCTGCACGCGGTGCGCCATGGTAAAGGTGAAACATCGGCGAAAGACCGCGCCATCGGTCTGATCCGCTGGCCCGGGCCCGAATGGTCGCGGGTGGGTTGCGGGGTCCGCTGCCGCCCGGCGGGCGGAAACCATCAGTCGGTAATACGACCGTCGCTCATCATCACGGACATCGTGTTCCGCCGACGGCAGTCGCCGATGAACCGGTTCAGCCCTTGGCGCGTCCGCGAGAAGGACGGACGATCGGGAGCCCCCGCGCCTGACCCGGGGGGGGGGCAGACCGGCAGGCGACGCCGCTGCCGTCGGCCTCATTCGGCGATGATCAGCCTCACCCCGGCCTTCTCGATCATCGCCGCGTCGCGATCCCCGATGGCCGCGTCCGTGATGAGCGTGTCGATCTCCTCCAGGTCGCAGACGACGTTCCCCGACGAGGTCGCGAACTTGGAGCTGTCGACGAGGACGATCACCTCGTCCGCGCGATCGACCAGCCGTCGCTCGGCCGCGACGAGGATGACGTCGGCCTGCATCACGCCCTGCGCGCCGATCGATGCCGCACCCATGAAGAGCTTGGGAGCGTGGAACCGGGGCATGCTGTCCTCGCCGGCGGGAGCGAGGATGATGTTCTGCTCCCTGAACACCGCGCCGGAGGGCACCAGGATCCTGGTGCCCTGCTGCGGCAGGAGAGCGGACACGATGTGCAGCGAGTTGGTCAGCACCTGAAGGCCCAGGCTCTCGAGATGCGGGCACATCTGGAAGGTCGTGGTCCCCCCGTCGATCATGACGCCCTCGCCGGGGCGGCAGAGCGCGGCGGCGGCCCGCCCGATCGCCCGCTTCTGCTCGGTGTTCTGGCCGATCGACTGCTCGAACGGTGTGCCGAGGAGCGCGGCCGAGGGAGCGGGCGGAGCGACCGGGAGATCATCCTGCGCCAGCTTCGCGCCGCCGCGCACGCGCTCGATGCGTCCCTCGCCCTCGAGGCGCGCCAGGTCGCGCCGGATGGTGGCGGGCGAAGCGGACAGCCGCGCCTCGAGCGCCCGGTAGGCGATGAAGCCGTTGTCGGCCATCGCTGCCAGGATCAGGCGTTCGCGTTCCTCCGCATGCATGAAGCCGTCGCCGTCCCGATCAGTGGTCGTCCTGATCTTCTCGGCTGTCGGTTGCACCGGATCAAGCAACTTCGATCATCCGGCCGCCAGCATGTTGCCGGATCCGATCACGACCGTCGACATGACGAGCGTCCCTATGCCCGTCCAGACGGTGCGGCGGGTGCGCGACGACGCGCTGGCCCATTCCCGCAACGCGAACCCCCACAGGGTGGAGAACAGGATGATCGACGCCATGTGGAGCGTCCAGCTGGAGAAGCCGAACCGTCCCATCTGGCTTTCGCCCATCGTGTAGAAGAAGAACTGAAAATACCAGAGCGTGCCGCCGAGGGCGGCGAGGAGGTAGTTCCGGAGCAGCGGGATCCTGGCGGCCGGGAATGCGGCCGCAGCGTCCGCCCGGGCAGCCGGCCTGCCGGCGAGCTCCCCGACGCTGCGGTTGCGCGCGATGAGGTAGGCGCACCAGACCAGATTGGTGGTGAGGCCTCCGGCCAGGACGACGCAGAGCACCGGAAGTCCCTGCCACAGGGGCGCGGTGCCGGCGGCGACGGTCAGATCGCGAATGGGCTGCCCCGCATCGAGCCCCCAGGCGAAGCAGCCGGACAGGACGCCCGAGAAGATGGCGATGCCGAAGCCCTTCTTCAGGTCGAACTCCGCGACGCCGGCGTCGGCGCCGCCGTCATCCGCTTCCCGCTCCTTCATCCGCCCCGCATGGGCGACGATCGCGATCCCGAGGAGGGTGACGAGGATGCCGAGGAGGGTCACACGGCCGCTGCCGGTCGAGGCGAGCTCCCCGAAGGTGCCACGGAAGATGGGCGGTCCCAGCGTTCCGATGACGGTGGTGAGGCCCAGCGCGACGGCCATGCCGAGCGACAACCCCAGGTAGCGCATGGTCAGGCCGAACGTGAGGCCGCCCAGGCCCCACATCGCTCCCCAGAAATAGCACCAGCCCAGCGTGTCGCCGGGCGTGCGGGACAATACGCCGGCCAGATCGCGGGTCTGCAGGGAGGCGAACAGCCATGGCGCCACGACCCACGAGAAGATCCCGCCGACGATCCAGAAGATCTCCCAGGACCAACCGCGGATGCGCTTGTAGGGGACGTAGAAGCTGGCGGAGGACAGTCCGCCCAGCCAGTGGAAGACGACGCCCAGTAGCGGATTGCCCATCACTGCCCCCTCCGGTCGGCATCCTTGACCAGGATGTCCGTTGTGATTCCGTCGATGCTGGTCGCACCCGTGAGCGCCATGGCGACGCGCATCTCCGCCTCGACCAGCGCGAGCATGTGCCGGACGCCGCGTTCCCCGCCGCCGGCGAGCGCGTAGGCCCAGGCGCGCCCGAGCAGCACGGTGCGCGCGCCGAGCGCGAGCATGCGAACCACGTCCAGGCCCGACCGCACCCCGCCGTCGGCGAGGACGGCGAGCGCGTCGCCGACCGCGTCCACGATGGGGGGCAGGGCCCGCACGGTCGAGGGCACGCCGTCGAGCTGACGTCCGCCATGGTTGGAGACGACGATGCCGTCGGCGCCCAGGGCGGCGGCCTGGCGCGCGTCCTCGGCGTCGAGGATGCCCTTGATGACGAGCGGCCCGCTCCACTCCGCCCGGATGAAGTCCAGGTCCCGCCACGACACGGTGGGATCGAAGTTGTTTCGCATCCAGGCGAAGAAGTCCTCGAGCCCGCTGTTCCGGCCGAGTACGGGGGCCACGTTGCCCAGGCTGTGCGGGCGTCCCCGGACTCCGACGTCCCAGGCCCAGGAAGGACGGATCGCGGCCTGGAATGCCCGCCGCAATGAGCCGAGAAGACCCGATGCTCCGGCCAGCCCGGACCGGTAGTCGCGATACCGCGATCCGGGCACCGGCATGTCCACCGTGAACACCAGCGCCGAGCATCCCGCTTCGCGCGCCTGCGCGAGCAGCGCCCGCATGAAGCCGCGATCCCGGATCATGTAGAGCTGGAACCAGAAGGGGTCGGCGACCGCTGCCGCCACCTCGTCGAGCGGGCACGCCGACACCGTCGACAGGCAGAACGGGACGCCGGCGTCGCGCGCCGCGCGTGCCGCCTGCACCTCGCCCCGCCGGGCATTCATGCCCGCCAGGCCGATCGGCGCCAGCGCCACCGGCATCGACAGCCTGCTGCCGAAGAGTTGGGTGGTGAGATCGAGCCGGGAGACGTCGTTCAGCACCCGCTGCCTGAGCGCGATGTCGGCGAGATCCGCGACGTTCCGCCTCAGCGTCTGCTCGGCGTAGCTGCCGCCGTCGATGTACTCGAAGAGGAAACGCGGAAGCCGTCGCCTCGCGAGTTCGCGGTAGTCAAGCGTCGACGCGGCCTTCATGCGGCCACCTCCATCCGGTCGATCGCGGCTCGCCAGCCGGCCCTATAGCCGTCGAGATCGCCCGCGAGCGGCCGGACGGGCTCGAGCGCTCCGGCCGGTCGCAGCGCAGGGGCCAGCAATCGCAGGGCGCCGAACGACACGTCGTTATGGGCGTTGGCACGGTAGACCGCGTCTCCCGGCCTCAGCGCCGCCAGCGCGCGGACGAACACCTCGGCCTCGGCGAATCGTCCCTCCACGAGGATGCGGTCGCACGCGCCGATCAGGTCGAGAGACGCGTCCGCGACGAGCGCGGCGTAGAGGGATACGGCCGCCCGTTTCGCGAACGCGTCGTCGGGTTCGCACATCCACCGGCCGCGATGGTGCGGAAACGGGCCGACGCCCGCCGCGAAGGTCGGCAGCAGCGTTGCGCCGCTCTCGACGACGCCCGGAACGGCCGCGAGCAGCTCGGGCTGATCGGGCTTGATGTCGATGCGCCGGGTGTCGAGGCCGATGAGCTGCTCGATCTCGCGCCCGCCCATGAAACGGGCGCTCGGCACGAGCTGGCCGTAGGCGTCGATGTTGACGAGGCAGTCGCGGGCCCCGGACATTTCTTCCGGCAGACCGCTGCCCGGGGCCGGAGACCGCATCGCGACGAACCACGTACCCGTCGACAGCACGGTCGACTCCCCGCCGGCCAGCTCGGGAAAGGCGCGCGCGGCGAGCAGCGCGGCGTTCGAATCGTGCAGGCCGCAGTGTATCGCCGTGTCGGCAGGCAGGCTGCAGCGCTCGCGCCACTCGACGCCGATCGTTCCCAAGACGTCGGCGGCGCTCCGCAGCGGCGGAAGAGCCTCCGCCCAGCCCAGCGCGCGGGTCAGGCGCGACGGGCCGCCATCGAAGAGATTCCAGAGGTCGGTGTGGCAGCCCAGGCTGGTCACCTCCGAGGCGGCGACGCCGCACAGGCGCCAGGCCCAGTATTGCGGCCAAAGCAGGATCCGGGATCCGCCCGTGAGCAGGTCGGGCTCCAGCCGCGAGAGCGCGTAGAGCTGCGCGCCCAGATTGAGCCCGTCGGGCAGCGCGGGCGATCCCGTCTCGCAGAACGGTGCGCGAAGGCGGTCGTATTCCGCACGGATCGAGGGATCGATCGCATGCTCGTAGTCCATCGGTGCCATGACGATGGACCCGTCGCGCACGACGACGGCGGCGGCACCGTGCCCGACGGGCACGATCGCACCGATCCTGCCCATGGTCGCGAACTGGCCGAGCGCGCCGTAGAGCCAGGTCTCGATCCCCTCGACGTCGAGCGTGGCATAGCCATCGGTCCTGGGCCGATCGTTGGCCCGGGTTTCGCGAGCCACCAGCTCTCCCGCTCTCGTCCACAGCGTCAGCTTGGCCATCGTCTTGCCGATGTCGAGCACCGCTACGAGACTGCCGTCCACGACCCCTCCTTACGTGATTATGATTGCTTGTTATCGAAACTGATTGAATTATGCCAGTCCTCGCGGTAGCGGGCGATCAAATTCCACCGGAGAGGTTCATCGTGCAGGACGTGCTCGACCAGTCCAGTTCCACGGCTGCGGATGCGGCCATTCCCTTCGCCATCCCCGAGAGCCGCTGGGACGAGGCCGAGGCGTCGTCCCTGACGCCCGAGCGCCTGCTGCTCTACCGCTCGAACCTGCTCGGATCGGACCTGACGATCACCAACTTCGGCGGTGGGAACACGTCGGCCAAGCTGGACGAGATCGACCCGCTGACGGGCGAGACCGTGAAGGTCCTCTGGGTCAAGGGATCGGGCGGCGACATCGGCTCGATGAAGCTCGACGGCTTCGCGACGCTCTACCTCGACAAGTTCCGCGCGACCGAGCGGCTCTACCGGGGCGTGGAGCACGAGGACGACATGGTCGACCTTCTTCCCCACTGCACCTTCAACCTCAACTCGCGCGCGTCCTCGATCGACACGCCGCTGCACGGCCTGCTGCCCTTCAAGCATGTGGACCACGTCCACCCCGACGCGGTGATCGCGCTCGCCGCTTCCTCCGAGGGCGAGGCTGCGACGCGCGAGATCTGGGGCGACGCCGTCGGGTGGATCCCGTGGAAGCGCCCCGGCTTCGAGCTGGGCGTGATGATCCGCGACTATGTCGCCGCCAATCCTCAATCGCGTGGCGCCATCCTCGCCGGTCACGGCCTGATCTGCTGGGCGGACGAGGGCCGCGCCTGCTACGAGAACACGATCGGCCTGATCGCCGACGCCGCCCGCTACCTGAACGGCAAGCTGGCCGGTCGCCCGGCGTTCGGCGGTCGCGCCGTCGCGGCGCGCCCTGCCGACGAGAGGGCCGCCGTCGCCGCGGCGCTCATGCCGCGCCTGCGCGGGCTGCTGACCGGTCGCGGCAAGGTCGGCCACTTCGACGACCGGGCGGAGACGCTCGAGTTCGTCGGATCGGCGGACGTCGCGAGGCTGGCGCCGATCGGGACCTCCTGCCCGGATCACTTCCTTCGCACCAAGATCGCGCCACTGACGCTCGACCCCGCCCGCCTCGAGGACGACGCCTACCTCGCTGGCCGGGTGTCGGACTACCGCGCCGGCTACGCCGGCTATTACACCCGCTGCGCGCGTCCCACCGATCCTGCGCAGCGCGACGCGAACCCGGTCGTCATCCTCGTGCCGGGCATCGGCATGATCACCTTTGCCGCCGACAAGACCACGGCGCGGCTCGCTTCCGAATTCTACGGCAACGCCATCAACGTGATGCGGGGCGCCGAGGCGATCGGCACCTACCAGGGACTGCCCGAGCAGGAGGCGTTCGACATCGAGTACTGGGCGCTCGAGGAGGCAAAGCTGCAGCGCATGCCCAAGCCCAAGCCTCTCGCCGGCCGCATCGCCGTCGTGACCGGCGGCGCCGGCGGGATCGGCTTCGCCACGGCCGAGCGCATGCTGCGCGACGGTGCCTGCGTGGTCCTGCTCGACCAGGCCGGCGATCTGCTCGATCAGAAGCACGTCGAACTCGCCGGCGGGTTCGGCCGGGACGTGGTGCGGTCCGCCGTCTGCGACGTGACCGACGAGGCGGAGATCGCGGAGGCATTCGCGACCGCCGCGCGCGAGTTCGGCGGCGTCGACATCCTGGTGGCGAACGCCGGCATCGCTTCCTCGGCACCGATCGAGGAGACGACCGTCGAGCTCTGGCGCCGAAACTACGACGTCCTGGCGGAAGGATACTTCCTCACCGCCAAGGCGGCGTTCCCGATAATGAAGCTGCAGAACGGCGGCGCCATCGTGTTCATCGGCTCGAAGAACGGCATCGCCGCGGCGACGAACGCGTCGGCCTACGCCTCGGCCAAGGCGGCATCGCTCCACCTGGCGCGCTGCCTTGCGCTCGAGGGCGCTCCGCACGGCATCCGAGTGAATACCGTCAACCCGGATGCCGTGATCCGCGGCTCCCGGATCTGGGATGGTGACTGGCGACAGGAGCGCGCCGGGGCGCACGGCATCGACGCAGGGGCCGAGCTGGAGGAGCATTATCGCAAGCGCTCCATGCTGAAGCGCGACGTGCTTCCGCAGGACGTCGCCGAGGCGGTCTACTTCCTCGCGTCGGATGCGTCGGCGAAGTCGACCGGGAACATGATCAACGTCGACGCCGGGAACGCCCAGGCGTTCACGCGCTGACGGTGTAAGGGGGGGGCTCGGGCGTCGTTCGCGGTGCCCGACGCCTCCCGGCTCAGGAGAGGGGAAGAAGGATGGCGACCAAGCCGCCGCTGTCGGCCGATCAGATCGCCGACCTCAATGCGAAACACGTCAACGATCTGGACCGCGACTACGACCATCTGTGCCGGCAACTGGCCCGGCGAGGCGTCGACGCCGAGGCGGCTGTCGCGAAAGTGGCCGCCTTCTCCGTCGCGATCCCGACCTGGGGTGCGGGCCGCGGGGGCACGCGCTTCGCCAAGTTCCCGCTGGCGGGGGAGCCGACCAACATCCACGAGAAGCTGCAGGACTGCGCCGTCGTCCAGCAGCTCGCGACCGTTACCCCGCGGGTGAGCCCGCACCTCCCGTGGGACACGGTCGACGACTACGTGGGACTGCGTGAGGAGGCCGCGGAGCTCGGTCTCGGGTTCGATGCGATCAACTCGAACACCTTCCAGGACCAGGCGGGTCAGCCGCACAGCTATGCGACGGGTTCGTTGACCTCGTCCGACGCAGCGGTGCGCGCCCAGGCCGTTGAGCACAACGTCGAATGCATCGAGATCGGCCGCAAGCTGGGCAGCCGCGATCTCACGGTGTGGATCGGCGACGGCACCAACTTCCCCGGCCAGCAGGACCTGGGGCGGCAGTTCGACCGCTATCTCGACTCCGCGTCGGGGATCTACGCCGCCCTTCCCGACGACTGGCGGATGCTGCTCGAGCACAAGATGTACGAGCCGGCCTTCTACTCGACCGTCATCCAGGACTGGGGAACGTCGATCCTCGCCGCGCAGGAGCTCGGGCCCAAGGCCAAGTGCCTGGTCGATCTGGGTCATCACGCGCCGAACGTGAACATCGAGCAGATCGTCTCCCGGCTCCACCGGTTCGGGAAGCTCGGCGGCTTCCACTTCAACGACAGCAAGTACGGCGACGACGACCTGGATTCGGGTTCGATCAACCCGCACCAGCTCTTCCTCGTCTTCAACGAGCTGATCGAGGCGGAACGCAATCCGCGTGACGGGTTCGACCCGGCCTACATGATCGACCAGTCGCACAACGTCACCGATCCGATCGAGAGCATGCTCGTCTCGGCCGAGGCGATCGTCCAATGCTACGCCAAGGCTCTGCTGGTCGATCGCGACGCACTGCACGACGCGCAGGACCGTGACGACGTGACGATGGCGTTCCAGGCGCTGCGCCGCGCGTACACCGTCGACGTGACGCCGATCGTGGCGAAGGCGCGGGTCGAGGCGGGAGGCGCCTGCGACGTCATCGCGGCCTATCGCGCATCCGGATGGCGCGACCGCAAGGCGCAGGAGCGCAAGCCGGTCGGTCTGGGCGCCGGCATCGTGTAGTGATCTTCGGGCGCGCGCCCTTGTCGCAAGCACAGGTCTTGCAACCACAAAGTCGAGACCAGGTGAGTGACACTGCCTGGTACGGGCCGAGAAGAGAGGCTGGTGGGTCCGCCGGGGCTCGAACCCGGGACCTCTCGATTAAAAGTCGCTTGCTCTACCGACTGAGCTACGGACCCATGCGGCGGCGCCTAGGCCGTGTCAGGCGCGCAAGCAAGTGCCGCACGCGACGCCCCGTCACCGGATCGCGCCACGCCGGCGCCACCGCGGCGAGCGGCGCGAGCACGAAGCCGCGGTCGCGGAAGGCGGGATGCGGGATGGTCAGGCCCGGCGACGACCAGGCGCCGCCGCTCCACAGCACGAGGTCCAGATCGATGACGCGCGCCCCCCAGCGGCGGCCCGTCCGGCGGCCGAACGCCCGCTCGATCGCCTTCACCCGCGCCAGCATGGCGGGAGGATCGAGCGGGCTCGCCACCAGCGTCACCGCATTGGCGAAGGTGCGCGAGGAGGGGCCCACCGGCGCGGAGGAGAAGATCGGCGAGGCGAGGCCGCCGAGACGCTCCAGCGCCGCCGCCACTTCCGCGCGCGGCGCGCCGTGCCGCCCGCGCCGGTTGGAGCCGACGGCGACGACGTAGACGCGGGAAGGCTGGGAAACGGCCACGCGGCCACCCATTAAGGCGAGGTGACGTATTTCGCACCCTCTCCCATCATCGCCACCGAACCGCCGCGCGACTGCCCGCGCTGCCCGCGGCTGGTGACGCTTCGCGACGAACTGCGCGCCCAGCATCCCGACTGGTGGAACGCGCCCGTCAACGCCTTCGGCGATCCCGCCGCGTGGCTGGCGATCGTCGGTCTGGCGCCCGGCAAGCACGGCGCCAACCGCACCGGGCGGCCGTTCACCGGGGACTATTCGGGCGACCTGCTGTTCTCCACGCTGCGCCGCTACGGGCTGGCGCGCGGCAGCTACGCGGGGACGCCCGAGGACGACCTGGCGCTCGACGGCGCGATCATCATCAACGCGGTGAAATGCCTGCCACCTGCGAACAAGCCGACGCCGGAGGAGATCCGCAACTGCCGCCCGTTCCTGGCCGGGCAGGCGGGGGTATTGCCCCACGCGCGGGTGTTCGTGGCCCTGGGACAGATCGCGCACCAGTCGATCGTGAAGGTGCTGGGCGGACGGCTGCCCAAGGCGAAGTTCGGCCACCTCGCCGAGCACCGCCTGCCCGACGGGCGCGTGCTGATCGATAGCTACCATTGCAGCCGCTACAACCAGAACACCGGTCGGCTGACGACGGCGATGTTCGAGGCGGTGTTCGCGCGCGCGCTGGCCGTGCGCGACGGCCTTGCCGGGGAGGCTGTGCCGGCTACAGTCAGCGAATGATCTCCAGCGTGATTTCGGCCCTCCTGCTCGCCGCGGCGAGCCCCGCCGCCCCGACCCTCTCCGCCGAGCGGATCAAGGCCGACGTCAAGGTGCTGTCGAGCGACGGCTACAAGGGACGCGGCCCGGCGCAGTCGGGCGAAGCGCCGACGCTGGCCTATCTGGAGAAGCGGTTCCGCGACCTGGGGCTGAAGGTGGAGCGGCAGGCGGTGCCGCTGGTACGGCTGACGCGGACCGACGCCAGCTTCCGGCTCAACGGCAGGCCGCTGACGCCCGGGCGGGAGATCGCCGCCACGTCGGGCATCGTCGGCGCGACGCGGCTGGCGCCCACGCCGGTCGTCTTCGCCGGCTACGGCATCGCCGCGCAGGGCTACGATCCCTATGCCGGGGTCGACGTGAAGGGGAAGGTGGTCGTCGTGCTGGTCGGCGATCCCGATGGCGAGGCGGGGCGCGACCTGGGCTTCGGCGGGCGTGCGCTGACGCTGGCGGGGCGGACCAAGGCGGCGGAGGCGTGGAAGCGCGGCGCGGCGGCGGTGCTGACCATTCACGAGGATTTCGCCGCCAGCTATCCCTGGCTGCAACGCGCCAGCAGCGACCCCGCACCCGCCTATCGGCTGGACGACGGCAAGGCGGCGCCCGCGCTCGGCATTCGCGGCTCGCTGCGCGAGGATGTCGGCCGCGCGCTGCTGAAGGACGCCGGGCTTGACCTCGATCGCGAGAAGCTGGCGGCGCGCGACCCGGCGTGGCGGGCGAAGCCGCTCGCCGGCGTCACCTTCGCGGGCGAGGTGGAGACGCGCGAGGATCGCGTCGTCAGCCACAATGTCGTCGCGGTGCTGCCGGGCAGCGAACCCGCCGCGGGCAGCATCCTCTACGGCGCGCATTGGGACGCCTATGGCGAGAATGCGTTCGACCCGCCGGCGGACCGCATCCGCAACGGCGCGGTGGACAACGCCACCGGCACCGCGACGCTGCTGGAGGTGGCGCGCGCCTTCGCGAAGGGGCCGCGACCGCGGCGCTCGGTGGTGTTCGGCCTGTGGACCGCCGAGGAAAAGGGGTTGCTGGGTGCCTATCACTACGCCGCGCACCCGGTGCTGCCGCTGGCGACGACGGCGGCGCAGTTCAACCTCGATCCGCACGTCGTCTTCCCCGCGGTGCGCACGATCGAGCTGATCGGCGGCGGGCGCACCCCGCTGGAGGCGGAGCTGACCCGCGTCGCCGCGGCGCAGGGACTGAAACTGGTGCCGGAGGAGAACAGCGAGGCGGGCTGGTACTTCCGGTCGGACCACCTGCCCTTCGCGGAGAAGGGCGTGCCGGGCGTCTACTTCCGCGCCGGGCGCGAGCTGGCCCGCGGCGGTCGGGCGGCGGGGGAGGCGTGGCGCGCGCGCTACAACGCACGCTGCTATCACCAGACCTGCGACGCGTTCGATCCGGCCTGGGACATGACGGGCGCGGCACAGGAAGGAAGCGTGGCGCTGGCGCTGGGCCGGGAGATCGCCGGATCGACGGCGTGGCCGGGGTGGAACGCGGATGTGTCCTATGCCGCGGTGCGCGCCGCGAGCGCGGGCGAGCGGCGCTGACTATCCTCCCCGGTACGGGGAGGTCAGATATCCTCGACCAGCCGTCCGTACAGGTCCGGCCGGCGATCGCGGAAGAAGCCGAAGGCGGCACGGTGGCGCTTCACGCGGGCGAGGTCGAAGGTGGCGGTGATGACGCCCTCCTCCTCCCGGCCCAGCTCCGCCAGGATGTCGCCGCGCTCGTCCGCGATGAAGCTGGTGCCGTAGAAGGTCTGGCCGTGCTCGGTCCCGACCCGGTTCGAGGCGACGATCGGAACCACGTTCGACACCGCGTGGCCGACCATCGCGCGCCGCCACAGCCGCGCGGTGTCGAGCGACGTGTCGTGCGGCTCGCTGCCGATCGCGGTGGGATAGAACAGCACGTCCGACCCCATCAGCATCAGCGCGCGGGCGGTTTCCGGATACCATTGGTCCCAGCAGACGCCGACGCCCAGCGTCGTGCGCTCCGGCCCCTTCCACACCTTGAACCCGGTGTTCCCCGGGCGGAAGTAGAACTTCTCCTCGTATCCCGGCCCGTCGGGGATGTGGCTCTTGCGATAGACGCCCTGAATCTCGCCGTCTGGCCCGATCATCGCCAGGCTGTTGTAATGGTGCGGCCCGTCGAGTTCGAAGAAGCTGGTCGGAATATAGACCTGCAGCGCCTCCGCCAGCGCCTGCATCGCGAGCACCGCCTTGTGCCCGCCGACCGGCGCGGCGTTGGCGAACAGGCCCTCGTCCTCGACACGGCAGAAATACTCGCCCTCGAACAGCTCGGGCGGCAGGATCACCTTCGCCCCCTTTCCATGCGCTTCGCGCACGGCGTCGGAGACCTTGGCGATGTTGGCGTCGATGTCGCCGGAGAAGGCGAGCTGGATCGCGGCGACGGTGATCTCGGTCATGCGCGCGCATGTAGGCCCGCGAACCGCCGAGGGCCAGAGCGGGTAGCGTCGAACGTGCGACGCCCTCGCCCCGCAGACGCGCGCGTGCTACACGCCCCCGCCACAGCAAGAGGAGGCGACCATGACCCACCATCGCGATCCGTTCGACCTGCCCTGCTTTCGAGCGCTCGTCTAAGCGCCGCAAGGGCTTCCCGTCCGAGACCCGGGTGAAGCGCGGGCTGCGCTTCGTCCACGGGGACAAGGAACTGGTCGAGAAGCTCGGCCGCGAGGATCCGTGTCCTTGCCGGTCCGGGAGGAGATTTCAAGCGCTGCTGCCTCGCCGCCGGCGGATTTCGACGGCAGCGAACGGCATGATTACTGGCGCGATTGAGCGCCGCAGGGGCCGGCAGTGGCCGGCCCCGTTCACGCGATCAGCAAGCCCGCCAGCGCCGCGCTCATCAGGTTGGCGAGGCTGCCCGCCGCCAGCGCGCGCAGGCCGAGGCGCGCGATCGTGGGGCGCTGGTTGGGCGCCAGGCTGCCCGTCACCGCCATCTGGATCGCGATCGACGAGAAATTGGCGAAGCCGCACAGCGCGAAGGTGACGATGGCGACGGTGCGCGGGGACAGCTGCGCCGCCTGCTTGCCGAGGTCGATATAGGCGACGAACTCGTTCAGCACGATCTTCTCGCCGAACAGGCCGCCCGCGATCCCCGCCTCGTTCCACGGGATGTTGAGGAGGAACATCACTGGCTGGAAAATGTAGCCGAGCAGCCCCTGAAAGCTGAGCTCGGGATGGCCGAACCAGCCGCCGACGCCGCCGAGCAGCCCGTTGGCCAGCGCCACCAGCGCGACGAAGGCGAGCACCATCGCGCCCACCGCCACCGCCAGCTTCACGCCGGTCTGCGCGCCCTGCGCCGCGGCCATGATGAGGTTCGCGGGCTTCTCCTCGTCGTGCGTGGCATCGGGCAGCGGCTCGCCCGGCGTGCCCTCCGGCAGCAGCGCGGCGGGACCGCGGCCGGAGACGCGCCCTTCGGCCAGCGCGATCTCCCGGTCGGGATCCGGCGCGTCGCCCAGCGGCAGCTCGCCCTCGGGCGTGACGCTGCGGTCGGGCATGACGATCTTCGCCATCAGGATGCCGCCCGGCGCCGCCATGAAGCTGGCGGCGAGCAGATAGTCGATGCTGATCCCCATCGAGGCGTAGGCGGCCAGGATCGTGCCCGCCACGCCCGCCATCCCGCTGGTCATCACGGTGAACACCTGCGGCGGCGTCAGCCCGGCGAGATAGGGACGGATGACGAGCGGCGATTCGCTCTGCCCGACGAAGATGTTCGCGGCGGCGCACAGCGATTCGACCTTGCTGGTGCCGATCACCCGCTCGATCGCGCCGCCGATCCAGCGCACGACCAGCTGCATGACGCCGAGATAGTAGAGGATCGACACCAGGCTGGCGAAGAAGATGATGACGGGCAGCGCGGCGATGGCGAAGCTGGTGCCGCCCACCGCGGGACTGGCGAGATTGCCGAACAGGAATTCCGTCCCCTTCTGCGAATAGCCGAGCAGCGCCGCCACCCCCGCCGACGCTCCCGCCAGCGCGGCGCGCCCCGGCGTCCAGTACAGGACGATCACGGCGATCAGCGCCTGTAGCGCGAAGGCGCTGGCCACCACGCGCGGGCGAATGGCGCGGCGATCGGTGGAGAGCAGCAGCGCGAGGAGGAGGATAACGGCGATGCCGGCGATGCCGATGAGGATGCGCTGCATGGGTGATCCGCGAGAGTGAAAACGGCCGCGGCCCCCCGCGTGCGGCGCGCACCCTTACACGCTGCGGCGGAACGGGGAAGGGATCGTGCCATCCCACGCCGCGGTAAGCCCCTGGGAATTGACCCCGTCGCCCAAGCGTCTAGCGTCGCGGCGATGGATACGCCTCCGTCGCGGCTCTCGCCGCCCGCGCTTTTCGCCTTCTCGATCTTCTACGGCGGCATGGTCTGCATCGCGGGGGTTCTGGGCAACAAGCAGGTCGCCCTCGGCCCGCTGGCGGTCGAGGCAGGGATCTTCGCCTTCCTGCTGCTGGTCGTCACCTCCAGTGCGATCGCCGAACTTTATGGCCGCACGATCGCCAACCGGCTGGTGCAGATCGGCTTCGTGCCGCTGGTCGTGTCGATGCTGCTGACGTTCGTCGTGCTCGCCGTCCCCGCCTCGCCGGAGATGCAGCCCGACCGGCTGGGCGCGTTCGAGCTGATGATGGGCGCCACGCCCCGCATCTGGCTGGGCGGCATCGTCGCCTATGGCATTTCGCAGACGCTGAACGTCACGATCTTTGCCCAATTGAGGGAGATGGGGTTGAAGGGGCGGGAGGGGGCGGGGCTGCTCTGGTTCCGCGCCGGCCTCGCCAGCGTGCTGAGCCAGGTGGTCGACACGCTGCTGTTCGTCACCATCGCCTTCTACGGCGAGTTCCCGATCGGGCCGCTGCTGGTCGGGCAGATGCTGGCGAAGGTGGTGCTGTCCGCCGTGCTGGTGCCGCCGCTGATCTACCTGTTCGTCGGGCTGGGCCGGCGGCTCGATCGCTGAGCCGCCGGCCACGCGCTCACTTGTCCGGCCGCGCGGCGGCGTCGGCCATGGCGACGGCGGTGCCGCTCATCGGACGGATGTGGAACCACTCCTGCTTCTCGATCACGGTCAGGAACGCCAGCGCGCAGATGCCGAAGGCGAGCGCGAACAGCGAGGACCACAGGGTTTCGTTCGACCGGTTCATGCTGACTCCATTGATTGCGGGGCGGGAGATAGGAGTGCGGTTTCTCGCTCGTCTTAATCTGCCGTAACGATTTCTTGCTGCGTTGCAGCGTGTGGCTGGACGGCGGCAGGCGGTGCGGCTTCCGTGACGGGCGGCGTGCCGCTATGCGCCGGGCACGATGACCGATCCCACCCTTTCCCCCGCGCTGAAGGCAGAGACGCTGGTCGAGGCGCTGCCGTACCTGCAACGCTATGCCGGGCAGACCTTCGTCGTGAAATACGGCGGCCACGCGATGGGCGATCCCGAGGCGCAGGCCGATTTCGCCGAGGATGTGGTGCTGCTGAAGGCGGTGGGCATCAACCCCGTGGTCGTCCACGGCGGCGGCCCGCAGATCGGCGCGATGCTGAAGCGGCTGGGCGTCGAATCGCGCTTCGTCGACGGCTTGCGCGTGACCGACGCGGAGACCGCGCAGATCGCGGAGATGGTCCTCGCCGGATCGATCAACAAGGAGATCGTCGCCTGGATCGGCCGCGCCGGCGGGCGAGCGGTCGGCATCAGCGGCAAGGACGCGGGGCTCGTCCAGGCGGAGAAGGTGGGCGGACGCGACGCCGATCCGAACCAGGGGATCGAGCGCAAGGTGGACCTGGGCTTCGTCGGCGAGCCGGTGGCGGTGGACCGCCGCATCATCGATTCGCTGGTGCGCGACGGCATCATCCCGGTCATCGCACCGATCGGCATCGGCGCGGACGGCCACACGTACAACATCAACGCCGACACGATGGCGGGCGCCATCGCCGCCGCGCTGGGCGCGAAACGCTTCTTCCTGCTGACCGACGTGAAGGGCGTGCTCGACAAGCAGGGGGAGCTGCTGTCCGACCTGGCGCCGCAGGACGTGCGACGGCTGCGCGAGGACGGGACGATCAGCGGCGGCATGATCCCCAAGCTGGAGACCTGCGTCGCCGCGGTGGAGGCCGGGGTCGACGCCGCCGTGGTGCTGGACGGCCGCGTGCCGCACGCGATGCTGCTGGAAATCTTCACCAGGCGCGGCGCGGGCACGCTGATCCGGCGGGGGTAGGAAGGAGGCCTCACACAAAGGCACGAAGGCACGAAGAAGGGATCAAGCGCGGTTTGCGCGCAGCAGGTTTTCGCGACGTCGATGTCGCATCGTTCAGGTTATGATGCCGCAATCCTCCCTTCTTCCTTCGTGGCTTCGTGCCTTTGTGTGAGCGCCCCCACCCGTTCACCGCGCACGCCACGCCCCAGGGAGGAACGCCTTTCCGATCCGGTCCCATTTGCCCTACACCACGTTGCGGCGCGCCCCGCGTGCCCTATATCGGTGATACACCCTGTTCGGAGACCGTCTTGCTCTCGCTGACCATCATCCAGATCCTCCAGGTGCTGCTGAACGTGGTCTGGTGGGTCATCGTCATCCAGTTCGTGCTGTCGCTGCTGATCGTCTTCAACGTCATCAACACCGGCAGCCCGTTCATCCGCTCGCTCCACGACGGGCTCGACCGGCTGACCGAGCCGCTTTACCGGCCGATCCGCCGCATCCTTCCGAACACCGGCGGCATGGATTTCGCGCCCGCGGTGGTGCTGGTGCTGATGGCGATCCTCAACATCATCCTGAACAACGTGGCCGCCAGCATCCTGGCGGGCGGCGCGGTCTGAGGCCGCGGGCCTAGCCTATCGGCCCGCCGCGCATTATGCGGCGGGCATGACGGCACGGATCATCGACGGAAAGGCGTTCGCGGCCGGGCTGCGCGCGCGAGTGGGCGAGGGCGCGGCGGGGTTCGCGCGCGCGGCGGGGCGAAAGCCCGGCCTCGCCGTCGTGCTGGTGGGCGAGGATCCCGCCTCCTCGGTCTATGTCCGCTCCAAGGGAAAAGCGACGCTGGCCGCGGGCATGGAGTCGTTCGAGCATCGCCTGCCTGCCGACACCGACTCGGCGACGCTGCTGGCACTGGTCGACCGGCTGAACGCGGACGATGCGGTCGACGGCATCCTGGTCCAGCTGCCGCTGCCCGCGCACATCGACGAGCGCGCGGTGATCGCGCGGATCGACCCCGCCAAGGACGTGGACGGCTTCCACCCGGTCAACGCGGGCCGGCTGGCCACGGGGCTGGACGCGCTGGTGCCGTGCACCCCGCTCGGCTGCCTGATGCTGCTGAAGGACGCGCATCCGCATCTCGCCGGACTGGAGGCGGTGGTGATCGGCCGGTCGAACATCGTCGGCAAGCCGATGGGGCAGCTTCTCCTGCGCGAGAGCTGCACGGTGACGATGACGCACAGCCGCACCCGTGACATCTTCGCGCACGTGCGCCAGGCCGACATCCTGGTCGCCGCGGTCGGCATCCCCGGCTTCGTGCAAAAGGAATGGATCAAGCCCGGCGCGACGGTGATCGACGTCGGCATCAACCGCACCGACGCCGGGCTGGTCGGCGACGTGGCGGCGGACGCGGCGGAGGTGGCGGGCGCGATCACGCCGGTGCCGGGCGGCGTGGGGCCGATGACCATCGCCGTGCTGCTGCGCAACACCTTGGTCGCCGCCGGCCGGCGCGCGGGCGTGGCGGTGGACGAGTCCGCGCTTTGATCGAGCTCTTCGTCTCCGCCTTCGTCACCTTCTTCGTCGTCATCGACCCACCCGGCTGCGCGCCGATCTTCGCCTCGCTGACGGCGGGGACGACCGCCGCGCACCGCCGCGCCATGGCGGTGCGCGCCGTGATGGTGGCGGCGGCGATCCTGCTGGTCTTCGCGCTGGCGGGCGAGCCGCTGCTGCACGGCCTGGGCATCGAGCTCGCCTCGTTCCGCATCGCGGGCGGGATCATGCTGTTCCTGATCGCGCTGGAGATGGTGTTCGAGAAGCGGACGCAGCGGCGCGAGGATCGCGCGGCGAAGGTGACGCCGGACGAGGCGGAGGACGTCTCGATCTTTCCCATGGCGATGCCGATGATCGCCGGGCCGGGATCGATCGCGACGGTCATGCTGCTGGTCAGCCGCGCCGACGGCGTCGAGCGGACGTTCACCGTGCTGATGGCGCTGGCGGCGAACCTGGCGCTGATGCTGGTCGCGCTGCTGGCCGCCGGGCCGCTGATGCGGATCCTGGGGGCGAAGATCGAAGCGGTCATCACCCGACTGCTGGGCGTGCTGCTCGCCGCGCTGGCGGTGCAGTTCGTGATCGACGGGGTGCAGAGCCAGTTCGGCCTCGCCGTCAGCTGATCCGGAAGGCGCGGAAAGGCGATCCCTTCTTCAGCGGCACCGGCGCCAGCCAGTCGAACGTCTCCCCCTTTGCCAGCCGTGCGTAGAATCCCGCGGGGGAGCGCGCGCGGTAATTGGTCGATTCGGCCATGTTGGGGCAGACCAGCAAAAGCGTCGCGCCATGCGCCTTCATGATCGCGCGCGCCTGCGCCGGTGAGCGCTCGAAGGCGTGGTGAACGTCGAGGATGGCGTCGCCGTTGCGGTGATAGGGGCCGGCGATGGCGTCATGATGTGTCAGCGTGATGAGCCGCGGGCCCAGGTCGACGAAGGTGAAGACGGTCTGCCGCGGCAGTCGGTTCAGCGGCGCCATCGCCGGCAGCGTCAGGCAGCGGCCGGTGGAGCGATTGACGCGCCGCATGTACTTGCTCGTCGGATCGACGTTGAACCAGCCGATCGCCAGCCCGGCGAACTGGCCCGACACGAGCGTGAACAGCGCCACCGCGGCGAGCAGCTTGGCCGGCCACCAGCGCGGCGCCAGCAGCCACGGCACCGCCGCCCAGGCGAGCGCCGCCGCGCCGGGCACCGCCAGCAGCTGCGCCGCCGGCCCGGCGCGCGCCTGCCACAACAGCATCAGCGCGGCGAAGGCGGCGAACAGCGTCACCGCCGCCCACCCGCGCAACGCCGCCCCGCCCCGCGCCCGCCAGGTCGCGACCATTGCGCCGATCAGGCCGATCACCGGCAGCGCGACGATGGGCGCCGCGACGCGGAAGGCGTGCTTGTAGATCGGCTTCGCCTCCCGCACGTTCTTGAGCCAGCTCTCGTAGAGTTCGGGCGAGACCTGCTCGGGCCGCCCCAGGCAGTGCGGGAAGGCGAGCACGAAGAACGCCCCCACGGCCGCACCGGCGACCGCCGCCAGCGCCAGCCGCACGCCGGCGTGGCGCGGCGAGACGAGCGCCAGCGCCAGCAGCAGTCCCGCGGCCAGCACCACGGTCGACAGCCATACCGGCGTCAAGGCGTCGCAGCGCGGCACGCGGTTGGCGTAGGAGGCGAAGGTGGCGAACCCCGCCGCCGTGCCGCCGCCCAGCGCCAGCGCATAGGCAGCCAGCCGGTCGCGCTCGCGCGCGTCCGCGATCCAGGCGAGCGCGACGATGCCGCCCGCCATCGCGGCGTAGGGCAGCAACTCCAGGCCGATCGTCAGCGACACGGCGGTCGCGATGCCGACCGTCGCGCCCCCCCGTGCCGCGCGGGGATCGCACAGGCCGGCGACGGTCAGCGCCAGCATCGCCAGCTGCCAGCCGTGATGGTCGATCCGGTCGGGCATGAACATGCCGAGCGCGACCGTGGTCGCCAGGAACAGCGCGATGGCCAACGGCCAGGCGAGCGGCGCCACCAGCCGGCGCACGGTGGCACCCAGCGCGGCGAGCACGATCGCCATCGGCAGCAGCGGCGCGATCCCCGCGGCCAGCTTCTCCGCCGCAAAGGCGCCCGTGATCGGGCGGAAGATCAGCACCAGCGCGGCGATCGGCAGGTCGACCAGCCGCGACCAGTGGATGTCGAACCCCTTGGGCGGGTTCAGGCGATAGTTGGTGAGGTCGAACCAGCCCTGCCCGGCGAGCCACGCGCGGACCTGCATCATCCGCATGTTGTCGTCGGTATCGCCCAGGCTGAAATACTGGATCGCGGTCCACTTCTGCCACACGTACCAGGCGGCGACGGCGAACCAGACAAGCCACGTCAGGTCGAGCCAGTAGCGGTCGAGAAAGCGCGACAGGCGGCGCAGGCGCGATCCGGTCATGCCGGCGCGCGCCCGGGGCGATCGGCGTCGCATCGCCGGGGGGCGGACACGGCCGTTGCCACTTCTATCGCCACGACCTAGACGCCCGAACCATCACGCGCCCGCCCTAATGCGGTGCGCGCAAAGGGCAAGGTTCGTGGCGGCGCTCGATATCGGTCGACAAGGTGAGGCACGCGCCATGTTCTGGCAGCTGGTACGCTTCGGCATCGCGGGCGGGATCACCACGCTGATCTACTGCGTCGTGTACCTGCCGCTCACCGCCTGGGTGCTGCCGCACGCGCAGGCGGTCTATGCCGTGCCGCCGTCCTTCGCCGTGGCGGTGACGTGCGGCTTCTTCCTGCACAGCCGCTTCAGCTTTCGCGGCCACGGCACGCGCGCGCCCGGCCTGTCCCAGCAGGCGAAGTTCGTCGCGGTGCAGGCGACCGGCATGGCGCTGAACGCGATCGTCACCTGGGTCGGCACGGCGAAGCTGGGCCTGGCGCCGTGGGTACCGCTGTTGCCCGCGATCGTGCTGGCGACGATGCTCACCTTCCTGCTCAACCGCTATCTGGTGTTCAAATAGATGGATCGCCGCGTCTACGACCGCATGGCGGAGCATGATTCCACCCATTGGTGGTATCGCGCGCGCCGCGACATCCTGTCCGACTATCTCGCGCGCTACGGCGGGCTGCCGGGCGATGCGCGCATCCTGGAGATCGGCTGCGGCACCGGGCACAACCTGCCGATGCTGAGCGGCTTCGGCACCGTCGACGCGATCGAGATCGATCCCGCCGCGCGCGCGATCGCCAGCGCGCGGCTCGGCCGGCCGGTGGGCGACGCGCCGCTGCCCGCGCTGCCGGGGGTGGAGCGCGGCGCCTATGATCTGGTCGCGGTGCTGGACGTGGTGGAGCATATCGAAGACGACGTCGCCGCGCTGGCCGCGATGCGCGCCTGCCTCGCCCCCGGCGGCAAGGTGCTGATCGCCGTTCCCGCGCACCAGTGGATGTGGAGCGCGCACGATGTGGTGAACCATCACCACCGCCGCTATTCCAAGGCGACGCTGGTGAAGGCGATCCGCGCGGCGGGGCTGCGCGAGCGCAAGCTCGGCTATTTCAACTCGCTGCTGTTCCCGCTGGCGGCCGCGGCGCGGGTGGCGGGGCGGATCACCGGCCGCGACGACAGCGACGATTCGCCTCCGGCCGCCCCGGTCAACGCGCTGTTCGAGCGCATCTTCCGCGTGGAGCGGCATCTCGTCGGGCGGGTACCGATGCCGATCGGCGTGTCGATCGTGACGCTGGCGGAGCCGGTTTGAGAGCAGCAGGCTCGGGCGAAGGCACGAAGCCACGAAGAAGGAAGATCGTCGCGCGGAGGCGCGGAGGCGCAGAGAGGTTTCGCCATCGGTGGTCTCCTCGCGTCAGCGAGAACCCTATCCGCGCGGCAGCCATGACTTGGATCCGCCTGCGGCGGCTAGGAAACGGGCCGCGAGCGCAACTCTCCGCGTCTCTGCGCCTCCGCGCGAACAAACCTTCTTCTGTCTTCCTTCTCAGACGCGCTCCTCGCTTGCCACCAGCGCATCGGGAATGCGCGTGCCCTCCGCCTGGAAGCCCAGCGTCGCGCGCCCATGGACCTGGCCGGCGATGTCGGCGACCAGGTACAAAGGGCGCCGCTTCGCCTCGATGTACAGGCGGCCGAGATACTCGCCGATCATGCCCAGCACGAACATCTGGATCGACGAGAGGACGACGACGACCAGCATGGTCGAGGTCCATCCCTGCACCCGCTCGCCGCTGAAATACCCCCACGCGATGTAGAACAGCAGCAGCAGCGAGCAGGCGGCGAGCACCACGGACAGGTGGCTCGCCCAGCGTAGCGGCGCGGTGGAGAAACCGGTGACGGCGTCGAGCGCGAGGCGCACCATCTTGCCAAGGGGATAGTTGGTCTCGCCCGCGTGCCGCTCCGCGCGGTCGTAGGCGAAGGGGATCTGCCGGAAGCCGACCCACGCCACCATGCCGCGGATGAAGCGCGCCTGTTCGGGCAGCGCCAACAGCGCGTCGAGCGCGCGGCGCGTCATCAGCCGGAAGTCGCCGGTGTCCAGCGGGATCGGCGTGTCCGTCACCCGGTCGAGCACGCGGTAGAACAGCGCCGCCGTCGCCTTCTTGAACCAGGTCTCGCCATCGCGCTTGCGGCGCACGGCGTAGACCACGTCCGCGCCCTCGCGCGCCATCGCCGCGCGCATGTCGGCCAGCAGTTCGGGCGGGTCCTGCAGGTCGGCGTCGATGACCAGGATCTGCTGGCCCGAGCACAGGTCCAGCCCGGCGGTCAGCGCCAGCTGGTGCCCGTGGTTGCGCGACAGGTTGATCGCGACGACGCGGCGGTCGGCGGCGGACAGCGCCTGCATCGCCGCCCAGCTGCCGTCGCGCGAGCCGTCGTTGACCAGCACGATCTCGTGGTCGTCGCCCACCGCCGCGCGCGCCGCCGCGGAGACGCGGGCGTGGAGCAGCGGCAGCGTCGCTTCCTCGTTGTAGCAGGGGACGACGACGGAAAGCGCGGGGCGGTGCATGGCGCCCCGCCGTTACCCCGTGGTGACGACCTTGACCAGCATTCCGGCGCGCAGCGGCTGGTCGTCCTCCAGCGCGTTCAGCGTGACGAACCGCTCGCGCTTGAAATCGGGATAGGCCATCTGCCGCGCGAAGGTGTCGATCGTCTCGCCCGCCCTCACCGTGCGGATGCGGATGCGTCGCCCGCTCTCCGCGGCGTCGAAGCGCAGCCCGTCGAGCCGGCGCAGGAAGGCGGTGTCCTGCGGCGGCTCGGTCATCGGGCGGCCGGCCTCCTCCGCCAGCCGGGCGGCGCGGCGCACGCGATCCGGGCCGTTGGGGTGGGTCGACGCCCAGCTCGGCAGGCGGCCCTGCTGCCCGCCCTTGATCTCCGCGTTCAGGCTGGTCGACGCGTCGAGCTGCGCCAGCATGTCCGCGGCGGCATAGGGATCGTATCCCGCCTTGGTGATGTAGCGGACGCCCAGCCCGTCGGCGGCATATTCCTGGTCGCGGCCGTATTTCAGCGAGTAGAGCTGCGCCGCCCCGCTCGCCGCGCGCCCGGCGAGCTGGCCCGCGGTGCTGTTCCCCGCCGCCGCTCCGACCACCGCGGCCAGCACGCTTCCGATCGTGCTGGTGCGGTTGCGCGAGCTGGAGTGGCGCGCCGCGACGTGGCCGACCTCATGCCCCATCACGCTCGCCAGCTCCGCCTCCGAATTCATGATGCCGAGCAGCTGCCGCGTGACGTAGATGTAGCCGCCGGGAATGGCGAAGGCGTTCTCCACCGGCGAATCCAGCAGCGCGACGGTGAAGTCGCTCTGCGCGTTGGACAGGCCGGACTGCACGGCGACGCGCTTGCCCACCTGCTCGACATAGGCCGCCTGCGGCCCGGCGTACTTGCCGCCGAACTCGGCCAGCAGCTGCGGGTTGGCCCGCGCGCCCAGCTGCTTGTCGGCGGCGGAAATGGCCTGCACCTCTTGCGCCGCGGCCGGCGCGGCGATGGCGAGAACGCTGGCGAGCAGCAGCGGCTTGAGCATCGACTTTCCTCCCGTTTCGGCCACGTAATGCGGGAGGGAGGCGATGGGTTGCACGCGGTTCGCGCGTTCACCCTCACCCTTCCGCGGCTTCGCCGCTCCCTCCCGCTCCCATCGGGAGAGGGAACGGGCCCGCTCGGCGCAGCCGAGTGGGAAGGGTGAGGGCGACTGTATCTACCGTCCCACCGCCAGGTCCTTGAACGCCGCGTCCTTGTCCGTGCGGATCTCGCCCGGCAGGCCCAGGACGCGCTCGGCGATGATGTTCTTCAGGATCTCGTCGGTGCCGCCGGCGATGCGCAGGCCGGGCGCGTTGAGCGTCGCCGACTGGAACAGGCCCTTCAGCGGCGCCAGCGCGGGATCGGCGATGATGCCGTATTGGTCCATCGCCTCCACGGCGGAATTGCCGATGTCCTGCAGCTGGTTGGCGGCGATCACCTTGCCAATCGAGCTCTCCGGCCCGGGCGTCTGCCCGCGGCTGAGCGCGGTGATGGTACGCATCCGCGTGTTGCGCAGCCCCTCCGCCTGCACCCACCAGTCGGCCAGCTTCTGCCGGAAGGCTGGATCGTGGAGCAGCTTGCCCTCTCCGGCATCGACCTCGCGCGCCAGCTTCAGGATTTCCTTGGGTCCCGCGCCGCCGCCGCCGCCGACCGCCAGCCGCTCGTTCATCAGCGTCACCAGCGCCACCTTCCAGCCGTCGTCCACGCGCCCCAGCCGCTGCGCGTCGGGAATGCGGACGTCGGTGAAATACACCTCGTTGAAGTTCGACCCGCCCGACATCTGGTGGATCGGCCGGATCTCCACGCCGGGCGAGCGCAGGTCCAGCCAGAACATGGTCAGGCCCTTGTGCTTGGGCACGTCGGTGTTCGTGCGGACGAGGACGATGCCATAGTCGCTGTAGTGCGCGCCGGAGGTCCACACCTTCTGCCCGTTGACGACCCAGTCGTCGCCGTCCCGCACCGCGCGGGTGCGGATCGCGGCCACGTCGGAACCGCCCGCCGGCTCGCTGAACAATTGCGACCAGATCTCCTCGCCGCGCAGCGCCGGGCCGACGAAGCGCTGCTTGGTCGCATCGTCGGCGAAGGCCATGACGGTGGGCACGCACATCCCCAGGCCGATGGTGAAATAGCCGTACTGGACGGGATGCTTCGCCTCTTCCTGGCCGAAGATCACCGACTGGATCGGCGTGCCGCCGCCGCCGCCCCACTCCTTCGGCCAGGTGATCTGCGCGTAGCCTGCCGCGGCCTTGCGCGCCTGCCACGCGCGGGCGGCGGCCATGTCGTCGGCGTGGGACGCGGCCTTGTGCTCGGCGACGTTGGCGGCGAGCCAGTCACGCGCGGCGGCGCGATAGGCGGCTTCCTCGGGTGTGTCGTTGAAGTCCATGTCACTTGCCTTCCGTTCGTGCCGAGCCTGTCGAGGCACGTGCCCCGCACACGCCCTTCGACAAGCTCAGGGCGAACGGGGAGGGGGATCGTCTTTACGCCGCGTTGCGCGTCTCCAGCTGGCCCACCAGCCGTTCCTTCCACGTCGCCGGCGCTCCCGCCACCAGCGACAGCTGGCGCGAGCGGCGATAGTAGAGCTGGGGATCGGCCTCCCAGGTGAAGCCGATGCCGCCGTGGGTCTGGATGTTCTCCTTCGACGCGAACCAGAACGCCTCCGACGCGGCGACCCGCGCGGTGGCGGCGGCGAGGGGGAGTTCGGCGGCCGAGGTGTTGAGCGCCCATGCGCCGTAATAGGCGTTGGACCGGGCCACCTCGTTCTTCACGTAGATGTCGGCCAGCTTGTGCTTGATCGCCTGATAGCCGCCGATCTGCCGGCCGAAGGCGTAGCGGTCGAGGGCGTAGCCCTTCGCCATTTCCAGGCACTTGTCCGCGCCGCCCAGCTGCTCGAACGCGAGCAGCACCGCGGCGCGATCCAGCACCGCCTGCATCGCCGCCACGCCGTCCTCGTCGCCCAATCGCTCGGCCGCATGGTCGAAGGTGACGCGGGCGGCGGGGCGCGTGGGGTCCAGCGTCTGCAACACCTGCGCCTCTGCCCGTCCCTCGACCAGATAGAGGCCATCCTCGGCGAGGACGACGAAGAGGTCGGCGATGTTGCCGTCGGTGACGGGAATCTTGGTGCCCGTCAGCCGCCCGTCGACGACCCGCGTGCGGATGGCTCCGATCGGGCCCGGTCCCTCCGACGTGGCGAAGGCGCCGATCACCTCGCCCGCGGCGATCCGCGGCAGCCACGCCGCCTTCTGCGCGTCCGAGCCGAACAGCATCAGCGCCTCGGCGACGAAATAGACCGTGGAGGCGAAGGGGATCGGCGCGCAGGCGCGGCCCAGCTCCTCGGCGAGGCCGCAGAGCTCGACATGGCCGAGGCCGAGGCCGCCATGCTCCTCCGGAATGGCGGCACCCAGCCAGCCCTGCTCCGCCACCGCGCGCCACAGCGCCTCGTCATAGTGGCGATCGTCATGGTCGAGCACGCCGCGCACGACGGCCACGTCGCAGCGCGCCGCGAGGAACCTGCGCGCCTCGTCCTTGAGCATCTTTTGATCGTCGGAATAGTCGAAGTTCATCTCTCTCCCTCTCCCCGACCCTCTCCCCGCGAGCGGAGAGAGGGAGAAATCACCGCGGCTGCATCCGGATCGCGCCGTCCAGCCGCACGTCCTCCCCGTTGAAATAGCTGTTGCGGATCATCTCCAGCGCCAGCCGCGCATATTCTTCCGGCATGCCCAGCCGCTTGGGGAAGGGCACCATGGCGGACAGCGCCGCCTTCACCTGCGGCTTGGCGCGGCCCAGCAGGGGCGTGTCGAAGATGCCCGGGAGGATGGTGTTGCACCGGATGCCCTCCGCGGCCAGGTCGCGCGCGACGTTCAGCGTCATGCCGACGATGCCCGCCTTCGCGCTGGTATAGGCGACCTGCCCGATCTGCCCGTCCTCCGCTGCGACGCTGGCGGTGTTGACGATGGCGCCGCGGTCGCCGTCGTCGGTCGGCGGCAGCGTCATCATCCCCGCCGCGCTGCCGACGATGCAGCGGAAGCTGCCGATCAGGTTCAGCTCGATCGTCCTCACGTAATTCTCGATCGGATAGGGTGTGATCGCCCCATCCTCCTTCGAGCGCGCGACCGTCTTGTTCGGCCCGCCGAAACCGCCGCCGGCGCAGTTGACGAGGATGCGCTCCTGCCCGTTGGCGGCGCGTGCCGCGGCGAAGCCGGAGTCGACCGAGGCCTGGTCCATCACGTCGACTTCGACGTAGGTCGCGCCGATCTCCTGCGCGACTCCCGGGCCGACCTGAGCGTTCCTGTCGAACAGCGCGACCTTCACGCCCTCGGAAATCAACGCCCTGGCCGTCGCCAGTCCCAGACCCGACGCGCCGCCGGTCACGATCGCTGCGATTGGCGGTCCGAGTTTCATGCCCTCTCCTCTTTCCGGCGTAACATCTGTTATGCCGGGAAGAGGGTCAAGCGCTTTATCCTCCGGCCACGATGCGCACCGGCACCGATTTCGCCGCGGGAACGTGGCTCTCCTCGGCGTGGTGGGCGAGCGCGATCAGCGGGTTGCACTCGGGATAATAGCCGACGACGCAGCCGGGGGGCACGTCGTAGGCGACCGCCATCAACCCGGCCACGCGGCGGTCCATGTTGTCGTCGGCGTCGCCCGCCAGCGTCACCTTCTGCCCCTGCGTCACGCCCAGCGCGTCCATGTCGGCGCGGTTCATCAGCACCACCTGGCGCGTGCCGTTGATGCCGCGGAAGCGGTCGGAATAGCCGTAGACGGTCGTGTTGAACTGGTCGTTCGACCGCACCGTCAGCAACCGGAACCGCCCGCCCGCGTCGGCGAAGCCCGTCGCGTTCAGCACGTCGGGAATCACGAACTCCGCCTTGCCGGTCGGCGTGTCCCACTCGCGGTTCGCCGCCTTGTTGCCCTTCCAGAACCCGCCCGGCTCCTTCAATCGCTCGTTGAAGCGCGCGAAGAAGTGCGGAAACACCGCCGCGATCTCGTCGCGCACCAGCGCATAGTCGCCGACCCATTCATCCCACGGCACTGCGGGATTGGGCGGCAGCGTCGCCTTGGCGATGCCGGCGACGATCGCGGGCTCGGACAGCAGGTAGGGACTGGCGGGATCCACCTTGCCGACCGAGGGGTGGATGACGCTGGTGGAATCCTCCACCGTCACCATCTGCGCGCCCGCGGCCTGCAGGTCGCGCTCGATCCGGCCCAGACAGGGCAGCAGCCACGTCTCGCCCGCGGCGGGGATCAGATGGCTGCGGTTCAGCTTGGTCGCGATCTGCACGGAAAGGTCCAGCCCGGCCCAGCCCTCCTCCAGCAGCCGCGTCTCCGGCGCGGCGCGGACGAAATTGCCGCCCAGCGACACGAACGCCTTCACCGTGCCGTCGATCACGCCGCCGCACGCCTCCACCGTGTCGAGACCCTTCTGGGTCGGCGGCTCGAAGCCGTAGCGCTCCTTCAGCTTGTCGACGGGGGCGAGCTCGGTCTTCTCCGTGATGCCCACGGTGCGCTGGCCCTGCACGTTGCTGTGCCCGCGCACCGGGCAGGGCCCGGCACCCGGCTTGCCGATGTTGCCGCGCAGCAGCAGCAGGTTGACCAGCATGCGGACGTTGTCGACGCCCTTCACGTGCTGCGTCAGGCCCATGCCGTAGATCGCCATCGCCGCCTTCGCGCCGGCGTAGGTCTCCGCCGCCCGCTCGATCTCGGCGCGGGCCAGGCCCGATTCGCGCTCGATCTCGTCCCACCCCGTCGCGCGCGCCTTCGCGGCGAAGGCATCATAGTCGTGCGTGTGCTCGGCGATGAAGGCGGCGTCGACCCGATCGTGCTCGATCAGCCACTTGGCCATGCCCATCATCGCCGCCAGGTCGCCGCCCGCCTTCACCTGGAGATATTGCGTGGCGATCTGCGTCTCCTTGCCGGTCGCCATCTCGATCGGGTTCTGCGGATCGGTGAACCGTTCCAGCCCGCGCTCCTTCAGCGGGTTGAAGACGATGATCGGCACGTCGCGCTTGCGCACCGAGCGTAGCTGGTGGAGCATCCGCGGCGAGTTGGTGGCGACGTTCTGCCCGAAGTGCAGGATGCAGTCGGTGGTGTCGAAATCGTCCAGCCGCGTGGTGCCCACCGGCACGCCGATCGCGGCCTTCAGCCCGACCGACGTCGATTCGTGGCACATGTTCGAACTGTCGGGCAGGTTCTGGTTGCCGTACATCCGCGCCATCAGCTGGTAGAGGTACGACGTCTCCAGGCTGGCGCGGCCGGAGGCGTAGAAGACCACCTGCCGCGGGTCGTAGCCCTTCAGCTTCGCGCCGATCGCGGCGAACGCCTCGTCCCAGGTGGCGGTGACATATTTGTCCGTCGCGCGGTCGTAGCGCATCGGGTGGGTCAGCCGGCCCGCCTCCTCCAGCCGATAGTCGCTCCACTCGCGCAGCGCCGTCAGCGTGTGCGCGCGGAAGAAATCGGGGGTGACGCGCTGGCTGGTGATTTCCCACGCGGTCGCCTTCGCGCCGTTCTCGCAGAACTCCGCCGGGTGCGGCGGATGCGGCTTGGCCCAGGCGCAGCTGACGCAGGCGAAGCCGTCATGCTTGTTCTGCCGGAGCAGCTCCTTGCCCGTTTCGACCGGGTTCTTCTCGCGCGGGATGATGTCGGCGAGCGATTTCACCGATCCCCATCCGCCGGACGGACCGGGGTAGGGCGTGAAGTCGGGGCGATCGTCGTGCTGGGTGGCCATGCGCGTCAAACGTCCGTCGGGCTGAAAAGCACCGCATCGTCGCGCGCGAGGTGGACCAGCGCCAGCCCCGCCTGTCGCGCGCGCGCGACGGCAAGGTCGGTGGCGGCGGAAACGGTGACCAGCATCGGGCAACGCGCCAGCGCCGCCTTCTCGACCAGTTCGTAGGAGCAGCGCGAGGAGAGGAGGGCAAAGCCGCCGTCCCAGCCGAGCCCCTGCCGCGCCATCGCGCCGATCACCTTGTCGAAGGCATTGTGCCGGCCGACGTCCTCCCGCGCCAGCCGGACGGTGCCGTCCGCGGCGCACAGCAGCGCGGCGTGTGCGGCCCCGGTGGCGCGGGTCAGCGGCTGGTGCGCGCGCATCGCCCCCAGCGCGCGGAAGATCGCGGGAGGATCGACGCGGGCGGGGGGCACGCGCGGCAGCGGTCGATGGACCGCGTCGAGATTGTCCATGCCGCACAGCCCGCACGAACTGTCAGACGTCCGCCGCCGCGCACGGGCCGCGATCGCCGCGGCGCGGTCCGGCCCGACGGTGAGCCGCGCGATCGTGCCTTGCGGCGTTTCGTGCAGGTCGAGCGCGATCAGGTCCGCCGCGTGATCGACGATGCGTTCGGCCAACGCGAAGCCCGTAACGAAATCCTGGAGGTCCGCCGGGGTCGCCATCATCACCGCATGGCCGATCCCGTTCACTTCGATGGCGATCGGTGATTCGCCGATCAGGTCGCGGTCGACTTCGGTGATGGCGCCGTCGGCGGCGAGGCGGTGGAAACGCGGCATGGCTATGCTTGTGGGCTGCTCCGCACGCAACGTCACTCCCCTGTCATGCCGCGCTTGTCACGGCATCCACCGCCACCGTACCGACCGATGGAGCGGCGTAAATTTGCACCATAACAATCGTTATGCCACGATCGGCCGCGAAGAGGAGAGGACGATGGGCGAGACGCTGACGATCGAGCGGCGCGGCGAGGTCGACTGGGTGACGATGAACCGGCCCGACCGGCTCAACGCGCTGGACGACGCGATGGTGGAGGAGCTGTCCTCCTATTTCGGTGCCCTGGCGACCGACCGCGACGTGCGCGTCGTCGTATTGCGCGGCGCGAGCCGCGCCTATTGCGCGGGGCTGGACCTGAAGGCGGGTGGAGGGCGCGAGGGGTGGGACACGATCGACCGGCTCCGCCACCAGCGCAGCATCGCGGAGCTCGTGATGCGGATGCGCTACGCCCCGCAGCCGATCGTCAGCCTGGTCCACGGCCCGGCGTGCGGCGGCGGCTTCGCGATGGCGCTGGCGAGCGACATTCGCATCGCCGGGGAGAGCGCGCGAATGAACGCGGCTTTCGTGCGCATCGGCCTCAGCGCCTGCGACATCGGCGTCAGCTACTTCCTGCCGCGACTGGTGGGCGCCAGCCTCGCCGCCGAGCTGATGCTGACCGGCGACTTCATCGACGCGCCCCGCGCGCTCGCCTGCGGGCTGGTGAGCCGGGTGGTCGCCGACGACGCGCTGGAGGCCGCGGCCGGGCCGCTGATCGACCGGATGCTGACCACGGCGCCGCTCGGCCTCAGGCTGACCAAGGAATGCCTGCGGATGAGCCTGGACGCGCCCAGCCTGGAGGCGGCGATCGCGATGGAGGACCGCAATCAGATCCTCGCCGCCACCTCGCCCGATTTCGGCGAGGGCATCGCCGCCTTCCTGGAGAAGCGGCGGCCCGACTATGCGGGAACGCGCGCATGAACGGGCTGGCGGGACGGGTCGCGCTCGTCACCGGAGCCTCCCGCGGGATCGGCCGCGCCATCGCGCTGCGGCTGGCGGCGGACGGTGCCGACGTGGCGGTCAACTATCGCCGCGACGCCGACGCGGCGGCGGAGACGGTAACCGCGGTGGAGGCGGCGGGACGAAGGGCGCGCGCCTATGCCGCCTCGGTGGACGACGCGCAGGCGGTGGCGGCGATGGTGGACGCGGTGATCGCCGACTTCAGCGGCGTCGACATCCTGGTCAACAATGCCGGCATCGCCAGTCGGGGCCGTGCGGTGGCAGACACGGATGCCGCGGAGCTGGAGCGCGTGATCCGCACCCACGCGCTGGCGCCGCACCAATTGTCGCGGCTGGTGCTGCCGTCGATGCGCGCGCGGGCACGAGACACGGGGCGCGGCGACATCGTGATGATCTCCTCGGTCGCGACGCTGCGCCACGCCGCCAACGGCGCGCCCTACAACATGGGCAAGGCGGCGCTGGAGGCGCTGGCACTGACGCTGGCGAAGGAGGAGCGCCGGCACGGCATCCGCACCAACATCGTCGCGCCGGGGCTGACCGTTACCGATATGGGCGAGCGGCTGGCGAAGGCCACGATGGGCGTCGGCGACATCGCCGAACTGGACGCCCGCTCGCCGTTCGGTCGCGTCTCGACGCCGGAGGACGTGGCGGCGGCGGTGGCGTATCTCGTCTCCGCCGACGCGGCATACGTGAACGGGCAGAAGATCAATCTGGACGGGGGCGGGTAAAGGAAACACACGGCTTTCGACAGGCTCGGCCCGAACGGGAGAGGGGCGCTCGGTGCGCGTTCACGCTGAGCTTGTCGAAGCGCCCTCGTTATTCGCCGCCTCAATCGATGCGATAGTGGATCGGTTTGAAGCTGCCCCCGTTCGACGCGGGGGCGGAACAGGCGGTGAGGCCGATGACGAGGTCCATGCGCGCCTCGAACGTGATGTGGTCGCCCGCGGCGCTGGTCGGCGGCAGCACCTCCAGCTTGCCGCTCGCGCCGTCCACCGGCACGTTCATGAAGCAGTTGAACGCGACGGGAATCATGTCCTCGGTCACGTCCCAGGGCGCCAGCGCCTCGGCCAGGTTGCCGAAGCAGCCGCGGTGCGGCGGCAGGTCGGGATAGAAATGATGGAACGTGTCGTAGGAGCAGGGCGTCAGCAGGAAATCGTGCCGGCCCACCGTATCCTCGACGATCTCCAGCATCGGCCGCGAGCGGTTGGAATAGAGGAGGTGGCCCGTCGTCAGCCGGATCGTCTCCGCATAGTCGAGCGTGCGGCCCGACGAGATCACCTCGCGCACGTCGTCGCGGCTGTACGCGAGCAGGTCGGACACCTGGCAGCCGCGCGGGTCGATCACCGTCAGCCGGCGGCCGGCGTCCAGCGTGAACCCCGCCCCGCTGCGGACCGGGATCTCGTGCACCTCACCCATCGGCGCGTTCTTCCGCGCCGGTGTAGTGGAACGGGCAGCGCCAGGCGCCGTCCACCGCGCGGCCGCTGTACTGCCGCGCCTCGCTCGCCTCACCGTGGCGCGCCAGCATCGGATTGCGGCTGCCGGCGACCGCCTCATCGCGCACCATGATCGCCTCGCGCATCGTCTCGTAGCGCCCGTCGGCGCGCAGCGTCTCGAACTGATCGTGCAGGTTGAAGACCATCGTCGGCCGAGCGAAGCGGCGCGCGGGGCGCGAGGCGTGCGGGTGCAGGCCGACGACGAAGAACGCTTCGCCGCCGAAGCTGAGCGAGAAATGCGGGCTGTCCGGATCGGCGCTGACGCGGCTGTCATAGCTCTGTCCGCGCCACACGTCCTTGTCGGAGAGCGACTGCAACCGCCGCCACAGCGCCGCCTCGAACGCCGCCTCGTCCAGCGTGTCCGGCCCCGCGAACACGACCGCCAGGCTGCGGAACAGCGACGGCGCGGCGCGATAGTCGGCGGCGAACTTCATCAGCGCGTCGTGAATGCGCACATCGTCCCACGCGCTGTCCACGCGATCGCACGCGAGTACCGCCAGCGTGCCCTTGCCCAGCGCCGCCTTCGCGCCGACGCAGGGAAAGTCGCGCGCGGCGACGTGGGACGTCAGCGCCGATTCCAGGCTGTGCTGGTCGGCGTGGGTCCAGGGGAACAGCGGGGTGGCGGGAGAGGGCATAGGGGCCGTTGATACGGCCCGGCAGGATGAATCGTTCCGCACAAACAGGCTGATACGGATCAACCGGGATCAACCGCAGGCGCTAACGTGGGTGAGCGGCGCCCGCTTCGTCGACGATCGCATGGGGCACGTAGCGCGCGAGGTCGCGCGTGATCGGGCCGTCGTCCTCGCGCACCGACAGCGCCACCGGGTCGTCGCCGACGATCCACGATCCCACCACGGCGTGGAGGCCGCCGAAGACCGGCAGCGGCGCGAACGCCTGCACGATGTGGCCTTCCTCGCCGTATCCGCCCGCCGGCCCATGCGCGCTGTCCGCGCCGGCGACCAGTTCCACGTCCCAGCCCTCGCGCGAGAACAGGGGCTTGCGCACGTGGCGGGAGCCGATCGATGCCAGCCCGGCGGGATCGTCGGCGAAGGCGGCGGGGAGCAGATTGGGATGGCCCGGGTGACGTTGCCACAGCAGCGGCAGGATGCCCTTGTTGCTGAGGATCGCCTTCCACGCCGGTTCGAGGAACAGCGTCGCCGATCCGGGAAGGTGGCGGGCATAGGGCTCGCGCAGCATGTCCTCCCACGGGTAGAGCTTGAACAGCGCGGCGATCAGCACCGCCTCCTCGTCCACGAAGCGGCCGTCGGCGTCGACGCCGATCCGGTCGACCGCGACGAACGCGGGGTCCAGCTTCGCCTGACGCGCCACGTCCTCCAGATAGCGGACGGTCTGCCGGTCCTCGACATGGGCAGCGTCGCTGGCGAAATGGACGAGGCTGCCGGGGGTGAACAGCGCGGCGAAGCGGTCGCGCAGCGCGTCGTGCAGGCGGTTGTACTGGTCGGCGTCCGCGGGAAGGTCGCCCGCGGCGATGCGGTCTTCCAGCCACTGCCACTGGAACAGGGCAGTCTCGAAGATGCTGGTCGGCGTGTCGGCGTTGTATTCCAGCAGCTTCGCGGGGCCCGTACCGTCGAACGCGAAGTCGAACCGGCCGTAGAGCGACGGTGCGCCTGCCCGCCACGACGCAGCGACGAGGTCGCGCATCGCGTCGGGAATGGCGAGCCGCGCCATCAGCGCCTCGCTGCCCACCGCCTCCTCGACGAGCGCGAGGCACATCTGGTGAAGCTCCGCGCTCGGTGCCTCGATCCCCTGCTCCACCTCGTCCAGGGTGAAGCGGTAGTATGCCGCCTCCTCCCAGTATTTCTGTCCGTCCTGGTGGTGAAAGGTGAAGCCCATGTCCCGGGCGACGTCCTGCCAGTCGGCGCGGGGGGCGAGGGGGAGGCGGATCATCGGAGCCAAAGCCCGTTCGTGCTGAGGAGCCGCTGAGCCTGTCGAAGCGGTGTCTCGAAGCAGCGGCACGTCGAGACGGGCCTGCGGCCCTCCTCCGTGCGAACGGGGAAGAAGGTGGTGGGCATCAGTCCCGCTGGTCGGTCAGCTTGCGCGGCTCCTGCGCGGGCGGCGCGGCGAGCCGGGCGAGGATGTCGTCGGCGCTGGACGATCCCGGCAGCAGCCCGGCGTCGCGCAGCTTGGCGTCGAGGTCGGCGCCGGTGCGCATGTCCTCCAGCTCCGCGGCGGCGCGGAACTTCTCCTCGCGCACCGCCTGCCGCTCCTTCAGGCGGGCGAGGCTGTCGGCGGCGGAGCCCAGCTGCGACATCGCGCCGCCCTGGCTGCTCGCCACCGCGGCCTGCGCCTTCTGCACGCTCTCGTTGGCGCGCACCACGTCCACCTCGCGGCGCAGCGCCTCGATCTTGCCGTCGCTCTGCTTGATGATGCCGCGCATCCGGTCCTCGGCGGCGCGCATGTCGGCGATCTGCGGATCCTTGGCGGTGACGTCCGCCTCGATCGCGGCCAGCCGCTCGGCCACCTGCCGCGCGAGGTCCATGTCGCCGCGCTGCATCGCCGCGCGGGCGGACGCCTCGTAGCGGGTGCGCTGCTCGACCAGGCCCTCCACTTCCTTCTCGATCATCCGCCGCCGCGCCGTCAGCGTGGCAAGGTCGTCGCGCGCCTTGCCCTGCGCGGTGCCGGCGTCGCGGATCTGCTGGTCCAGGATCGTCAGCGCCTTCGCGTCGGCGATCGACTGCCCCGCCTCGTGCGCGGTGCCGCGGACCAGGGTGACGAGCTGCTTCCACATCGACATATTTGGCTCCTCAGGCCGCGAATTCGGCGCGCAGGTCGGACGCGGCGTCGATGGCGTTCTGCGCCAGCACCGTCAGCTCGATCTCCACCGCGCGCAGCGGCGATTCGATCGACAGTTCGCCGATCAGTTCGTACCAGTCGCGGCCGTCCACCTCGGTGATCGCGAAATTGCTGAGCGGGACCAGCTTCTGCGCCTTCAGGAGGAAGCGGTTGAACGCGTCCGCGTCCGCCTGCTCGTCCACCGGCCACAGCAGCGTCGAACAGACGATCTGCTCCCCCGCCACGCTGAGGAAGATGGAAAGGTCGCCGTGCGCGTGCATGGTGACGCGCAGCACGGGATCGGCGGCGGCGATCCGCTCCACGCTGATCTCGCCCGCGCGATCGCCCCCGGATAGCGCATCGGCCAGCGCCGCCGTGGTCCAGGCCCGTGGTATCGCGTCGCTCACCGCTCGTCCTCTCGTTGCTCCGGCCGCTCCTTAGCGGAGGTGGGGAAAGGCGGAAAGATGCTCGCCGCTACCGCGCGCGGCGGAACGCCCAGGAGAGGCTCGCTCCGCCCGCCGCGGCGGTGCCGGCGACCACGATCTGCTGCGTCGGCACGAAGCGGCCCTCGCCGTCGATCCACACGCTCTCCTCCACCGCCAGCGTCTCCGCGCGGGTGCGGAACTGCCAGATCGCGCCCGACGGGGTACGCAGGATCGCCGCCTGCCCGTCGGCGGTGCGCACCGCCTCCACCCCGGCGCCCAGGTGAAAGCGCAGCGCGAACGGCGTCGCTCGCTCGACGCGGCGCGCGCGGCCGGTGGGCAGCAGCGCGTCCTCGCCGCGCAGCTCGCGCCCGTCGGCGGTCAACACCAGCTGGCGGCGGTGGGTGAAGCCGAAGCGGCGGGCGTAGCCGTCGTGGCTCGCCTCGATCCGGCTGGCGACGTCGCTCTCCTGCCGTGCCAGCTCCACGCCCGAGACGCCGCGGCCGAGCGAGCCGTCGGCGTGGATCGCCGTGGAGTTCGTGTCGGCCACCACCAGCGTCGAATGCGCCGCGGTGGAGCGCAAACCGCGCGCGAAGGCGGCGGGAACGGGCGTCGCCGCCGCCCGCGCGCCGCCGCAATTGACGACCAGCCGGTCCGGCCCCTCGGCATATTCGAACGCCAGCGTGGAGGCGCAGCCGCCGCCCTGGCCGCCGCCGTCGCGGACCGGGGCGGCGGGGGGCGGCGCGGCGTCGACCACCACCACCGCGCGCCCGCCGATCAGCCGCTGATAGCCCCAACCCTTCGCCTGGCGCAGCGGGCGCGGGTGCAGGCCGGCGGCGTCGAGCACGTCCGACAATCGCTCCGACGGCGTCGGCCCGCCGCCCTGCCAGCTCGACAGCGCCCCGTCGCTCATCACCGTGCCCGCCAGTGCGGCGCCCATCCGCACCAGCGTCGCGCCGACCTCCTCCGGCAGGTCGCGGCGGCGCGTCTGGTAGCAGGCGCGCAGCATCGCCAGCAGCGCGATGGCCTCCACCAGCGCGGCCGGGGAGCGGCTGGCGATGCCGCCGTCCTCGCCGATCGTCGCCGCCAGCGCGCGCGCCAGCCCGCCCTCGCCATAGGCCAGCCGCGCCTCGCCGCCGGGCAGCAGCAGCCCGGCGGTGACGACGCCGCACCACGCCGCCAGCCGCTCCGGCCCCGCCCCCGCCTTGTCCGCGGCGCGATCGAGGTGACGGGCGGTGCGCGCGATGGCGTTCAGCACGCGGCTGCGGAAGACGATGTCGCCCGAGGACAGGATCAGCGGCGCGTAGCAGGCGATCATCGTCAGCCGCCGTGCCGCAATTTCCGGCCGCCAGGCGGGATCGCGCACGCGCTCGCCATGCGCGTCGAGCCAACGCGCGGTCAGCGCCTCCGCCACCGGCACGGCCCGCGCGCGGTCTCGCGTGGCGGCGAGGTTGCGCAGCCAGGTGAAGCCGTGGAGGTGATCGAGCAGCGCCTCGCCGTGCCTCGTCGACCCCAGGTCGAGCGTCGCGACCTCGTACGCGCTACCCCCTGCCAGCAGCGTGCCGTCGAGCAGCGCCAGCCCCGCGTCGGCATCGCCCGGCAGCGGGTCGACCGGAACGGCCAGCAGGCGCAGCGGATGCCGCCCCTTCAGCCGCATGTCGTGGAGCGGGGTGCGCCAGGTCAGCCGTTCGAGATACTGGCCGAGCCGCTGACTGAGCGACTGCGCCGCGGCGGGATCGGCACGGACGAGGCGGCGACCGCTCTCGATCCCGTCCGCCGTCTTCTCCTCGCCGCCGTCCCCCGCCATCAGCCGCGCAGGCCTGCGATGTTGGCGGCGTAGCAGTCCGGCCCGCCGCGGAAGGTGGCGGTGCCCGCGACCAGCGCGTCCGCCCCCGCGTCGATCGCCGCCCGGGCGGTGGTGGCGTCGATGCCGCCGTCCACCTCCAGGTCGATGGCGCGGCCGGTGGCGTCGATCATCCTGCGGATGGCGGCGATCTTCCTCAGCTGGCTGTCGAGGAAATGCTGCCCGCCGAAGCCGGGATTGACGCTCATGACCAGCACCAGGTCGACCATGTCGATCAGGTAATCGAGCATCTTCGCCGGCGTGGCCGGGTTCAGCACGACGCCGGCGCGCTTGCCCAGCGACTTGATGTGCTGGATCGAGCGGTGCACGTGCGGCCCCGCCTCGGGATGGACGGTGATCGTGTCCGCCCCCGCCTCGGCGAAGGCGTCGAGATAGGCGTCCACGGGGGAGATCATCAGGTGAACGTCGAACGGCTTGTCCGTGTGCGGACGCAGCGCCTTCACCACCGCCGGGCCGATGGTGATGTTGGGCACGAAGTGGCCGTCCATCACGTCGATGTGGATCCAGTCCGCGCCCGCGGCGTCGATCGCGCGCACCTCCTCGCCCAGCTTGGCGAAATCGGCGGACAGGATCGACGGGGCGATACGGACGGGATGGGACATGGACGCGACCGTTAGCGCGCGTTCACGCCTTGCGGAAGCGCGCGATGAAGAAGCCGTCGCATCCGCCCGCCGCAGCCAGCGTCCCGGGCAGGGTGCGCACGAAGCCCTCCGCGGTCGGTGCGATGCCGGCGGGCAGTTCCTCCTCGCGCGCGGGCGCGACGGCGAAGTCGTCGTGGTCGCTGAGGAACCGCGCCGCCTGCTCCTCGCCCTCGGCAGGTTCCAGCGAGCAGGTGGCGTAGACCAGCGTGCCGCCCGGCTTCACCCATGCCGCGGCGCGGTCGAGGATGCGCGTTTGCAGCGCGGCCATCTCCTCCACCACCCGCGGGTGCGCGCGATAGAGGACGTCGGGATGGCGGCGGAAGATGCCGGTGGCGCTGCACGGCGCGTCGACCAGCACGCCGTCGGCCGGCGCGGGCGGCGACCAGTCGAGCACGTCGGCGACCGCCACGTCGAAGGCGAGGCGCGTCCGCTCGCGGTTCTCGAAAAGTCGCGCGGCGCGACTTTTCGATGCGTCGATCGCCGTGACGCGGTGGCCCGCGGCGGCGAGCTGGAGCGTCTTGCCGCCCGGCGCCGCGCACAGGTCCAGCACGTCGCCCGCGGGCAGGGGCAGCAGCCGCGCGGGCAGCGACGCGGCGAGGTCCTGCACCCACCACGCGCCCTCGGCATAGCCGGGCAGCTCCGCGATCGGCGCGGGATCGACGAGGCGGACGTGGCCGCGGGCGAGACTGGTGCCGCCCAGCCGCTCCGCCCAGCCCGCCGTCTCCGCCGGGTCGCGCAGCGTCAGGTCGACCGGCGGCGGCGCGGCGATGGCGCGGGCGGCACCGGCCACCGCCTCCTCGCCCCATGCCGCCTGCCAGCGCTCCGCCACGGCGGCCGGAAGGGCGGGCAACTCCGGCAGGGTCGCGCCGCCGCGGACCAGCGTGCCGAACACGCCGTGGACCAGCCGCTTCGGCCCGCCGTCCACCAGCGGCAGGACGGTGGCGATGGCGGCGTGCGGCGGCGTGCCGAGCGCCAGCACCTGCACCAGCGCGACGCGCAGCGCCGATCGCGCCTTGACGTCGTCCGCCAGCCGGTTGCGCGTCGCCGAATCGATCAGCGCGTCGAGATCGGTCAGCCGGCGCAGCGTCTCCGCCGCGATGGCGTGCGCAAGCCCGCGGTCCGGCCCGCCGGGCAGCGCGCGCGTCGCCTGCGCCAGCGCGGCCTCCAGCGGCTCGCCGCGCCGCAGCACGGCGTCCAGCAGCCGGAGCGCGGCACGGCGCGCGGCGGTGCCGAGCGGTTCGGGCGGATTGCGAAGGGCCATGCCCGCGCCTACCTGTTTTGACCTTGCAGGAGCAATCCCATGGGCAAGCGCCCCGACCACGTCACCCCGCCCGACTATCTGACGCCGAACACGCCCGTGCCCGAACCCGCGGAAGGCACGCGGCAGCAGGACGACCCGCTCGGCCGCGACCCGGTGCGCTTCGGCGACTGGGAACTGAAGGGCGTGGCGGTCGATTTCTGAGCCGCGCTCGATGGGGTGCGCGGGTCACTCCCCTCGCAGCGGTCGTGCCAGCAGGTCGCCGATCACCGTCTCCACCGCCGCGCCGTCCAGCAGGCGGCACACCGCGTCCGTGATCGGCATGTCGACGCCCGCCGCCGCCGCGACCTCGCGCAGCACGGGGGCGGTGAAGGCGCCCTCCGCCACGGTGCGGCGGTTCGCCATCAGGTCCGCCGCCGCCTCGCCGCGACCGATGCCGGCGCCCAACGAGAAGTTGCGCGAGGCGGTGGAGGAGCAGGTGAGGACGAGGTCGCCGAGACCCGACAGCCCCGCCAGCGTCTCCGCGCGCGCGCCCTTGGCGAGGCCGAACCGCGTCATCTCGGCGAAACCGCGCGCGATCAGCGCGGCGCGCGCATTCTGGCCCAGCCCCGCGCCCTCGACGACGCCGCAGGCGATCGCGAGCACGTTCTTCACCGCGCCGCCGATCTCCGCGCCGACCACGTCGGTGGCGGCATAGGGCCGGAACGCGCGGTTCGCGAGCCGGGCGGCCAGCGCGTCGCGCAGCGCCGCGTCCTCGCAGGCGAGCGTGACGGCGGTGGGCAGGCCCTTCGCCACTTCGTGCGCGAAGGTGGGGCCGGAGAGGACCGCGATCGGCGCGGCCGGGCAGGCGGCGCGCGCCACCTCGCCCACCAGCCGGCCGGTGCCCGCCTCGATCCCCTTGGCGCACAGCACCAGCGGCGTGGCGCCGACCGGCGCCTCCGCCAGCACGCGGCCGACATGCTGCGCCGGCGCGACCACCAGCAGCGCGTCGCAGGCGGAAAGGTCGGCGAGGTCGCCGGTGGCGCGGATCGACGCGGAGAGCGACACGCCGGGCAGGAATGCGTGGTTGACGTGATCGGCGTTGACGCCGTCGACCACCTCCGCCTCGCGCGCCCACAACGTGACGGGCTGCCCCCCGTCCGCGGCCACCTGCGCCAGCGCGGTGCCCCAGGCGCCGCCGCCGATCACGCCGATCCTCATGCCTTCACTCCCGCCCCGCGCACCGCCTCCGCCGAGGGGTCGAGTGGCCAGCGCGGGCGCGCCGGCGTGTCGAGCGGATCGGTGAGGCCCGCCGCGAACCGCTCCGCGCCGGCCCAGGCAATCATCGCCGCGTTGTCGGTGCACAGCCACAGCGGCGGCGCGATGAAGGGCAGGCCGTGCCGCGCCGCCAGCGCCTGCAGCGCGGCGCGCACCGCGCCGTTGGCCGCGACCCCGCCGGCGACGACGAGCGCGGTCGCGCCGTGGCTGCGCTGCAGCGCGCGCTCGGTGCGGTCGAGCAGGCAGTCGACCACCGCCGCCTGGAACGAGGCGGCGAGGTCCGCCGCCGCATGGTCGGGCGCGGCGCGCATGACGGCGGCCTTCAGCCCGGCGAAGGAGAAATGCGGCTCCTTCGATCCCTTCAGCGGACGCGGCAGCGGCACCGCGCGCGGATCGCCCAGCGCCGCGGCACGCTCCACCGCCGGACCGCCGGGGAAGCCCAGCTTCAGCACCTTGGCAGTCTTGTCGAACGCCTCGCCAGCGGCATCGTCGATCGTCGTCGCCAGTCGGCGATAGGCGCCGACCCCTTCGACCAGCAGCAACTGGCAATGCCCGCCGGAGACGAGCAGCAGCAGATAGGGGAAATGGAGGTCCGGCTCGGTCAGCCGGGGGCTCAGCGCATGACCCTCCAGATGGTTGACCGCCACGAACGGCTTGCCCGCGGCGTGCGCCAGCGCCTTGCCGGTGACCAGCCCCACCATCACCCCGCCGATCAGCCCCGGCCCCGCGGTGGCGGCGACCGCGTCGACCTCGGCCAGCGCCACCCCCGCATCCGCCAGCGCGCCCGCGACCAGCGGCTCCAGCGCCTCGACGTGCGCCCGCGCCGCGATCTCCGGCACGACGCCGCCATAGGGCCGGTGCGCCGCTTCCTGTCCGGCGAGGCGATGCGCCAGCACCTGCCGGTCGCCGGTGACGAGCGCGGCGGCAGTCTCGTCGCAGGAGGATTCGAGGCCCAGGATCAGCATGGCGGCTATGTAGGGGGTCGGCGGGGGGGGCGTCGAGGGGGGCTCGCGGCAGAGGGTGGAGTTCACGCGAAGGCGCGAAGAGGAAGCATGAAGGTTTGTTCGCGCGGAGGCGCGGAGGCGCGGAGGCGCAGAGAGGGCGCCTGCGGTGCCCGTCTCGCGTCAGCGAGACCTTCATCTCCGCTTCGCCGAAGAGTGAGCCGCCGGTGGCGGCTCGGGACAGTGCCGCCAACGTAACTCTCCGCGTCTCTGCACCTCCGCGCGAACAAACCTTCCTTCTTCTTCGCGTCGTCGCGCCTTCGCGTGAAGCTTCAGCGGTTGCCGCCCGAGCGACGACGCGGCAAGGACGCGGGCATGTTTCGATTGGGCACCCGCGGTTCCCCCCTCGCGCTGACGCAGGCCGGCATGGTCCGCGACGCGCTGATGGCCGCGCACGGGTGGGACGAGGTCGAGATCGTCGTCATCCGCACCACCGGCGACCGCGTGCAGGACCGCGCGCTGGCGGAGATCGGCGGCAAGGCGCTGTGGACCAAGGAGCTGGACCGCGCGCTGGTGGCGGGCGAGGTCGACGCCTGCGTCCACTCGATGAAGGACGTGGAGACGTTCCGGCCGGAGGCGATCGCCATCGCCGCGATGCTGCCGCGCGCCGACGTCCGCGACCGGCTGATCGGCGCCGACAGCGTCGCCGCGCTGCCCCGCGGCGCGACCGTGGGGACCAGCAGCCCGCGCCGCGCGGCGCAGCTGGCGCGGCTGCGACCCGACCTTTCCACCACATTGTTCCGCGGCAACGTCGACACGCGGCTGGGGAAGCTGGCGGCGGGGGAGGTGGACGCGACCCTGCTCGCCGCCGCGGGGCTCGACCGGCTGGGCCGGCACGACACCGGCGCGCCGATCCCGCTGGAGACGATGCTTCCCGCCCCGGCGCAGGGGGCGGTGGGGATCGAGACGCTGGCGGACGGCCCCGCCCGCGCGCTGGTGGCGGCGATCGACGACGTCGACACGCATCGGGCGGTGCGGGCGGAGCGGGCGCTGCTGGCGGGGCTGCGCGCCGACTGCCACTCGCCGGTGGCGGCGCTGGCCTTCCCGAAGGACGGCGGGTTGCTCCTCTCCGCGCAATTGCTGACCGAGAATGGCGCGGAGGCGGTCGAAGGGCAGATGGCGGGCGCGGAGCCGGTCGCGCTCGGCACCGCGCTGGCGCAGGATCTGCTCGCCCGCGCGCCTGCGTCGGTGCGGCGGCTGTTCGCCGGGTGAGACGCGCGCTGGTGCTGCGGCCGGAGCCGGGCGCGACCGCGACGGTCGCGCGGCTCGCCGCCGCCGGCGTGATCGCGACGGCGGTGCCGCTGTTCCGGGTGGTACCCGTCGACTGGCAGCGCCCGGCGGGCGAATTCGACGCCTTGCTGCTGACCAGCGCCAATGCGGTGCGCCACGGCGGCGCCGGGCTGGCCGCGGTGCGTGACCTGCCGGTGGTGGCGGTCGGCGAGGCGACGGCGGCGACGGCACGCGCGGCGGGCTTCGCCGTGATCGCGGCCGGCGCGGGCGATGCCGCCGCGGCGGTCCAAGCGGCGGAGGGGCGCCGCCTGCTCCATCTCGCCGGACGCGACCGCGTGGCGGCGCCCGCCGTGACCGCGGTGACGGTCTACGCCAGCGAGGCGATCGACCCGCCCGCCGGCGCCCTCGACGCGGCGGCCGACGGCCTCGTGCTGCTCCACTCCGCGCGCGCCGCCACGCGCTTCGCCGCGATCGTGCCGGTTGAGCGCGAGCGGGTGCGGATCGCCGCGATCAGCGCGGCGGTGGCGGTGGCGGCGGGGTTCGGCTGGGCGAGGGTGGCCGTCGCCGAACGGCCCGCCGACGCGGCGCTGGTCGCGACCGCCGCATCGCTGGCGATTGACCCGTGACGCGCGCCCGCGGATAAGCGGCGGCGATGAGTGACGCAGGCTTCACCGAGCGGCCCCGCCCGCGTCCGCGGCTCGGCCCGGTGGTGGTGATCGCGCTGATCGCCTTCCTCGTCGGCCTGGGGCTGATGGTCTTCGCCATCCGCAACACGCCGGGCTGGCTGTCCGGTGCCGCATCGCCCGCGCCGGCCGCGCCCGCGCGCGCCGCCGCGACACCGGCGCCCGCCGCGGCCACCGCCCCCGCCGTGCCGGGCATCGACCCGGTCACCCTGGCGACGCGCGAGGCGGCGCTCGGCGCGCAGCTCGCCAGCCTGGAGGCGCGCGCCGCGACCATCGCCGCGGACAGCAGCGCCGCCGCCGGCCGCGCCTCGCGCGCGGAGGGGATCCTCGTCGCCTTCGCCGCGCGGCGCGCGATCGATCGGGGCATGGGGCTCGGCTATCTCGAGGAGCAGCTGCGCCAGCGCTTCGGCGGCGCCGTCCCGCGCGAGACCGAGTTGGTGATCCGCGCCGCGCGCGCGCCGGTGACGGTGGAGGACCTGCGCATCGCGCTCGACGCCGCGCAGCCGACGCTGCTGGCGGGCGAGGACGATTGGTGGGCGGGCATCGGCAGCGAGTTGCGCAACCTGGTGGTCATCCACCGCACCGGCACGCCGTCCCCGCTGCCCGCCGACCGCATCGCGCGCGCACGCCGGATGCTGGACGCGGGCAACGTGGAGGCCGCGCTGGGCGAGATCGGCCGCCTGCCCGGCGCCGCCCGCGCGCAGAACTGGAGCGCGGCGGCGACGCGCTACGTCGAGGCGCACCGCGCGCTCGACACGCTGGAGGCCGCGGCGATCACCGGGGCGGTGGCGCAGCCGGGGGCAACTGCGACCTACCCCTGACCGCCGGCGACGCCCGCTAATCGGATCGATTATCGAGCGGCGCGGCCGACCGCGCTGATCCCCGTCCGGTTTCCAGCACCGGAAGGTCCTCATGGTCGGCACCAACCCCGTCGGGCGGAGCGCCCCCGTCGCCATCGACGCGGCGAGCCACGCCGCCACGCCACCGGCCGGTGCGGCGCCCCGTCAAGGCCGCGCCGACGTGGCACTGGACGTGACGCAGGTGGCGCTCGACATCGTGGGCATCTTCGAACCCACTTCGTTCGCCGACCTTGCCAACACCGGCATCTCGATCTGGCGCGGCGACGGCTGGGGCGCGCTGGCGTCCTTCGTGGGCGTCATCCCCTATGTCGGCGACGCGGCGAAGCTGGGGAAGCTCGGCCATTGGGCGCGGACGATCGGCAATGCGGTCGATCTCGCACGGCGTGATCCGGGCTTCGCGCAGGCGGTGCGGCCCGCGCTGCAGAAGGTGCAGGACGCGATCCACGCGATTCCGCAGGGGGCGCTGGACGCGCTGCCGGCCTCGGCGCGGCAGCATCTCGCGCGGACCGGGCGCGAGGTGGACGGGGTGCTGGGCACAGGAACCCGCGCACCGTCCTTCATCCCGTCGCGTACCGCGCCGACCAATTCCGTCGGCGGGGTGCCCGGGGGGCAGCGCGCGACCAACGCGCCCGATGCGGCACCGGACTTCAAGCGCGGCATCGCGCGGGAGAACGAATCGGCGGATATCCTCACCGGACGGGGCTACAAGGTGGAGCAGAACCCGCACCTGACCGACGCGGACCGCGCCGCCGCGGGGATCGCGCCGGGCAAGAACCCCGACTATCGCATCGTGGCATCTTCGATGGCTATTCGCCGCAATCGCCGACGGCGGGCGGCGTCTATGCCGGGATCGCGGACAAGGTGGGGAAGGGGCAGGCGCATCGCATCGTCCTGAACCTGGGCGACAGCCCTGTCCGCCCCGGCGACATCCAGCAGGCACTGCGCGACAATCCGATCCAGGGACTTCAGGAAGTCGTCCTGATTGACAGGAACGGCGCGGTCCACAAGACCTTCCCCAACGGACCCCGGCGGAAGGACGCGCCCGAGTGGCGATTGATTATCAGCTGAAGTTCGCTGAGGACGTCGCCCCGTCTGCGCTGGCCGGGTGGCTGCGCACCGCCGGCCTCGCAGACACGGACAGCCCCGCCACGTTCGTGGCGCCCGCGCTGACCGCCACGATCGGCGATGCGCGCGATATCGGCAGGCGCTGGGCCGCGCTGGGCTTTGCGCCGCACGTCGAGATCTTCTTCACGCAGGACAAGTTCGCCCCCTACGAGGAAGGGATCGCCCGGCTGGTGGAAACGGTCGCGCTGTTGCTGCGCGAGGTGCCGGCCGATGCCGCACTGGCGAGCAACAACGACGTCGTGCTGGCGCTGCGGCTGCGCGGCGACCTGGTGCTGACCAGTCGCGACGACTGGTGGATCCGCCCCACGTTCGCGCCCGGCCTGGCCGACCGCCTGGGCGCACCCTACCGGCTGGAGCCGCTGCCGATCATCTGATCGTCACCCGTGACCCAGCCGCCGCAGCAGTGCCATCGCCGCGGCGGGCGCGCGCACCTTGGCGCCGTTGATCATGAACACGAAGGTGTCGCGCGGTCGCGCCGGCGCCGCGTCGGCGACGTAGGGCAGACCCGCCGGCGCCACGCCCGCGGCCCACTCGCGCGCCCTGGCGGCGAGCGCGTCGAGGTCGGCGGCGGCGAACCCCTCCGGCTCCTCCTCGCGCGCGTCCTCGATCCGGACATAGGCGAAGTCGCCCGATAGGTCGGCGAGCGACGGATAGTCGTCGGAGCGGGCGTGGACGATCGCGACCTTCGCCGCGCGGCACAGTGCGACGAACTCGGGCACGGCGAAGCTCTCGTGCCGGACATGGATGGCGTGGCGCAGCGCGACCCCCTGGTGCGCGTCGGGCAGCAGCGCCAGGAAGGCGGCGAAATCCTCGGCGTCGAACTTCCGCGTGGCGGCGAACTGCCACAGGATCGGGCCCAGCTTCTCGCCGAGCTCGACGATTCCCTGGCCGACGAAGCGCGCGATCGATTCGCCCGCCTCCGCCAGCACCTTGCGCGTGACGCAATAGCGCGACGCCTTCAGCGCGAAGACGAAGCCGTCGGGCGCGGTGTCGCGCCAGTTGGCGAAGGTGGCGGGCTTGAAGCCGGAATAGAAGGTGCCGTTCACCTCGACGGCGGTGACATGGCGGCTGGCATATTCCAGCTCGCGCTTCGCCGGCCATTTCGGCGGATAGAAGGCGCCGTCCTTCCATGGTTCGTAGGTCCAGCCGCCGATGCCCACGCGGATCGTGCCCGTCATTCGCCCCTCCTGCGAAAACACTGCGGCTCATGATCGTCGATCACGCCCGTCGCCTGCAACCAGGCATGGACGATCACCGGGCCGACGAACTTGAACCCGCGCGCCTTCAGCGCCACGGACAGTGCGTCCCCGGGTGGGGAGCGGACCATCGAGCCCGTGCCGCGCCACGGCACCCCGTCGACGAACGACCAGACGAAGGGCGCGAACGCCTCCCCGGCGTCGCGCATCGCCAGGTACGCGTGCGCGTGGCCGATCGCCGCGGCGATCTTCGCGCGCGAGCGCACGATGCCCGCGTCCGCCATCAGCCGCTCGACGTCCCCTTCGCCCCAGCCGGCGATCCGTTCCGGTACGAAGCCGTCGAAGGCGGCGCGAAAGGAGTCACGCTTCTTCAAGATGGTGATCCAGGCGAGCCCGGCCTGGAAGCCGTCGAGGATCAGCTTCTCGAACAGCGCGCGCGAGTCGCGCTCGGGCACGCCCCACTCGGCATCGTGATAGGCGGTGAGCAGAGGGTGCCCTTCCGCCCAGCGGCAGCGCACGGTCACGACGCCTCCCGCTCGATCAGCGCGCGCTTGCGCGCCACGCCCCAGCGATAGCCGGAGAGCGCGCCGTCGCTCCTGACGACGCGGTGGCACGGAATGGCCACCGCATGCGCGTTGGCGGCGCAGGCACCCGCCACCGCACGCACCGCGGCGGGGGCGCCGATGCGGCGCGCGACGTCGGCGTAGCTGGCGGTCTCGCCCGGCGGAATGGCGCGCAGCGCGTCCCACACCCGCTGCTGGAACGCGGTGCCGCGCACGTCGAGCGGCAGGTCGTGGCCGATCGCGGGCGCCTCCACCAGCGCGACCACGCGCGCGACCAGCGCCTCGTAGCCCGCGTCCGCGCCGATCAGCTCGGCGTTCGGGAAGCGGTCCTGCACCTCGCGCAGCAGTGCCGCCGCGTCGTCGCCGAGCAGGATTGCCGCCACGCCGCGCGCGCTGGACGCGACGAGGATCGCGCCGAGCGAGGTCGCGCCGATCGCGAAACGCAGCGTCTCCCGCGCGCCGCCGTCGCGATAGCGTGCGGGCGCCATGCCCAGCATCGCCGGCGCGCCCGCGTAGAAGCGGCTGCTGGAGCCGTAGCCCGCGTCGTGCAGCGCGGTGGTGACCGGAGTGCCCGCAGCCAGCCGCTCGCGCACCCGCGCGGCACGATGGGCGGCGGCGTAGCCGCGAGGCGTCAGGCCCGTCTGCGCCTTGAACAGGCGGTGGAAGTGCGCGGGGCTGAGCCCGGCGGCGGCGGCCAGCGCGGCGAGCGCGGGCGTCTCCTCCGCCCGCTCGATCAGGCGGCACGCCCGCGCGACCAGCGCGGCGCGACGCTCTGTCGGGGAAGCGCCGTCGGGCCAGCAGCGGCGGCACGCGCGGAAGCCCGTGGCACGCGCCTCCGCCAGCGTGGCGTGGATCGCGACGTGCTCCGGCCGCGCCGCGCGAGAGGGGCAGGACGGGCGGCAGTAGATGCCGGTGGTCGCGACCGAGTAGAAGAACGCTCCGTCCGCGCTGGCGTCGCGGGCGAGGATGCGGGGCCAGCGGGGGTCGCTGGCGGTGTCGGGCTGGTGGGTCATGGTCGCCGGTATCGCCGTTGACGGGAGGATAGGCGTTCCGGTTCTTGCGGTCGAATCGGCAATCGTGCGCGCGGGTCGGGACCGCTGCACACGCGCTTTCGTCATGCCGGGCGTGCCCCGGCATCCACCGTGCCGCAAATCTGCAAGCCGTTGTGAGCGCGACGACGGACCCCGGCAGGGGGCCGGGATGACGGGGGAGGGCGGCTTGCGGCGGGCGCGCCGCTCGCAAACGAGGTGGCGGGCATGGAAGAACAGTGAAGCCGCGTCGTCAATCGCCGCTTCGCGCCGCTGGCCGCGCCGTCTTCGAGAAGCTGATCGAGCCTCGCTAGATCAGCGAGGCGGCTGGAGCGGGCGAAGGGATTCGAACCCTCGACCCCAACCTTGGCAAGGTTGTGCTCTACCCCTGAGCTACGCCCGCTCTGGCGCCGATGCCCGGAAAACTGCGCTTCCAGGCGGGTGAGGCGGGGCCATTAGCAGCGGCTTTTCGGCTCCGCAAGCGGCTTGATCGACGAAATCGGCGTGGGCGCCCGATTTGACCCGCATCGGCCCCGGCTCTACCTGCGCGAAACATGACCGCACCCACCATCCTCCTCGTCGAGGACGACCCGTCGCTCCGGATGCTCACCGCGCGCGCGTTGCAGGAGAACGGCTTCCTCGTCCGCCCCGCCTCCGCCGCGCCCGAGATGTGGCTGGCGCTGGATTCCGGACCCGTCGATCTCGTCCTGCTTGACATCATGCTGCCCGGCACCAGCGGCATCGACCTGTGCCGGGCACTGCGGCAGAAGAGCGACGTGCCGATCATCTTCATGTCGGCGCGCGCCAGCGAGACCGACCGAGTCGTCGGGCTGGAGCTGGGCGCGGACGATTACATCGCCAAGCCGTTCGGCACGCGCGAGCTGGTGGCACGGGTGCGCGCGGTGCTGCGCCGCCCGCCGCTGGATCGCACCACCGGCGCGGGCGACCAGGGGATGCTCACCTTCGACGGGTGGACGGTGAACCTGCCGCGGCGCGAGCTGACCTCGCCCACCGGGGCGATCGTCGACCTGACCGGCGCGGAGTTCGACCTGCTGACCGTGCTGGCCGACCACGCGCAGCGCGTGATCGCGCGCGAGCGGCTGATCGAGCTGTCGCGCACGCGGCTGGGCGACAGTTCGGACCGCTCGATCGACGTGCTGGTCAGCCGGTTGCGCCGCAAGCTGGGCGGGGCGGGGCACACCGCGCCCATCGTGACGGTGCGCGGCGTCGGCTACATGCTGCACGCGCCGGTGGAGCGGCATTGAAGCGGTTCCATCGCCCGGCCATCGGCCTGCTCGGCCAGGTGCTGGCGATCCTGCTGCTGACGATCATCATCGAGTTCGGCGCCAGCACGCTGCTGTACGAGCGCGCCAGCCGCTACGCCGTGCAGGACGACGAGGCCAACCGCCTGGCCGAGCACCTCGTCATCAGCCGCCGGCTGGTGGCCGAGCGCCCCGCCGCCGGGCGCCCCGGCATGGCGGCGGAGCTGAGCACCGACCGCTACCTGGTGCAGTGGCGCGACGCCTTGCCCTCGCCCCCGCCGGTCGCGCCGTCGCTGGACGCGATGCGGCAGCAGGTGATCGCGTGGGAGCCGTCGCTGGCGAAGACCGACCTGCGGCTGCGGCTGGTGTCGCCGGGGCGCAGCTCCGCGGTGTCGGGCGGGTTGCGGCTGGACGACGGCAGCTGGCTGTATTTCCAGACGCTGGAGCCGGTGGCGGCGATCAACCTGGCGTTCGAGCGGGTGGCGCTGGCCATGGTGCCCGCGATCGCGCTGATGGTGCTGGGCGCGGTGGTGCTGCGCCAGCTGCTGCTGCCGCTGCGCCGGCTCGCCTCCGCGGCGGAGCGGGTGGGGCACGGCGACGCGGTGCCGCTGGAGGCGGACGGCCCGGGAGAGGTGCGGCGGGTGATCCTGGCCTTCAACGCCATGCAGGATCGCATCGCCTCGCTGATCGCGGGGCGGACGCAGGCACTGGCCGCGGTGGGCCACGACCTGCGCACGCCGCTGGCGCGGCTGCACCTGCGGACCGAGGCGCTGGCGGACGCGAACACGCGCGACGCGATCGCGCACGACGTGGCGGAGATGGAGGCGATGATCGCCTCGCTGCTCGCGTTCCTGGGAGGCGAGGCGGAGCCGGAGCGGCCCTCGCGCGTCGATCTCGCCGTCATGTGCGCGACGATCGCCGACGACGCGCAGGACCGCGGCCGCGATGCCGACTATGTTGGGCCGGACCATTGCGAGCGCGTGCTGCGCCGTTCCGCCGTCAAGCGGGCGATCGTCAACCTGGTCGACAATGCGCTTCACTACGGCGAGCGGGTGTGGATCACGCTGGAGCCGCGCGACGACGGCCTGTCGGTGCGCGTGGAGGACGACGGCCCCGGCATTCCGGAGGAGAAGCTGGCGAGTGCGGTGGAGCCGTTCGTGCGGCTCGACCCCGCACGGCGCCGCGACACGGTGGGCTTCGGTTTGGGCCTCGCGATCGTGAAGGAGGCGGTTACCGCGGAAGGGGGACGGCTGATCCTGTCCAATCGCGCCGCCGGCGGGCTTTGTGCCGAAGTGTTGCTGCCGCCGGCGGAAACGAAATAACACAAAGGCGCCGCGCCGCGGCAAATGACGCGCCGTAGACCCGTCGGTCATGATACTGACAGGAGTAGTCCCGGTGAACGAGGTGATCGGCCGCGTCTTCAGCTTCGAGAAGCAGACTTATCCCGATGCGCGAGGACTTTACAACAAGCTCGCGACCGATGGCCAAAGTCCCAAGGCCCTCATCATCAGCTGCGCCGATTCTCGCATCGTGCCCGAGCACATCGTGCAGGCGGCGCCGGGCGACCTGTTCGTCTGCCGCAACGCGGGCAACATCGTGCCGCCCTATTCGACGCAGAACGGCGGCGTCACGTCGACGGTGGAATATGCCGTCGCGGCGCTCGGTATCCGCGACATCATCGTCTGCGGCCATTCCGATTGCGGCGCGATGAAGGGCCTGGCGGGCGATCCGGCCAAGCTGGAATCGATGCCCAACGTCCTCGCCTGGCTGCGCCACGGCAGCGCCGCGCGGCAGGTGGTGGACCAGAGCTACCCCGAGCTGGACGAGACCGCGCGCGTCCGCGCGCTGAGCCTGGAGAACGTGGTGGCGCAGCTGGCCCACCTGCGCACGCATCCGTCGGTCGCCGCCGGCCTCGCCCGCGGCGAGATCGCGCTGCACGGCTGGTTCGTGGACATCCACAACGGCACGATCCTGGCGCTGGACGGCGAGACCGGCCGCTTCGCGCAGATCAGCGAGGATCGCCCGCTGCCCGTCGCCCAGCCCGCCGAGAAGCGGCTGGCCGCCGACTTCATCGCAGAGGCGGCTGAGTAATGAAGCACGAAGCGATCGCGACGCCGGGGGTCTCCGTCCCCCGGCTCCAGTTCCTCGGGCGCGACTTCACCGCGTCCATCGTCGTGTTCCTGGTCGCCATGCCGCTGTGCATGGGGATCGCGATCGCTTCGGGCGTTCCGCCGGAAAAGGGCCTCATCACCGGGATCATCGGCGGCATCATCGTCGGCGCGCTCGCCGGCTCGCCGCTGCAGGTCAGCGGCCCCGCCGCGGGTCTGGCCGTCATCGTCTACGAGCTCGTGCGCGACCATGGCCTCAGCGCGCTCGGCCCCATCCTCGTCCTCGCCGGCGCGATCCAGTTCGCTGCCGGCGTCTTCCGCCTGGGCGGCTGGTTCAAGGCGATCTCTCCCGCGGTCGTCCACGGAATGCTCGCCGGGATTGGCGTGCTGATCGTGATCGGCCAGTTCCACGTGCTGTTCGACGAGCGTCCGCTGTCGAGCGGACCGGAGAATTTGGCCGCCATGCCGGCGCGCCTGCTGGGCCTGTCCACCGACATCCAGGCGACGGAGATCGCCTTCGGCGTCGCGCTGCTGACGATCGCGGCGATGCTGGGGTGGGAGAAGTGGCGGCCCGCGTCGCTGCGGCTGATGCCGGGCGCGCTGGTCGGCGTGCTGGCAGGCACCATCGCCGCCTTCGCGCTGGGGCTGGAGGTCGCGCGGGTCGAGGTGCCGGCGAGCATCACCGCCGCCATCTCGCTGCCCGGCGACGGCTTCCTCGGCGCCTATGCCAATTTCGGCATCGTCGCGACCGCGCTCGCCATCGCCTTCATCGCCTCGGCGGAGACGCTGCTGTCCGCCGCCGCGGTGGACAAGATGCACGACGGGGTGCGCACCGACTACAACAAGGAACTGCGCGCGCAGGGCGTCGGCAACCTGTTGTGCGGCGTGGCCGGCTCGCTGCCGATGACGGGCGTGATCGTGCGCTCCTCGGCCAACGTGCAGGCGGGCGCGATCACCCGCGCCTCCGCGATCATGCACGGCGTCTGGATCCTCGGCTTCGTCGCGGCGCTGCCGTGGCTGCTGCGCGAGATCCCGATGGCGGCACTGGGCGCGATCCTGGTCGTCACCGGCTGGCGGCTGGTCAGCCTGAAGCACGCCTCGCACCTGTATCGCGACTATGGCGTGCTGCCGGTCGTGATCTGGGCGACGACGCTCATCATGGTGGTGGCGACCGACCTGCTCACCGGCGTGCTGATCGGCATCGCGCTCACCGTGCTGGAACTGGTGCCGCACCTGCGCCGCCTGCGCCTGCGCGTGTTCGAGGCGAGCGAGGATGGTGCCCATGCCATCACGCTGGACGGCGCGGCGACCTTCGTCTCGCTGCCCCGCCTTGCCGAGACGCTGGACCGCGTGCCCCACGGCACCAACGTGCGCATCGACGCCAGCCGGCTGGACGCGGTGGACCATACCAGCGCGGAGATGCTGCGCGACTGGTTCACCCGCCGCCGCGCCTCCGGCGCCTCGGTGGAAGTGACGGGCGGACGTGGCAAGTTCGCCACACTGGCCGGGGGCTGATCCAGCGGAAACGTTTTGACATAGACGGGACATATTGCTGCAACGCAGCGCGAATACCTCGGGAGGGTGGCCAGTAGCCGCCCTCCCGTTCTCGTTGACGGGGGAGAGCGGCGCGGACCGCAGCAGGAGGAGCCTCTACCACTCAGGAGGTTCCATGAAGACGCTTCTTACGCTTTCCGCCGCCCTCTTCGGTGCGCTGGCCGCGGTTCCCGCCGCCGCGCAGGATGCCGAGCCGCCCAAGGCGTTCACCGTGTCCGGCTCCGCCGCGCTGGTCAGCGACTATCGCTTCCGCGGCGTGTCGCAGACCAACGAGGATTTCGCCGTCCAGGGCGGCCTGACGCTGGCGCACGAGAGCGGCTTCTACATCGGCACCTGGGGCTCGAACCTCGCGGGCTGGGGCACGTTCGGCGGCTCGAACATGGAGCTGGACCTGATCGGCGGCTTCAAGAAGGATTTCAACGGCACCGCGCTCGACATCGGCGTCACCACCTACGTCTATCCCGGCGGCGCGACCAAGACGACGGTGGTGGAGCCCTATGCCAAGGTGTCGGGCACCTTCGGCCCCGCCGCGCTGACCGCGGGCGTCGCCTACGCCCCGGCGCAGGAGTCGCTCGGCAACTGGTCCAACACGCCGGAGAGCCGCGCCGGCGACAAGGAGGACAACCTCTACCTGTGGGTCGATGCCGCCGGCGCCATTCCCGACACCGGACTGACGGTGAAGGGGCATATCGGCTTTTCCGACGGCAACCCGGGCCTGGGCCCCAACGGCACCAGCCTGGCGCCCACGGGCAAATATGCGGACTGGCTGGTGGGTGTCGATTATGTCGTCCCGGGCACGCCGCTGACGCTGGGGGTCGCCTATGTCGACACCAACATCGGCGCGGCCGAATCGGCGTACCTGCAGAACCTGATCGTGCAGAAGGCCGGCAGCAAGTTCGGCGACCAGATCGCCGATTCGCAGGTCGTCTTCTCGATCAGCGCCGCCTTCTGACGACGCGGGCGGCAATGTCGGCGGGGGTGGGGGTTTGTATCCCCCGCCCCCGTCTTACATAAGGGCCTGCGTCAGGAGGAGCGGGCTTTGGCAACGTTGGGCATGTCGGCGGCGGAGAAGGAAGCGGTTCAGACCTTCCGTGCGGAGGTGGTCGAGCCGTCGATGACGAAGCTGGTCATCATCGACTTCTGGGCGGAATGGTGCGGGCCGTGCAAGGCGCTGACCCCGGTGCTGGAGAAGGTGGCGGCCGATTACGCCGACAAGGGCGTCGTGCTGGCCAAGGTCGACACCGACAAGAACCAGTTCATTGCCGCGCAATTCCAGATCCGATCCATCCCCACCGTCTACGCGATGTTCCAGGGACAGCTGGTCGCCGATCTGACGAGCGCGCGCACCGAATCGCAGCTGAAGGCGATGCTGGACCAGCTGCTGCGCCAGCTGCCGATTGAGGGCGAGGCGCAGGCGCAGGAGGCGGAGCTGGAGCCGCTGATCGCGATGGGCGAGGAGGTGCTGGCCGCGGGCGACGCGACGCGCGCGCTGGCGATCTTCGACCAGCTGGCGGAGATGGCGCCGGACCATCCCGCGGTCGCGTCCGGCCGCATCCGCGCGCTGGTGGCGGCGGGACAGGCGGAGGAGGCGGAAGCCGCCGTCGCCGCGCTGCCGCCCGAGCTGGCGAAGCTGCCCGAGGTGGAGCGCGCGCGCGCGTCGCTGGAGCTGGCGCGATCGGCTCCGGCGGTGGACGACCTCGCCCCGCTGGAAGCGGCGGTTGCGCGCGATGCCGGCGACCTCCAGGCGCGCTACGATCTCGCCAACGCGCACATGGCGGCGGGCGATCGCGACGCCGCGGCGGACGGGTTCCTGGCCATCGTCGCGGCGGAGCGCGACTGGAACGACGGGCAGGCGCGCCAGCAGCTGCTGAAGCTGTTCGACGTGGTCGGGCTGGAGGATCCCTGGGTCTCGGCGCAGCGGCGACGCCTGTCGGCGATCCTGTTCGGATGAGCAGCCGGGAAGACGGGGCGATCACGCGGCTGTCGGTGTTCCCGCTGCCCGGCGCGCTGCTGTTCCCCGGCCTGCACCTGCCGTTGCACATCTTCGAGCCGCGCTACCGCGCCATGGTGTCCGACGCGATGGCGCGCGACCGCCGCATCGCGATGATCCAGCCGCGGCCGGGCGCCGAGGAAGGCGGCCCGCCCGCGCTGTTCGAGATCGGCTGCGTCGGCCGCATCGCCGAGGTGGAGGCGCTGGACGACGGGCGCTACAACATCGTGCTGGAAGGGCTGGCGCTGTTCCGCGTGGTGCGCGAACTGGAGGTGACCACCCCGTTCCGCCAGGTGGAGGCCGCGCTGCTGCCGCCGATGCCGGACGAGGCGCTCTCGCTGGGCGCGCGCGCGTCGCTGGAGATGGAATCGAAGCGGTTCGCCTCGGCGCAGGGCTATGCGGTCGACTGGGACGCGGTGGGGCGGCTGGACGACACCAGCCTGGTCAACGGGATCGCGCAGATCGCCCCCTTCGACGTCGCCGCCAAGCAGGCGCTGCTGGAGGCGCCCGACATCGCCACCCGATGCGAGCTGATCGTCCAGCTGATGCGCTTCTTCGGCCGCCACGACGGCGAGGAGCGGGTGACGTTGCAGTGAGCGCGGGCGCAGTGACGATCGACCCGTGGCTGCTCGAGCGGCTGGTCTGTCCCGCGACGCGCACCCCGCTGCGCTGGGACGGGACGACGGGGGAGTTGGTGTCCGATGCGGCCGGCCTCGCCTATCCGGTGCGCGACGGCGTGCCGGTGCTGCTGGTCGAGGCGGCGCGGCGCGTGAATGGTGTGGAGGGCGTGCGTTCCGCCTAGAACCCCGCTCGTGCTGAGGAGAGGCTGAGCTTGTCGAAGCCTCGTCTCAAAGCATCATGGCCTTCGAGACGCCATTTCAACAGGCTCGATGGCTCCTCGGGACGAGCGGGGATCATGCCGCCCGCGCCAAGCCCGTCAGATCAGCGCCAGTTCCGCCAGCCGCCCGACCAGCGCCGGGGGCATGGTCGCGATCCCGTCCGCCGCGTCGCCGCCCAGGTCCGCGGGCGCGTCGGCGTGTTCGAGGTAGCGCCAGCCCTGGTGCGCGCGGCGTGCCCGCGCCTGGACCAGCCGCAGCGCGGGGTCGAGGAGGATCGACACGCGCCCGCCCTCCGCCTCGCCGAACGCCAGGATCGGCGAGCGCGCGACCAGCTGGTGCTTGATGATCCAGTAGAGCGAGCCCTGTCCGACGACCTCCTCGTGCCGCTTCGGCAGGTAGCGCGTCGTCAGCAGCACCGGCCCGTCGAGCGCGCGCGCCTTCAGCCGCTCGGCGAGCAGGTCGACGCTCGCCGCGCCGAACGCGACTTTGGTGAGGTGAAGCGGCATGGACGCGTTGATGTGGGGACGCCGTGCCCGGCGCTCAAGGCGTCAGCCGGTCAGCCCCGCCGCGGTGGCGAGGCCCAGGAAGGCGAGGAAGCCGATCGAATCGGTCGTCATCGTGACGAAGATGGAGGAGGCCACCGCCGGGTCGGCGCGCATCCGTTCCAGCGCCACCGGCACCGCCACGCCGGCGAGGCCGGCGATGACGATGTTGGTCATCATCGCCGCCGCGATCACCGCGCCCAACGCGCCGTTGGCGAAGACGACCGAGACGCCGACGCCGATGATCGCCGCGATCGTCCCGCCGTTCAGCAGCGCGACGCGGATCTCGCGCCAGATCGCGCGCGCGGTGTTCGATTGCGTCAGCTGGTTGGTCGCCATCGCGCGGACTGTCACCGCCAGCGTCTGCGTGCCCGCGTTGCCGCCCACGCCTGCGACGATCGGCATCAGCGTGGCGAGCGCCACCATGCGCTGGATCGTCCCCTCGAACGCCGCGATGATCGAGCTGGCGACCAGTGCGGTGAACAGGTTCGCCACCAGCCAGCGCACGCGCGCCTTGTAGCTCTCGACGACGGGCTCGTTGATGTCGCCGTCGCCCGCACCCGACAGCAGCAGCGTGTCCTCACCCGCCTCCTCCTGGATGATGTGAACGACGTCGTCGACGGTAATCATGCCCACGAGGCGTCCCGACGCGTCGGTAACCGCGGCGGAGATGAGCGCGTATTTCTGGAAGCGGAGCGCCACCTCCTCCTGGTCCATGTCGACCGGGATCAGCGTCTGCTCGCGCTTCATGACGTCGCCGATGGCGATGCGGCGCGGCGTGCGCAGGATCCACGAGAGCGCGCACGTGCCGACCGGGCGATGCGCCGGATCGACGACGAAGATTTCCCAGAAATCGGTCGCCAGTTCCTCGTCGCCGCGCAGATAGTCGAGCACATCGCCAACGGTCCAATGCTCGGGCACCGCGACCAGGTCGCGCTGCATCAGGCGGCCGGCGGATTCCTCGGGATAGGACAGAGCCTCCTCGATCGCGGCGCGATCGTCCGGCTCCATCGCGCGCAGCACCTCGCGCTGGTCGTCGGCGTCCAGGTCCTCGATGATGGCGACGGCGTCGTCGGTGTCGAGCTCGCTGGCGATGTCGGCCACCTGCCGCGCGTCCAGCGCGTCGATCAGGTCCTCGCGTACATAGTCGTTCAGCTCGGCGAAGACGTCGGCGTCGACCAGGTCGCCGATCGCGGCCGCCAGTTCCCTGCGGCGGTCCTCGGGCGTCAGTTCGAACAGGTCGGCGATGTCGGCCGGGTGGAGCGGCGCGACCAGATCGTGCGCGGTCTCGACGTCGCCGTCCTCCACCGCGGCGAGCACGGCGTCGACGAAGGCGGGCTTCAGCCGGTCGTCGCGGTCGAGCTGGCTGTCGGCGGCCTCGTGCGCGGCGTCGTCGGCAAGCGGCAGTTCGGTGTCGTTCATCAGCCGCCCTTCCGCCCGTCGCTGCCCTGCCCGCGCCTTATCTCCCGCGCGCGGCATTTGCCAGCGGGGCGAGGGCACACTACCTGCCGACCATCCCCATTCGAAAAGGACTTTCCATGGCCGATACTGCGACCACGCTCGTCATGACGCTCGACGGCGGCGACGTGACCATCCGCCTGCGGCCCGACCTGGCGCCCGAGCACGTGAAGCGGATCGTCGAGCTGGCCGACGAGGGCTTCTACGACGGCGTTCCGTTCCACCGCGTCATCCCCGGCTTCATGGCGCAGGGCGGCGACGGCGGGCGCGGCGACGGCACCGGCGGATCGACCAAGCCGAACCTGAAGCAGGAGTTCAGCAAGGAGCCGCACGTGCGCGGCGTGTGCTCCATGGCGCGCACGATGGACCCGAACAGCGCCAACTCCCAGTTCTTCATCTGCTTCGACGACGCGCGCTTCCTCGACGGCCAGTACACCGTCTGGGGCGAGGTGACCGACGGCATGGAGCTGATCGACGCGCTGCCCAAGGGCGAGCCCCCGGCGAACCCGGGCAAGATCGTGACGATGCGCTCGGCGGCGTGAGACGTCTTAGAGCACCGGGTGGGAAATTCCGGCACAGCCTCCGTTCGGCCTGAGCGAAGTCGAAGGCCACGGGCGAAGGTGGCTGTGCTTCGACTTCGCTCAGCACGAACGGATGGGGATCGACCCCCGGCGCTCTGGCCCTCTCCCCGTCGGGAGAGGGCTCACTCCCGCAGCGTCGCGATCAGCCAGTCGCGGAACAGCCGCACCGGCTTCGTCTGCAAGGCGCGCGGGCGGCAGGCGAACCAATAGCTGTACGGGCTCGTCACCTCGATATCGAACAGCTTCACCAGCCGCGGGTCGTTGGCGTCGACGAAGTGGCTCTCGTGCATGAACGCGACGCCCAGCCCCTGCGCCGCCGCTTCCAGCATCAGCGCGCCCGAATCGAAATGGTCGATCGCCAGCGGTTCGATGTCGGTCAGGCCCGCGGCGTGGCGCCACGCCACGAACGTGTCGATCATGTCGCGGTGGACCAGCACGCTGTGCTGCGCCAGCTGTTCCGGACGGAGCAGCGGGTTCGCGCCCTCCACCAGCGAGCGCGCGGCGATGGGATAGACGGTGTTGCGGTCCAGCCGCTCGGCGTGGAGCAGCGGGTCGATCTCGCGCGCCAGCACGATCACGGCGTCCAGCCCCTCGCCCAGGCGGGCGATGGCGTTGCCCGCGGTGTCGATATCGAGGTGCAGTTCGGGATGCTGCGCGCGTAGCTGCGCCAGCCGGGGGAACAGCCGCTGCGACGCGAACAGCGGCAGCACGCCCAGCCGCAGCCGCAGCACCTCGCCGTCCGTGGTCATCGTCTCCACCGCGTCGGACAGGCTGTCGATCGCGGGCGCGATGGCGGCCAGCAGCCGCTCCCCGTCCGCGTTCAAGGCCATCGCCTGGTGGCGGCGGTCGAACAGCGGGCGCGACAGGAACCGCTCCAGCGTCTGTATCCGGCGGCTGAGCGCGGGGGCGGACAGCGCCAGTTCCTGCGCCGCGGCCTTGATCGAGCCCAGGCGCGCGACCGCGACGAACGCCTCGATGGCGGTCAGCGGGGGAAGGCGGCGCATGATCGGGCGGTCCGTGCCATGGTGCAGCGCATCATGACGCGCGGGACGCCGGGCGCAAGGGTGCTACCGCTAACAAGTGCAGGATATGCATCCGCAAATCACGCTTTTCGCACTTGCACAAAGACGTGCCGCACCGCACATAGAGCAGGCCTTTCAGGCATCCTCTCCTAAAAACTTTCATGGGCCGGCCTTTCGAGGCTGGCCCTTTTTTCGTGTGCGTTTCCTGCCGTGGGTCGCGATCGCTGGCAATCGGGAACCGCGCCCCCATCTCCTGCGCTCCACCCCCTCCGCGCTCGTGGCGTTCGGCCAAGGCGTTGGAATCGATCAGGAGCGACAATGGCGGACGGCGAGGATCGGATCACGCGGATCCAGGTGGCGAACGCGCGGCCGGAGGACAGCGGGCGCGGCATCGCGCACCTGCCCCGCGCTGTGATGGCGCGGCTGGGCCTCGGCGACGGCGACGTGGTGGAGATCGTCGGCAAGAAGACGACGCCTGCCCGCGCGGTCGGCCCCTATGCCGAGGATGAGGGCCTGGAGATCGTGCGGCTGGACGGGCTGCAGCGCGTCAACGCCGGCGTCGGCTCGGGCGACTTCGTCGAACTGCGCCGTGGCGAATCGAAGGCGGCGACCCGCGTCGTCTTCGCGCCAGCGCAGCAGAACCTGCGGCTGCAGGGATCGACCAACGCGCTGAAGCGCACCTTCTTCAACCGGCCCTTGTGCCAGGGCGACGTGGTGGCCACCGCCGGGCACCAGCGCGTGCAGAACATGCCGCCCGGCATGGAGCGCTACGTGAACGCGCCCGCCTATGCCTTGCAGGAGATCCGGCTGACCGTCGTCTCCGCCAGTCCCAAGGGCATCGTCCACATCGACGAGAACACTGACGTCGAATTGCGCGCCGAGTACGAGGAACCGGATGCGGCCCGGCGCGCGGACGTCACCTACGACGACATCGGCGGCATGGCGGCGACGATCGACCAGCTGCGCGAGATGGTGGAGCTGCCGCTGCGCTATCCCGAGCTGTTCCAGCGGCTGGGTGTTGACCCGCCCAAGGGCGTGCTGCTCCACGGTCCGCCCGGCACCGGCAAGACGCGGCTGGCGCGCGCGGTGGCGAACGAGAGCGACGCGCAGTTCTTCCTCATCAACGGGCCCGAGATCATGGGCTCGGCCTATGGCGAATCGGAGCAGCGGCTGCGCCAGGTGTTCGAGGAAGCGACCAAGGCCGCGCCCTCGATCGTGTTCATCGACGAGATCGATTCGATTGCGCCCAAGCGCGGTCAGGTGTCGGGCGAGGCGGAGAAGCGGTTGGTGGCGCAGCTGCTGACGCTGATGGACGGGCTGGAGGCGCGAGCCAACCTGGTCGTGATCGCCGCGACCAACCGGCCCGAGGCGATCGACGAGGCGCTGCGCCGCCCCGGCCGGTTCGACCGCGAGATCATCGTCGGCGTGCCGGACGAGCGCGGGCGGCGCGAGATCCTGGGCATCCACACCCGCGGCATGCCGCTGGGCGAGAAGGTGGACCTCGGCGAACTGGCACGCACCACCTTCGGCTTCGTCGGCGCCGATCTCGCCGCGCTGACCCGCGAGGCGGCGATCGAGACCGTGCGGCGAATGATGCCGAAGCTGAACCTGGAGGATCGCACGATCCCGGCGGACGTGCTCGACACTCTGGCGGTGACGCGCGAGGATTTCATGGAGGCGCTGAAGCGCGTCCAGCCGAGCGCGATGCGCGAGGTGATGGTGCAGGCGCCGACGACGAAGTGGAGCGACGTCGGCGGGCTGGACGACGCGCAGGTTCGGCTGAAGGAGGGCGTCGAACTGCCGCTGAAGGATCCCGACGCCTTCCGGCGGCTGGGTATCCGTCCGGCCAAGGGCTTTCTGCTGTACGGTCCGCCCGGCACCGGCAAGACGCTGCTGGCGAAGGCGGTGGCGCGCGAGGCGGAGGCGAACTTCATCGCTACCAAGTCGAGCGACCTGCTGTCGAAATGGTATGGCGAGAGCGAGCAGCAGATCGCCCGGCTGTTCCAGCGCGCGCGTCAGGTGGCGCCGACCGTCATCTTCATCGACGAGCTCGACAGCCTCGTGCCCGCGCGCGGCGGTGGCCTGGGCGAGCCGCAGGTGACCGAGCGGGTGGTGAATACCATCCTCGCCGAGATGGACGGGCTGGAGGAATTGCAGTCGGTGGTCGTCATCGGCGCCACCAACCGCCCCAATCTGGTCGATCCGGCGCTGCTGCGGCCGGGTCGGTTCGACGAGTTGGTCTACGTCGGCGTGCCGAGTGCCGAAGGCCGGCGGCGCATCCTGGCCATACAGACGCAGAAGATGCCGCTGGCCGACGACGTCGACCTGGACGCGGTGGCGCGCCGGACCGAGCGGTTCACCGGCGCGGACCTGGAGGACGTGGTGCGCCGCGCCGGCCTGTTCGCGCTTCGCGAATCGCTCGACACGCGCGAGGTGACGCAGGCGCATTTCGAGCGCGCGCTCGACGACAGCCGCGCCAGCGTGACGCCGGAGGTGGAGCGCGAGTACGAGCAGATGGCGGCGCGGCTGAAGCAGGAGGTGAACGCGATCCAGCCGCTCGGCTTCATCGCGCCGGGCCAGTTGACGCCGCGCGGACCCAAGGGAGCCGATTGATCCCCCTTCGTGCTCCCGCGCAGGCGGGAGCCCAAGGGAGCAAGCGGCGCGTTTGCGGCTCCAGGCTCCCGCTTCCGCGGGAGCGCCCTGGATCAGACGCGCGGCTTCGGATTCCGCGCCGCGACGCGCGTCACGCCGCCACGGCAAGCCGCACTGACGACGGGGTAGGACAGGTCCGTGTTGCGCATCAGCGCCGCGGGCATTGCCGCCTGGCATTGCCGCATCGTGGCAAACCGCGCCGGCTCCACCCGAGCCTCCGCGCAGGAGGTCGCCGCATCGCCGCAGCCCATGATTGCGAGTACGAAAAAGACCGGTTCCATTCCCTGCCTCCTCGCCGCCGAAAACGGGTAAATCGCGACGACGGTTCCGCCTTTCGCTCTTTGTAACCAAGTGCCATAGTCCACTAATACGCGGCAGGAGAGACGAGGCGTGACCATCTTGAAGACGGTGTTGGCGGCGGGACTGGCGGCGGCGGCCGGGTCCGCCACGGCGCAGGACGTGCCGCTGATCGAGCGCGCGAAGCTGTTCGGCAACCCGAGCAAGGTCGGTGGCCAGCTGTCGCCCGACGGCCGGTGGATCAGCTTCATCGCGCCGCGCGACGGCGTGATGAACATCTACGTCGCGCCGGCGAACGATCCCGCCGCCGCGAGGCCGCTGACCGCGGAGAAGACGCGCCCGATCCGGCAGACCTTCTGGTCGCCCGATTCGAAGCAGGTGCTGTTCGTCAACGATCACGGCGGAGACGAGAACTTCCTGCTCTACGGCGTCGACGTGGCGACTGCGGCGCAGAAGACGCTGACCCCGTTCGAGAAGACGCGCGCGATGGTGATCGGCGCGTCGCAGACGATCAAGGACCGCATCCTCGTCGGCATCAACAACCGCGATCCGCGCTGGCACGACGTGTACGAGCTGAACCTGTCGGCCGGCGCGCTGACCAAGGTGTTCGAGAACACGGGCTACGCCGGCTTCGTCGCCGACGACGCGCTGAAGGTGCGGCTGGCGGAGAAGGCGCGCGACGACGGCGGCACCGACTATTTCCGCGTGAACGGCACGACGGTGGAGGCGACGCCTTTCGCCACCGTCACCTACGAGGATGCGGGCAACACCACGCCGCTCGGCTTCACCACCGACGGCCGCACGCTCTACTGGGCGGATTCGCGCGGGCGCGACACCGCCGCGCTGGTGGCGCAGGACGTCGCGAGCGGGCGGACGACGATCGTCGGGCAGGACGCGAAGGCCGATATCGGCGGCGGCCTGTTCAACCCGAGGACCGGGCAGGTGGAGGCCTATGGCGTCAACTACCTGAAGAACGAGTACGTGCCGGTCGGCGGCGCGATCGCCGCCGACCTCGCCTTCCTGAAGGCGCAGAACAAGGGGCAGTTCTTCGTCGGCACGCGTACGGACGCGGACGACAAGTGGCTCGTCACCTTCGACGGCGTGTCCACGCCGTCGGCGACGTACCTCTACGATCGCAAGGCGAAGACGCTCAAGGAGCTGTACGTCAGCCGGCCCGAGCTGGTCGGCGCGCCGCTGGTGCCGATGTTCCCGGTCGAGATCCCGACGCGCGACGGGTTGACGATGGTCAGCTACCTGACGCTGCCCAAGGGTGCCGATGCCAACGGCGACGGCACCGCGGACCGCCCGGTGCCGATGGTGCTGTGGGTGCACGGCGGGCCGTGGGGCCGCGACAATTACGGCTACAACGGCTACCATCAATGGTTCGCCAATCGCGGCTACGCGGTGCTGAGCGTCAATTACCGCGCCTCCACCGGGTTCGGAAAGAAGTTCGTGTCCGCCGGCGACCTGCAATGGGGCCGCAAGATGCACGACGACCTGATCGACGCGGTCGAGTGGGCCGTGAAGCGCGGCGTGACACGCAAGGACAAGGTCGCGATCGGCGGCGGCAGCTACGGCGGTTACGCCACGCTCGCCGGCGTGACGATGACGCCCGACGCCTTCGCCTGCGGCGTCGACATCGTCGGCCCGTCGAACCTCAACACGCTGCTGGCGACGATCCCGCCCTATTGGGAAGCGGGCAAGCAGCAGATGTACCGCCGCATGGGCGATCCCACGACCGCGGCGGGCAAGGCGCTGCTGAAGGAACGCAGCCCGCTGACGTACGCCGACCGGATCAGGAAGCCGCTGCTGATCGGCCAGGGCGCCAACGATCCGCGCGTCAACGTGGCGGAGAGCGACCAGATCGTCGCCGCGATGCAGGCCAAGAACATCCCCGTCACCTACGTCGTGTTTCCCGACGAGGGGCACGGCTTCGCCCGCCCGGTAAACGCCATCGCCTTCAACGCGGTGGCGGAGAACTTCCTGGCCAAGTGCCTGGGCGGCCGCGCCGAACCGATCGGCACCGCGCTGCAGGGATCGACCGCGCAGGTGAAGGCGGGCGCGGGCAACGTGGAAGGGCTGGGGACGACGGCGGGCAACTGATCCTATCCTCCCCGCTAGCGGGGAGGATACTTGACGCCCGCCGCCCGCGCCCCGACCTAAAAGCGGTCCATGCCGCCTCAACGCCCCGCTTCCACCGTCGACCGCCCGCTGTGGCCGACGCTCCGCCGCTTCCTGCCCGATCTGTGGCCGAGCGACGCGCCGGGGATGCGCGCGCGCGTGGCGGGCGCGATGGCGCTCGTCGTCTGCTCGAAGCTGGTGCAGGTCTACGGCGCGCCGTTCGCGCTGCAGGCGGCGGTGGACGGCATGGCGGTGCCGACGACGCCGGTGTCGCTGATCGTGCTGCTCGTCGTCGGCTATGCCGCCGCCCGCTTCGGATCGACGCTGTTCGACAACCTGCGCAATACCGTGTTCGAGCGGGTGGGGCAGGAGGCGACGCGGCGGCTGGCCGCGCGCGTGTTCCGCCACCTCCACCGCCTGTCGCTGCGCTTCCACCTGGAACGCCGCACCGGCGCGGTGACGAAGGTGATCGAGCGCGGGACGAAGAGCATCGACACGATGCTCTACTTCCTCCTCTTCAACATCGCGCCGACGGTGCTGGAGCTGACGCTGGTGCTCGGCATCTTCTACGTGAAGTTCGGCTGGCCGCTGGTCGCCGCCACGGTGGCGATGGTCGCCGTGTACATCTGGTTCACCCGCGCCGTCACCGACTGGCGCGCGTCGTTGCGCGAGCGGATGAACGATCTCGACACCGGAGCGGTGGCGCACGCGGTCGATTCGCTGCTCAACTTCGAGACGGTGAAGTATTTCGGCGCGGAGGAGCGCGAGGCGCAGCGTTACGACCGCGCGGTGCGCGCCTATGCCGATGCCGCGGTGAAGAGCGAGAACAGCCTCGCCTGGCTCAACATCGGCCAGGCGGCGATCACCAATCTGATGATGGGCGCCGGCATGGCCTATGTCGCCTGGGGATGGAGCCAGGGGCGGTTCACCGCGGGCAATGTGGTGCTGGTGTCCACGCTGCTGGCGCAATTGTTCCGGCCGCTCGATCTCCTCGGCATGGTCTATCGCACGATCCGCCAGGGCGTGATCGACATGGGATCGATGTTCGACCTGATCGACACGCCCAGCGAGGTGGTCGACGTGCCCGGCGCCCGCCCGCTGGCGGTGGTGCGCGGGCACGTGCGGTTCGAGAAGGTCGTCTTCGGCTACGACGACGCCACCATCCTGAAGGGCATCGATCTGGACGTGCCGGCGGGCACGACGCTGGCGGTGGTGGGGCCGTCGGGCGCGGGGAAGTCGACGCTCGCGCGGTTGATGTACCGCTTCTACGACCTGGACGCGGGCCGGATCACGATCGACGGACAGGACATCGCGCAGGTGACGCAGGACAGCCTGCGTGCCGCGATCGGCATCGTGCCGCAGGACACCGTGCTGTTCAACGACACCATCGGCTACAACATCGCCTATGGCCGCGAGGACGCGAGCGAGGCGGAGATCGAGGCGGCGGCGCGCGGCGCGGCGATCGCGCCGTTCATCGAGCGCCAGCCGGATCGCTACGCCACCCGCGTCGGCGAGCGCGGGCTGAAGCTGTCGGGCGGCGAGAAGCAGCGCGTCGCGATCGCGCGCACGCTGCTGAAGGATCCGCCGGTGCTGATCCTGGACGAGGCGACCAGCGCGCTGGACAGCCGGACCGAGGGCGAAATCATGCAGACGCTGGAGGCGATCGAGCGCGGCCGCACCACGATCGTCATCGCGCACCGCCTGTCGACCATCGTCCACGCCGACCGCATCGTGGTGCTGGAGGCGGGGCAGGTGGTGGAGCAGGGCCGCCACGCCGAGCTGCTGGCGGCGGGCGGGGTCTACGCGGAGATGTGGCAGCGCCAGGCACAGGAGCGCGACGAGGCGCTGGCGGCGGCATAAGGGAGGGCGGCGGCGTGATCCGCTACCGCCCGATCGCCCCGCTGCGGATCAGCGCCTCGCGCCGGCGTCTCATGAACTCGACGATGTAGCGCGGGATCCCCAGTTGCTCGTCGGTGGCGACCGGCGGCGCGATCGAGCGATCGACGCGGTACAGCGCGCTGTTGCTGTACGGCGACCGCCAGACGAGCGTCAGGTCCGGCATGAAGCGCGGGTCGAAGCGCGGCGGGCGGATCAACCAGACATAGTCGAACGCCGCGCGCGGGAAGCGGGCCAGCGCGTAGTTCACCGGGCGCCACCACTCGCCGCGGCAGCGCCCCGGCGTCACCAACTGCGTCGGATCGTGCGCGAACCCGCCCGCCGCCTCGTAGCGGGTCGTCAGCAGCTGCCCGCCCGCCATCGACCATTGGTCGTCGGTATAGGCCAGTCGCCGCTCCAGCGCGAGCGCGGGCAGGTGCTCCAGCCGCGACATCTTCCAGGTGTTGCGGCAATTGTGCCCGACGAAGCTGAGCAGCCGCGCGCCGACCGGCACGTGGTCCAGCGCGGCCAGCTCGACCTTGTAGTCCCGGTCGAAGCGCGCGTAGCTGACGGTCTGCGCGCCGATGCGGACGAGGAAGAAGGCGAGCCCCAGCGTCGCCCAGATGGCGGCGTGGCGGATCGTCGCGCCCATCCGCGGGCGGATCGCGATGATCGCGAAGGCGAGCAGGAACGGCGCCAGCCGCATGTCGGCATAGGCCGAGCCGAAGACGATCCGCGGCAGCAGGATGTAGACGGCCAGGATGAACAACGCGGAGAGGCCGAGGTGGCGCGAATAGGCGATCCGCGGGTCACGCGCCGCCTTGAACAGGACGAGGTAGATCACCGCCATGCTGGCGACGTCGAACCACAGCCAGCGGTCGCGCAGCGCCATCAGCACCCAGGCGATCTTCGTGCGCCAGTAGAAGAAGTCGGCGGTCTGCCCCGTCACGTCCGCGCCGCTGCGCCACGCGACCATCAGCACCATCGGCAGCGCCAGCGGCACGCAGCCCAGGCCCGCGCGCACCCAGCTCTCGATCCAGTGCCCGCTCTCGCGCGTCTTGCGCCGGTCGTGCTGCCGGATCATCTCCGCGGAGAAGGCGAGCACGCCCAGCACCCCCCAGCCGAAGGTGTGGACGACCCACAACAGGCAGGACAGCGGCACGAAGACGATCGCCCGCGCCACGATCGCGCCGCGCCGCGCCATGCGCAGCCACAGCGCGAACAGGCACAGCGCGAGCGCCATCGACAGCGCGAAATTGACGAAGCCGAACTGGAACGGGTAGCCGTAGGCGAGCGGCAGCGCGAACAACGCGGTTGGCGGCACGCGGCCATGCACCTCCCGCGCGATCAGCAGCAGCCCGGCCACGGTGAGCGCCGGAATCGCCGTCACGATCAGCTTCACCGCGGGTTCCAGCCCGATCAGCGGCGCCAGCGGCTCGATCAGCAGGTCGACGCCCAGATTGCCGATCAGCGACCATTCGAACTTGTACCAGTCGGCCAGCCACGGATGCGCGCCGCGATCCAGCTGCACGCGATAGCGACCCATGTGCCCCGGCAGGTCGACGATCGGCGCGATGTCGGGGTACAGCAGTGGCACGCAGGCGATCAGCGTGGCGAGTGCCACGAACCAGCGTGTCTGCCACCAATGGATCGGCTCGCTCGCCCCCTGCATGGCGCCCGCCCCTACGGGCGAACGGGCCGTGTTCGCAAGCGATTGTGCCGGTCGGCGGCGAGGCGGTCTAATCGATAGACGGCGGCGTCGCCGCGCGCCACGGGCACCAGCCACGATGGCGGCGCCCCGCGCGCCAGCGCCGCCGCCAGCGATCCCGGCGCCACCGCGCTGCCCAGCGCGGCACGCGGCGTGCCGCACCACAGGACGTAGACGGGCGCCGGCAGCGCGGTGAGATCCGGCGCGCGCGCCGCCGGTGCGTGGAAGACGCGCAGGGCCAGCAGGTTGCCCGCGCCGTTGCGGTGATAGGGCGCGGCGAGGACGCGGTGCGGCGTGTCGAGCAGCGCGCGCGCGCCGACGTCCACCGGCGCGATCAGCACGCCCGGCGGGAGCCCCGCCGCCGCCCGCGCGCTCGCCGCATCGCAGCCGGTTGCTGCCGAGGACGGCGCGCCGGATCGCTCGACCAGCCGTCCCGCCAGGGCATAGGCCAGCCCCGCGGACAGCAGCCACGCGGCCGCCGTCGGCGCCGCCCCGCGCCGTCGCGCCGCCGCGATCGCCGCGGCGAGGGCCGGGGCGGCGAGCAGCGCGCCGGCATAGGCACCACGCAGCTGGACCAGCGTCAGCGCCAGCGCGGTCGCCAGCAGCGCGACCATCGTCCACCACGGCGCCCGCCGCCGCCGCCAGGCCAGTATCGCCGCGGCGAGGAGCCCCGCGAGCAGGACGCCGGCATAGCCGATCGCGTCCGCCGCACTCGCCTGGAGCAGCGGCTGCGCCTCCGCCACCTGCGCCAGCCACACGCGGGCAAGCAGCGGATCGACCCGGCCGTAGGGGCGAAGGCAGTCGGGTGAGACAAGCGCCGCGACCACCCCCGCCGCCAGTGCGGCGGCCGCCGCCGCCGCGGCGCGCCGGCGCGCGGTGGCGAGCGGGCGGTCGAGCAGCGCGAGCAGCAGCGGTACCGCCGCCGCCACCTGCGCCCCGCGCCACATCTCCCGCGTGAAGCCGTCGCAGGCGGGATAGGTCCAGCCGCCCGTCCGCAGCGCCCCCGCCGCCAGCAGCAGCCCGGCGGACAGCCCCGCCGCGTACCCCGCCAGCCGCGGTCGCGCCGCCGTCCCGTCGATCACCCAGCCCAGCGCGATCGCCGCCGCGCCGATGGCGAGCAGCGGCGCGGTCTCGATCCCCACCGCCAGCGCGGCGGCGCTCGCCAGGCCCCCGGCGAGGCCCCAGCGCCACTCGGCCCCGGTCGCGACCGCCGCGCGCACCAGCACCAGCAGCAGCACCATCTGCAATCCGTGGTGATCGATCCGTCCGGGCACGAACAGCGTCGTCGCCGGATAGCCGAGCGCGGCGACGATGGCGGCGGTCGCGCCGTCGACACGCAGCGCCCGCGCGATGGAGGCGACCAGCACCAGTGCCGCGGCGAACAGCAGCAGCGGCGCCAGCACCACCGCCAGGATCGTCGCCGCGGGCGCGCCCAGAAGCGGCGTCGCCGCCAGGATCAGCGCGGCCGCAAGCAGGTCGGCGAGCCGCGACCAGTGCATCTCCAGCCCGCGGCCCAGCCCCAGCCCCAGCCCCAGCCGATGCTGCGCCACGTCGGCGAAGCCTTGCCCGTGCAGCCAGTCGCGGACCTGTTGCAGGCGGACGGCGTCGTCGGTGTCGGGCAGGCGCAGCGCCGAGAGCGCGTTCCAGTCGCGCGCGGTCCAGGCGAGCCCCAGGACCGCGGCGAGCAGCAACGCGGCCAGGGTGTCGCGGCGGGCTGCGCGTGCTGGCGTCACCGATCCATCCTTTCCCCCGCGCGGAACCGGTGCTGTGCCCGGTCGCGGTTGAGGCCGCGTTAACGGTATGAAGGAACCGAGGTGGCATCGGCGCGGCGGGCTGTTCTATACGCGGCGACGATGCGCCGGCTCCTTCGCTTCCTCGCCCCCCTCGCCGTTCTTCTCGCCGCGCCCGCGGCGGCGCAGGGCACGTTCGACCTCGCCGGCCCCGCGCTGGTGATGACGGTGGAGCGCGGCGGCACCACCCTGCCGATCGCGCAGGTGCCCGCACTGGCGGAAGGCGACCGGCTGACACTGGCGGCGGACCTGCCGGCGGACCAGTCGGCGCACTACCTCCTCGTCCTCGGCTTCCTGCGCGGCGCGACCAACCCGCCGCCGAAGAACTGGTTCGCCGTCGCCGAGACGTGGAAGCCGAAGAAGGCGCGCCTGTCGCTGGCGGTGCCCAAGGGCGCGACCCAGGCGATCGCCTTCCTCGCGCCCGATACCGGCGGCGGCAAGGACGCGCTGATCGACGCGGTGCGCAACAAGCCCGGCGTGTTCGTGCGCGCCTCGCAGGACCTGTTTCAGGCGTCGCTCGATCGCGCGCGGCTGGAGACGTTCGTCGGCGGCGTGGCGCGGATCGAGGAATCCGCGCCCGAGCGGCTGGCCGCGGTCTCGCCCCGGCTGGCGGGGGCGCTGGCGATCCGGCTCAACACCGACTGCCTGGCCCGCCCGCGCGCGCTCCAGGCGGCGTGCCTGACGCAGAACCGCGAGGCGCTGGTGCTGCAGACGGGCGGCACCACTTCGCTCGCGGACACGCTGACGGGCACGCCGACGCAGGTCGCCTACTCGATCGCGGCGACGCGCGAGGGCGGGGCGGGTTTCTACAGCCCGTATATCGGGCTGGCGCGCGACATCGCGCGGCTGTTCGGCGCGTTCCGCACGGCGAACTACCAGTATATCCCGGCGCTGGGCGTCGGTGCGGGCGACCGGCTGAAGCTGCAGCTGAACACCGCGCCTTCCTTTCAGAACCCCAAGTCGGTGCTGGTCGTCCCGCTGCCGCCGATCGGCGGGGAGCGGACGCCGGGGGTGCGCGCGAAAGGCGACATGGCGTGCCTGACGCGGCCCGACTTGGTGCTGGCGATGGAGGACGCCCCGCTGCTGTTCGCGACAGGTTTCGCGCGCGACCTGAAGCTTCACGTCGTCACCGCCGAGGGCAAGGCGCTGGATCTGCCGCTGGTGGCCGATGCGGAGCGCGGCGGGCTGGTGCTGACGGCGAGCGCGGCGGGCGCGATCGGCACCGCCGCGATCCAGCAGGCGGTGCTGACCGGTGCGTGGGGCTTCGACCGGTTCAGCGGGCCGCGCTTCGCGCTCCAGAACGGCGCGGCCGAGGCATGGACGCCGCGGCCCGACAACAACGTGATCGTCGGGCGCGACCACCCGCTGACGCTGACCGGCGGGGCGGCGACCTGCGTCGACCAGATCGGCCTGCGCGACGCCGCGGGCGCGGTGCGGCCGGTGGCGTTCAAGGCCGCGGGCAGCGACGAGATCGCCGCCACGCTGCCGCTCGCCCGCGCGAAGCCCGGCGACCTGGCGCTGGTGGTGACGCCGTTCGGCGGGGCTCCCGCCACGCTGCCGCTGGTCGCGCGGACGGAGGCGAGCCGGCTGGAGAGCTTCACCCTCCACGTCGGCGAGACCAGCGGCGAGCTGGCCGGCGCGCGGCTCGACCAGGTGACCGAGCTGACCGTGGCGGGGCTCCGCTTCGCGCCCGGCGCGCTCGCCCGGCGCGACGATTCGGACCGGCTGACGATGACGCTGAAGCCCGCGGGCGACGCGAAGGAGATCGACCCCGCCGCCACCGCAGCGCTGGAGGCGGGGGCGGAGCTGGCGGGCAAGGTGCGGCTGCGCGACGGGCGCGGCGCGAACGTGGCGGTCGCCGTCGTCCCGCCGCGGCCCAAAGTGGCGCTGGTCAGCCGCAACGTCGAGGCGCCGGCGGCGGGCGGCAAGGTGGCGCTGCACCTGCCGGAGACGATGCTGCCGATGGGCGGGCGCATCACCTTCTCGCTGCGTGCCGCCAACGCCCGGCTCGATGCCGCCGACAAGGTGGAGGTGGCGGCGAACGACGGCGGCGCGACCGCCACGCTGACCGCCGCCGCGGGCAATCTTCAAATCGTCGGCGACGATATCGCGGTTGCCACGCTCACCCCTCAGGCGGCGCTGGGCGCGGGCGGCACCGGGCCGATCCGCGCGCGGCTGGTGATCGACGGCGTGGCGGGCGAGTGGTTGCCCGTCGCCGACGTGGTGCGGCTGCCCGCGATCGAGGCGCTGTCGTGCGGCAGGAAGGGCGCCTGCACGCTGGCGGGCGAGCGGCTGTTCCTGATCGCCGCCGTCGCGCCCGCCGCCGACTTCGCCGGCGCGAAGCCGGTGCCGCCGGGCTATGTCGAGACGAAGCTGGAGGTGCCGGCGCCGAGCGGCGACACGCTGTACCTCAAGCTCCACGACGCGCCCGACGCGGTGATCCGCGTGACGGCGAAGCCCTGACGCTTGCGATCCCGAACTCCAGCGCCGCTTGTTCCTCTCCGCCGCATCGCCTAGCGCCGGGGGCATGAAGCGCCTCGCTGTCTATTGCGGCTCCGCCACCCCCGCCGATCCCGCCTATCTCGATCTCGCCCGCGACGTCGGCGCCGGCCTCGCGCAGCGCGGCATCGGCGTCGTCTACGGTGGCGGGCGGCTGGGCCTGATGGGAGCGATCGCCGACAGCGCGCTCGCCGCCGGGGGCGAGGTGATCGGCGTGATACCGCAGGCGCTGGTCGATGCGGAGGTCGCGCACCGCGGCCTCACCGAACTGCACGTCGTGCCGGGGATGCACGAGCGCAAGAAGGCGTTCACCGACCTCGCCGACGGCTTCGTGACGATCCCGGGCGGCACCGGCACGATGGACGAATTGTGGGAGGCGCTGTCCTGGGCGCAGCTGGGCTACCACGCCGACCCCGTCGGGCTGCTCAACGCCTTTGGCTATTACGACGACCTCGTCGCCTTCTGGGCGAAGATGGCCGATGTCGGCTTCCTGCGCCCGCAGCACCACGACCTGCTGATCGTCGGCGCGACGCTGGACGCGCTGCTCGACCGCATGGCGGCGCACGTGCCGACGCAGCCGATCGTCAGGATGGCGGCGTCGGACCTGTGATTCGCGCAACGACGCGAAGGCGCGAAGAAGGGGGTTTCCGCGCAGAGGCGCAGAGGCGCAGAGAGGGCGTCCGGACGGCTTTCGACTCGCGCCAGCGAGAGCTGAAACCTGCGTCGCAACGATCGCGATCCTGGCCGCTCGCGCGGCCGGGACGTCACTCGCGCACGCTCCCTGCGTCTCCGCGCCTCCGCGCGAACATCTTCCTTCTTCGCGTCCTCGCGCCTTCGCGTGAACCGACATGACCCGCGCCGACCTCGTCGCCGCCGCGCACGAATCGATCGCGAAGGGATCGAAGAGCTTCGCCGCCGCCTCCACGCTGTTCGCACCCGACGTGCGCGAGCGGGCCTGGCTGCTCTACGCCTGGTGTCGGCGCTGCGACGACATGGTCGACGGGCAGGACCACGGCCACGGCATGACGCGCGTCGCCGATCCGATGGCGCGGGTGGAGGAGGCGCGGGCGCTGACGCTGGCGGCGCTGGCGGGGCGGACCACGGGCGATCCGGCGTTCGACGCGCTGGGCGTGGTCGCCGCGGAATGCGCGCTGCCGCCGCGCTTCGCGATCGACCTGATCGACGGCTTCCGCCTCGACGCGCAGGAGTGGCAGCCGCGCAGCGAGGCGGACCTCTACCGCTACTGCTACCACGTCGCCGGGGCGGTCGGCTGCATGATGGCGATCGTGATGGGCGTGCCGGCGGAGGACGAGGACACGCTGGACCGCGCCTGCGACCTGGGCCTCGCCTTCCAGCTCGCCAACATCGCGCGCGACGTGGAGGAGGACGACCGCGTCGGCCGCTGCTACCTGCCGCACGAGTGGCTGGCGGAGATGGACGTGCCGCCGGGCCAGCACATGAAGCCGCCGTTCCGCGACCGTCTGGTGGTGCTCGCCCGCCGCCTCGCCGCGCGCGCCGCGCTGCACGAGGCGAGCGCGCGGGTGGGGGCGAAGCGGCTGGACCGGCGCTCCGCCTGGGCGGTGCTGGCGGCGGCGGGCATCTACGGCGACATCGCGCGCCAGGTGGCGGCGCGGGGCGCCCACGCCTGGGACCACCGCGTCACCACGTCGAAGGCGGCGAAGCTCGCCTGGATCGCGCGCGCGGCGACGCAGGCGGCGCGGCGCGGCGCCATCGCCGAGACGCCGCGCGATCCCGCCTTGTGGACGCGACCGCGCGGCTGAGGCTCAGCGCACGCTGGCGACCTGCACCGCCGCGGGCGTTGCCGGAACGGTGACGGGCGCGAGCGTCACGCCCGGCACGTCGCCGGCGCGGATCGCCTCCAGCGCGGCGGCGGTCAGCACCACCGTCACCGCCTGCGTCGGCTCCGCCGGCGCGACCGGTACCGCCGCCGCGGTCGCGAGAACCGGAGCGGCATGGCGCGCCTGCCATCCCGCCAGCTGGTCGCGATACCGGTCCCATGCCGCGAAGAAGGCGAGGAACGGCGCCTCCAGCCGCGGCAGCGCGGTGATGGCATAGTCGCCGAGCGCGGCGGGCTCCAGCATCGCGGTTTCCGCCAGCACCGCCTTGGCCGTGGTGCAGAAGCCGGCGTGGCCGGTGGGCTGCGCGAAGAAATTGTAGAGCCGCGTCATCGCGTCGTCCTGCCGCGCCTGTGCCGCGGTGCCGTGGCGCTGGCGATAGACGATCGCCATCCCGCCCTGCGCCGTCGCCAGCGCGTCGCGCCCGCGCGCCAGCAATGCGTTGTACGACGCGACCGTGGCGGACTCGTCCGCATCGCGGCAGCCCAGCGCGGCGACGTTCAGCGCCACGCGCAGGTGCCACAGCGCCTCGGGCGCGGACAGGTCGCGGTTGGGCGTGGCATAGCGGCCCGCGGCGTCGCGCGCGGGCGTGGCGAAGGTGGCGGCGGCACCCTCCGGTGCCAGCGGCATCGCGTCGCCGTCCGCGGAAAGGGCCTCCTGCGCCGCGGCAGGCGTGGCGAGGAGGGCGACGGGCAGCAGGAAACGCGCGTAGGACATGGACACCCCCTGGCCGGCGCGTGGGGGAACCCCGCCCCTTGGCGCCGCGATCGATTGCAGGTGCCAGCATCGCGCCGTCCGCTGACCCCGCGCTTTCGCGACGTGACGAAGCGCGCGTTAAGCACGACGCCCGCGCTTGACCGCGCGCGCCGGGCTGCGCAGGACGGGCGCATGACCGACCGTATCGATCGCGCGCTCGCCGACCTAGGCCTCGCCCTGCCGCAGGCCGCCGCCCCCGTCGCCTCCTACGTCCCCGTGGTGGAAGCGGGCGGGCTGCTCCACATCTCCGGCCAGCTGCCGTTCCGGGACGGGAAGGTCGTCACCGGCCGGCTCGGCGACGGCTTCTCGATCGACGAGGGGCAGGATGCGGCGCAGCGCTGCGCGCTGATGCTGGTGGCGCAGATCAAGGCGCACCTCGGCAACCTTCAGCGCGTGTCGCGCGTCGTGAAGTTGGGCGTGTTCGTCAATTCCGCCGCCGACTTCACCGACCAGCCCAAGGTGGCGAACGGCGCGTCGGACCTGATGGTCGCACTGTTCGGCGATGCGGGGAAGCACGCCCGCGCCGCAGTGGGCGTCGCCGCGCTGCCGCTGGGCGCGGCGGTGGAGGTGGACGCCATCGTCGAGGTCGCGCCGGCGCTGTAGTCATTCCCGCCCGTTCGCTCGGCTCGAACGGGTGCCGGAGCGTGTGGCGGATCAACACGGCGCGGCACCCACCGCGCCCCTCGCGCGTTGGCCCGTGCCATGCACGCCTTCGCCGCGCTTCTCGACTCGCTCATCTACACCCGGTCGCGCAATGCGAAGCTGAAGCTGATCGGCGACTACCTGCGCGCCACGCCCGATCCCGATCGCGGCTGGGCGATGGCGGCGCTGACCGGCGACCTTGACCTGCCCGCGATCAAGCCCGCGCTGATCCGCGCGCTGATCGAGGAGCGGGTCGACCCCGTCCTGTTCCGGATGAGCCGCGACTATGTCGGCGACACGGCGGAGACGGTGTCGCTGCTGTGGCCCGAACCGGACCCGCCCGTCGCGCAGCCGCCGCTGACCGTGGCGGAGGCGATCGACCGGCTGATGCACCTTTCCCGATCCGACGCGCCCGCCGCGCTGGCCGCGATGCTGGACCGGCTGGACGCGGAGGAGCGGTTCGCGCTGCTCAAGATGGCGACGGGCGCGCTTCGCGTCGGCGTCAGCGCGCGGCTGGCCAAGCAGGCGCTGGCCGACGCCTTCGCGCTGGACGTGGAGGCGGTGGAGGAGGTGTGGCACGGGCTGGAGCCGCCCTATCCCACGCTGTTCGCCTGGGCGGAGGGGATGGGAGCGCAGCCTACCGCGGCCGACGTGCCGGTGTTCCGCCCGTTCATGCTCGCGCACCCGCTGGAGGAGCTGCGCGTCGACCTCGCCGACTATGCCGCGGAGTGGAAGTGGGACGGCATCCGCGTCCAGATCGTCCACGTGGTCAATGCGCAGGGAGTGGGCGAGACGCGGCTCTACAGCCGTACCGGCGACGACGTCACCCGCGCTTTCCCCGACGTCGCCTCGGCCTTCGCGACGCCCGGCGTCCTCGACGGCGAGCTGATGGTCCGCGGCGACTTCCAGGGCGGCGCGCTGGAAGAGGGGGGCGGGGCGGCCAGCTTCAACGCCTTGCAGCAGCGGCTCGGCCGCAAGGTCGTTTCGGCGAAGATGCTGGCCGAGGCGCCCGCCTTCGTCCGCCTCTACGACATCCTGTTCGACGGCACGGAGGATCTTCGCGCTTTGCCGTGGACGGAGCGGCGGCGGCGGCTGGAGGCGCTCGTGCCGCGGCTCGATCCCTCGCGCTTCGACCTGTCGCAGCTGGTCGAGGCGGCGGACTTCACCGCGCTGGAGGGCGTCCGCGCCGGCGCCCGCGACGCCGCGATCGAGGGGATGATGCTGAAGCGGCGCGACAGCCCCTATGTCGCCGGTCGCCGCACCGGCCTGTGGTACAAGTGGAAGCGCGACCCGCTGACCGCGGATTGCGTCATGATGTACGCGCAGCGCGGCAACGGTCGCCGGTCGAGCTGGTACAGCGACTATACCTTCGGCTGCTGGACCGAAGAGGGCGAGCTGCTGCCGGTCGGCAAGGCGTACCAGGGCATCACCGACCAGGAGATCGCGCAGCTCGATCGCTTCGTGCGGCAGCACACGCTCGCCCGCTTCGGCCCGGTGCGCGAGGTGGAGAAGACGCTGGTGCTGGAGATCGCGTTCGATTCGATCCACGAATCGAAGCGGCACAAGTCCGGCCTCGCGATGCGCTTCCCGCGGATCGTGCGCATCCGCACCGACAAGCCCGCGGCGGAGGCGGACACGCTGGCGGGGTTGCGGAAGCTGGTGACCTGATGCGCGCGGTCAGTCGGTGCGCGCGGCGCGGCTGACCGATCCGTCGCGCTGCATCACCTCCGCCGCCGTCACCCGGCCGCCTTCGGCGACGAAGCGCACCTGCACGGCCGGGTCGCCGTCATAGGCGAAGGTGTCCGCCGCGACCGGGACCAGCCGGCTGGCGGGCCGCCCGGTGCGCCGGATCGTCAGCGCGTCGCCCGCGGCCGTCACCGTGCGCTCGCCGTATCGCCCGGCATAGGCCGCGATCGCGCGTGCGGGCGCGACCGGGGTGGCGAGCGCGCGGTAATAGGCCAGCAGGCGCGCCGCCTCCGCCTTCTCTTCCGCCGGGGCTGCGGCGGCGACGGCGGCCATCGCCTCCGCCTTCGCGCGCGGCAGGGCGGCGGCGGCGCCGGTCGCGATCGTCGGCGCGACGCCGACGCGCTCCCAATCCCTGCCCGTCTTCAGGCTGACCGCGCGGCCGGTCGACACGCTCAGCACGTAGCCGCCGGGCAGCGGCACGAGATCGTTGCGGAACCCCGCGCCCGCGGTCGTCTCGCCCACCAGCGTGCCGAAGCCATAGGCCTTCACGTGGGTCGCGAACTCCTCCGCGGCGGACGCGCTGGCGCCGCCGGTCAGCACGAACAGCGGCTTGCCCGCCAGGCTGAACGGCGCCGCGGGGGATCGCGTCGCCTCGCCCGCGCGCCCACGCATCTCGAAGCGCATCAGCGGCGTGCCGGCGGGCAGGAAGTAGCTCGCCATCGCCGCCACCGCGCCGGGGGAACCGCCGCCGTTGCGGCTGATATCGATGATGTAGGCGTCGCCGCCCTTCAGGAACTGCATCGCGGTGCGCAGTCCCGCCTCCGCCTCCGGCGTGCCCCAGGCGAAACCGTCGTAGGCAAGGTAGCGGATGTTGCCCGGCAGCACCTCCATCGCGCGGGCGCCGCCGTTCATCCGCGTGAACATCCGTGCCAGCGCCGGCGGGATCGCCTCGTCCTCGGCGCCGTCTCCTGCCCCGTCGCTCAGGCCGCGCTCGCCCAGCATCGCCGCGCCGCGCGGGTCGTAGCTCACGCCCAGATGCTTGTCCTGCGTCACCGCGGCCATGTCCGCATTCACCCGCGCCGCCAGCGCCTCGCCCGTCAGCCCGGCGTAGCGGCGCTGCTTCAGCCCCGCCGCCAGTGCCGCGTCCAGCTTCGCCGCCACGTCCGGAAGGACGTAGCGCGCGACGATCGCCGCCCGCGCCGCGGTGACCGTGGCGGTGCCGTCCGCCGGCTGCGCCTGCGCCGCGCCCGCCGTCATCGCCAGCACCGCCGCACCCCACGCCCCCATCGCGCGCATCGTTGTTCTCCTTCCCGCATCATGGCCCGCTTATCGCTTGGCCGACCCGCCGATTGGAGGCAAAGATCGCGCCGGCGGCGCCTCCTGCGGGCGCGGGGCAGGGGACGGATGCCGGAAAAGCGCGAACTCGACGGCCACGACCGCGCGCTGCTGCGGCTGTTGCAGGTCGATGCCGCGCGCACCGCCGACGACCTGGCGCAGGAGGTGCCGCTGTCGCCCAGTGCGATCACGCGCCGCGTGCGCCGCCTGCACGAGGACGGCACGATCGTCGCCGACGTCGCCATCGTGTCCGACCGGGTGGCGCCGTTCCTGTCCGCGCTGGTCGACGTGCAGCTCGACCGCCACGCGCTGGCAGAGGTGGACGCCGTGCTCCGCCGGCTTTGCGCCGCGCCGGAGGTGCAGGCGCTGATGGAGGTGACCGGTCCGTCCGACCTGGCGCTGCTGGTCGTCGTCGCCGACATGCACGCCTTCAACGCCTTCGCCGACGCCATGCTGGGCAGCGATCCCGTCGTGCGCCGCTACGAGACGCGCTTCGTGAAGAAGCGGCGCAAGTTCACCACCGCGCTGCCGCTGTGAGCGCCCCGGCCGGCGACTGGACGCTCGCCGCCGCGCTGATGGTCGCGTCGGGTTCGTTCCACGCCGTCGTCAACGCCATCGTGAAGGCGGGCCGCAGCAAGATGGCGGCGCGCGCCGCGACCGACGGGACCAGCGCGATCCTTCTGCTGCCCGCGACGCTGCTGGTGCCCGCGCCCGCGGGCGCATGGCCCTATCTGGCGGCCAGCGCGGCGATCCACGGCGTCTACCTCGTCGCGCTGGTCCGCGCCTACGAGCGCGCGGACTTCTCCGCCGCCTATCCGGTCCTGCGCGGGGTCGCGCCGCTCATCACCGCGCTGGTGACGCTCGGATGGCTGGGCGAGCACGCGACGCCGGTGCAGGTGGCGGGGATCGCGCTGCTCGGCGGCGGGATCGTCGGCCTCGCGATCGGCCGCCACCTCGATCCCGCGGCGCTCGGCTGGGCGCTGCTCAGCGGCACGTGCACCGCCTGCTACACCGTGGTCGACGCGATGGGCGTGCGTGCGGCGCCGTCCGCCGCCAGCTACATCGTCTATGACTTCGCGCTGATGGGAACGCTGGTGGTGGCGCTGTTCGCGCTTCTCTCCCGCGGGCAGGTCTTCGCCGACATGCGCGCGCAGTGGCGGCCGAGCGCGATCGCCGGCGCGCTGTCGATCGTCACCTACGGGGCCGCGCTCTACGCCTTCTCGCTCGGCCCCACCGCGCCGCTGGCGGCGCTGCGCGAGACGGGGATGGTGACGGCGCTGCTGATCGGCTTCCTGTTCCTGGGCGAGCGGGTGACGCCACGCCGGGCCGCCGCCGTCTGCGCGATCCTTGGCGGGGCGGCGCTGATCCTGTGGCGCTAGACCCTGGTTCAGCCCTCGACCGCCGGGTTGCCGAGTCGGCGGACGTCCAGCGCGTGGATGCCCTTCAGCATCACCTCGCCCAGCCGCCGCGTCCCCGTTTCCACCACCACGCCGTCGTACGTCTGGCGCAGCGCGGCCCAGGGAACGGCGCCCGCACGGCCCCCGGCGGTCACGACGACGACGCGGCCGTCGTCGCCCAGCACCAGTCCCGCGCGCCCGTCGTCGCCCACCACCGCGTCACGCGCGGCGAGGCCGGGGATCGCGGCTTCCGCCGCCTGCGCCGCTTCCTCGGGCGTGCGCAGCATCCGCGCCGCGCCGCGCAGCCGCACGATCGCGACCAGCGCGGCGGCCAGCGCCGCCGTCACCGCACACAGCGCCGCGATCAGCCCGGCCGTCACGCGCCCGGCTTCACCGCGTCCATCAGCGGACGCAGGTTGGTGAGGTCGTATCCCGCCGCCGCCGCGTGGGCGGTCAGCGCGTCGGCGTCCGCGCCCGCCTTCGCCGCGGCCAGCGCGTAGAGGTTGCACGAGCGGGTACCCGAGCGGCAAAAGGCCAGCACGGGCCCTCCGGCGTCGCGCAGCGCCTGCGCCATCGCGTCCACCTGCGGGTGGGAGAAGCCGGCCTGCGTCACCGGAATCGCGACGTAGGACAGGCCCGCGGCCTCCGCCGCGGCGCGGATGTCCTCGCCCGCGGGCTGGCCCGCCTCTTCCGCATCGGGACGGTTGTTGACGATGGCGACGAAGCCCGCTTCGCGGATCGCGGGCAGGTCCCTCGCCGCGATCTGCGGCGCGACGGAGACGTTGTCGTCGATGCGGCGGATATCGGCCATGCTGTCCTCCTGGAGCCGCGCCTCCTCTACCGCGCGCCGCAGGCTTGTCCACTCGGTCAGCCGCGCCACCAGTGCCGGCGCGCGAAGAACAGCACCGTCCCCGCCGCGATGACCGCGCACAGGACGACGATGGCATCGAACGCCCAGGGCTCCTTGGCGAACCACAGCCCCTCCACGTTCATGCCGTAGAGTCCGGTGATGAAGGTGAGCGGCAGGAACACCATCGCCGCGATCGCGATCAGCAGGCTGCGCTGGTCCAGCTGCTCGGCACGCAGGTCGGACAGCTCCTCGTGCATCAGCCCGGCGCGCTCGCGGATCGCCTCCACCTCCTCCGCCATGCGCGCGGCGCGATCGGCGGCGGCGGCCAGGTGCGCGCGGTCGTCGTCGGCCAGCCAGTCGCCCGGCAGCGCGGCCAGCCGCTCCAGCGCGGCGCGCTGCGGGCTGAGGAAGCGGCGGTAGTTGATCGCCTCCGCGCGCACCCGCGTGACGCCGCGGCGCAGCGCGAAAATGCGCTCCACGTCCAGCTTCTGCTCGCAATCGTCCAGCCAGTCGCCGAGGTCCGCGACGACGGGATCGAGATCCTCGGTGATCGCGGCGGCGAAGGCCGCGATCAGGTCGCCGGGGTCGCGCACGGCGCCGCGCTCCACGTCCTGCGTCACGGTCTTCAGCGCGACCAGCTGCTTGCGCGTGACCGACACCACCTTGCCCCGCGTCGCCCAGATGCGGATCGAGACCAGCATGTCGGAGCTGTCCAGCTCCTCCTCGGTCCGGCCGCGCAGGTTGACGAAGGCGCCGTCCGCCATCCGCTCGCAGCGCGGGCGCGTCTCTGCCGCCGTCAGCGCGTCGATGACGATGGACGTGACCCTGGCCTCGTCGCGCAGCCACGCCTGCGCGTGCTCCGCCGTGGTGCTGAGGTGCACCCAGACGAAGTCCGCGCCGCACGACAGCGCCCCCTTCACCGGCACCTGCGTCGCGCCGCTGCCGTCGATGCGCCAGGCGAAGCCGCTCATGGGAACGCGACGTCCACGGTCAGGCCGTCGGCACCGGCGAGGGGCGGGGCGTCGGTCGCGCGGCGGGCGGCGTCGGCGCGGGCGCGATCGAGGATGGCGGCGGGCACGTCGGCACGATGCGTCACCAGGTCGGCGGACGCCAGCCATCGCGCCTCGCGCAAGGTGAGGTCGTCGGGATCGGCGGAGCGCAGCCGGACGTGGACGAGGCGGGTGTCCTGCGCCGCGCCGATCGCTGCCGGGTCGGGTGCGTCGTGCGAGGCGAGGGGATCGAGCGTGCCGCCCGGCGCCAGCGCCGCCGCGATCGCGCGCCGCCGCTCGCCTCCGTCGGGAAAGCGGGCGCGCAGTGCGGCGCGCGCGGCGTGCAGCGCCTCGGCCAGCCGGCCCAGCCCGGCGGGCAGCACAGCCTCCAGCCGCTGCCGCAGCGCCGCCGCCAGCCCGGCGGAGACGCCGCCCGTGCCGATCGCGACCAGCACCGGCGCGCGATCGACGATGGCGGGCAGGGTGAAGTCGCACAATTCGGGCCGGTCGACCGCGTTCACCAGCACGCCGCGCGCCTTCAAGCGCGCCACCGCATCGTCGTCGTCGACGACGATGGCCAGCCGCGCGTCTCTCCCTCTACCACCGGGAGAGGGGAGGGGCCCGTCCGGCGCAGCCGGATGGCAAGGGTGAGGGTGATCTTCTTCCACCACGACCGCTCCGGCCCGCTCCAGCAGTCGCCGCTTGGCCTCCGCGCTCTCGCCGCTGCCGACGAGAATGACCGGGCGGCCTTCCAAGCGGACGAAGATCGGAAGGCTGTGCAGCGTCATGGTTCGCGCGAAGCCGCGAAGCCGCGAAGGGAAGATAGGCTCGCGCGAACACCATGTTCCGCGCCTTCGCGGCTCCGCGTGAACGCCGAAGCGACGCGGCTCAGGCCAGCCATTCCGGCACCCGCTCCGCCGCCAGGATCGTCTCCGCGGAGATGCGGTCGGCCACCACGGCGTAGCGGTCGCCGTCCACCAGCACCTCGGGCACCAGCGCGCGGCTGTTGTACGTGGAGGCCATCGTCGCGCCATAGGCGCCCGCGGTGCGGAACACGGCCAGGTCGCCACCCTTCACCGCATCCACCTCCCGCGCCATGGCGAAGGTGTCGCCCGTCTCGCAGACCGGGCCGGCGATGTTGGCGGTCATCCGGTCGCCCGTCGGCACGACGGCGTCGAAATCGTGCCACGCATCGTACAGCGCGGGCCGCGCCAGGTCGTTCATCGCGGCGTCGACGATGATGTAGGGATGCACGACGCCCGGCTTCACCCAGATGACGCGGGTCAGCAGCACGCCGGCATTGCCCGCGATCACGCGACCCGGCTCGAACATCAGCGTCGCGTCCCAGCCGCGCGTCGCCCGCGCCACCATCGCGCCGTAATCGGCCGGCTCGGTCGGCACGTCGCCCGCCTTGTAGCGCACGCCCAGTCCGCCACCCAGGTCGACGTGGGTGATGCGGTGCCCGGCCGCGCGCAGATCGTCGACCAGTCGCTTGACGCGGGCATACGCCGCCTCCAGCGGCGCGATGTCGAACAGCTGGCTGCCGATGTGGATCGCCACGCCGCGCAGGTCGAGGCCGGGCAGCGCCGCCAGCCGCGCGAACATCGCCGGCGCCTGGTCGATCGGCACGCCGAACTTGTTCTCCCGCTTGCCGGTGGAGATCTTCGCGTGGGTGCCCGCGTCCACGTCGGGATTGACGCGCAGCACCGCGCGCGCGGTCACGCCCTTCTCGCGCGCCAGCCGGGCGAGGACGACGCCCTCCTCCTCCAGCTCCAGGTTGAACTGGCCGATCCCGGCGTCCAGCCCGCGCGCCAGCTCCGCCTCGGTCTTGCCCACGCCGGAGAAGACGATGCCGGCGGCCGGGATGCCCGCCGCCAGCGCTCGCGCCATCTCGCCGCCCGACACCACGTCGGCGCCATAGCCCTCCGCCGCCAGCAGCCGCAGCACGGCGAGGTTCGGATTGGCCTTGATGGCATAGGCCAGGTGCACGTCCCCGGCCGGCTCCAGCGCCTCGCGGAACACGCGGGCGTGACGGCGGAAGGCGCCTGCCGAATAGACGTAGACGGGCGTGCCCACCTCTTCGGCGATACGCGCCAGCGGCACGTCCTCGCACCACAGGGCGCCGTCGCGATAGTGGAAGTGATCCATGGAAACCGTCAGTTGGGGGGAAGGTCGAAGTCGTCGCTGCGCCGCTCTTCCGACCGCCGCAGCGTCGAATCGCCGCGGCCGGGGCGCGCCTGCACGCCGGGGGTCAGCAGCTCGCCGGTGGTGGCGGGCGCGGTGGCGCCCTGCGCCACGGGGATCGGCGGGCGGCCGGCGGGCGGTTCCAGCGGCTTGGTGGAGCCGCAGCCGGCGAGTGCCAGCGCGAGGAGGAGGACGCTCCTCACGCCCGCGCCTCGCGCGCGGCGCGGATCGCGGCGCGCACGTTGTCGGGGGCGGTACCGCCGAAGCTCCTGCGGCTCGCCACCGAGGCGTCGACGGAGAGCACGTCGTACACCCGCGCGTCGATGCGCGGGTCGATCGCGGTCAGCTCCACGATCGGCAGCGCGTCCAGCGCGACGCCCAGCGCCTCCGCCCGCGCCACCGCGCGGCCGGTGATGTGGTGCGCCTCTCGGAACGGCACGTTCGCCTCGCGCACCAGCCAGTCGGCGAGATCGGTGGCGGTGGCGAAGCCGCTCTCCGCCAGGGCGCGCATCCGGTCGGTGCGGAACGTCGCACTCTCCACCATCCCCGTCATCGCCGCGATCGACAGCGCCAGCAGGTCGTGCGCCTCGAACACCGGCGGCTTGTCGTCCTGCATGTCCTTGGAATAGGCGAGCGGCAGCCCCTTCATCGTCACCATCAGCGAGACGAGGCACCCGGTGATCCGCCCGGCGTGCCCGCGCACCAGCTCCGCCGCGTCCGGATTGCGCTTCTGCGGCATGATGCTGCTGCCGGTCGACCATTGATCGGACAGGCTGACGAAGCCGAACGGCTGCGACGCCCACAGCACGAACTCCTCCGCCAGCCGGCTGAGGTGCAGCGCGCATTGCGCCGCGGCCATCAGGTAATCGAGCGCGAAGTCGCGGTCGCTGACCGAATCGAGGCTGTTGCGCGTCGGCCCGTCGAAGCCCAGCGCCGCGGCGGTCGCCTCGCGATCGATCGGAAAGCCCGTGCCGGCGAGCGCCGCCGCGCCGAGCGGGCACAGGTTCGCGCGCGCGCGATTGTCGCGGAAGCGCGAGACGTCGCGCGCCACCATCTCGTGATAGGCCATCAGGTGATGTCCCAGCGTCACCGGCTGCGCCGATTGCAGGTGGGTGAAGCCCGGCATCACGCTGGCGGCATGTTCCTCCGCCCGCGCCAGCAGCGAGTCGTCCAGCGCGAGCAGCGCGGCCAGGACCTGGTCGGTCGCGTCGCGCGTCCACAGGCGGAAGTCGGTCGCGACTTGGTCGTTGCGGCTGCGCGCGGTGTGGAGCCGCCCCGCCGCCGGGCCGATCGCGTCGGCCAGCCGCGCCTCCGTCAGCATGTGGATGTCTTCCATGGCGAGATCGTCGGGCACGCCGTCCACCGCGTAGCCGGCGGCCACCCGCTCCAGCCCGGCGTCGATCGCCCTGACGTCGTCGGCCGCGACGATGCCCTGCGCGCCCAGCATCGCCACGTGCGCGCGGCTGCCCGCCACGTCCTGTTTCCACATCCGCTTGTCGAACGGGATGGAGGCGTTAATCTCGCGCATCACCGCGGCGGGGCCGGCAGCGAAGCGCCCCCCCCACATCTGGTTGGAGAGGTCCTTGCTTCCGTCACTGTCGGCACGATGGGCGATCGTCGGTCTCCTGGCCACCGCGGCTTGCGATAGGGCGTCGCCGCCAGTGGAGCAAGCCGAGGGCAACGCCGCCGCGGCGTCGCCGGACGAGGCCGCGCCGGCCGCTGCCGGCGTGCCGAAGGCGGACGCGGTGGATCGCGCGCACGCGGGCGAGAAGGCCCCCGACCTGGCGGTCACCGATGCGGCCGGCAAGGAGGTGCGGCTGCGTTCGCTCGCCGGCCGGCCGCTGCTGGTGAACCTGTGGGCGACGTGGTGCGCGCCGTGCGTGAAGGAGCTGCCGACGCTGGACGCCGCGGCGAAGGCGGGCGCGGCCCGCTTCCGCACCGTCGCGATCAGCCAGGACATGGATCCGGCGAAGGCGCGCGCCTTCCTGAAGGAGAAGCCGCTCGCCGCGGCGGAGCCGCTGTTCGATCCCAAGCTGTCGCTCGGCCTCTCCTACCAGGCGAACCTGCCGACGACGATCCTCTACGACGCGAGCGGTGCCGAGCTGTGGCGCGTCACCGGCGAGCTCGACTGGACCGGCGAGGCGGCACGCGCGCTGCTGGCCGAGGCGAAGTAGCGTTCGCCGCGACGGTTTGACAAGAAACTGCCACGATGGGCGGGCAAGTGCCCGCGAATGCGCCTCTTTCTGCTGACCATCGCGGCGGCCGCCGTGCTTTCTCCCAACCCCGCCCTCGCCTGGGGCAAGACCGGCCACCGCGTCGTGGCTGCCATCGCGCAGGAGCATCTCTCGTGGCGCGCCCGCGCGGGCGTACGTCGCATCTTCGGCGTCGAGACGCTGGCGGAAGCGGCGAACTGGCCCGACACGATGAAGTCGGATCCCTCGCCCTTCTGGCAGAAGACGTCGGGTCCGTGGCATTACGTCACCGTGCCGGAAGGCCGGACCTATGCCGAGGTGGGCGCGCCGGCCGAGGGCGACGCCGCCACCGCGCTCGCCCGCTACGCCGCGGTGATCCGCGACGGGGCGGCGTCCTGCGCTGACCGGCAGACCGCGCTGCGGTTCATCGTCCACCTGGTCGGCGACCTGCACCAGCCGCTCCATGCCGGCAACGCCACCGATCGCGGCGGCAACGACGTGAAGGTGACGTGGTTCGGCCGCGCCACTAACCTCCACTCGGTGTGGGATTCGGCACTGGTGGACGAGCAGCAATTGTCTTTTTCCGAAATGGCCGCGTCGCTGGACGCGCACGTCACCAGGACCCAGGCGCGCGACTGGCGGCAGGTCGATCCCGCGGTGTGGATCGCGGAGAGCACGCGACTGCGCGACCTGATCTACCCCGCCGATCCGGCGCTCTCCTATCGCTATGTCTATGACAACACGCCGCGAATGGAGCGGCGACTGCAGATGGGCGGGATCCGCCTCGCCGCCTATCTCGACGATCTGTTCGCCCGCGGCGGCAATCCGCGGCGCTGCGCGACCGCGCGGTCGTGGGTCGACGCGGAGGTGTGGGCGACGCGCCACTAGGGCGGCGAAACCGCCGCGCCCGCTTGCGCTTCGTTTCGGCGTCGGCTTTGCTGGGGCGGATGAACGAACCGGTCAGGCCCGCCCCCGCGCAATATCTTCGCGAAGATTCGATCCGCGGCGGGATGGACCTCCTGCTCTTCGCCCACAAATCGCACCTGCGGAAGGCGGACGACGAACTCGCCAAGCTGAAGCTCGGCCGCGCGCACCACCGCGTGCTCTACTTCGTGGCGCGCCGCCCGGGGCTGACCGTCGCCAACCTGCTCGACCTGCTGGGCATCACCAAGCAGTCGCTGAACCGGATACAGAAGGACCTGCTCGCCCGCGGGCTGATGGTGCAGGAGGTAGGCAAGCAGGACCGCCGCCAGCGCCTGCTGCGGCTCACCACGGAGGGGCAGGCGCTGGAGCAGCGGCTGTTCGACGACCTGCACGACAACATGCTGCGCGCCTATTCCGAGGCGGGGGAGGCCGCGGTGAACGGCTATTGGCTGCTGATGCAGGCGCTGATGTCGCCCGAGGCGAGAAAGCAGTTCGCGAGCTTCCACCGCAAGGCGTGAGGCGATACGAGAAACGCCGCCAGCGCTCGGGCTGGCGGCGTCTCGTGGCTGCCGACGAAGAGCGGCAGGCAGGCTCAGGCGAAGCGGACCTTGGCCGCAACCGCCTGGCGGCGGCGCATCGCTCCACCCACGGCGCCGAAGCCGAGGATCATCAGCGCCCAGGTCGCGGGCTCGGGCACGCCGGCGGCGATGTTGTCGAACTCGAACGAGTTCTGGCCGGACGAGAAGGTCACGCGGCTGATGAGCGGGCCGGTGCTCCGGTAGCTGACGAAGCCGTTGGTCTCGCCGACGATCTGGTTGCCGCTCGGGAACGACAGGTCGTTGATGATCTGGCCGCCGAAGTAATCCTGGAACGTGCCGTCGGTGAACTCGAGACGCAGCGCGTTGTAGGTGTCGAGCGAGCCGAGCACGAAGCCGAAGGAGCGCACGCCGCCGGCCGGATTGTACTCGAACCCGTAGAAGGTCGCCGCGCCGCCGCCAAGCACCGCGCCGAACTTGCCGGTGCTGCCGAACGCCGGCCGCGCCGCGACGTTGCTCACCGAGTCGGAGAAGACGCGGGCCTCGCCGGTGCCGTTGCTGATGGAGAGGCCGTCGGGATAGCTCTCGAAATCGTCGACGACGGTATAACCCGCCGCCACGCCGGCGGCCGGAGCGAAGGAGACCACGACGGCGGCGGAAGCCGGCAGCGCCGCGGTGGAAGCGAGTGCGGTCAGGCCAAGCGCAAGAAACTTCATCGGACATCCCCTGATTACACCGACTTAGGTGCCGGCTGGGGAAACCTTTCCGCCCGATGAACGCCAACCACAATGGTTCGATTCTTACACCCGAGGGCGCCTGTCCCGAGTTGGGCCACCGCCGCTCGCCGTCACCCCGCCGGCCGACCCATAACGGCAGCCGCACGCCGCGCCGGCGTGGGCGGTCGCTTCAGTTCGGCCGAGGTGGAAGTGTCCGTCGGCATTTAGATTGGCCCTCAGCCCCTCGGAAGAAAAACCATGACGGATGAGGGTCAGGCACAAGGTTGGCCCGATCGGGCTGATCTGAGCATAAGGTTGGCCCGATGCCCTATTTTCGTTCAAGTTTGACTCAATGATCCTCACCCTTCCGTCCTGCGCTGCATCTCTTTTGTGAGCAGATACGGCTCTCGATGTAGCGAAGATGATGAACGGCGCGTGCCGCACCGGAGGCCGTGCGAAGTCACGATCCGGAACACGCGTCAGAGTGAAGTGCAAGGGTGCCATCGCGCTCTGAGCGGAATGGCCGCTTTCGGACAGGCGGCCGGGATGAAGTGTCATATGTTCAGATAAGGCGGTGATGGCGCTCAGAGGTCGTAATTGGGGGAGAGCCGCCTGTATGCTTCTGGGCGAGCCGGCGCGGTAATCTGCCGTTCGTTCAGGACGAGGGCAGGGGAGTCTCGGACGCCTGATAATGGCAGATTGGCGCGATATCCGGGCGCCAGCCGGTTCAACTACTCGCAGCAGTCCCGATACTCCATCTCCGACGGGCCGTTTCGGGAAAATGCAATTGGGAACAGGTTTTGGGTGAAAGGCTGGATCGGGAGACATTTGGAGCCTGAGCTTGCCGATGCTGTCCCTTTGAACCTTCCCAATCGGGAAAGCTGATGCAGGTGATGGCGAGACGTCGCTATTCGGGCGAGCGATCACCGATGCCCGGCTTCGCCATCCTGATCGACGATGGCGAGTATCTCGCCTCCGCTTTTAACAGCCAACATGCGGACATGGAGGCGGCGGTCCTGTCCGCGGTTCAGATGGCAACCCTATTTGCCACCGACACGTCGGCTGTTCTGACGGGGCGCCGGACCGTCGAGTGCGAGGTGCAGGATCGGGATAGCCGGGAGAACAGGACGTTTCGGGTGACGGTGGAGGCCGCGTTCCACACCCTCCCGGAGCGGTGATGGTCGTTCAGCCGCCGAGCGACTGAAGCGTCCGGATCGCGTCGTCTGGCACCAGCGGCTTGGGCAGGAAGATCGCACGCGCCGGCAGGCTGCGCAGGTCGGGTGCCAGCCCTGCGGTGGTGATGATGATCTCGATCGGCGGCCATCGTTCGCGGATCGCGGCGGCGAGCTTCAGCCCGTTCATCGAGCCCGGCATGTCGATGTCGGTGAACACGATGGTTATGTCGAGCCGCTCGGTAAGAATGGCGATGGCATGGTCGGCGTCGCGCGCCAGCACCGCCTCGAACCCCGCTTCCTCGACCAGATCGCACATGTCCATGCGCTGGAGGGGCTCGTCTTCGACCACGAGCGCGATCGCGGTGCGATGACGGGAGCTGGGAGATGAGGACATGGAGATCATTACGAACGCCTGACTTCCTCAATAGTCGCCTTAAATACCGCCTTTAATCCGTCTGGCCCGTAATCGAGGCTGCTGCCTCCAGCCCCTACCAGCCCCAGGCTAACAAGCCGTGAGCCGAACCCGCGCCGCGTCGGCGCCGTCGCCGGCGGACCGCCCTCCTCCGTCCAGCGCAGGGTCAGCTCTGCGGCATCACCCTCTCCCTCGATACTCCAGCCGATCCGGATCGTGCCGCTGGTCGACAGCGCGCCGTATTTCATCGCGTTGGTAGCCAGTTCGTGAAACAGGAGCGAGGTGGAGAGCGCGGCACGCGGTCCCAGCTCCACCTTCGGGCCTTGAGCGGTGTAGCGGCCGGCGACGCCGGCATCGCCCAGCACCTTGTCGAGCAGCAAGCGGAGGTCGGCCGCCTGCATCGTCTGGTGGAGCAGCGCGTCGTGCGCGGTGCCGAGCGCGGTCAGGCGGCGCGCAAAGGCGTTCAGCGTCTCGCGGTCGACCGTGCCCTTGAAGGTCTGGTTGGCGATCGACTGCACCATCGACAGCGAGTTTTTGAGCCGGTGGGCGATCTCGCCGTTGAGGATCGCCTGGGCATCCTCGGCGCGCTGGCGCGCGATGCCGATCTCCAGCCGGTCGGCGGCGTTGCGTAAAAAGGCTAGTTCCGCCTCGCTCGCTTCGTGCGGCTGCAACCAGTGGACGAGCAGCACCGCGACCGGGCGGCCGCGATCGAGGACGGCGACGTTGACGCAGCCGCGGATCGCCAGCGCCGTCCATTTGTCGGCCTCGTTCGCCGTGCGCGGATCGGTCAGCGTATCGACGATCGACAGCGGGCGTCCGCTTACGACGACCTCCTGGATGGGGCCATAGTCGTCGAAGCGATACTCGCCCTCGATCGCGGGAAGGCCGGGCAGCATCCAGCCCGGCGCGAAGCGGACGCGCTCGTCGCCCTGGAACAGCTCGCCATAGGCGCAGCGCGACGCGCCCAGCGTGCGGCCGACGATGCTGGCGGCGCCGGCGACCATTGCGCCCACGTCCGTCCGGTCGCGCAGCATGTCGCCGAGATGCAGCAGCGCCTCCTGCCGGGTGTTGGCGGCAACGCGATCGGTGACCTCCTGGAACAGCGCGGTGAAGCGGTCGGGACCGGCGGCCTGGACCACTCCGTCATACCAGCGGCCGAGCATCCCCACCTGCCGCCTGAAATGGACCGGCTCGCCGCTGTCGACCGCTTGGCCGAAGTCGGTGATCCACTCTTCCTCGATCTCGGGCAGGATCTCGCGGATCGTGCGCCCGAGCACCTGATCCGCCGGCAGGGCGACGAGCCGCGTCCAGACCTCGTTGACGCGCTCGTAGCGCCAGTCGACCACCTTCCCGGCCGCGTCGCGCACGACCTGACCCAGGATGAGGCCGTCGTTGCGCGTCTCGAACATGCGTTCCCAGCGTTCGTCCTCGCTCGCACGGGCGGCTTCCACACGCTTCTGCTCGGCCACGGCCGCCTGCCGTTCGCGTTCGATGCGGCGCATCTCCAGCGCCTCGACGGTGCGGCGGGCCAGCGCACCAAGCGTCCGCTGCTGCTCGGGCGTCAGGCCCTCCGGCCGCGGCTTCTGGTCGATGACGCATAGCGCGCCAAGCACATGACCGTCGTCGGTCGCCAGCGGCGCCCCGGCATAGAAGCGGATGGCAGGATCATCGGTGACGAGCGGGTTATCGCGCGTGCGCGGGTCGGCGGTCAGGTCGGGAATGATGATGGTAGCCCGTTCATCGACCACGAAGCGGCATATCGAGCGGTCCAGGTCCGTCTCGCACGAGGGCAAGCCGACCCGCGCCTTGAACCATTGCCGGTCGCGATCGACCAGGCTGACCAGGGCAACGGGCGTGTCGCAGAGCTGCGAGGCGAGCGCGACTATGTCGTCGAATGCGGCTTCAGGCTCAGTGTCGAGCACGTCCAGTCTATGGAGGGCCTCCAGCCGTGCGCCTTCCACCGTCTCACTCCCGCTACTCCGGCAAGGTGCGAGAGTGTCCCGCTATTATCTGACAGCCCAAGCGAAGGGTCAACGTGATGGCGAACTGCCTGGATTTAGAGTCTCGAAATACCATCGATTTCGAGAACGGCCGCGCCGTCTCGCGAGCCGTTCAATTTTGGAAATGTCCGCTCCGCGTAGTAGCGGGCATTCCGAGGGAATAAGCGTGACTGCTGGTTATATGCCGGTTAGGTTAGACCGATAATGGCGATCGGCAGTCGATCAGGCTTTAGGAGAGTAGACGTGCTGTTTCATACCATGGTCGGATCGAACGACATTGAACGGTCCAAGCGCTTCTACGACACGGTGCTTGGCACCTTGGGTGCAGGGGAAGGGACGCGGAACATCGCCGATAGCGGCCATACACGTCTGATCTACAACAATGGCAACGGAACCAACTTCATCGTCAGCCAGCCGATCAACGACGAACCGGCAAGCGTGGCCAACGGCAGCACCGTCGCATTTTCCTGCGACTCCCCCGAGCAGGTGAAGCAGCTTCACGACACCGCCGTCGCCGCTGGCGGAACCTCGATCGAAGCTCCGCCCGGACCGCGCGAAACTGCCTCCATGGGCACCATCGAACTGGCCTATTTTCGTGACCCCGACGGTAACAAATTGTGCGGAATTCATTTCCCTGCCTGATCCGGCCGACACGAGTCCGCTTCTGAACTTAGCGTGTCACGATCATGCGATTTCGCGAATGTCCGTTTTCACCGAAGCGAACATTCCCATTACATCATCCCAATGGAACGCGCAGGCCGTTTGATCGCCGGCCCCAATGGAACCCCGCCCAGACAAGGCTCGCGATCCCGCTGTGATCGAAAGAAAACCCCTGTTCGGGCGTTGTGGCCGAATGTAACAAAGTGCGAGAGGAAGCAGGAGCCTGTCAGGGTGCAACCCAGCGATGCGTCAGGGCAGGAGGAAGTACCCCATACAGCCGAGGAACGATCCTTAGCGGCGTTGCGCGAGAGCGAGCGAAAGTATCGCACGTTCTTCGAGAATACAGGTGCGGGCTATGCCATCGGTGAGCTGCGCAGGGACGCTTCAGGCAAGGCGACGGACTGGCGCTATATCGACTTCAATGCAGCGCTTGCTCGGCACACCGGAATGGACCGCGCCACTTCGACGGGACGTTGGTTTAGCGAGCTTTTTCCTAGTGCCGACCAGACCTACTGGCTGGATATATTCCAGTCGGTCGTGGACACGCAGACTGTCCGGACGTTCGAAGACTATTGGCCCCCGATCGATCGCTGGCTGGGCGGAGTGGCGTCCCCCGCGCCTGACGGCCGCTACTATATCGTGTTTCAGGACGTGTCCGAACGGAAGCGCGCGGAACTCGCTTTGCAGGAGAGCGAAAGCGCCGCGTGCCGCGCCGAACAGGAACTGCGCGCCCTGAACGCCACGCTGGCAGAGCGCATCGAGGAGCATTCCGCCACGCTCCGGCTCTACCGGGACATCGTGCAATCAGACGACGCGCCCGTCGTCGCGTTCGACACCGACATGCGGATCACCGCCTTCAACAAGGCCCATGCCGAGGCGTATCTGCGCGTTTACGGCATCGAGCAGAAGGTCGGGGACTCGCTGCTCGAACAGTTCGTTCCGGAGCAGGTGGAAAAGGTGCGGGGCTTCATGGCGCGCGCCCTCGCCGGCGAGAGCTTCATCATGCGGGAATCTTTCGGCGATCCCGACCTCGAAGTGCCCAACTGGCAGATCGCCTATAACCCGCTCCGCGACGATCATGGCCGCATCATCGGAGGGTTCCATCATGCGCTGGATGTCACTGCCGAGGTGACAGCCCGGCTTGAGCTTGAACGCACACAGGACGTTTTGCGCCAGAGCCAGAAAATGGAGGCGATCGGCCAGCTGACTGGCGGGATCGCACACGACTTCAACAACCTGCTGACCGTGATCCGCGGTTCGGTCGATCTGCTCCGCCGCGACAACGTGTCGTCCGATAAGCGCCAGCGCTACCTCGACGCAATCGGAGACACTGCCGATCGCGCGTCCAAGCTGACCGGTCAGCTCCTCGCCTTTGCGCGCCGGCAGACGCTGGCCCCGGAGGTGTTCGACGTTGCCGAGCGCCTCGGGGCCATCGCGGATATGCTCGACAGCATCACAGGCGCCCGGGTGCTGGTCAGGTTCGAGGTGCCCGAAGCCGCCTGTCGCATCCGGGCGGATGTCAGCCAGTTCGAAACGGCGCTGGTCAACCTTGCGGTCAACGCGCGTGATGCAATGAACGGCGAGGGTACTGTCACGATCCGGCTGAGCTGCAATGCCAAGATGCCCGCTATTCGCGGACATGGGCCGGGAAGCGGCGACTTTGTGGCGGTGTCGATAACTGATACGGGTGTCGGTATCGCGCACGAGGACATGGAGCGCATCTTCGAGCCGTTCTTCACTACCAAGGATGTCGGCAAGGGCACGGGGCTCGGGCTCAGCCAGGTCTTCGGCTTCGCGAAGCAGTCAGGCGGCGACGTCGATGTCGAAAGCGTCATTGGTGGAGGGGCCACCTTCACGGTGTACCTGCCGCAAGCCGACACGCAGGGCAGCCGGGAGGCCAAGCCCACAGAACCCAACATCAGCGTGGATGGCGACGGCCGCTGCGTACTGGTGGTCGAGGACAATATCGACGTCGGCCAGTTCGCCACCCAGCTCCTCAACGATCTCGGCTATCGCACCGATTGGGTGACGAGCGCCGAGGAGGCGTTGGAGAAACTCGGACCGGACGGCGATGGGTTCGACATCGTGTTCTCGGACGTCGTGATGCCAGGCATGGGCGGGATCGAACTGGCGAAGCGGCTCTCGCACGACCTGCCGACGATGCCGGTCGTGCTGGCAAGCGGCTACAGCCATGTCCTTGCCGAGCGAGGCACCGAGGGCATGGAGCTGATCCGCAAACCCTATTCCGGCAACCAGCTCTCGATGGCCCTGCAGCGCCGGATGGCATGGGCGGCTGCGATGTCGGCATGACGATCGGTCGGTGAGACGTGGCCTTGGGGCGGCTCTCACCCTGAACAAGTGTCAGAAGCTCAGCGAACCCCTTCGATCAACCGCCGCATCGCGCCCACGATCTCGCTGCGATCGATCGGCTTGGAGTAGAACTCGGCGCGTTCCGGCAGCTCGACGCTGTCGCGCGTGAAATAGGCGGCGGTCAGGATGATCTCGATCGGCGGCCAGCGCTTGCGGATGGCAGCCGCGATCTCGATGCCCTTGCTGTGGATCGGCGTGGAAAAGGGACCCCGGTAGCGGGGTGATCGGCGTCGAAAAGGGACCCCTCATCCCGGTGGTCTAGGCTGTTCGCTTGGCGGTGTGTCAGGCGGCGAGATCGGGATGCTGGTAT